>OCAT01000279.1_pt1 | contig 48184 bp, 55 predicted proteins | sample 1538311 | NCBI WGS metagenome assembly OCAT01 (sample SAMEA2580287, study PRJEB22360) | human gut metagenome | biome: human gut; feature: human-associated habitat; material: faeces | place: Denmark | collected 2008/2010
GAAGAGAGTAGTCCTTCTCTGGATCAGATACCTGTCATTATCTACTGTACAACAACGGATTTTAGCAATGACCAAATTTTCATTATATTTACTTGAATTTTATCCTGATGTTCGATCAATCTATCAGCTAGATAGAGATATCATAGAAGATTATCTTATATATAGAAAAACAGAGAGTAAAAAACAAAATAATCTTGCTGTAGAATTAAAAGGGCTAAAAGCAACATTTGAAGAGTTTTCAAAGATTTATGAAGATAAGCAGTTTACTAATCTAATGCTTAATACAGATATACCAAGCAGTCCCAAAATTAGTTTTCAGACATATTCGATAAGAGAACAAGAGGCTTGGATGAAGGCAGTTCCCTATATGGAAAAACAGGTAGGGAGAGCATTTCTATTACATACACTTTTAGGAACTAGAATTTCTGAAATATTAACATTAAAACAGGACTGTATATCAAAAAAGAGAGATGCCTATTGGATTCGAATTGACAGTAAAAAAGGCAGAACTTATTCAAAACCAATCACAAAAGAAATTCAAAACCTTGTACAAGCATCAATTGAATACACTAAGCAGGAATATGGTGTAGAAGATTATACCTTCGTAAACAAGAAAAATCCAGAAAAACCTATGGCATATACAACGATGCTTTATCATTTAAGAAAAACAATTCGAGAATTGGACTTAAGGGATGATAAAGGAAGACCATTTACACCTAAGACACATATTTTTAGACATTGTTATGGAGTTAAGCTTACGGAGTTACATATACCAGATGAAACAATTGCTGAGTTGTTAGGACATAAAAATACAGATAGTGTGTCGTACTATAGGAGAATCAGTAATAAGGTGATGGCTGAAGAAACCAGAAAGAGCAGAAAAAAGATGGATGATATTTTGAGAGAGGTTATAAAGCAGTGGGAGGGATATGAGATAGAATATGCAACTAATGGTAAGAGTAAATAGAAAGATAAAGGAGGCAAGGGGATGACTACTCAGAAGATAAAAGAAGAATTGTTGAAAAACTTAAGAAATCGGTTAAAACCAGAAGAATGGTATCAAATTGATTATAGTGAAGAATTGAAAGCCTATTCAGAATATTTAGAGATAGGGTATGGGGGCAAACAACTTGTGGACATACCATTAAACGTAGTTTTAAATAAATATGTAGAACAGCCATACATAGAACACATCGTAGAACAAATACAAAACTTAGTCGATTTTTCCAGAGGAGATACAAGAAAGCAAGAACCCCAATTTTCCTATGCAGATTATGAAACTATAAAAGGAAATCTTGCAGTCAGGCTTGAGTCTATATCTAAATTGGAAGAAGCTTCTGGAAGTGTTTATGAGAAACATCCATTAGGTATTATATCTGCTTATTATCGTGTGAAAATGGGGAATGATGATGGATGGACCTGGACGAGAGTGCCAGTTCATATGCAAAATTTTTATGGAGTATCTAAGCAGGAAATGATTGCACAGGGATTAGAAAATACAAAGAAATTTTCAATTTCAAGAGTTTTTCCCATTAAAATAAGAGAAACTTCTTGTATGTCTTTGGTAACTACACATGATAGGAATTATGGTGCAACTGCATTTTTATATCCAGAAGTAAAAGGGGAACTCCAAAAACAGATGAGGGGAGAGTATTATGTATTGCCTATGAATGTACATGAGATCCTGATCATAAAAAAAAGATCTCTCTTTACTCAAGAGGAAATTAAGGAACTGCAAAAAATGATTTTAGAAAACACGAGAGGAAAAGATTATTTAAGCGATCAATTATTTCAATATGATTGGAAAAGAAGAGAAATAATATGTTGTGGAAAAGAGAAGGAGATGAAGCAGAGAAATTTATATGGGGAACGTTAAAAAAATCAAAAGTAGTTTTCTATAAAGTTATATTCTTCTTAGACACGAAAACTATGACTTTTAAGAAAAGATGGATGAAGTGAAAAAGAAATTACTACAAGAAGAGTAGATTTGAGTGAAGAGATGAATATGCAGAATATACATTCGATTTCAATTTGAGTAGAAATTAAATCTTAGAAACTGAACAGAAAATCATAGTGTAGTGCGAATGCAATAAAACTGGGGCAAGAAATCTGTTATTTATACGTGGTTATATCTTCCCAATTATTTTGGATTTTTACAAGTAGAGAATAAAAATCCTCTATGGTAACATCGCACTTACCTGTTTCGTAGTCAGTTAAAAGTTGGCAAATCTCATCGTATAATTCAGTCGAATACATATTATCAAATCCTTTCAAAATTGAGTGTTTATATGTTAACTCGAATTGAAGAGTTATGCAAGTAATTTATACGGAAGAAAAGGATGATAGAATCCTATTGAAAAAGAACGTGTGTTCTGATAAAATAATAAAGAACAGAAAGGGGAAAACCAAATGAAAAAGGATGTTTTTCAAGATTGTCCGACATACCAGTCTGATTGTTTTGAGATAAGAAAGATGGAAATGCAAGATGCACATGGATTATTCCAATGTTACAGTAATCCCCAGGCTGCCCGATATTTTAACGGTGACTGCTGTGGGGATGATTTTTATTATACAGACTATGAGAAGTTCTTAGAATGTATGAAATTTTGGGAGAGTAGATATAAAGTAAAAGATTTTGTACGTTTTACTATCGTAGACCAGAAACAGAACAAGATTGCTGGAATGGTAGAGGTCTGTCCATCTTACAAATATTCTGTAGATGATTCCAAAATAGGAATTCTGAGGATCGATCTACTGCCAGAATATGAAAACGAAACCATGTTCAAAGAAGTTCTTGAGATAATTTTGGAGCATATTTATGAAGATTTTAATGTACAGGCAGTTCTCATGAAAGCACAAGACTACGCAACAGTACGTCGAAATGTATTACAACAGTTTCATTTCGTAACAGCGATGGATGAGTGCAATATTTCTTTTAAGGATTATTTTATCCGGTTCTGAATGAAAACAACAGAAAAATGCGGATACTACTCTGGAGAAGGTGAGAACATGCAAAAAGATAGAACCTATATCTGCGTGGATCTCAAGTCGTTTTATGCATCGGTGGAATGTAGGGAAAGAGGGTTAGATCCCATGATTACCAATCTGGTAGTAGCAGACCCGGAAAGATCAGAGAAAACTATCTGCCTTGCAGTTTCCCCGGCAATGAAAAAACTGGGAGTTCCAGGACGGTGCCGGGTTTTTGAAATCCCAAAAGGAATCGAATATATCATGGCACCGCCTCGGATGTAGCTGTATATTGATTATTCAGCAGAGATTTATGCAATTTATCTGAAATATATTTCCAAAGAAGATATCCATGTTTACAGCATTGATGAAGTGTTTATGGATGTGACGGATTATCTGACCATGTATCAGATGTCTGCAAAAGAACTGAGTATCAAGATTATGGAAGATATCCTGGAACATACCGGGATTACTGCTACTGCCGGGATTGGAACCAACCTGTATCTGGCAAAAGTTGCACTGGATATCACAGCAAAGCATACAGAGGATCATATCGGAGTTTTGGACGAAGAATCCTATTGTAGAACCTTATGGAATCATAAACCGCTGACAGATTTTTGGAGGATCGGTAGAGGAATCAAGAATCGTCTGGAGCAGTCAGGCATCCGGACAATGGGAGAGATTGCCCATACAGAGGAAGAGATGCTTTATCGGATGTTTGGGATAGATGCGGAATTATTGATCGATCATGCATGGGGCAGGGAAAGCACTACTATGCAGGATATCAAGTCTTACAAACCAAAAACCAATTCTCTTTCCAGCGGGCAGGTATTGGAGTGCGACTATACCTTTGAAAAAGGGAAACTCGTGGTGAAAGAAATGGCAGATCTTCTTTGTCTGGAACTGGTGGAAAAAGGCTTGGTCACCGATTCCATCACTCTACATGTGGGTTATAGCAACCGGCTGGAGAAAAAACCTGCACACGGGACCATTGGGTTGCGGAATACTACCAGTTCAGCCAGGAAGATCATTGCAGCGATAGAACAGCTATATTGTCAGATTGTAGATCCGTATACTTCTGTCCGGCGAATGACCGTAACTTTTAACCAGGTGGTGGATGAGCAGTACCAGCAGTATGACCTGTTCACAGATCCAGCAGAATTGGAACGGGAACACCGGATGCAGGAAGCAATCTTGGATATCAAAGAAAAGTTTGGGAAAAATGCCATCTTAAAAGGGATGAACTTGCAGGCAGGCGCCACTACGATGGAACGGAACCGTCAGATAGGAGGGCATAAAAGTGGGGTATAGAGGACATATGAACCGGGAAGAACGGGCAAAGCAGTTTATGCCGTTTGCAGCGCTAAAGGGATATCCGGAAGCATTGCGGAAGAAAGAGAAAATCGTAGTGCCTAAGATGGAACTGTCGGAAGAGTACTTGGAAGAACTGGATCGAAAATTACAACAGATCAAGAAAAATGATATCGTTACGGCAGTATATTTTTTCAAAGGAGAATATCTTCAGAAAAAAGGAATGGTATCCCGAATAGATGCCGCTGCAAGAGTGATACAGATCGTGAATACAAAGATCTGTATGGATGACTTATATGATATTGAAAAAGAAAACGAGATGATGTGAAGCAGCCAAAAGAGTGTATGTGCTTGGATAGGCTGTTTTTCTTTTGGAGAAAGGGGGAACAGACTGCTGGAAGAAAAGAGAGAACAGGATTTGTTTGAAAGAATGAAAAGCTGCATTGGGTGTACCTATATTTCAGACCTGCCCAGATACCGATATGAAATATGGGAGAAGATGAAAAGAATAGAATTGGAGAAATACCCTTTAAAGCAGCTGGATGATTTCTGTGAGTACGTGTTTGGAGTACGGTACTGGTTGGTGAAGCGAATGCAGGAGAAGGAGAGGGATGAAAAAGCGGACTGCGAGTAAGTAGGAGAATTGCACCAAAAAGATCGAGAGTGTTTGTGTAGTATTGTGAATAGCTTTTCCGTAACAAAGTGGTATGCTGTTGTGCTGGAAAGGAGGCGGAGAATATGAGATTAACGCCAGAATATCTATGGACAGAGGCACTGGAATCTTTGGTAGACAAACGGGTCGTAAAGTATTTAAAGGAACACAACACAGAGTATCAAAATTATATCCAGCAGATACAGGCACTCTGCGAAAAATTTCCAGTCCTCATCGACTGGATCAACGGGAAAAGCCGTACCACTTTGTCGGAGGAAGAGCATCGAGCATACGAAGAATACTGTGAATTTACATCAAACAGAGAAATGCTAGAGAGGGCTTATTGCTATTTTCTAGGACAATCAGATATGTTTGCATATCAGCAATTTTTAAAAAATCTGACAGAAATCGAAATGGCAGAAACAGAAAGCCGTAATGAAGAGATCCTACAGTGCTTGAAACAGAATCGATTGGAACAGGCAGAAAAGGAGTTCCGATTTGATCGAAAATATCAAAAAGAAAGGGATGAAGTGTTCCGATATGAACAAGAACTGCGCAGTATGGGGCTTTCAGAAGAAACCATTGCAGTCATTGATCATTATCTCTCTGCACTCAATGCAGAGTGGCTGAGATATGGAGAACTGGCCTATCAATATGGCATGGAAGATATTTTAGCAATGATAAAAGGATAAAAGGAGAAATAGAGAAATGCCGTCCTTTCGGGGGCGGTGTTTTGTTTGTAAAAGGGAGGGATTATATGATTATTGGAGTGGATCATGGCTATTCTGCCATGAAAACAGCGCATATCTGTTTCCCATCAGGGATCGTAAGGTATGAGCATGAACCCTATACCAACCGTGGAGTATTGAAGATAGAAGGGAATTATTATGTCTGCGGTACAGGGAGACAGCCGCTTTTGCGTACCAAGACGGAGAATGATCAGTATTATTTATTGACACTTGCAGCTATCGCACAGGAGATCCGTTTCCGGAAAGCTCCCCGGAAAGCGGAGGTAGTGCTGGCCGCTGGGCTCCCACTCACCAGTTTCGGGCGGGAAAAGAAAAATTTTCGGAAGTACCTGCTGGAAAGAAAAAATCCGGTAGTGTTTGAATACGAGGGGGAACTCTATGAAATCCGGGTTTTGGATGTCCAGCTGTTCCCACAGGGTTATTCTGTCGTAGCAATGCATCCGGAGATCATTCGGGATGAACCTTCTGTTCTTTTGGCAGACATTGGCGGCTGGACCATTGACATCATGCGGCTGGACAATGGTGTTCCTAATGCCGCAACATGCAGGAGCCTGGAAATGGGAGTCATCCGCTGTCAGGATGAGATCTTGGAACAAGTGCGCAGAGATACAGGCCTGTCAGTCACAGAAGTACAGGTGGAACGTGTTCTAAATGGGAAAAGCTGCAGTATCTCTGAAGCGGCAAAGAATATCATACTCACTTATGGAAAGCAGTATGTGAAACGGATTGTGTCTGCCATCATGGAGGCAGGATTTGACCTGCAGGCAGTCCCAGCTGTATTCCTGGGAGGAGGAGCAGGCCTTTTTGAACGCAACGTAAGCCCCCAGGACCGCCTGTGTCGGCTTATCACCCTGCCAGACGTATGTTTAAACGCTGCAGGATTTGAAAGGCTTGCAGGGCAGATTTCGAAACGATGAAACGTCCCGTATTTTCTTTCCGTCCGAATAAGAAAGACAGGAACCATAGAAAAGCATGGGACATTCTGGAGAAAGTGCCGGAAGGAGAGAAAAGCCAGTTCCTTGTGGCTGCGATCTTATTCTATGACCAGGCAGATGCGCTGGAGCAGCTGATAAGGAAAAGTGTTCGAGAAGAACTAAAGTGTGTCAATGTGCGACAAAATGTCGTAACTGCAGAGCCGGAGGAACTGCCAGATCAGGTATTGGATTTTATCTCGATGCTGCAGGAGGAATAGAAAGGGCATGAGGAAAGGAGGGGTATCATGAGCAGAATGGTGGTTGTAACGTTACCGGAAGATCAGGTGAACCAGCTGGAATTTCTGGCAAAGGAAGAATCCAACCGGATTGGAAAAGAAGTAACTATGACGGATCTTGCAGAGCGGGCTGTCCGTCAGCAGATCAAGCGGATGAAACAGAAAGATAGAAAAAGATAAAGTTTTAATGGAAGTGTGTGAAAAAGAAGGGAGGGGTGCCTACTGAGAGTGGAAAAAATTTGATTATGTAATGTGCTTCGTTTGCAGAGCATTTCTTTGTCAGGTATTGTGAATAGCTTTGTGATGACCTTTGGAGTATGTTGGTTGTAACAAAAGAAAGGAGAGAGACTTCTATGGAAACCAAAAACATCTGTGGGAAGATACCAGTAGAGTTACATGAAAAGGTCAGGGAAGAACTGGAAGGAACAGAGATGACAATTCCCCAGTTTTTACAGAAGGTCATCGAAGAGCATTTTATGAAAAAAGGAGTGGAAAAGATGGAAGCAAAAACATTGGCAGTACAGGTATCCGAGGAATTGTTCAACCGCTTAAAAGAGAGGGTAGAAAAGGAGAAACGCCAAAGACGAGGGCGTTTCACTCAGAAAGACTATCTGATTGAAATTATTACCCAGGCACTGGATGCGGCGGATGAGCTGGAGAAAAAAGATGTCGATGAAATGGAAAACGATACAGTACAGGAAGAAGAAATGGGGACAGAAAATGAAGAACAGTTGCAAGAAACGGAAATAGGGGAAGAAATAGAATAAACCAGGAAACAGGATAAAAAGTGCGGGATTACCCGTACTTTTTTCTTTAGAAAGGAGTGGTCAGAAAAAACATTCGATTTTTTGATATGTTCAGCGGTATAGGTGGCTTTCGAGAAGGGTTCAATCGGGCTGGTGGTTTTTCTTGTGTTGGACATTGCGAAATCGATCAATATGCGGACCGAAGCTATCGGGCAATCTTTGACATAGAAGGGGAGTGGTTTTGTAATGACGCAACAAAAATACGACCAGAAGAATTACCAGAGTTTGATCTCTTGTGCGGAGGATTTCCGTGTCAGGCTTTTTCAGTTGCTGGAAAAAGACGAGGTTTTGAAGATGCCAGAGGAACTTTGTTCTTTGAAATTGCCAGACTGGCTAAAGCAAGACGACCTCCGTATCTTTTACTTGAAAATGTACCCGGACTGTTATCGCATAACAAAGGCGAGACGTTTAACACCATCTTATATACGCTTTATGAACTGGGGTATCATGTGGAATGGCAGGTGCTTAACAGCAAGGATTTCGGAGTCCCTCAGTCCAGAAAAAGAGTGTATCTTATCGGATATCTTGATGAAAGATGTGCCGGAAAAATATTACCTTTCACCGGAGCAAACGAGAAAACTCTTGTTCAAATCATCCCAGGCTGCCAGGGGAGCAGAGTCTATTCCAAAGACGGATTAAGCTGCACCATCACTTCCACAGCAGGAGGAATGGGTGGAAAAACAGGGCTTTATGATATTGGTTTGCCAATCAAGGAAAATACGAAAAAAGGATATAAGATGGCGTATGAAGGAGATAGTATTGATTTGGGCTATGCCGGAATGAATACCCGAAGGGGAAGAGTGGGGCATCAGGTTGCCCATACGTTGACCACAGGCAGTACCCAGGGGACGGTGCATTTTGTGGATCTGGACTCCAGAATGCGTGTTACAGAAGTGGCGCGCTGCATCACAACGAGGCAGAACAGTCTTAGTGACAAACATCTGGGAGAACGCTCCGGAGCATTGGAAGAAGAGGGGCCAAGGGCTGTTTTAACACCGGAAAGGGAACATGTCCGTCAGCAGGGACGCAGGATGAAAGAGCCGGAGGAAGAAATGTTCACGTTGACTGCACAGGACCGGCATGGGGTGAGTTATGAAGGAAGAATCCGGAGATTGACACCACGGGAATGCCTGAGACTGCAGGGATATTATGAGGAACAGATCGACAAGATCCTGGAACTGAATTCCGATGCACAGGCATATAAGCAGGCTGGAAACGGGGTAACTGTCAATGTGATCGAAGCCATAGGAAGGCGTTTGTACCGTGTGCATTCCTGCATCCATGTTCTGCAGTAAGGCGGTGTTTTCATGGATCTAAAAGAACAATATTTCGGAACAGAAATAGAGATGACAGGAATCACCAGAGAGAATGCAGCGAAAGCCGTGGCAGAACTGTTTGGAACGCAGCCGTATTATATCGGCACTTATTACAGTACTTGGGGAGTTCAAGATAGGGAAGGGAAAGAGTGGAAATTTACCTATGATGGAAGCATCCATACCCAGCGAAGGAGTGGAAACCGTTATGTTTATGCAGACAGCGATTACAGTACAGAAATGGTCAGTCCTAAACTGGAGTATACAGAAATGGAAAAGCTGCAACAGGTTGTCCGCTGTTTGAGAGAGCATGGTGGAAAAGTGAATTCTTCCTGTGGTATGCATGTCCATGTGGATGCCTCCAATCACACGCCACGAAGTTTAAAAAATGCGCTCACGATCATGTATTCCAAAGAAGATATCCTGTTTAAAGCGTTAAAAGTAAATCCAGACAGGGTAGAAAGATGGTGTAAAAAAGTCCGTGAGCATGTTCTGGAGGATATCCGGAAAATGCCTTCCGGAAATATGTCTATGGATAAGTTCCGTCAGTTATGGTATGAGGAGAGAAGAAACGGAGGGAGATCACATAGTCATTATGATGATACCAGATACTATGCTTTGAATCTGCATGCGGTGTTTGATAAAGGAACAGTGGAGTGGCGATGTTTTAACAGTACGCTCCATGCGGGCAAAGTTCGTGCCAATATTACGCTTGCTTTGGCAATTTCCGCGCAGGCCATCAATCAGAAATGCACCCACATGAGGAAAACGGAGATTTCAGAAAATCCATGTTTTACTTTTCGTACCTTTCTTCTTCGGCTCGGCTTGATCGGACCGGAGTACAAGAATGTGCGGAAACATCTACTGGACCATTTGGAAGGGGACAAAGCGTGGAGGTATGACAAGAATACCTATGAATGTCTGAAAAGAAAACAGGAAGAGCGATAAAGGAGGGAGCGTTATCAAAGAGCGTTTGTATTTTGCATATGGAAGTAACATGAATCTGGACCAGATGAAATTTCGGTGTCCGGATGCAGAGGTGATAGGCAATGTAGTGGTGAAAGACTACCGTCTGGCTTTCCGAGGAAATAGTAGGGGAAACGGCGTAGCCAGTATCCTGCCGGAACAGGGAAAACAGGTGTCTGGCGTATTGTGGCGTATTACAGGAAAATGTGAGGAAAGCCTGGATCATTACGAGGGATATCCCTATCTGTATGGAAAACAGGATGTCCTTGTGCAGTGTGAAGACGGACGAAAGATGCAAGCGGCAGTATACATTATGAATGAGCCATACCAAAGTCAGCCCGCTCTTCCAAGCCAATACTATTTGAGAGGAATTTTGGAAGGGTGCAGGCAGAATGGATTGTCAGAAAGTGACATTGCAAAAGCTGTCCATATGACCAGAAAAGAAATAAGGAAACAAGAGCGTAGAAAAGAAACTCATGACAGGGAGATGAGGCGATGAAGATCAAGGAGGATCAAGGAATATGAAAGGAAAATGGAAAACCAGAGCCATGGCATTTGTCATGGCTTTTACTATGGGAATGAGTCCAGTACTTCCGATATCCGTTTCTGCTGCAGCTGAGCAGCCGGAAACAAAAGCGGAATCAGAAACACAGGTTATAGAGGAACAGACAGAAGAGACAGTAAGAGCAGAAGATATTGTCAAAGATATCTCAGATAAAGAATTTCGAGTAGAAACTTCGATGGAAGGGATAACCTATGATCCGGAACGGGAGAGTGTCCTGCTGTCTGGAATCAAAGATCAAGAGGGAGGTTCTTTCCAGCCGGAGAAACCAGGTGTTTATTATGCACAGTATCTGGTCACTCCAAAAGATGGTAGTGAACCATATCTGATCGGGCGTAACATCACCTTGACCGATACAGAAGGGCTGGCACATTCCGAATCCAATGGGGGAGAGAAACAGAAAGAAGATACAGCCTCTGAAGAAGAATCGGAACAGCCGTTGTCTGTAGAAATTACAAGTACCCAGCCGGAAGATACACCGGATGTCCTGGCAAAATTAGAAAGGGACATTGAAGAGGGAAATGTAATGATGATGTCTGCCGCAGAGGGTATGGGAAGGAGTGAAACGGTTCATCTGGAGAAAGGACGGACTATTTACTACCCAGATTATTTGGGAAATTATCTGACCTGTTTATTTACGGTAAATGGGAAACTGGCATACTGCCTGGAATCCCACCGTACCTCACCGCCTACCGGAGATTATGTTGCGGATATTTTGGAAAGCAATAAAAATCTGCAGAAAGTCCTTTATTATGGGTATGGTGGAGCTGGAGATATCACAGGCAGCTACTTGTCCGGGAAGAGTGATGATGAAAAGTATGTTTATACCCATCTTGCAGCGTCCTATGCCTATTGCGGAGATCTGGCATTTACGGGATGTCCGTATGAAAACCTGGTTAATGCAGGTGTGATCGCCTATATCGATCATTTATTTGGTATGGAAGAGCCGCCAAAAGGCGAGCTGTCTTTTTCTAATGGAAATGTGACTGCGGTAAGAGAAGGCGATCTCCAGAAAACACCGGATATCACATTGAACGGTGACCATCGCAATAAGATCACCATTCCTGTTCCACAGGGAGTGACTGGCTATAACAAATCAAAAGGAACAAATGTGAGTGGCGGAAGCTTAGAAGTTTATGGGGGAGATACGTTCTATCTGCAGGCACCTCTTACCGTAACCGGAAAATGGGAAAGTGGGCAGCTTTATGGTTCTGTTCGTGAGAGCTGGAAAACCTTGGTTTTAACTTCCACCGGAGGGAACAATCAGGATATCGGAGCCTTTATCTCTGAAAAGGCAGCTCCGGTATCGTTTGGCATCCAATGGCTGAACCTTGCCAGAGTTAAGATCCTGAAAAAGGATGCAGAAACAGGCAACCCGTTAGATGGTGCAGTCTATGGTGTTTATAAAAACAGTGCTTGTACGGACCGACTGCTGACCATTGCCATGACAGGGGAAGATGGTATTAGTTACAGTGAATATTTTGATGCAGCATTAGAAACCGTTTATGTAAAAGAAATCACCGCACCTCATGGGTATGCGATCAATAAGACTGTATATCCAGTTCATGTATCTGCTGGAATAAGTGTTGAGGTAGAAGCAGTGGATACTCCGGTAAAGGGGAAGATCACGGTAAAGAAACAGGAGGTAGATACTGGTGATTTTCTTCCGCAGGGAGATGCTAAGCTGGAGGGTGCTGTTTACGGGCTGTATGCAAAAGAAGATATCCAGAAACCAGACGGAACTGGAATCTTATATAAAGCCGGAAGTTTGATCCAGGAGAAAACCTTTGGAAAGAGTGGAGAAATCGTATTTGAGGATGTATATCTTGGAGTCATGTATGTAAAGGAAATCTCCGCGCCGGAAGGATACCTTTTGGATCAAACGGAATATGATGCAACGCTTACTTATGGCGGACAGGAAAAACCGATTGTGGTAAAAGCGCTGACTGTCAAGGAAAAAGTTAAGAAACAGGCATTCCAGATCATTAAGATTTCAGAGGATGGAGACCAGACGGAAACAGATTTGGTAGAGGGTGCAGAATTTACCATATATCTGGTCAGCAATCTTTCTAAAGTAAAAGACGGTACCTTAAAACCGGGAAATGGTTCTGAATTTACCCCGGAAGATTTTATTGGATATGACTTTACAGACGAAGAAGTGGCAGTCACCTATGAGGACGGGAAAGAAATCGAAGTACCTGTCCTGGTAACAGATAAAAAAGGATATGCAAAGAGCGTGGAACTTCCCTATGGACAGTATGTAGTTGCAGAGACCAAGACACCAGAAAATTTGAAACAGGTCCATCCGTTTTTGGTAACTGTAAATGAAGACAGCAGAGAACCGCAGGAATGGAGAGTTTTTGATGACCGTCCATTTGAATTTATGCTGAAGATTATAAAGAAAGATGCGGAAACAGACCATAACGTATTAAATAACTCTGCAACATATAAGATTTGGGATTTTGAAAAAGAAGCATATGTGGAACAAATGGTATATTATCCGGAAAAAGGCAAAATTTCTGAGTTTTCCACTAATGCAGACGGATATCTGATCCTGCCGGAAGAATTAAAGGCAGGGCATTATCGGATTGAAGAAATCAAGGCACCGGAAGGCTATGTAAGACAGGGGCATGAAGAAGAGCCGACAAAGGCTATTGAGATTGTGGTCAATTCCGACACTCCGCATCAGATCGATCCGGATACAGGTGCTTACATTGTGGAAGTGGTACAGTATAATGAGGCACAGACCGGCCATCTTACTTTGGAAAAAGTAGGAGAGCAGCTGAAAACAGTCAAAGACGAGAACCTGTTGGAAAAGGCGAAAGAATTCTTTGTGGCATTGAAAGATATAGTGATGGGTGAAGATTCAAAAGAATCCGGTTTGGAAAAGAAATTCATCTATGAGGAAAACGGCGTGGAAGGAGCTGTTTTTGAACTTCATGCAAAAGAAGTCATCTATATGCCAGATGGATCTGTAGATGAGAATGGAGACCGCATCATCCGTTATGAAAAAGATGCACTTGTGGCAACGCTGACTACAGATAAAGACGGAAAAGCGGAAATTGGAGCCCTGCCATTAGGAAGCTACTATTTAAAAGAAACCACAGCTGGAGATCATTTTGTTTTAAATCCAGAACAGAAAGAATTTACCCTTACTGCAGAAGATGATACAGTATCCGTTGTTTATGAAGGTGTCACTTATAAGAACGAACGTCAGAAGATCCAGATTTCGGTAGAGAAGAAAGATTCCGTATCCAAAGAAGCGCTGGAGGGTGTGGTATTTGGTCTGTATGCCGGAGAAGATATCAAAAATATGCAGGGTAAGGTTGTAGTGGAAAAAGATACGCTGCTTGAAACGAAAGCAACCGATCCGGAAGGAGAACTTACCTTTGACAGCGACCTGTGGCATGGCCATTACTATGTAAAAGAAGAGCAGCATTTACCAGGTTATCTGCCAAACGAAGAAATCTGGAAGATTGATGCGACGTATAAAGACCAGAATCTTCCGGTTATCCTTTTGGAAAAAGAAGTAGAGAACCAGCCTACAGAAAGCCACTTTACGAAAACGGATATTGTAACTGGTGAACCAGTAGAAGGTGCCAAGCTGCAGATTCTGGATGAAGAAGGAAAAGTTGTCCGTGAATGGATCACAACCGAGGAAGAACATCTGGAATATGCTCTGCCAGCAGGAAAGTATGTCTTACATGAAGAACTGCCACCATTTGCTGATGGATATGTTACAGCGAAAGATATTCCATTCGAGGTAAAAGAAGATGAAACGATCACAAAGGTGGAAATGCAGGATGATTTCTCAAAAGTAGATATCAGCAAAACAGATATCACAGGAGATACGGAGCTTGTTGGTGTGAAACTTCAGGTATTAAACAGCAAAGAAGAAGTACTGGATGAATGGATTTCAGATGGTACAGAACACCGGATTGAATACTTACCAGTAGGGGAAGAGCTGATACTTCGTGAAATTCAGACAATTTCCGGCTATACTTTAGCAGAGGATGTGAAATTTACACTAGAGGATACAGGTGAAGTACAGAAGGTGTCCATGAAAAATGAATTTGTCTATGGAAAGATCTTTTTAAGGAAAACAGATCTTCAAAGTGGAGATGCCCTTGCAGGAGCAGAATTTGAAATCCGGAATAAAACGACTAATAAAGTAGCTGGTGTTCTTAAGACAGACCAGAATGGGCAGGCAGAAAGTGAAGAGTTATTGCTCGGCAGCTATGATGAAAATGGGATGAAAGAACTGTTTCACTATGAGGTTGTGGAGATCAAGGCCCCGAATGGATATCAGTTAGATTCCACGCCGCATCCGATTGACTTTGATCTGGAAGGAGAAAAGGATGGGCAGATTTTAGTGGAACTGGATGTGACTAACCAGAGAATCCCAACAGATGTTCCAAAAACAGGAGATGATACCGTATCGCCACTCCTGCTTCTTGGTATCTGTGCAGTTTGTGCAGGAATACTGATTGGATGTTTTATTTATCGAAAGAAAAAGCAGGATACGGATGAAAAAGAGGAAAAGTAAAAAATAGTGGCATTTCGGAACTGCCGGGAGATTCCCGGCTTTCCGGGAAAATAAGGAAACCGGCTGGAAAAGGAAAATATCCGGGAAGTGTTCGAAATCCATGCTCTCTTATTCTCTCTTCCAGCCGGAAGTGTTTAAAGGGGGCAAATATGCAACCGGATGGTGACGGGATATGATGTATGCAGTTTGTTCTTATATGCAGGAAAGCATCCAGTTCCTCCTGTTTTGGAATGAAAATGGAGCTTAAAAATGATAGCTCTTGTCTTGATGAAGCAGACAGAATATAATGAAATCAACAAAGAGATTCTGTGTGAAAAAGTAAGGGGGAATGTTCATGAAGTCTCTATTTTCTTATGCGGACGCATATCTCAAGAAGTGTACATGGAAGGATCTGGCACTGCTTAAATTTTGCTTATGTGCTATGGGAGTCATGATTGGGCTAAGTGTTCCAAAAGAGAAGAAAAAGCTGCCATTATTAGGGGCGATTCTCGTCTTTCTGGTGACTTATTTTCCGCTGATGGGAAAATTTGTCCGTGTCATAAAAGAAGAACAGAAAAAAGAAACAGCATAAATCCAGCTTTTGAAAAGGCAGGATAGAAAGAGAAAATCAAACAGCAGGAATGCGGTATGAAAGTATCGTGTTCCTGCTGTTTTTGTCTGAAAGGAGAAGGAAAAGTATGAAACGATTTTATACAGCAGAATCTGTAACAGAAGGGCATCCGGATAAACTCTGCGATCTGATTGCGGACAGTATTCTGGATGAGTGTTTGAAAGGCGATCCAGATGCAAGAGTAGCCTGCGAGGTTCTTGCGACAAAGGGAACTGTTCTGCTTGCCGGAGAAATTACAAGCAAGTATGAACCAGATGTTTTGGTGGTTGCTGAAGATGTGGTAGAAAAAGCGGGATATCAGGCAGGAGAAATACTGTTTGACGCCTTGATTCATCAGCAAAGCCCGGATATCGCACAGGGTGTTCAAAACTCCATAGAATCCAGAAAGCAGTATGCAGCTGGAGAAGAATGGAAACTGGGAGCCGGGGATCAGGGAGTCATGACAGGGTATGCATGCAGGGAAACAAAGCAATTTCTGCCGCTTCCGGTGGTATTGGCACACCGGATTGTCCGAGAATTGTCAGCCTGCAGGATTAGTGAATATATCCGGGGATTGCTGCCAGATGGGAAAGCACAGGTGACTGTGGAATATGAAGATGGACAACCTGTCCGTTTGGATACGGTCATTATATCTTGCCAGCACGTGGAAGAAAAGACCAGAAAAAATCTGGAGAGGGAAATCCGACAGAAAGTGTTATGTCCGGCATTGCGTCTGCTTCCGCCGGATGAAGATACAAAGATCCTTATCAATCCATCAGGGAAATTTGTGGTAGGCGGTCTGGATGCAGACACGGGGCTGACAGGAAGAAAATTAATGGTGGATTGTTATGGGAGCATAGCGCCACATGGAGGCGGTGCCTTTTCTGGAAAAGATGCAACAAAAGTGGATCGGTCAGGGGCATATATGGCAAGGTATATTGCCAAAAACATGGTGGCTGCTGGTTTGGCTGAAAAGTGTCTGGTTACGCTTGCTTATGCGATTGGGGTGGCAGAACCTGTGATGGTGCAAGTAGATACCTTTGGTACTGGAACTGTGTGTGCGGATGACTGTCTGGCTGCGGCTATTCCGCTGGTGTTTGGTTTGACACCGAAACAGATCATAGATCACTTTAAGTTACAACGTCCGATTTACAGTCAGACAGCAGTGTTTGGACATTTTGGAAGAAAGGAGTTTCCGTGGGAACGTACTGATAAGGTAGAAGCTCTGCGGTCAGCACTGTTGTAATGCCATGGTATGAAAAGGAAGATTTGGAAAAGGCCAGGGAAATGACAGCGATTGAGTATTTAAAACGATATGAACCGCAACGGCTGAAACCCTGCAGAGGGCTTCGATACGAATATGAACTGATTGATCATGACAGCTTCAAGATCAATGAGATCACCAGCCAGTGGCATTGGAAATCCAGGGATATCGGAGGAATCAGCGCATTGAATTTCCTGGTTCATGTGAATGGAATGTCTTTTCTGGATGCAGTTGGTTTTTTACTGGAGCAGAACCCATCCTATATACCGCCTAACATACAGGAACGTGAAATGGTAAAGAAGTCATTTGCTCTTCCAGAGCGTGCAAAAGATGTGAGCCGTATCTGGAATTATCTGAAACACAGGGGAATCAGCAAGGACACCTTTTCGTACTGTGTGAAGCAAGGAATCCTTTATGAAAGCCTGCCGTATCATAACGCTGTTTTTATTGGCAGGGATGAAAAAGGCCAAGCCCGGTATGCTTTTTTGCGGGGAATCTATGACCGGGGGAAACCTTTCAAGATGGAGCAGGCAGGAAGTGATAAGGCCTACAGCTTTTGTGTTCCTCCAAGTGGGAAGTGCTGCAGGGTGGCGGTATATGAAGCGGCGATTGAAACTCTGGCCCATATGACACTGGAGGGAAACTGTACCGATAAGTATCGGCTGTCTGTCGGAGGAATCTATGCGCCAAAGGACGGAAGAAGAAAAGCAGAGGAAAAACCGCCTTTGGCATTGGGACATTTTCTGGAGAGCCATCCAGAGGTTACGCAGATTGAAGTCTGCACCAATAATGACGGACCGGGCAGATATGCATGTGAAACCATAAAACGAGCATATCAGGACAGATATGAGATTTTGGTCAACTTACCGGAACGGGAAGGGGCAGATTATGCGGATCTGTCCAAGGAAGCGTGGGAAAAGAAAGAGAAGAAACAAATAGAAAGGTAGGAATTTCTATGGAACGAAAATTATATTTATTGTCACCATTACAGGCAGAATTTTATGAAAAGGATAGTGACCGGATGTACCCGGATGACGTGATGGATGGGCGTGCGTTGGCAGCATATGGGGCAGATATTCTGCAGAAGATACAGGAGAGAGCGGACTATGTAGGAGAAGATCTGATGGAATATTACGATGAAAAAGATTCTGTCAAAGAGAAGGTAACAAAGTTGGAACTATCGGTTGTTCTAAAGGATGAAGAGCTTATGGGATGTGCAGAAGTTACGATCAATGCTCCATTAAACCGTTGGGAGATGAACCAGTTGGAAAATTATCTGACTGGGCAATATTCCGATGGCTGGGGAGAAGGCTTCGAACAGCAGGACATTCCGGTAAAAGATGGCGTGATAAATGTCCATTTTTGGAATAGTGAACACTTTCAGATGGATATCCTGCACAAGATTCCCGTGCAGACAGAACAGGAAAGAGCAGCAAGACTAAAGTTAAAACTGCTTGGACATGATGGGAATGTTTTTTCTATTTTAGGAGATGCCAGCAGGCTTTTAAAACAGAACGGACAGCCGGAAGCCGCAAAAGAAATGTTTGACAGAGTTACATCTTCCAAAAGCTATGAGCAGGCGCTTGCAATCATCAGCGAATATGTAGAAACGGAACTGAGCCAGAATGTTGAAAGATCTGAACCATCAAAAACAGGAAAAAAGAAAACAGAAAGGGAAAGGTAGAAATATGGAATATGCGGTATTCAAACAACAAATTATGGAACAGGCAAAAAGGATTCTGCCACAGGAGGAAGGTTATGGGCTTACTGTTGTGGATCAAACAGAGTACGGTCTTGGGGAGATGTTGATCATCCATAAGATTGACCAGGAGATTGTTCCAGGTATCTCTATGGACCAGATGTATCAAGAGTTTTCACAGAACCATAAAAGTATGGGAGAAATTACAGAACTCATAAAGGATACAGTAGACACTGCATTTTCTATGCTCCCAGAGTTAGATGGTACACATGGAATTAATGTGAGAGATTATGATTCCATGAAAGACAGGCTGGTGGTGGAACTGGTACGTTCCGAATTTAACGGTGAACACTTATCTCATGGAATTTTTGAAAAGCAGCCTATTGGGGCATTAGTTCCATATCTTAGATTGGAGCAGAACAATCAAGTGATTATGACAAGGCTGGGAAGGGATATACTGGAAATCTGTGGTGTGAGCCAAAACACTCTGATGAAACAGGCAATGGAAAATACGATGAAATTAAATCCGCCTGTTGTAATGCCAGTAGATACGAATGACAGATTTCCGTACTTCATCCTGTCAAATCGAGAAGGGAGAAACGGAGCAACTGCGATTACTTATCCGGGAATGTTAGAACAGTTAAGAAAAATGACAGGTATGGATTATTATGTGATCCCAGCCAATATCCATGAAGTGTTGATTGTAGGAAAAACAGAAAATGCTCCGATAAAATATCTGAAAGAAGCATTGCGACAAAGAAACCGTGAAATGGGTATCCAGGAGATGTTAAGTGACCATGTCTATGAGTATAGTGGAAAAGATAAAAAATTGAAACGGTGCGTCAATGATAGGAAAAGAGATCAGGAACGATAAAGGAAGTACAAGATAAATGGATAAAAACACGTACATTATTCTAGGTGCTGCCGCCGGAATCTTGATAAAAGAGGGACGGGATGCAGAGGCGGAACAGATGTATGACAGGGTGCAGAAATTACAGGATGACCAGGAAGCCTTGCAGGTTATCGGTGAATATGTAGAAACAGAAAAAATCATGTCAGAGCCGGAAACACAGACGAAAAAAGAACAGCTTGTGGATTTGATACAGAAGAATAGAACACAAAGAAAAAAGCAGCCAGAGCGCTGAAGAGAAAGGATGATGCCTATGGAACATACCCTGCAGTTAGGGGGAATATTGAAAGATGGAATGTGTCCAGTAGAATCTGAAGGAGGAGATAACTGGAGGATTTTACATGGAGATACGTTGAAATTAGTAAAAGCGTTTCAACCGGGAACTTTTGATGCGGTGATCACAGATCCGCCCTACGCATCGGGTGGAACAAAGCAGAATGAAAGAAACCGGACAACCAATCAAAAATACAGCAGCATGTCACCAGAAAAAGCCCTGCCAGATTTTGATGGAGACCAGAAAGACCAGCGTTCCTGGACCCATTGGATGGCAGAGTGGCTGTATGATGTACGGAAAGCCTGCAAAAGTGGTGCTCCGATCTGCCTTTTTATTGACTGGAGACAGTATCCATCCATGACAGATGCACTGCAATGGGCAGGGTGGATCTGGAGAGGAACGGCAGTCTGGGATAAGACAAACAGCCGACCGCAGAAAGGAAGATTCCGTCAGCAGACCGAGTTTATCATATGGGGAAGTAACGGACCAATGCCGATCAACCGTCCGGTGTCCTGTCTTCCAGGTGTATTCCGATATGGAAATCCCCAGAACCGGGTACATGTGACAGAGAAACCATTACAGCTGATGAAAGATGTGGTACAGATCTGCGAACCGGGAGGAAGGATCTTAGATCCGTTTGCAGGAGCAGGTACTACGATCCTTGCAGCTGTCCAGCAGGGATACCAGGCAGTAGGTATTGAAGTAACAGATGCCTATTTTCAATTAGGAACAGAAAGAGTGAAAGAAGCGTTAAAAGAAGAAGTGGATGTCCAATAGGATGTCCGTTTTTTGCATCAAAAAACTTAGGCATCCATAAGGATGCCTGCCGAAAGGAGATGAGATATGGATCGAGCGTTTGCATATGTGAGCTGCTCTGAAGAGGACAGCAGAGTAAAGGTGCAGAAATATTGCAGGAAGATTTATGAACTGGGATATATCCCGATCTGTCCCAGATTTGGCTTTGTACCATTTCTGGATGAGAGCAATGCGGAAGATCAGCAGGGACTGGCTCAGATGTCCATGCTTCTTTTAAAACGATGCCGGATGGTGGTAGTCTGTGGAAATGAAGTGACAGAAAACATGAATACAGAGATCAGTACCGCAGATCGACTGCATATCATCTGTACGACTTTAGAGGGACTGATCCAGATCAAAGAAACCAAGTAAATGACAGAGGGGGAAAGGAAACAGACTTGCGGTGCGACCTGTTTTGCAAGCATAGCGTTTGGATATCCAAACGCCCTTTGGGGAGAACCCCAATCCCCCTGTGGATGAATCTGAGAGGAGGTTTGAAATGCTGCATTTTATTATGGGAGTCTTTATCGGAGGAATATGCGGTGTCGTTGTGATGTGCTTTGCAATAGCAGGTAAATCTGCCGATAAGGAGATGGAAAATTTGAAGAGGAAAGAAGAAAATATGACGGACTCAGAGAGGCAGGTGGATGCATGAGAAAACGAAATCATGTGATTCCAGTCAGACTGGCTGCCAAAGAACTGAAGTATCTGGATCAGCAGACAGCACAAAGCGGTCTTTCCAGGGAAGAGTATCTTCGTTCCCTGATCATGGGAGCTGAGGTTCGGGCAAGGCCGTGTACTCATCATGTGGAGCTGCTTCGTAAGGTGGCAGGACTTTGCAACAATGCCAATCAGCTTGCGCATGTTGCCAATGCAACAGGAACCGCCAGTCAGGAGAGTGTCAATGAGATGCTGCGGATATCCAAAAATGTTTGGAAAGAAGTAAAGGAAATGTGGTGATGACTTATTGCATATACAAGTGTTATCCCCGTTTACCGCCTGGATCGTTCTGTAGACTATATTCAGGATAAAGAAAAGACTCAGAAGAAAGGGAATACTGCAGGCTCTTTGGGAGAAGCCATTGATTATGCACTAAACCGGGATAAAACGGAACGAATCTTTTTTGAAGATGCCATTGGATGTACGATAGAGCAGGCGTATCATGATATGGTTGCGACAAAGAAAAGATTCCATAAAACAGATAAGGTGCAGGGATTTCATCTGGTGCAAAGTTTTGCGGAGGGAGAGGTAAGCCCGGAACTGGCACATCTGATCGGAGTGGAACTGGCAGAACGCTTGCTGAAGGGGCAATTTGAAGTGGTGATCACTACGCATTTAAATACCAGATATTTCCATAATCATCTGGTTTGGAATTCGGTGTCTATGGAAGATGGGCATAAGTACCATAGCAATGCACGAAGTTATTATACGGAGATCCGAAAGATTTCGGATGAACTCTGCAGGAAATATGCATTATCCGTGATCCAGACCAATCAGAAAAAAGGAATGCATTATGCCCAGTGGAAAGCAGAGAAAGAGGGGAAACCAACTTGGCGTACAGCCATCCGTGCAGATATCCGGGAGGCAGTGAAAGTAAGCTACAGCTGGACACAGTTTGTAAAAGAGATGGAAACACGAGGATATACCTGGAAAACAGACCGGAAATATCTTTCCTTAAAAGCGCCAGCAATGGAACGATATATACGTTTACGTTCCTTGGGGAAAGGATATAGCGAGATGGAAATACGGGAATGGATCTTACGCCCTAAAATCAGGGAAACAGAAAAGGGTTATCTGAAGTGGTCAAAACAGAAAAAGAAACGAACGGGTCTGCAGGCCTTGTACTATTCTTATCTTTATCAGATGGGTGTTTTTCAAAGGAAACCCAAGCGTATCCCATATGAAGTGCGGGAAGATATTCGCAGGCTGGATCAGCGGATCGCCCAGATAGAATTCTTACAGAAACAGGACATCTCTACGATAGAACAGCTTCGAACATTCCGACACCCGCTGGAAGAACAGCTTTCGGAGCTCATGCTGGAACGCAGGAGACTGTATCGCAGTCAGCCGGGATGTGAGCGGATTGGAAAGATTACAGAAGAAATGAAGCAGATACGCAAAGATATCCGGCTGTCGCTGCAGATTGAACGCTATTCTGTGGAAATGGAGCGAAGGCTGAAGCAGGCACAGGAAAGAATGACACATGCTGGGAAAGAGAGGGTGCAAAAGGAAGAACAGACAAAAGAATCCTATGTGAAATAAAAGGAGGTGGATGGTATGAATTATGGCGGTGATGCGGCAGATCAGATTGTCCGGTATTCCATGGAGGGAATGGAACATACGCTGCGGATCTCCGGCAGTATTGCAAAAAATCTTGCCATTTTCATTGTAGCGGTGTTAAAGGATCAGAAAAAGACACATGGAAAGACACAGATGGTGCGTATGATCAAAGAACGCAGACCTACGAAATTTTTTACCGTACCAGATGACAGGATGAAAGAATTTGCCAGAGAAGCCAAAGCCAGAGGACTATTATATGTAGTCATAAAGGATAAAAAGAAACCGATCAATAATGAGATTATGGTGTTTGCAGAGGATGCGGCGAAGATGAACCGTGTACTGGATCAAATGGATATCGACTATGTGAAAGCGGAGTCAGGAAAAGTTGAGTTTGATACGGACGAGAGAAAAGAAAATGCTCAGGCAGAAAAGCATGAGCCTGAAACCGGAGAAACTTCTAAAGATAAAACCGGAAAGAAGGTTCAGACAGTTTCCATGCCAGAAGGAACGATAGAATTTGAATTAGATGATTCAGAACCAGGCTTTGAAGAGAGCAGTTTTGCCTTGGCAGATGAAAATTTTATGCAGGCAGAGGAGGGAAAGAATCTGTCCGGGACTTCCTCGCAAAACAGAGATTTTTCTTCCGGACAGGTCAATAAGGGACAGGAAAGACGGTCTGTAAGAGCGGAGATCCAAGAGATCAAAAAGGAGCAGGCACAGAAAAATCGTAAAAATAAAAACAGAAAACGTCAAAATACAAAGGGACGAAGTACCAAGAATAAAGCAAGAGGAAAAGGGAGGTAATGGTGTATGGATTTAACAGGAATGATTCAAAACTCAGAAGAACAGGCTACAGAGCAGAGGCTATCGAAGGAAGAGTATGCAGCTTTAAAGAAACAGGAAAGGGAAGAAACTTGGATGCAGATCGATGGGCAGGCACAGGCCGTCTTTCAGGATGGAGAATCCCTAAAGAAGTTTTTAGACTTTATGGCAGGGCAGTATAATATGCCAAAAGTGCCTAACTTACTGCTTTTGTATTCTCAAAACCCGGAGGTACAGTTGGTAAAATCATTTGATGAATGGAAACAGGATAGACGCTCTGTAAGAACAGGGGTGCATGGATATACCTATATCATCAATACAGAATATGAAAAGGATGGAGAGATCCGTTCCGGTTATGCGATTAGCAAAGGATATGATATCACACAGACGAAAGGAAGGCCGTTGGAGGAACGATCACAAAGAGATATCCACACGTTATTGGAAGCAGTGTTGAAAAATCAAAATATCCGTCTGCAGATTGCGGATAACCTTCCGGATAAGATCCAGGCACAGTATATCCCCAACCAGAGAACGGTTTATGTTCGAAATGGAATGCCGGAAGTTGTCACTTTCCATGCTGTAAATCGGGAACTTGCATGTGCAGCATTAGATCAGCACGATGGGAATTATGCCAGAAATAAAGTGCATGCACAGGCATACTGTGCTACCTATGTGCTTGGAAAGCGATATGGCGTGGACGTATCCGGTTTTTCCCTGGATAAAGTGACAGAGCTTCAGGAACAGGGGCAAAAAGATCCACAGGAGTTAAGGGCATTTTTAAATGATGTCCGTACAGCAGCTTATGGAATCCGGGGGCATATTGAACGAAACCTGCGGGAACCTGAGCAGGAGTTTGTTACAGAGGAACTGTTTTCTGTTGGAGAGGGTGCAAAAAAGCAGCCGGGGAAAGAGAAAAAAGGAAAAGATCAGGCAGAACGGTAAAATCTTATCTTTGTAGTAGCTATTGCAGGGGCGTTGTGGTATGTTGGATGTAAGAAAGGCAGGTGTCATCTATGGCAGAGTATTATCTGAAAATGAGAGAAACCAGAAGAAATATGTTCTCAGATGCCCTTTTAAGACTCTACCGAGCGAAAGGGCCGGAGTCTGAAGAAGCAAGGCAGTTGGGCTTGAAACTTTGGGATTTTGACATGGAAGAAAAACGAATGCCAATCAATTCTGATGAACAACGTATCCTGCGCCATGCACTCAATGATTTAAGAAATCAAAGGTTAGCAGAGGGGAAATATACAGATGGTGTAGACCAGGCGATATTGGAGGTGATGAAGCCATATAAAACAAAGCATTTACCGTGGTAAAGGAGGAAAAAGCATCAGGATATTGAATGAAAAGCAGGTAGAACAGTTCCGCAGGTTATATCCAGAGGGAACTCGGATCTGTTTGGATGAGATGGAAGGGGAAAGAAATATGCCCCCTGGCTTAAAGGGAAAAGTATGCTATGTGGATGATGCCGGACAGATCCATGTGAATTGGGAAAACGGCAGTTCTCTTGCGGTGTTGCCGGAAGTGGATTCATTCCATAAGATAGGGGAACCGCATAAGGGAAAGGAGCATGGCGTGCAGAGGTAACATTTAGAAAATCGGATCTTATTATCTGGGGATTGTTCCTGCCAGTGATCTGGTGGATCGGAGCGTCCCTTGCCTGTGCGATCCAGCCAGGAAAAAATTTATTTGAAATCTTAGACGGGCTGACAAACATATTACGTCAGCCTTTTTCTTTACACTATTCTGAATATACAGGAAAGTGTCTATTGATATTCACACTTGCCTATGTAATAGGTATCGGTATTTATTATTCCCAACAGAGAAATTACCGAAGAGGGGTAGAGCATGGATCTGCCAAATGGGGAAATGTTTCTCAGATCTGTCGAAAGTACCGGGATAAAGAGTATGCCCAGAATCTGTTGCTCACACAGAACTTCCGCATGAGTTTTGACTGTTATAAGCATAAGCGAAATTTAAATGTCCTTGTGGTGGGCGGCTCAGGTGCCGGAAAGTCAAGAACCTATGCAATCCCCAATATTATGCAGTGCTGCCAGTCTCATGGAGGAAAAGTCCGGGGCTGTTCGATGGTGATCACAGATCCCAAGGCGGAGCTGCTTCGAAAAACAGGAGGACTTTTGGAACGGATGGGATATGAAGTACGGGTGTTTGATCTGATCAACCCGGATACTTCTTTTTGCTATAATCCGTTTTGTTATGTCCACGATGATAAGGACGTATTAAAACTGATCAATAACCTGATCCGAAATACCACCCCAAAGGGGGCTCAGGCATCTGATCCGTTCTGGGAGAAGTCCGAAACAGCGCTTCTGCAGGCGCTGATGTTGTACCTGTTACATGAGGCACCGCCGGAAGAACAGAACTTCCCTATGATCATGGAGATGTTAGGAAGTGCCCAGGTGAAGGAAGAGGATGAGGAATATCAGTCTCCTCTGGATATCTTGTTTGAAAGGTTAGAAATGAGAAAGCCGGACAGCATTGCGGTGAAACAGTATCAGATTTATAAGCAGGCGGCAGGAAAAACGGCAAAGTCCATCCTGATTTCTGTTGGTGTCCGTTTGGCTGCATTCAATCTAAGAGAGATTGCCAATTTGACCTGCACCGATGAACTGGATCTGGCAAGCATCGGGGAAAGAAAGGTGGCACTGTTTTGCTGCATTCCCGATGCCGATACCTCATTGAATTACCTGGTAGGAATGATTTACAGCAATCTGTTCCAGACACTGTATTATGTGGCAGATCGAAAATATGGTGGAAGACTTCCTGTGCCTGTCCACTGCATCATGGATGAGTGGCCGAATGTAGCATTGCCGGATGATTTCGATAAGATTCTTGCCACCATGCGTTCCAGGGCGATTTCCTGCAGTATCATCATTCAGAATATGGCACAGATGAAAGCGTTGTTTAAGGATTCCTGGGAAAGTTTGGTGGGTAATTGTGACGAACTTTTATATCTGGGAGGTAATGAAAAAGAGGGGCATAAATATATCTCTGAACTGCTGGGAAAAGAAACTTTAGATACCAATACCTATGGGCAGACGAAAGGACGCAGTGGAAGTTATTCTACAAATTATCAGCAGACGGGGCGGGAACTTTTTACACCGGATGAAATCCGGTTACTGGATAACCGGAAAGCGATCCTGTTTGTCCGTGGGGAACGTCCCATGTTAGATGACAAATATGATTTGAAGAAGCATCCTAATGTGAAGTGGACGGAAGATGGCGGAGCTTCCCCATATGATTATGCAAAAGCTCCGCGGTCACACGATGATTTGAACATTGACATTGAACGATTAGATGATTATGAGCTGCTCTGCGAAGAGGATATCCTCGGCAAAGAGCAGCCTTTTTAGATGGGAGGAATGTGTATCGTGCAAATTGTAAAGAAATTTTTTAAGAAAAAGAATCCGAATACAACTCACTTGAAAATGAGCGGAGTACAGAAACGTTTTTTTGCCAGTTATGCAGTAATGGTAGTGGCTATGATGTGGTGTACTACCCCGGTTTTGGCTGCCGGAGATCCATTGACGGTGGTAGATAACCTGTCGGATTTTATCTTTTCTTTAATCCGGGCGATTGGGCTGATCCTGTTAGGCTTTGGTGTTGTGCAGATTGGCCTGTCTTTAAAATCCCATGATCCAAGCCAGAGGGCAAATGGATTTTTAACGTTAGCAGGAGGTGTCATCATTACCTTTGCGAAAGAGATTTTGGATCTGATTATGGTGTAATCTGATATCAGCAGTACAGCGGGAGAGCAGCCGCTGTGCTGTTTTCCCTGTCTGTAAATAAAAAACAGGGAGGTGAGCACTACTTGGAAAGTGATAACTGGATTGTCCAAAATCTCAACAATGCGTTGGAAACGTGGAATTCTAAGCTGTCAGAAATTTGGCAGCTTTTGACGCAGAGCCCGGAAACGTTTAAGGGCGGAGATATCTGGAATGTGATGCTGACCATTCATGATGCGTTGATAGGAATCGGGTATGGTCTTCTCGTACTGTTCTTTGCAATCAGTGTGGTGAAAACCTGCAGCAGCTATCTGGACGTAAAGAAACCTGAGCATGCTGTGAAATTGTTTATCCGGTTTGCTTTGGCGAAAGGGGCAGTGGGCTATGGACTGGAACTAATGATGGCACTTTTTTCTGTTATACAAGGAATGGTATCTACAATTATGCAGAATTCTGGATTTGGCGGAGATTCTGATGTGATGGAGCTGCCAGCGGAAATGGTGGAGAAGATTGAGAGTGTTGGATTATTGGATTCGATTCCGCTTTGGATCGTTACGCTGCTTGGCAGCCTGTTTATTACAGTATTGTCATTTATTATGATCCTGACCGTGTATGGAAGGATGTTTAAGCTGTATATGTACACAGCCATAGCGCCGGTTCCGATTGCGACTTTTGCAGGAGAACCGACACAGAATATCGGCAAGAACTTTGTACGATCCTATGCAGGAGTCTGTCTGGAGGGAGCGATCATTGCACTTGCCTGCATTATTTTTTCCGTTTTTGCGGCAAGCCCTCCGGCAATCGCAGACAGCAGTTTGTCTGCAGTTAACATTGTCTGGAATTATGTGGCAGAGCTGATCTTTAACCTGCTGGTACTGGTAGGGGCAATCAAGGCAGCGGATCGGATTGTGAAAGAAATCATGGGATTGTAAGTAAGGAGGCAGTAAAATGAGCGAACAACCAATTTTAGGATATGACTGGGAGATGGGACATGAGGAAATCAAACTAGAGATTAGTACTTATTACATGGGAAAAGGGCTATATATTGGAATGCTGGCAAAGGAGTCTGGTGTATGGGAATCTTTTAGTGATCTGACAGTCAATTTACTATTTGAGAGATTGAAGGCAAATGAAGCCTTTATCCAGGATTTTTGCAGTGAAGAGAAACTGGAGTTTATCAAAAGGCATAAATTAGGAGAACTCCTTCCGGAGAGAGGATACTCAGGATTTTGTACCTATGCAAAAGTTGCATTTGATCTCAAACGGCTGGAAGAATTAGATCCCAAAGGGATGAAACGGTTTTATGAGGAACACCCGGAACTCAAGGAAAAGAAACAGGTATCGAAAAGGAAAAAAAGAGAGCAGATAGAACGGTAAAATGTGGGGAGTACAAAAAGAAAGGAGTTATGACGGGAAAGGCAGTCCCCTGGCTGATTTTCTGTTATTTGTATTGAGAAAATGGAAGTAAAAATGAATAAAGAGATCCAGGAATTTCAGGAGTCCTTCTTTTTTGGACTGAGCATGCGGCAGTGTTTCTTCTCCGTATTGGCGGTTGCGGCTGCGGTAGGAGTCTATCTGGGTACGAAAGCTGTTTGCGGAACGGAGATTGCCGGATGGCTGAGTGTGTTTGCTGCAGCCCCATTTGCGGGTTGTGGCTTTTTTCGTTATCACCAGATGACACTGGAGAAGTTTGTATGGGTGTGGTTAAAATCGGAAATCTTGTATCCAAGAAAGCTGGTGTTTCAATCGGAGAATCTTTATCTGAAATGCCTGGAAGAGATGATGGAAGCTGGAATACGTTCCTGCAGAAATGGAACAGAGCTGGTAGAACGAAAGAGAGTCAAAGGAAGAAAAGAGAAAGGAAGGGGGGATGCGGTTGATTAAAACGCTGCATCGTACATTAAAACTAGAAAAAGAAAAATTTAAGATTCCAAAGTCTGTTCAGCAGGCAATTCCAATACAACGGATCTGGCCGGATGGTATCTTCCAATCCGGCAGGCTGTTTTCAAAATCGTTCCGTTTTACGGATATCAATTACTCCATTGCAAGTAAAGAGGATAAGACAGAAATGTTTTTGGATTATTCGGAACTTCTAAATGCATTGGATTCTGGCGCATCCGCCAAACTTACCATTAACAACCGCCGTATCAATAAGGCAGAATTTGAACAATCCATCCTGATCCCCATGAAGGAGGACGGCTTGGACGAATACCGAAAAGAATACAATGAAATGCTGTTATCCAAGATCAGTGATACCAATAACAGCATTCTTCGAGAACGTTATCTGACAATTAGCGTCCATAAGAAGAACATTGATGAGGCAAGAACCTACTTTGCACGTGTGGGAACAGATATCACCACTCACTTGGCAAAGCTATCTTCTATCGGGGAAGAACTGGATGCTGGAGAGCGTCTGAAGATCTTCCGTGATTTCTTTAAAGAAGATGTTTCTGCAACAGCAGAGTTTGATCTTAAGGAGGCTGCAAAAAAGGGACATGACTTTAAAGACTGGTTCGCACCGGATTCCATGGAATTTCTGCAGGACCACTTTAAGATTGATGGGCGATATGGGCGTGTTCTGTATATGCAGGATTATGCCACTTATGTCCGGGACAGCATGGTATCCGAACTTTGTGATCTGAGCAGAAACTTAATGCTGTCCATTGATATCCTGCCAGTCCCTACGGATGAAGCAGTCCGTGAGATCCAGAACAAACTGCTTGGGGTAGAAACTAACGTGACAAATTGGCAGAGAAGGCAGAACGAAAACAATAACTTTTCCGCAACCATTCCTTATGAAATGGAGCTGCAGAGGACCGAAACCAAGGAGATGTTAAATGACCTGACTACCAGGGATCAAAGAATGATGTTCGGGGTGCTGACGATTGTGCATATGGCAGACAGCTATAAGCAGCTGAATTCAGATACGGAAACCTTAAAATCCATTGCAAGGAAAAATCTGTGTCAGTTGTCCACCCTGCGGTGGCAGCAAATGGACGGCCTGCATACGGCACTGCCTTTTGGACCACGAAAGATCAATGCCCTACGCACCTTGACCACAGAGTCTACGGCTGTCCTGATTCCGTTCCATACCCAGGAGATCATGCAGGAAGGCGGGATTTATTACGGGCAGAATGCAGTCAGCAAGAACATGATCGTTGTGGACAGGAAGAAACTGCTGAATGGCAACAGTTTCCGCTTAGGAGTCAGTGGATCGGGAAAAAGTTTTTCTGCCAAAGAAGAGATTGTTGCATTAGCGCTTGCCACGGAAGATGACATCCTGATCCTCGATCCGGAATCCGAATTTGGAAATCTGACAGAAGCATTAGGGGGTGAAGTTGTAAAGGTATCTGCAACTTCTGGAATGCACCTCAATGCCATGGATATGGACAGCAGCTATGGGGATGACACGAATCCGCTGATTGAAAAGTCGGAATTTCTATTGTCTGTGTTTGAACAGCTGGTGGGAGCAGGCAATCTGGGGGCAAAAGATAAATCCATCATTGACCGCTGTACTGCCGATACTTACCGGGATTATATCCGCAGCGGCTATACGAAGGAAGTGCCGACTTTAAAGGATTTATACCGCCAGCTGATGCTGCAGGAAGAACCAGAGGCGAGAGCCCTTGCTTTATCTGCAGAATTATTTACTAGTGGAAGCCTGAACACCTTTGCACATAGGACCAATGTGGATACGAAGAACCGCATCATGGATTATGACATCCGGGAGCTGGGCTCCCAGCTCATGCCCCTTGGCATGCTGGTAACCTTGGATGCAATCTTCAACCGTGTGATCCAGAACTGGAAGAAAGGAAAGCGGACCTGGATCTTTTGTGATGAGTTTTATCTGCTATTCCGGTATCCATACAGCGCGGAATTCTTTTATAAGTTATGGAAGCGTATCCGAAAATACAATGGTTTTGTCAATGCCATGAGCCAGAATGTGGATGAAGTCCTCCGCTCGGATACGGCAAGGCTCATGCTTGCAAACTCCGAGTTTTTGGTTATGCTGAATCAGGCAAGTACGGATAGGGAAGAACTGGCAAGGCTTTTGAACATTTCTGATAACCAGTTAGGATATATTACAAACGTGAAAGCCGGTAACGGCCTGATCCGCTGCTCCGGGAATCTGGTTCCGTTTGAAAACAGCTTCCCAAGGAATACAAAATTATACCAGTTAATGACAACAAAGCCGGGAGAGACCATACTGGCAGGTTAAAATAACAACCCGTCTGCCAGGGGGCAGGCGGGGGATAGAAGAAAGAAGGTGTCAAATTGAAAGAAACATTAAAGGTACCATTAAAAGAATATGAGAATCTTCGTGATCTGTTTCAGTTTTTAGAAGCAAATGGAATGGAACAGGAAAAGAAACAAGTGATGGAAATGACCGAGTATATCGATCATGTGGATGGGAAATTATCGGAACTGTTATCAGAGCTCAGTGAGGTGAAATCACAGTTGTCCAATATGCAGAATCGAAGCCTGAAAACGGAAATGGAATCCATAGTAGGAAAGATTGAAGAAAAAGCGCATCACTTGAAAGAACAGGTTTTGACGGTGAGAAATAGGACCATAGAATGGGCAGGAAAAACAGTAGAACAGTGTAAAAGGAAAGGAATTGGTGCATTCTCCCAAATGCTGCGTATATTGCGTTTCCCGGAAATGATGGAAACGGTACAGAAATCGTTTCATGCCGTAAGCGAGATGGCAGATCAGGGGATTGACCGCCTGGGCAATATCGGTGATGAACTGCATGGTGCAAAATATCACTTAAGCAATATCGGACTGGAAATGAAAGGGAAGGATATTCCTAAGAAAAAAGAACGGGATATGGAAAAGGGGATGCTTTTCCAGGTTCAGAAGAGTCTGTATTGGACGATGGGAGTCTGCAAAAAGATAGAAGATAAAACCAGAACCATTCAGGAGAGGGTGCAGAAATGGCAAGGGGGAGAGGGGAGAGAAACCATGTCTGTCAGAGAACGGTTAGATGCATTGAAGAAGAGCGGTAATGAAGCAAAGAGGAAAAAAGAAGATATACATCCGGAAAGGTAGGGGATTTTATTATGGGGCAGGCAACGATTACATTTTATGCGGCAGAATGTATGGAATTTGAAGGATTAGGTAAAGTTGTAGAAAGCGCTGATTTGAAGAAGGTTTATCAGGCGTATAGACAAATGGAAGCAAAGCATTCCCATATGGGCTGTGGGATTGGCTTTATTCTTCATGATCCGGCCTTACCGGATTATTCAGAAACACACTATCCAATCTGTATCGGGGGAAAAGTGGATCGAGAAATGATCGATATTGTGAAGGCTTATGTGGAGCATCCATTGGTTCAGAAAGCAGTTCACGATGTGGAGAAAATGTTACATTCAAAAACTCTGAAAAGAGAGCCAGTAAGATAAAAGGGGGGATTTACGGCAGACATTAAAACGAAAGAAGTAGACCGGACCCTGAAAATACGGGAACATGCAAAGCAGTTTCCCAAGGAGCTGGTTCGAGAAGTTGCACTAAAATCCGTGAAACAGGGACAAAGAGCCAATGGAAGTCACTTATCTTCAGACCAGTCACCTGTAGAATATGCTTCTAACCAGCTGGAAGGTGGGATGGACCGAGCGGCAAGCTACGGTGGGAGCGGCGCTTATCAAGGGGGAAAAGTGCTGGCAAGAAAAGCTTCTGATCGGATCAAGACAAAGATAAGATCTCAGAAAGCTTCCGATGTAATCTATGATGCAGGACATACGGGAGAAGAAGGTGCTGAGGTTACAGGTGCAAGGATGGAGAATTCCCACGTTGTGGGAAACCAGGAGAAAGGAAAGGGGAATCTCCAGAGTCGGAGAAACCAAACATCAGCCGGAGAAAGGATCGATTCCAGAATCAAGACGCGGGAATTTCTTGAGGGGAAAGGAAAGAAACCGTTTGATGTGGATATCAAAAAGCAGGAGCAGTCTTTTTCTCGTTCGTCTAAGTTAACAGGGATAGATGTAAAAAAGGCAGGAAAGTCTCAGAAAGCCGCACAGAAAGCGCATCAGGCAAAAAAACAAGCAGAGCATGCGTATCAGGCAGGGAAAAAACTTGCTATAGAGGGGAAAAGAACAGCTGCAAAGTCTGCAAAAGGAATCCGGAAATCGGTTCATGCTGTCAAAGCAACCGTTAAAACCACCATTACAGCGGTAAAATCTTTTACTGCTTTTCTGGCAGCTGGCGGCTGGATCGTTGTTTTGATCGTGATTTTCTTAGGAGTGATTGGAGGAATAGGATTCAGCTCCAGCAACAGCAGCTCGGAGCCGCTGAGCCAGGAAGTTTTGGAATATACCCCAATGATACAAAAATATGCATCCCAGTATGGTATCCCGGAATATGTTGCTTCGATCCAAGCGATCATGATGCAGGAATCGGGAGGAAGGGGAACAGATCCTATGCAGGCGAGCGAATGTCCTTATAATACCCGGTATCCGAATAGTCCAGGAGCAATCCAAGATCCAGAGTATTCCATACAAGTTGGGATACAGTATTATGCAGTATGCGTACAAGAGGCAGGATGTGAAAGTTCGCTTGATATGGGAAAACTGCAGCTTAGCTGGCAGGGATATAACTATGGGAATGGATATATCAGTTGGGCAATAAGAAAGTATGGTGGGTATAGTTTGGAAAATGCCCTTCAGTTCAGTCAGGAGCAGGCCGCTTCCCACGGGTGGACAAGCTATGGGGATCCAGAATATGTTCCGCATGTGCAAAGATACTATTCTGGAGGAAGTATATTTGATGGTTTGTTCGGAAAGGGGCAGATTGTTTCTATTGCGAAGAGTCAGCTTGGAAATGAAGGCGGAATGAAGTTCTGGTCATGGTATGGGTTCCCCAGTCGGGAAGAATGGTGTGCCTGTTTCGTATCTTGGTGTGCTGATCAGGCAGGACTCATTCAAAGGGGGGCAATACCAAAGTTCTCTCTTTGCATGGATGGTGTGGAGTGGTTTCAGGAAAAAGGGAAATGGCAGAATGTAGGCAGTATTCCGATACCGGGGAGCCTCATCTTTTTTGACTGGAATCAAGATGGAGCCAGTGACCACGTGGGGATTGTAGAAAACAGCGATGGGGCTATGGTATATACGATTGAAGGAAATAGTGGAGATGCGGTAAGACAGAATAGCTATATGGTAAATTCTCAGTTGATTTTAGGGTATGGGTTAGTGATTTACTAAAACGAATAAAGTTCAAAGAATAGATTGTATTATAGCAGAAAAAATAATGTATATTATACGAGAGGAGGGCAGGGCAGGAACCCTGCCTGTTATAAATAGGAAAAATACAATTGTAGGATTGATGAAATAGAATTATTAAATGAAATACAAATTGGATATCAGGAAATAGAAAGTAGCGATACCGTGTTTTTGCTTATGTGCTTATATGATGTGAAAGACATGGAAAAATGTTATAGCAAAAGAACTATGCTCAGTGCTGATTCATTGATCTTCATCGACCTAAATAGAAATGGTAATTATGATTATGTGGGAAATGTTAATATACAATAGGACTAAAGTGTTGAAGTGTAGAAAGTAGAAATGACATTGCCTAAATAGTAAGAAAATAAATATATATGCCTTAATAGAATTAAGTTTAGAAATATTGCTTATTAAGCATGAATAAGATATAATGATATGCAAAATATAAAGCATTTAATCAGAAGTGTAGATTTTGAAAGAAAGGAAGAGTATGATGGAAATTCGTGTTCTACGCTACTTTTTAGCAGTGGTACGGGAAGAAAGCATTACAAAAGCTGCTGATTTATTACATATTACACAGCCAACTTTGAGCCGTCAGCTGGCACAAATGGAAGAAGAAATGGGAGTAAAATTGTTTGACAGAGGGACAAGAAAGATTGTCCTTACTAATGAAGGTTTGCTCCTGCGGCGCAGAGCTGAAGAAATTCTGGAACTGGTTGATAAAACAGAACAGGAGTTGACTGTGCAGGATGAAACAGTAGAAGGAACGGTTTCTATTGGCTGCGGGGATTTGAAAAACGTTCAATTTCTCCCAGAACTGTTTCGAGCTTTTCACGAGCGTTATCCAGCTGTAAAATTTGATTTATATACCGCTACTGCTGATCACATCCGAGAGCGAATGGAACGTGGTTTGACGGACATTGGACTTTTATTGGAACCGATCAACATTGAAAAATATGAGTTTATCCGTCTGAAACAAAAAGAACGCTGGGTGGTTGTCATGCATCCGGATGATCCGCTAGCGTCGTTGGAAGCTATATCTCCTAGTGATTTGCTGGATAAGCCCCTTATCCTTCCCAGACGAATCAATGTCCAAAGCGAACTTGCTAATTGGTTTGGTGATAGCTTTGAGCATCTTCAAATCCTTTTTACAAATAACCTTCCCTCTAATGCCGCTATTATGGTGCACAACCGTCTTGCGTACTCTATTACGATTGAAGGTTCCCTTGCTTTTTGGGATAAAGAAAAAATAGTGTATCGTCCACTTTCTCCCGAACTGACTGCAAGTTGCGTTCTGGCTTGGAAACGACAGCAGCCTTTTGGTGTAGCCGCTGAAAAATTTATTGAACACATAAAAAGTAATCTAATCTCTTAAAGTAGACACATGCCTAATAAGCATTTTAATTTATAAAAACTAAGTATTAGACATGGAATAAAACCAAACTTATAATGTAAGTGTAGCAGAGAAGTTTCTCTACAACACTTGCATTATTTTTTTGCAGAAAGGGAGGTAGAAAATGACCTTGCGGGAAGCAAGTAAAAAGCTGTATTTGCAAATGGATATGATGCAGCAATACGAAACAATTGGTTTGCTCAAAGGAATACCTTTAGATGATGGAACGATGGATTATCCGATAAAAGAGTTGCAGCATGCGGTTCAATTTCATTTTTTAGAACAGGCAGGTATGGATACAGATGACTTGAAGTATTTTGCTGTTTTATTGGATCAGGGTGAATCAGCAAAAATGGAACAAATTCAAATACTTCGGAAATGCCGGTATCACTTGCTGGAAGAAATCCACTGTAAGCAGCAGTATTTAGATCAGTTGGATTACTATATTCATGAAATAAAACAACAGTAGTTAATAATAAGGAGGTTTAACCTTGATGAAAAAAATAATTGCTCTTTTAGCAGTGATGATGACAGTTTCTCTGACGGCCTGTCAAAGCCAAGAGTCAATGTTACAGGAAAGCAGTATGGATTCATCCAGCAGCGAAACGCCGGTGACATCGGAATCTGAGAATAGTAAAGCGGAATCCGTGGAAAGAAATAATGTGTTGATTGCTTATTTTTCTCTGGGACGAAATGCAGAGTATCCAGAGGACATTGATACCAGTACATCCGCAAGCCTTGTGTTGGATGGAGAAAATCTGGTTGGTACCACTGAGTATGTAGCCCAACTGATTCAAAAGAATATAGGCGGAGATTTACATTCCATTGTGACAACAGAGCCTTATTCTACAGATTTTGATACAGTGGTTGACCAGAACCATGAGGAAATGAATGCGGAAACTCTCCCGGAACTGGAACCAAGCGACTTGGATATCTCTCAGTACGATACAATATTTATCGGATACCCTATTTGGGCTACGAACGCACCACAGGCAGTATATTCTTTCCTGTCCGAATACGAACTATCTGGTAAGACAGTGATTCCTTTCTGTACCCATGATGGCTATGGTCCAGGAGAAAGTTATCAGGAAATTGCAGACGCTATTGATGGTGAAGCGGTTGTTTTAGATGGGCTGGCTATCGAAGCGCCGGATGTTCCAGAAGCGTCAGATACCGTAGCACAGTGGCTGCAAGAAATTGGTATGGAGTCCCCTTCTGACAGTACTGCACAAGCTGGAGAAACCGCTATTACAATTACAGTGGGTGATACTGTATTGGACGGTGTTCTCTATGATACGGCTCTGGCAAATGAAATACGTGGATATTTTCCTTTGACAGTTTCCATGGTTGGTTTTGGCGGCAGAGAATATTATGGTAGTGTGGATTTTTATCCAGAAAAGCTGGAAGGTGGTCAGACTACCTTTGAAAACGGAGATATCACCTATTGTGAGGCTCATCATAATATGGCTATTTTTTATTCCCAGACAGATGATCCTGAACTCTCCGTGGAAGTAATCCCCGTTGGCAGAATAACATCGGATCTTTCTGTATTTGAAGAACTGCCTGGTAATGTGGAAGTTACCTTTGAACTGGCAGAGTAATATAATTTAAAAATTGGAGGTAAATGAAAATGAAAAAAATGACTGCACTTTTATTGGCTGGATTGTTGACGCTTTCCTTGGCAGCATGTAGCGGAGAAGAAAACCGTGAGGTTTCGGAACCGGAAAGTTCTCAAACTGTTCAAAGTGAAACGACTTCTTCAGAATCAGAAGAATCAAAAACGGAACAAACACCTAACTCTGAGCAAGCCGCAGAAGAAACAGGCAGTAATATGCTGATAGCCTATTTCAGCTATGGCGAAAATGCAGAACTTCCGGAAGGCGTAGACGCTTCTGCGAGTGCCAGCATCCAAACATGGAACGACCAGTTGACTGGTAATACTGGTGTAGTGGCGAGCATGATTGCAGAGAGTACAGGGGCAGAACTCTTTTCCATCCGAACTGTGGAGAAATATCCGGACTCTTACGATGCAACTATTGACCAAGGACAGGAGGAACGAAATGCAGGCGCACGCCCTGAACTGGAAGCCATGCCGGAAAATCTGGACAGTTATGATGTAATTTTCTTGGGATTCCCAAATTGGTGGGGCGATATGCCTATGGCCATGTATAGTTTTCTGGATCAGGTCGATCTTTCCGGAAAAACGATTGTACCCTTTGTTACTTCTGGGGGGAGTGGATTTTCCAACACAATTAGTACCATTGAGGACATGGAATCTGGCGCAACAGTTCAGGAAGGACTGGAAATTTCAGATTCTGGTGCAACAGAAGCACAGGAACAAATCAATGAATGGTTGAATGGTTTAGGATATATTCAGTAAAGAGGAGGAAATAGATATGTCATTAGGAATGATGCGGGCAGCTGTGTTGGCTGGACCTGAAAAAATAGAGGTGCGGGAAGTAGACCTTCCAAAATTAGAACCGGGAATGATCGAGATTAAAGTGTCGGCTTGCGGTGTCTGTGGCAGTGATGTTCATATGTGGAGATCAGGCAGAGGCTGGTATGAGGGAGAGAGATCTGAATTCGTTATGGGCCATGAATTTTGCGGAGTTGTTACAAATCCCGGAGATAGTCAGTTTAAAGTGGGAGATAGGGTGGTATTCTGGGCAAATCTATATTGTGGGCAATGTGAGATGTGCAGATCCGGAAAAGAACATTTATGTAAAGAGGTAAATGGAACAAATTATATCGGATTTGTCTGCAATGGCGGTTATGCAGAGAAGTTTGTGGGCAAAGCAATGAATGCATATAAACTTCCGGATTCTGTGACCGATATATCAGCAGCTTTGATTGATCCACTTATGGTTGCTTATCATGCAGTCAAACATTCAGGTGTAGGTTTAAATAGTAAAGTATTGGTGGTTGGAAGTGGGATTATTGGTCATCTGATTGGCAGTCTTGCAAAAAAAGCTGGAGCTTCTTATGTGGCAATGTCTAAAGTGAATGATTTAAAAATAGCAAGAGCAAAGGAAAGTGGTTTTTTTGATTCATTCTTTGATGGGAATGACCCAAGTGCTGCTGAAAAAATGCGAGAAGCAACACAGGGTGGATTTGATGTAGTATTTGAAGTGGTTGGTTCAACATCTGCATTACAAACTTGTATGAATAGTGTGAAAGCAGGTGGAGAAGTCATTATGATTGGAAATTCTATTGATGACAAAGTATCTTTTGCTATGAATCAGGCGGTACTTCATGAGATACGTCTGCAGGGAAGCGTGTCCTGTACGCGCAAGGAATTTGAAGAAACCATTCAACTGATTGCAAATGGCATAATTGAGCCAGAACAATTTGTCACAGATATTATTTCAATCGAAAAGCTTCAGCAAACATTTGAACGACTTATATCAAATGATGATCCTATTTTAAAAGCAGTGGTAAAATTTTAATCGTATGATTTCTTCTAAGCGCGTTCTCTTGGGTACAGGAAAATGCGCTTGTTTTACAACAGAAAAGGAAAGAAGGGATTTACATGAAAAAATATATGGCAATTTTTTTAAGTATTATTCTGCTCTGTTTCCTTTCAGCGTGCAGACAAGAGAATACCTCTGGTCAGGATTTAAAGAGCAGGACGGAAAGTGATGCAGGAGATACAGAATCATCCCAGAATCATTCCGAAGTAGAGACGAAGTCAAGTACACAAGAAACGGGTAAGGAAAATCGTGTTTTAGTAGCCTACTTTTCCTGGGCAGATAATGCGATAATCGAAGGCGAAATAGATGCGGTTGCATCGCCAAGTGTTACTGCACCAGGACATGTGGCACAGCTGGCAACTTGGGTACAGGAGAAAACCGGAGGTGATTTGTTTTCCATCCAGGTAACAGAACCATATTCCAGCGACTGGGATGAGTGTCTTGATAGGGCAAATGAAGAGCGTTCTCAAAATGTCCACCCGAAACTTATGGAAACTGTAGATAATATCGAGAACTATGACACGGTTTTTCTGGGATATCCAAACTGGTGGTATGGAGCACCGATGACGCTGTTGTCTTTTATTGAGGAAAATGACTTATCCGAAAAGCAGATTTATTTGTTCTGTTCTCACGGAACAGGAGGTCTTGCAGGCAGTGTAGGGGATATTGAAAACGTACTTCCGGATAATGTATCTCTTTCTGACAATGTATTTGACGTTTATGAAGAAGATGCGGCTGCTTCTCGGCAAGATATTCTGGACTGGCTAAATGAACTTGGGTATTAAGGAGGTTTAAGATGAAAATCACAGTGATTACGGGAAGTCCTCATCGAAAAGGAACATCCACACTGCTTGCGGATGAATTTATCCGTGGTGCAAAAGAAATGGGAAACGAAGTATTTCGCTTTGATGCTGCTTTTGAAGATCTGCATCCCTGTCTTGGATGCGATCACTGCGCCACTTCCGGAACATGTGTTCATCAGGATTCTATGGAAAAATTGATTCCACATCTAAAAGAATCGGATACTGTTGTATTGGTAACACCACTCTATTATTTTGGAATGTCCACACAAATAAAAATGGTAATTGACCGGTTCTATTCCATCAATTATGAATTGATGAACAGCGGGAAAAAGCTCATCCTGTTAGCGACAGCTTATGATGATAAGGACTGGACATTTCAGGCACTAACTGCTCATTATAAAACTTTAGTAAAATATCTTGGATGGGCAAATGTTGGAATGTTGCTTGCCGGCGGCTGTGGAAGCCGTAGTGCAATCGAGCATAGCCCCTACCCGCAAAAAGCCTATGAATTGGGGAAAAATTTGTAAGGACATAAGGAGAGTTTATTATGGAAAAAACATTAATCGTTTATTATTCCCATTCGGGAAACACGAAAAAAGTTGCAGAGTATATTGCCAAAAAAACAAACGGCGATTTATTGGCACTCAAACCTTTACCGTCTTACCCGCATAACTATAACGCAGTGCTGGAACAGGCGAAAAAAGAGATACAGGGAGGAGTTCTTCCTCAATTGGAAATGGAAAAAACGGATTTGACTGCGTATCATACGGTTTTCCTTGGAACGCCTAATTGGTGGGGAACTATGGCTCCTCCGCTTGCTTCTTTTCTTCATAAAAATAATCTTTCCGGCAAAAAGGCAGCGGTATTCTGTACTCACGGGGGTGGCGGAATGACCCATGTGGAAAAAGATGCCAAGAACTATGGATCCTCTGCTGAGTTCCTTCCTGGTCTTGCAATTTCCGGAGATGGTGGCAGCCGTATGGAAACCACGGTTACAGCATGGCTGGAAAAAATCCAGGAAAAGGCATAACCATGTGTAGGGAAAAGACAAACTTAAAGGAAATGGTTTCTCCGCTGTTTACAGGACGTATGCTTTGTAATTTGCTGGTTCCACTGGTTATTGAGCAGATTTTTACAATGATGGTGGGAATGACGGATACCCTGATGGTTTCCTATGCCGGGGAAGCTGCCGTTTCCGGTGTCGCCTTGGTAGATATGGTCAATTATTTGGTGATTACAGTTCTGGCGGCTGTTTCCACCGGTGGTGCGGTAATTGTGTCGCAGTATCTTGGAAGCAGGCAGGAAAAGCAGGCAGAACAGTCGGCAGGTCAGCTTCTGATGATCTCCACCTTGATTTCGCTGGGGATTATGACAATATGCTTGCTGTTCAGATATGGGCTGCTCCATCTGCTGTTTGGAACTGTTGAAGCCGATGTCATGGAAGCGGCGGTTCTTTATTTTATGATAACGGCCTTTTCTTTTCCGTTTCTTGGAATTTACAATGCCTCTGCAGCAATGTTCCGTTCTATGGGAAAGACAGACGTGACGATGTATGTTTCCCTTTTGATGAATACGGTGAATATCATCGGGGATTTTATCGGCGTGCAGGTACTGCATCTGGGAGTAGCCGGCGTAGCAATTCCGACATTGATTTCCAGAGGACTGTCAGCAATCCTGATGACCGCATTGGCATTTCAAAGAAAAAATTCTATTTCTCTCAGGAGGAAAGATATTTTCTCATGGAAGCAGGAACTGCTGGGAAGAATCCTTCGGATTGCAGTTCCGAATGGGATTGAAAACGGCTTGTTTGCCCTGGGCAGAGTCATGGTAACAAGCATTGTTTCCCTGTTTGGTACGGCACAGATTGCTGCAAATGGAGTGGCGAACAGTATTGACCAGATTGCTATTGTGGTGGTTAATGCGGTCAATCTGGCAGTTATTACGGTAATTGGTCAGTGCATTGGTGCGGGACTGCCGGATCAGGCAGAGGAGAATACCAAAAAGTTAATGAAAGTTTCGTACATCTCTACTGCTATATTGGGAAGTCTTGTATGTATGCTTTTGCCCGTTGTTTTACAATTTTACAACCTGTCAGCGGAAACCTTGCGGTATGCAGCTATCCTGATTATAATGCACAATACCTTGGCGTTTCTTCTGCATCCGACTTCCTTTAACTTGGCTCATAGCCTGCGGGCAGCTGGGGATGCCAAATTTACCATGCTGGTGGGGATTGGCTCTATGCTGACATTCCGGCTGGGATCTGCGGTCCTATTCGGCATTGTTCTGGATTTGGGAATCATCGGTGTCTGGATTGCAATGGGAATGGATTGGCTTGCACGCTCTGTTGCTTTTGTTTGGCGCTATAAAGGTGGTAAATGGAGAACAATTAAAAGTATATAAAGGAGACAAAATCTTATGGAATATCGGAAATTGCCTCATGGAGAGGAAAAAATCAGCGTGTTGGGATTTGGAACCAGTTCTATTGGTATGGCTGGGGAAAAAGAAATTGAAGCAACGATGGACATGGCGCTGGAGAATGGAATTATCTATTTTGATATGGCATCCGCAGATGCGGCTCCCTTCCCTGCTTTTGGACGTGCCCTCGCAGGAAAACGGAAGGATGTTTTCTTTCAAATCCACTTTGGCACTAATTACCAAGGGGGCAAATACGGTTGGACAACCGATTTGGATACAATAAAACAGTCTATTGACTGGCAGTTGAAAGCCCTGAAAACAGATTATATTGATTTCGGCTTTTTGCACTGTATTGATGAGGCCGCTGATCTTCAGCATGTGCTGGACGATGGAATCCTCGGTTATATTCAGGATCTGAAAAAACAGGGAGTTGTACGTCATATCGGCCTTTCTTCCCACACGCCAAGTGTGGTACATAAGGCTTTGGATGCTAAAATTTTGGATATGCTTATGTTTAGTATCAACCCGGCTTATGATTATACTGGCGGCACAGAGCCGGATTATGCTTCGGAAAGTTATGCGGTTGGCAGTGCAGCGGAACGGATGGAACTGTATCGGCGGTGTGAAGCAGAGGGCGTAGGTATTTCTGTTATGAAAGCATTCAGCGGTGGTCAACTGCTGAATGCGAAAACGTCCCCTTTTGGAAAAGCCCTGACAGAATATCAGTGCATCCAGTATGCACTGGACAAACCGGGTGTGCTGACAGTGTTGCCCGGTGTTCGGAATCGAGAAGATTTGAAAAGGATTCTTGGATTTGTCAATTCCTCATCGGAAGAACGGGATTATGCTGTTTTGGGAACATTTGTGCCCAAAGAAGTAACCGGTGTCTGCGTTTACTGCAATCATTGTCAGCCCTGTCCTGTGGGATTGGACGTTGGATTGATTAACAAATACTACGATCTGGCACTGGCGGGTGATGAATTGGCAAAAGTTCATTATGCCACGCTGGAAAAGAAAGCTAGAGATTGTGTTGGTTGCGGTCACTGTGATTCACGTTGTCCGTTTCATGTTATACAGACGGAACAGATGCAGATAATTCGGGATTATTTTGGGGAATAAGAGTGCTAAAAGAGAGAAATTGCCTAAAAGACAGCTTCTTTTTCATGCTCAATAAGCATGAAATTTAATTTAATATAAGCATTAGACATAGATAATAAGAGATATTATACTGTAATTGTAAGGTCAGATATGATTTTGACTGGGAAGGAGGGGGTTGCTTGAAACCCAAAATATTTGTCAAATTGTTTGTGGATGCTGTGATGACAATTTTGCTTCTATGTCAAATGGCTTATATGTTGATAGGCGAAACAGCTCATGAATGGATGGGAACCGCTATGTTTGCGTTATTCCTGCTTCATAATGTGCTGAATTGGAAATGGTATCGGAACCTTGTGAAAGGACGATATACGGCTGTTCGTGTATTTCAAACGGCTGTCAATTTCCTGATGCTTTTTTCCATGCTTGGTTTAATGGTAAGCGGCGTAATTATGTCACGAGTTGTATTCGCTTTCCTGCCTTTGGACGGAGGGATGAATTTTGCCCGTACTTTGCATATGTTGGCAGCCTATTGGGGATTTATTTTCATGAGCATACATCTTGGACTGCATTGGGGAATGATTATGGGAATCCTTCAAAAACGATGCGGAAGGCAGCAACCATCATCAGCCCGTAAATGGATTCTACGGATTCTGGCTGTGACACTTTGCGGATTTGGCATTTATGCACTCTGTAAGAACAAGCTGCTGGACTATATGTTTGTCCGCAGCCGGTTTGTGTTCTTTGATATGGAGCAGCCACTCCCATTATTTTTTAGCGAATATATTGCCATGATGGGATTGTGGGCGTGCCTGTCCTATTATTTGACAAAACTGCTCCCCAAAATATGCAGAAAGAAATAGATGGTATGCATAGACAAAGAGATATTTATATGGATTCAAAACATAGCAAGGAGGATTTTATATGAGTTTTCAGATGTTTGTACCAACAAGGATTTTATTTGGAGAAGGTCAGTTGAACAACCTTCATACGCAGCAGCTTCCCGGTAAAAAGGCGCTGCTCGTCCTGTCGAATGGAAAGTCCACAAAAGAGAATGGTTCTCTCAAAAGGACAGAAGAAGAACTAAAACTGGCCGGTGTAGAAACCGTACTGTTTGATAAAATCATGGCAAATCCGTTGAAATCCACAGTTATGGAAGGAGCTGCCAGTGCAAAAGAAAACGGATGCGATTTTATCGTTGCCTTGGGTGGAGGCAGTGTTATGGACGCTTCCAAAGCCATTGCTGCTATGGCTACTAATGATGGCGATCTGTGGGATTATATTGCCGGCGGAACCGGCAAAGCCTTGACTTTGACCAGAGAACCGTTACCGATTATAGCAATTACCACAACAGCAGGCACAGGTAGCGAGGTAGACCAGTGGGGCGTTGTTTCTAACGAAGAAACCAATGAGAAAATCGGTTTTGGCGGATATGATTCCCTTTTTCCGAAAATCGCAATCGTAGATCCGGAATTGATGAAATCTGTACCGCCGAAATTTACTGCTTTCCAGGGATTTGACGCACTGTTCCACAGTATAGAATGTTATATTTCCAATGTAGCTAATCTGATGGGAGATATGTACGCACTTACTGCCATTGAGAATATTGGCAAATACCTTCCCCGTGCGGTTCAGGACGGTTCTGACTTGGAGGCCAGAGAACATGTGGCATTTGCCAATACTCTTTCCGGTGTTGTCATGACAATAAGTGCCTGTACCAGCGAACATTCTATGGAACATGCCATGAGCGCATACCACCATGAACTACCTCACGGCGCCGGTCTGATTATGATTTCCAATGCATATTTTACCCACTTTATTGAAAAGCATGCCTGTGATGACAGATTTATCCGTATGGCACAGGTACTGGGAAAAACAGATGCAAAGGAGCCGATGGATTTCATTGCTGCTCTCAGTGATCTGCAAAAGCAGTGCGGTGTAGATAATCTGAAGATGTCTGATTATGGGATTCAGCCTGATGAATTTATGACCTTAGCAAAAAACGCCCGTGCCACGATGGGAGGATTGTTTGCTTGTGATCGTGTACCTCTGTCAGATGAAGAATGCGCTGGGATTTTTGAAAAGACATACTGCTGAGGAAAAACAAAGGTGGTATCAAATATGCAGATTATTAGAAAAACATTTGATGAAGAAGGAGAGAGTGCTTAATGAATAACTCTAAGATTAATACAATTTTTGATATGGGAGAAAAGAATCCATTTGGTGAGTATTTTGTGGGACAAAGCTATCTGAATATGATTTGTACAAAGGGAATACCTATTGGAAACGTAACCTTTGAACCGGGCTGTCGCAATAACTGGCATATTCATCATGCGAAAAGTGGAGGTGGTCAGATTCTGCTTTGTACTGCCGGAGAGGGCTGGTATCAAGAATGGGGAAAACCTGCGAGAAAACTTCATGTTGGAGATGTGGTGCAGATTCCAGCAGAGGTGAAACATTGGCATGGAGCAGCCAAAGATAGTTGGTTTGTTCATTTGGCTGTTGAAGTGCCTGGAGAAGAAGCTGTGAATGAATGGTGTGAGGCAGTGACAGATGAAGAATATGCAAAATTAAAATAAAGTTGGCTTGACAAAAATTTGGGAATTAGAATGCAGAATCAAAAGAATGAAAGTGGCAGCAGCTGGCTTTATTCCATCTACTACCACTTTCATTTTGGAAGGGGACTGCTATGAAAAAGGAAATTCTAATTATTTTAACAGGATTTTTGCTACTTCTTACTTTTGGATGCAGTTCTTATCAAAAGCCAGAGCAGCAGCGAGCTGAATCTTCTCTTTTTGCCATGAACACCTATATGACTTTTACCGCTTATGGTGAAAATAGCGAAATTGCATTAGAAAGCGCCAAACAGAAAATCCAAGAATTAGAATCCTTGTGGTCCGTCACTGACGAGAACAGCGAAATCTATCGAGCTAATCACAGCAACGGACAATCAGTACAAGTGAGCGCAGACACAGCCGCATTGGTTTCGTTTGTTTTAGAAATGGCTGGGAAAACGGAAGGAGCTTTGGAACCTACCCTTTATCCTGTGCTGAGGGCATGGGGATTTACAACAGAGCAAAAGCAGGTTCCATCTCAGGAAGAATTGGAACGATTACTTTCGTTGGTAGACTATTCTCAGATTTCCCTACAAGGAGATCTGCTCACTGTTCCGGAAGGGATGAAATTGGATTTGGGAGCTGTAGGAAAAGGCTATGCGGCTGATTTGGCAACAGAGGTGCTGCACGAACAAGGAGTAGAGTCTGCTCTTTTGAGTCTTGGTGGGAATATTCAGGCAGTGGGTTCTCGACCAGATGGAACAGATTGGCGCATTGGTATCCGTGCTCCCTGGGAGGAAGAAAATCTGGGAATTTTGCAAGTCAGCGATGCCGCAGTAGTAACTTCTGGAGGGTATGAAAATTACTTTGAGGATGATCAAGGAAACATCTATTGGCATATTATTGATCCCTCCACCGGTTTTCCGGCTCACAGCGGATTGCAGTCCGTTACAATTATCGGAACTGACGGAAAAACCTGCGATGCCCTTTCCACAGCTTTATTTGTTATGGGACCGGAAAAAGCAGAAGAATATTGGAGAAAAAATAGTGGCTTTGATATGCTGCTTGTTACCGAAGATAACGAAGTCATCTTAACGGAAGGGATTGTTGACAGTTTTGTGTTAAACGATGGACGTGAGGAAATAGTCCGGGTGATGAAACGATGAAACAGAAATGGCTCTTTTGGTTAGCTGGTATTTTTTTCCTTATCGGGTTGGTAGGAAGTATTCTGCTACTTCAGCGGCCGAATACGGATATTATAGAAATTATTCAAGCTGGAGAGGTGCTGTATCAACTGGATTTGCAGCAGACAGAGAATCAAATCATTGAAGTGGAATATGAAGGTCGAGTCAATCGAATTGAAATTCAGAATCATCAAATTCACATGCTGACAGCGGATTGCCCCGATCATACTTGTGTGAATATGGGATGGTTGGATTCGTCTGCGCCAATCGTTTGCCTTCCTAACCGTCTGGTGATTCAGTTCTCTAGAGATGAGGATAGGCTGGATGGAACAACTGGTTAAGGAGGCGGAGGTATGGATACAAAAAAATTAACTGAGTTATCATTGCTGACAGCCGTGGCCCTTATTATTTTTGTGGTAGAATTACAGATTCCAAATCCTATTCCAATTCCGGGTGCAAAGTTGGGGCTTGCCAATATTATTACTGTGTATGCAGTTTACCAGTATCGGGCACAGGAAGTTTTCCTGATTTTAATTGTCCGTATTCTGCTCGGTTCCTTTTTTAGCGGGAATATGATGGCGTTGATGT
>OCAT01000282.1_pt1 | contig 47724 bp, 38 predicted proteins | sample 1538311 | NCBI WGS metagenome assembly OCAT01 (sample SAMEA2580287, study PRJEB22360) | human gut metagenome | biome: human gut; feature: human-associated habitat; material: faeces | place: Denmark | collected 2008/2010
GCTCATCATCACAGGAACGTGACTGAAGAATGCGTGTTCAATTTTCAAGGGGCGGATGCCAGATGTTGTCTGGCTTGCTTATAGTATAGCGGCTCAAATTGTGAAATGCGTGGGCCTCGTAGGCCTACCTTGTAGGCTTAGTAGGCCTATTTTTGGAAGAAAATTCCAAACCCTGAAATTACAGCAGTTGCTTTATGGAAGAAAGAATGCTGATGGCAGTGTCGATTTCCTCTTTGGCAAAATCATTTGAAGGGCAAATACCGGTTAAAAGAAAGTCCGTGCTGGTGTGCAACTCATTTGAGAGATCAATAAGAAGTTCTAAGGAGCAAGCAACTGTGCCACGCTCAATTCGGCTAATATGACCTTTATTTACATTTACTCGATATGCAAGCTCATCTTGGGTAAGATTGCGAACTTTCCGAAGATTGCTGACACGCTGACCAAATTCTTTCATACTGAACATAATGAAGGTCCTTTCCGCCGGATGCGGAGGTTGAGGACACTTCACTGTGGGGCGGTTTACGGACTTTTCTCAGCGAAAAAAAAAAAAAAAAAAAAAAGACGCATTAAAAGAAAAGGTTACCGATACCTTTCCATCCGAAAATGGAAAGCAGTATAAGTATCCTCGGCCTTTAATGCATCTCAGGCTTTCGATATGTTTTTATTCGGACGAATCGAAAGCCTTGGAAAATTGCCAAAAAAGAAAAACCTCGTGTGGTAGCTTACAAGGCAGCGATTCGTGCCGTATAAGCATATCACACGAGGGTTTTACGAAAGTCTTATGAACATCTCACAAAAGTCACATGGGGCCATTTTTATCCTATTTAGGGGATCTCCTGAAAAATTTTATGTCACATGAAAGTCTCTTGAACATCTCATGAAGGTCTTATGAGAATAATTCGCAGCTATCGCCTAATGAAGTACACAATTCTTTATATTCTTCGGTGGTGAGGTGCTGCTTTGCTAATTGATACTCGTTTGAGGCCAATTCATCCATTCCTTGAACTTTAAGGGAGTGAATCAGCCAGTAGTATCCTCTGGAGTTTTCAGGGACGATTGCCAGAGACTTTACAGCATACTGATTCAGCAAATCATAAGAATGCAGCGCGTTCAGTTGCTTCAGGAGTTCATTCACGGCGCCAACATAAGCAATATGATACTTTGCCGCAAACTGAATAAGCCAATGCTCCCCGTCAGCAGAAGAAAGAATTTTTCCACAATAGAGGTCGATCGCATTTTTTAACAGTTCTACCCGGTTGATAACGGAAGATGCTTTCGAGGCCAACTGGATAAGATCGTCAAATTGCTGATAGTCCGTCATAATATGAAGATCAGGGTTGAATTGATAACCGGAAGCGGTAGATACAATAAGCTCTTTTTCTGAAATAAGACCGAATGTTTGCCGGAGGCGATAAATCAGATTTCTCATATTCTTAGCAGGATTCGTTGAATCATCAGGCCAAAGAGCTTGCGCAATTTCCAGCGATGAGTGAGCTTTCTTACCTGAAATCAAAAGATAGGTTAGCAAGCGGCTGATTTTTGGGAATTTCAGATCGGCTTCTCGCAGGATGCCGTGGGAGGTGTAAATCTTCAGTTCGCCAAAGAGACTGACAAAAACATCATGGCTGCTCTCGATGTTTTCTGGAGCGAAAGCCATGTTCAGACCGTCATTTATCTTTTTGTCTTTGTAAGCAACGAGAAGAACATACGCCAACAGCCGCAGAATACTCGTTTCGGAAATGTACCGCTTGGGATTGCGTACCGCAAGTAGAGCGACAGGGCGCGGCTCCAGAGAAGCACCAAGGACAGATTGGATTCCCAGACGCTGATAGAGATTATACTCCGCAGGATAGGTGGTTTTTACTTCTTCTGCATCGGGAACGATCATCGGTTTCCCATGGCGCACGGCCTGTACCCATCGGTCAAGAAATTCAGCAGATTCAAACTCCTCCGTCAAGATGGTTGTTTTATCTTCAGAACTATCGTTATACCACCAGAACGGTGTCCAGATTTTCAAGTCCAAATCTACTTGGATAAGACCACACCAATCGGCATCGTAGAATTTGCACGCTGCCTTTAGAATCTGTCGGGCAACTTCTTCTGGCGAGTGTTGGTCATAACATAGTTGAGATTCCAAAGCCTTCACAGTGTGTTCAATGTCAAGCGCACGCTGAATATCATCAAAATTGCGTTCTTCGTATTCCGATGTAGACTGCAACATGATAATGCCTCCAACAAAAAAGCACAGCATTCTAGCTTCATCCGCTCTATACGGTGAAGTCAAATGCTGTGCTGTATTTTATCATGCAACCGCAAGAACTGAATGAAATTACTTTTTTACGATGGTTTTGATAAATGCAGCAAGTGCATTTATCTGCTCGGAATCGAATTGCTGGAGTTGATCGGTAAGAGCATTCATTCCATTGGAAGGCTCCTCACTGAAATTGAAAAATTCCTGCGGAGTTACGTTGAGGTACTCACATATATAAAAGAAGTTCGACATGGTAGGAAAGGTAGTTCCACATTCGATTGCACGAATATATCCGGGATTTTGCCCAATGGAAAGACTCATGTCTCTCGCAGATACTCCCTTTTTCGTGCGCAGTTCAGCGAGCCGCTTGGAAAACTGTTCTTCGTACATGAGCAACCACCATCCTTCTTTACTCTATTGTAGCCTAACGAATAGTCAAAAATGAGCGGTTAAATCTACAATTTTTAATTGAAATAATCAACCATGCGTGATAGAATATTTATCAAGCCGATTGGATGCTTTGGAAGGGCTGGGGGAAATGATCGACTATAATGAAATAAGCTACACTGAAATTGAAGATTGTATCGAGGACGCAAAGAAAGGATTGCTTAGTCCATATTGGCAAGGATACGCAGAAAGAGAAGTTGATTCTTTGAGACTCACTGATGGCTCGTTGCCTGAGCGAGCCGAACAGTTATATAAAGAACTGAAAACAATCCTGCATGAAGTTCACCAGATAACGGATGACTGAAGAATTTAGTTTTCTAAGATTATATCCAAAAAACGCAAAATGACGCACAGCTGTAGCTTTTTGCGCGGCGTCGGTGCGGCGGACAGAAAAACGGCTGTTCGCACAATTATGTGGAGCGCGAGTAGATTGAATTTTGTATAAAATGACGGAACGAGATCTCCTTTATAGTGGGGACATTAAGTGGATTTTTAATAAATAACGATGGTGCGACGAGATGCGAAAATTGCTATTAACCGAAAATTTTGAAAAAGAAGGCTTGACAAGCGTAATTAAATGTGTTATTATTTCAATAGTTAATAATGGGAAATTGTATATTGATGAAGTATACCCTTTTGTGGTAGAATCCAGTTGTCTTCAGGACAAGTGGATTCATTGGTGTACAAACTTGGGCCTGTAAGACAAAAAGTCTTGCAGGTCTTTTTTTGTTTCCTTTGACATCAATGCAATCGTTCCTCAGCAGAGCCGATCATCTGCGGAGGACGAAAGAGAACGGAGAGAATGCTATGATTCAGGTGTTATCCAAAAAGAAGAAGGATTTTCTGGCGTGCTGCACTTATGTAACCGAAGTGGAGTTTGAAGTTGCAGAAGATGGTCAGCCTACCTGCTGGCTGTGTTACAGCGATGCGGACTTTGCCGGCTTCATCGTGACGGACCGCAGTGCGATGATGGACGAGTCGAAACCGACGGAGTATTACCAGCAGATGCAGGTCCTGGAGGAGTACGAGGATCTGGAGACGGCAAAAGGGTCGAAGTACTATGACCTGTTTGCCCAGATGCAGGAAATTGCCGAGGAAAGCTGAGACCAGTCCATAGAAGAACGTTTTATCGGACAGATAAAAGCGTAGAATCATGTCAGAAAATCAACCGAAAACTGTGGGAAGCGAAAAGGGGTACTGCAAATGAGCATCTTCATTGATCTGGAAATGAACACCACCGATGCACGTCTGGTACATAAGAAAGATCTCCGGAATGAGGTCATCGAGATCGGCGCAGTGCGGATGGACGATACGTTTCACCCGCTGGACCGCTTCCGCATTTTCGTGCGGCCCCAGTACAACGGTGTGATCGAGCGCAAGATCTACAAGCTTACCGGCATCAGCAACGGTGCCGTGAGTGATGCAGTCTCTCTGCCCGAAGCACTGGATGCGCTGGAAGCATGGTGCGGTTCGGACGGCTGCGAGATCTACGCATGGAGCACCAGCGACCTGTGCCAGCTGCGCAAGGAATGCGGCTTTAAGGGCATCGACAGCGTTTTTCTGGACGAGATGGTGCAGTGGCACGATTTTCAGGAGGACTTCCGGCAGATGCTGGGAGAGAAAAACGTCCTCTCCCTCAGCAACTCCATGCACCGGGCAGGGCTGGAGCCGGAAGGCTGCCTGCACGATGCTTCGTGGGACGCTTACAACAGTGCCCGGTTGATGGAAACGGCTCATTCTCCGAATTTTGCGGCAGATGTGGCAAAGGCACAGGCTGCCTGTTATCAGGAAGCTCCCAGAATGCAGGGCGGGCTTCCGCTTGATGTAATGAAAAAGCTGGCGGCTCTGCTGCAGAGCAGCCAGCCGGAACCCGCAATGGCGGTGTAATGGGAAGGAGCAAGGATTGTGATGATGGAACATTTGTGGAATTCGTACTATGTACAGATGCGGATCACCTACCGGGAGCATTCTCGTGACGGACAGGTGAAATCAAGAATAAGAACATTTGACTGCGACAGCCATATCGCAGAAGCCGTTCGGCTGCTCAATGAGAAAGGCTATGCAACAGGCAACTGTTGCGAAGGTCATCCCTACCGTGTTATTCCGGACAACAATCAGCGCAAATACAAGAACACGGCGTACTTTGAAGGAGGATATCTACAGTTTTGCAGCATCGAAGACAAGAAAGTTGTTCTCGCAAAACTAAAGGAAAAGAGCGATTACTTCTCAGAGGATACGCACAGCAAGATACCCGGCATTATGTCCAGCTTATATTGGGAGCCGATCCGCAGCGCAGAAGTGGATGGACACAAATATAGCGTTATGCGGTATGAGACCCTGACAAAGATTTTCAAGGTCATTTATCAGGACATCTGGAAAACGCTTCTGGAGGTAGCGCAGGAGCTTCCTTATAAGGAAACGGACGATCCATGGATCTTGAAAGCAGAAATTCTAGACAAACCGCTAAAGCCGCATTTTGCAAATGTTCAGGGACTTAAAACATTTGAAGAAGTATAAAAAGTACAGGAGGAACGACCATGAACGCACAGAAGTATTTTGAGCAGCACGCCGAAGAATTCATTGCCAGCTATGCGGGCAAAAATGTGGTTCTCTTTTTTCGTGGTTTTGTACCGGCCAATGTCCGCTGGCTGGCACATCGCGAAGATGCGGTTTTGCCGGCAGGCAAGATTCTGAACGAGGATGGCAGCATCAGCATTGCCAAGATTGATGTAGCCAAGCGGAAGCTGGTGCAGAGCCTGATGATGCAGGAAGAAGGCGTGACGGTCGGAATTTATGAGGAAATGCTGGCCATCCTTCAGAACGTACAGGACCCCAAGGAGATGTTCGATGCGGAGTTCATCGTGGTGGACAACAACGCCTTCCCTGCCTATGTGCCCAGCTGCATCCCGGCAGAGGACGCCGAAGCGCTGTACAAAGCGTACGAGAGCGAAAAGACCGAGTTTGGTTCTGCGGAAGTTCTCAGCCATTACTATGCAGCCGTCCGCACACTGGATGAGCGTTATTATGTGGCACTGTTCAATCGGCATCAGGGCGAAAATATCCGCTGTGTTCCGTTCTATCAGAAAAAGCAGTCCGTTTTTACGGACGCACCGGCAACGCTGTCCCACGAAATTTCTCCGTTGGTACTGGCAGACCAGTTCTTCTGCGGCGAGGTGGAAGGTCCGCTGGTGCTGCCTGTGGAGCGGGAACAGAACGCCAAAAACAATACCTACGATGTGCTGTCTTTTGTGGCAGCACAGTGCGGCGCGACCTTTGCACTGAACTGCGCCGAGCACAAGGAGCAGGTGGAACCGGAAACCATAAATCGGTATCGGGCTATCCTCAAGCAGTACTGGGGCGCAAACGCCGATTTCCGTATGCTGGACTTCTACAAAGACCCGGCGGCAGGAACCGAGACTATGCAGATCAGCCAGGGCGAGATCATCAGCACCATTGTCAAGCAGTGCGAGCTGGCATTGGATGGCTATCAGGATTACTCCAATGTGTTCCTGACCGCTCCCACCGGTGCGGGCAAGTCCGCATTCTATCAGGTGTCTGGCATCTATTTGGCACAGGTGCATCAGGCAGTGACCCTCGTTATCACTCCGTTGATCGCCCTGATGCAGGATCAGGTCAGCCAGCTGGAAGCCCGCGGGGTGCACTGCGCCACCTTCCTCAACTCCAATGTGTCCCATGAGGAGCGGGAAGAGCGCCTGAACGCCATCCATAAGGGCGAAAAGTCCATTCTGTACATTGCACCGGAAATGCTGCTGACCACCTCGCTGGAGACCCTGCTGGGCGGCCGCAGACTGGGCCTGTTCGTGGTGGACGAAGCTCACACTGTTACCAGCTGGGGCCGGGATTTCCGTGCGGACTACTGGTTCATGGGCGATTATCTGGAGCGCCAGCGCAAAAATGGACTGCACTTCCCGGTGCTCTGCCTGACGGCAACGGCTGTGTTTGGTGGCAGGGATGACGTGGTGCAGGACACCATCAGCACGCTGGGACTGAATCAGCCCATCCTGTATCTGGGCCGTGTCCGCCGCGATAACATCGACTTTGATATTCACTCGCTGGACAAGCAGACGGATGAGAGCCGTGATGAGTTTAAGGTGAACCATGTGGCGCAGAAGATCGCAGAATATGTGGCAGAAGGCAAAAAGACACTGGTCTACTGCCCGTTCCGTTCTACGGTGGACAGCATTTATCAGGCGGTACCTTTCAGTGTAAAGGATAAAGTCCGCCGTTACCACGCAGGTATGGAACGGGGAGAAAAGAACGCTGCACAGGATGCTTTCAAGAACAACAAGGCAATTGTGATGATCTGCACCAAAGCATTCGGTATGGGCGTGGACGTGCCGGACGTTGTGCAGGTGTACCACTATGCCCCTACCGGAAATCTGGCAGATTATGTGCAGGAAATCGGTCGCTGCGCTCGTGACAAGAACCTGCGTGGCACGGCGGTGGAAGAATATCTGCCCGGCGATCTGTCACAGCTCAAGCGTCTGCATGGCATGGGCGAACTGCGGCAGTTCCAGCTGCGAGAGATGCTTCACAAGCTGTACTGGATGTACAGCCAGAAAAAGCACCGTAATCTGCTGGTTTCTCCGGATGCGTTCAGTTATCTGTTTGATTCTGGCGAGGTAGAAAATCGCGTCAAAACGGGTCTGCTCCTGCTGGCAAAGGATCTGGAGGAAGCATACGGCTTCCCGGTGCTGGTAGTGCGTCCCAAGGCGATGTTTACAACCTGCTATGCCAACGTGCCCGAAGAAATCGAGGAAGAATTCCTTGCCAAGTACGGCGATTTTGTCAAGAATCTCTATGACAACACCGTGACGGTCAATCGCAGCTTCAGTCCGCTGGCATCGGATGTGGTGGTTCGCAACAGTGGCAGCATCTATGAGATTCGCATGGGCGACCTGTGGGAAAAGTATTTCTCGGATATGACCTTTGGTATGTTCAAGGCCAAGTTCTTCAAAGGTGAACTGTTTGCACAGGATGGTACGAACCGTATCTCGGTGCGGGTCAAGACGCAGATCCATTATGGTCAGGACTTCGATACCACCCGCGCAAAGCTGCGTCAATACATGGAAGCGGTTGCTCAAGTGTTTGATGGCTACCGCAAGGAGCATAAGATGTTTACAGCAGAAGAATTCCGCCAGAAGGCACAGGAAGCGCTTGGCGCAGAAGTGCTGAATGCTGATTTTGCGAAAGCACTGCTGGAACTGTTTGTGATGGATGTACAGGCTGATCCTACAAGGCGTGAGGGTGACCGCATGAAGTTTATTCAGGCAACGCAGCGCGGCGGGAACCGTATCGGTCTGCTGTACCGCGTGACCAATGGAAACTACTTTTCTATGGCCAACTGGATGGATCAGAAGCTGGTCAACTGTGCCCCCAACCGGGAAGAAACGGAGTACATGGGCTATATCCCTGCCACCATCGGCGGCAAGCAGAACCCGGTCATGCGCCTGTTGGCTGTGCTGGAGATCTTCAGGCTTGCAAGCTATGAGGTGCGCGGCGGTCAGAATCTGGAAATTTTCGTTCGTGTCAACGATCCGCAGAAGATCCGCAGCCTGTCCGAAGACCGTTGCTATAAGAACCTGCAGCTTCAGGAAATCCATCGCCGCCATGTTGCAGCAGAAAACATGATGACTGCATTCCTGACGAAGGAACTGACTAGCAAGCAGCGTTGGGATCTGATCGAGGATTACTTCCTTGGTCATGATGAAGTAGTGGAACAGGCCCTTGGTATGGAAGAACAGAACTAAAAGGAGCGTTTACTATGGGATTTGGCAAGTCCTTGTTCGATTTTGTCGGTTATATGAGCTTTTTTAACCCTATCGGAACGGGTCGGGTTTCCGATTCTTTGGAACAGCAGGATGATTTTTCGGAGGATGTGCAGGATGATTCGTCCGAAGATGAATCTTTCAGTTCCGACGAGTTCGATGATTTATAAAAAGCAGATGACAGACGATATGATCCGGAACCTACGAAATGATTTGTGCGAATTTGGAATGACAGTTTTGTGCAGAATGTCCATCTTTTTTGGAGAATTTAGCTACTTTATGAATTGACAACCTTCTCTGCAAACGGTAGACTTTAATATAATTATACATTATAAGTGTGATGGTGTTTTATGAGTAGCAAAAAGAAGCAAGATCAATATTCAGCTGGATTGGTATCGAAGCCCTTCTGGTTCTATGAGTATAAGGCTTATGTGGACGAACTGGTAAAAGGGCATTCTATTGATGAAATCAGGGAACACGCTCTACAGAATAATCTGTTCTCTGCCGCAAAAGAATACCGTATCAAAGAAATTCTCACCTGTGTTTCACGCCGTGTCCTGCAGTTCGATCAGGAATGGCGGGATATTTTCACACGAAAGTCAGCTTCGGAACAGAAAATTATGGTTTTACTGTCGATTATGGCGGATGACAAGCTGTTCTTTACGTTCATGTATCGGGTGTACCGTGATAAACTGATCATGGGAGCGGAGAGTCTGGAATCAGGTGATGTCCTTTCCTTTTTCAGGTTGATGCAGAACGAGTCAGAGGAAATTGCGCAATGGAAGGATACCACGATTCGTAAGCTGACACAGACCTATCGTAAGCTGCTGAATGACGCAGGGCTGCTTGCGGGTGACAAAATTGTAGCACCTTTGCCCGGTATGGCGCTGAAAAACTATCTGAAGGTGCACCAAATGAATGGCTATTTGCTGGCAATTACGGGAGCAGATGAATGAGTACAGATCAGAAGCTGAAAAAACTTGATGACTTTCTGCATACGTTTTCTACAGAAACCGGTGATGGTCTTTGTGGAGAGGCTGGATACTATGTGTTCAGCTATGACCCAAAGGACGAAATGAAGGTCAGACAATGGACTGAATGCGAAACTCAGATCTTACAGCAGTCCAACCGGCCGGTCGTAGAGTTTGACCTCTACAAGATTATGACGACGCTTTTGGCAGAAAAGCATCCCCGGCAGAAATATGAGGATCTGGAGCTGCGCACGGGCAGCATGACCCGCGTGGTCAATGCTGTAAACAGTGTGCTGCATATCGGTCAATCGGATGACCTTATGCTGAATTATATTGTGGATCGTATCCCGAAGAAGGATGCTATTATTCTGCTGACCGGTGTTGGAAAGTGCTATCCCTTGCTGCGGTCCCACAAAATTTTGAATGATCTGCATGATAGGCTTGCAGATGGTATAGTGCTTATGATGTTCCCCGGACGGTACGAAGATGGTTATCTGTACCTGTTTGGGGATGTCAAGGATGGCAACAACTATCGTGCAAAGCCTATCTGAGCAGGATGTGTAGGAGGAACTGACATGAATATTGGTCAGATGTTTGCGAAGTCCATCAATCGCGAGATCAAGCCTGTGGTCAAACCCGGACAGGTGGATGAAGCAACCGTTAAGCTGGAACTTCAGGAATATGTTGTGACGCAGGAATTGCAGAAGCATTTTGCGGCATTCTTCTCTAATTATCGTCTGGGTGTCGGTGCGGATACAGACCGGATCGGCGTCTGGATCTCTGGCTTCTTTGGAAGTGGTAAATCTCACTTCCTGAAGATGCTCTCCTATCTGATCAACGATCAAGAGGTGGAAGGAAAGCCTGCGCTGGATTACTTTATCGAGGACAACAAGATCACCGATGCCAAGGTTCTGGCGGATATTCGTGCGGCAGAGAGCGTAGGTACAGATGTGATCCTGTTCGACATTGCCTCCAAGAGTCGTACCAGCAGCGCCGCCAAGCGTGATGTAATCACGATGGTTTTCCTGCGGGCATTCAATGAAAAGCTGGGCTATTCCTACCAGTATCCCCGCATGGCAGATCTGGAACGCAAGCTGGATGCCGAGGGCAAGCTTGACAAATTCAGGGAGCGAGTCAAAGAGCTGGAATGCAGCAGTTGGGATGATGCGGTGGCTGGCATTGACCTTGCACAGGATTCGTTTGTGCAGGCAATGGTCGAGCAGAACGTTATGAGCGAAGAAGCTGCCCGAAGCTGGTGTGACCGTGTGGGCGAAGAATACAGCATCAGCACGGAAGATTTCGCAAAGCTTGTCCGCAAGCATATCGAGAGTAAGGGCAACGACCACCATGTGGTTTTCTGCGTAGATGAGGTCGGTCAGTACATTGGCGATGATTCCAGCATGATGCTGGACCTCCAGACGCTGGAGCACGATCTGGCTGTTCAGTGCCACGGTAAGGCATGGATGCTGGTCACGGCACAGGAGGCCATTGACAAGATTCAGGTCGTCAATAACGTAGACTTCTCCAAGATTCAGGGACGCTTCGACACTCGGCTGTCCCTGTCCTCCAGCGACGTGGCAGAGGTTGTCAAAAAGCGTATCCTGAAGAAGAATGAAGCAGCGCAGGCAGAACTGGAAACTGTCTATCCGCAAAAGATGGATGCGCTCAGCACCGTTCTCAAGTTTACTGGTGATATGCCAGAAATGAAATTGTACGAAAATCCGGCGGATTTTGCGGAGGTGTACCCCTTTGTGCCGTACCAGTTCAACCTGCTCGGCAAGGTTCTGGATGCGGTTCGTCTATTTAGCAGCCCCGGCAAGAATAGCTCCTACGGCGAGCGTTCTATGCTGAGTATGTACCTGAGCACTGCCAAAAGCGTCCAGAATGAGGATGAAGGCATTCTGGTTCCGTTTAATGCGTTTTATCAGGGACTGTCCGCTCTGGTGGACCATGAGACAGCCATCGCTATCACAAATGCACAGCGCAATAACATCCTGAACCCTGACCATGCAGAGGCCTGTTTTGAAGTAGAAGTGCTCAAGGTTCTGTTCATGATCAAGAATGTGCAGGAGTTCAAGGCGCCAACGGTACAGAACATCGCTACGCTGATGGCATCCCGGATGGACGAGGACCGCTACGGCTTGGAAAACCGCGTGGAAACGGCTTTGAAAAAGCTGGTGCAGCAGCAGTTGGTGCAGAACCTTGGTGACAACTATGTTTTCCTGACCAACGAGGAACAGGAAGTCAACCGTGAGATCGCACAGCGTCAGGTCGAGGATTCCGAGATGAACCGGGAGCTTGCCACGCTGATCTTTGACGAAAACTATCATGCGGATAAATACCGCTATCCGTATCTGGGCAACCGGTACGCCTTTGGCTTTAACCGCAAGATCGACGAGTATGATGCACTTTCCCGCCCGGATAACACCATTACGGTCAAAATTATCACCTCCCGTGGAGATGATGCTGACGAGACCCGGCTGAAAATGCTTTCTGCCGGAGACAGCGGCGACCATACGATCTTTGTGCAGCTGCACGATGACACCCGCTTGAATAACGAGCTGCGTACCATGCTACAAATTCAGAACTATCTGCGCAGCGGTACAGCAGGCCGTATCACAAAATATCGGGCGATTTGCGAAGCAAAGCAGGAAGAAGTGGAGGAACGCCGCCAGAACGTGAAGGTGTTCCTGAAACAGGCACTTTCCGAGGCGGATATCTATGTGTACGGTTCCAAGCTGTCCGGTGGCTCTCGTGATTTTGAAACCCGCTTGAACGATGCGCTGAAGCAGCAGGTGGAGCGTCTGTTCAGCCACCTGACCGATATGGACAAGACCGTATCGGAGCAGGATATCAGCAAGATCTTTACTGAAGCCGGTCAGCAGCGCCTGAGCGGCGAGGGCACTGGCAACAGCCGTGCGCTGGCAGCTGTCCGCAACAGGATCGAGCGCAACTCCATGGCACGGACAGTCACATCGCTGAAAACCCTGTTGAACACCTTTACCAAAGAGCCTTATGGCTTCCTGCCGGTGGATGTAGAGTGGCTGGTTGCACGTCTGTTTGTGGATGGCATTCTGACCCTGACCTTGAACCATGAGCAGCTCAACGTTTCCAGCCGGAATCCGCAGGAGTTCCAGCGGCTGTTTACCAAGGTGGAATTTCAGGAGCGTCTGCTGTGCGATATCCGCAAGCACGCTTCGGATAAGCAGAAGCGTCTGGTTCGGGATATGATGCGTGACCTGTTCCAGAAGGGCGTTTCTTCGGACGATGACGAGGAACTGATGCGGGAACTGCAAAAGGAATGCCGTACCATGCTGGACGATCTGCGCCAGCAGCAAGCGGCTTACCGGGCAGAGCCGTATCTTCCCGGCAAGAGTACGGTAGAAGCGGGCATCACCCTGATGAATGCACTGATTAACCCGATCACTACGGATGCCTTCTATACTGCACTGGAAAATGCACAGGGCGATTACAGTGATTTCAAGGAAACCTACGAGTATCTGCGTGATTTCTTTGAAGGCGGACAGATCAAGGTGTTCCGCGATGCACACGATGATGTGGAACTTTACAAGCGCAACCAGAGCCAGATTCATGACGATATGGTGAAAAATGTCGCAGAATCCATGCGTGAGATTCTGAGCATGGCGGAACCCTACGAGAAAATCCGTAATCTGGCAGCGCTGCACACAGACTTCAATGACAAGTTCCTGTCTTTGGTAGAAAAGGAAGCAGCACCGGTCAAGGAGTACATCGAGGGCTGTTACAACCGTGTTTTCCAGCAGCTGAATACTGTCCGCTGCAAGGACCACTTCTGGTCTGCCGTTGTAGCGGAACGTGATGATGCGGTTTACAAGGTAGAGCATGTGGGCAATCTGAACGATCTGATCCTGATGAAGTCCAATGCAAACCAGACCAAGATCCGCTGGATCAACACGATCGACAAGTATGAAGCAGCGCACCAGCCCGTGGCACCGGCTCCGGTTGCTCGTCCGGCTGGCGGCTCTGCGCCTGCAAAGGTTGCCACTCCCGCTCCGATGCGCCGCCGTGTGACGGTGAGCATTCAGGACGTGACCCCGGCCTCGTGGCAGATCAACAACTCTGCCGAGCTGGATGCCTATATTGAAAAGCTGCGCCATGCCTTGAAGCAGAAGCTGGACAACGGCGATACCCTGAACGTGGATATCTGGTAAGAAGAACAACGAAAAGAGGAACATTATGGAAAAGGCACCCATCAAGAAATTTGCGGTGGAAGCACGCCGCAAGTTGATCGCGGATGTGACGTTTCAGCTGGAGCGCTACGGCATTACCGAAAAAGGCATTGTGGAGCCACAGACCAGCACGGATAAGGAGCTGGTGTTCGACCTTGGCAACGGCAACACCCAGACCATTAAGGGCGAACGCTATGTGAACCAGTATAGGAACCTTGTCGCCCATGTGCGGGGCTTCTATGCCGATGGCAGCCCCAAGCAGCAGCTGGAGCAGTTTATTGAGGAGATCGCCTTTACATGGTTCAACCGCTTGATTGCCATCCGCTTTATGGAGGTCAACCGCTATATCCCGGTGCGGGTGCTTTCCAGCGAGATCGAGGGGCAGAAGCTGCCCGATCTGGTCGCATCGCCTTTTTCCGGCGATCTGGAGTTTACCGAGGACGAAAAACAGCGCATCTTCGACTTGCAGGATGCCAACAAGGAAGATGACCTGTTCCGTTTCCTGTTCTTCAAGCAGTGCAACGACCTGAGCCGCATCCTGCCCCGGCTGTTTGAGGATCTGGACGGCAGCAACAGCTTCTCCGAGCTGCTGATCGTACTCAGCTTCAACGATCCCAACGGCGTGGTCTACCGTCTGGTCAATGAGGTGGACGAACGCTGGTTTGACATCCACGCCACCGACGAGGACGGCAAGCCGCTGGGTCAGGTGCAGATCATGGGCTGGATGTACCAGTATTACAACACCGAACCCAAGGACAAGGTGTTTGCCGACCTGAAAAAGAACATCAAGATCAGCAAGCAGAACATCCCGGCGGCGACCCAGCTGTTTACCCCGGACTGGATCGTGCGCTACATGGTGGAAAACAGCCTTGGCCGCCTGTGGGTCGAGGGTCACCCCGGCTTCGACAAGTCCGACTGGAAGTATTATCTGGACGAGGCCCCGCAGGAGCCGCAGGTGGAGCAGCAGCTCAAGGACATCCGTGCCCAGCACGCCAAAATGGAGCCGGAACAGCTCAAGGTCATCGACCCCTGCATGGGCAGCGGCCATATCCTGTGCTACCTGTTTGATGTGCTGATGCAGATCTATCTGGACAACGGCTACTCCAAGCGGGAGGCCGTGCGCTCCATTCTGGAAAACAACCTCTTTGGTCTGGACATCGACAAGCGTGCGGCGCAGTTTGCCTATTTCTCCGTGATGATGAAGGCCCGCGAGTACGACAGCGGCTTCTTCGGCCGCAAAAACATCCCCCAGCCCAGAGTGTACGACATTCAGGAATCCAACTGGATGGGCGGTGCCTACAAGCACGAGATGGGCAGCTTCCTCAACTCGCAGGCACACCGGGACACCCTCAACTATCTGCTGGACACCTTTATTGATGCCAAGGAGTATGGCTCCATTCTCCAGATCAAACCGCTGGATTATGAAGGCTTGAAAGAGGCATGGGAGCTGACCGCTTCCCAGACGGCCCACGACATGAACATGGCCATGTGGTACGATGCCGTTAAGGACTCCGTGGAGCAGCTCATCGAGCAGGCTATCCTGCTGTCCCAGAAGTATGACGCGGTTGTGACCAATCCGCCGTATATGGGAGCTTCTGGCATGGGCGCAAAGCTGGCTGATTTTGTTAAGAAAAATTACCCGGATAGCAAGAGCGATCTGTTTGCGGTCTTTATTGAAGTCTGCTCCCGTATGGCTGGAGAGAACCGCTATCAGGCTATGATTACACAGCACGCATGGATGTTCTTGTCCAGTTATGAGAAACTGCGGGAAAAGATGATGCTGACCGAAACTGTCAATATGGCACATCTTGGAGCGAGAGCTTTTGAGGAAATTGGCGGTGAAGTGGTACAGACGACCTCTTTTGTTCGTTGCCGCACCCACATTGACGGCTATAAGGGCACCTATTGCCGCCTGATTGAGCCGACTTTTCAGCAAGGTAAAGAAGATATGTTCCTTAGCGGTGAAAATCGCTATTTTGCAAATCAAGATAACTTCGCAAAGATTCCGGGAAGGCCGGTGGCGTATTGGGTGAGCGAGGCTTTTATAAAAACATTTGAAAACAGTCCCATTGAAGATTATGCTTTCGGACGTCAAGGTATGACAACAACAGACAATGCAAAATATTTGCGACTTTGGTATGAAGTAAAAATAGGTGGTATTGGATTCGGTGTGATATCAAGGCAGGATAGTATTAAGCGTGCGACTAAATGGTTCCCTTATAATAAAGGTGGCGCATATAGAAAATGGTATGGAAACAATGACTACGTTGTCTTCTATTTGAATGATGGAAAGGAACTGATCGACCTAGTAAGAAAAAAATATCCTCGCATTTCTGACCCTGAATTTATCATAAAAAACAGAAATTGCTACTTTAAGCAAGGCGTGGAATGGTCTGACTTGACCACAGGAAGTTTTGGAGCTCGGATGGTTCGGGGAGGATTTATATTTGATGCTTGTTCTCCAACTTTGTTTATTGTCGGAGGATGCACGTATGAATTTATTCTCGGCTTTATGAATACAAATGTTTTTCAAAAATACATGAATATTCTATCGCCTACTATGCACTACAATATATGTAATGTTGTTCAGGTCCCACTTATTAAGAATAACACTGAAACAGTACATGATTTGGTGGCAGAAAATACGAATATATCCAAGGATGACTGGGATGCCTTTGAAACGAGCTGGGACTTTAAGAGACACCCGCTGGTGTAATACCTACCCCTCAGTCTCGTCACTTCGTTCCTCGCCAGCTCCCCTTTCAGGGGAGCCTTGGGTGGTGCCGTTACGCAAACCTCCCCCCTGAAAGGAGGAGGTGGCATCGCCGTAGGCGATGACGGAGAGGGTATTATTTGAGGCAACGATAAAATTGTAATGTGAGGTGAAAATATGGATAGTAAACAGCTGGAAATTTCATTGGGTACAGATGCTTCTGGAAATCTCGAATTTGCAAAAAAGAGTAGAGAAGCAGCAAAAGAATACACTTGGCTATACCATTGCACAGACACGACGGCGGCAGAAAGCATTATCAAAAAACGTGAAATGCGGCTCTCAAATTTAAGAGCTGTCAATGACAAGGATGAAGCCAACAGAATTGACTTAAAAAACTATAAAGATAAGTTTTATATTGGTAGCTTTACATATGACCCTGAAATTCCCAGAGAACATTGGGCAGAATACGGCACACTTCGGAATGGTGTTTTGATTGGGTTTAAGCAGGATTGGTTCAAATGCGAGCCTCAATTTGTAATGCCCAATGGCACAAGAATTGATGATCCGGCTATTTCGCCGACATCGATGTTCAAATCGCTCAAAGATCCTTTGCTGAATCCTATGAGAAATCCTTTGATAAAGTATTCAGTTGAAGGCTTCGGGTTTTATAAAGTTGTTTATGATGATGATTTAATGGTGCGGTTACAGGCCTCCGGTTGGCTGAACGGAAACAAGGCGGATGAAATAAATGCTGTAATTCCTGAAGTGGCAGGGATTGTCAAAAAGAAAAAGGGACTCTGTTCTCGTGCGGGTAGTTCTTCTTATGAAAAAAACTGGGAAGAAGAAAAAGAAGTCAGACTGAAAATTCGGTTGGAAAAATACTGTACCGAGGAAGCACCGTCCAAGTTAAGGATTCCTCTCACAGATGCCGCTTTTGATGAGCTTGTCTTGGAGTTTAGTCCTGAATTCCCGGAAGATGATAAGTCGGAATTTTTGAAGAAGGTTCATAACTTGTTGCCGGAAAGCACGATTGTAAACTCAAAGGGGCAGAAATATTCAATAGGATTATAAGGGCTTGAATGTGGGAGGATGCAATGGTACAACTGGTATACTGCATGAAAGTTGCGGAACCATGGGCTGCAAAATCTTTAAGAGATGGAACGGCATGGTTCAGCATGATTGACCGCTATATTCAAATAGCACTGCAAAACCATAATGATGAACAGGGCGATGAATACGAGGGCGTTTTTGCAAGGCAAAAGAAAAATTCTCCGTATGTTGCAAAGTGCAGAAAAATGTTCAAGGATGACTTGGAAATTTTGAAAGACCCTATTGATAACGAGCATTGCCTGCTCCGCAGAAAATCCAGTAGAGACGTTTGCGCATTCTGCATGTATGGTGTGAAAACGGATGATCTTCAGCCCATTGGCGAACCATATCGTGAAAATGGACTTTTAATGTGTAAGTATGAACACTATATTAGTCAAGATATGGTTGACAAGTTCTTAGACGATGGCTTGGAAGTTGCTTCGGTAAGTGCAAGTGTAGGGCATCTGTATGAAGCAATTGATGAAGCTGTACATAATAAAGGTGGCAAAGTTTATAGACAAGAGCTTGTCTATGACCTCGATTTCACGAAAGAATTTCACATCAAGAAAATCAAACCGGGAGCGCCTTATTGGGAATTGTTCCATAAAAGAAAGAAGTTTTCGTATCAACATGAGATACGCACTCTCCTAAGTGGCATTAAGCACAAATCGGGTGAGAAAGGCATTGCTGTTTCTTATAAAAAACTTGATGATGACAGCATCATATACGATGAAAACACAAAAGAAGGCTTCAGACTGATTCTTGATTGTTCCGTAAAGGAAAAACTAATACCTTCTCTATAAGGAGACAAAGCCATGAGCATCAAATCCACCACCCCTGCCCAGCACAAAAGCAACCTGCGCAATGTGTACGGCACCTTTGCCATTGAGGGCATGACCATCAGCAAATCCACCCGCAGTAACCTTGACCGCATTGGCAGCGGACAGGCCAGTTGGCAGGAGGTTGTGGAGGAACTGCGTGCAAAGTACGATCACCCTGATAATGCATAATTAGAATAAAGGAGAAACGCCATGCCCTATTTAGAGACCATTCCAGAACTTCTGGAAGCAAAGGAAGGCGAACACGTCCAATTCAAAGAGGCGAAAAATCGGTTTGACTTTGGAGAAGCCGCAAGGTGTTGCTGCGCCTTGGCAAACAATGGCGGTGGCAAGCTGGTGTTTGGCATCACAGACAAACGGCCGCGTCAGGTAGTAGGCAGTCGTGCTTTTGAGCAGCCGGAACGCACTCGTATGGGGCTGATCGACAAGCTGAAAATCAATGTTGACTTTCAGCTGTATGACTATGAGGGAAAGCGGGTACTGGTTTTTGATGTGAAAAGCCGCCCGATCGGGATGCCGGTACTGTATGAAGGTGTGGCGTGGATTTATGACGGCGATACATTAGGCCCAATGCCGGAAGATATGCGCCACCGCATCTATGATGAAATCGGCACGGATTTTTCCGGGAAGATTTGCCCCGGTGCTACATTCAATGATCTGGATGAAACCGCTATTGAAAATTTCCGTTCCAACTGGATCGAAAAAAGCGGCAACAAACAGCTTGCAACACGGTCAAGGCATCAAATTCTCATTGATTGTGGTGCAATCACAGATGAGGGCATAACCTATGCGGCTTTGATTCTGTTCGGCAAAAACGAAGCACTTACTCGCTTTTTGCCGCAGGCGGAGATTGTTTTTGAATATCGGTCTTCCGAAGCATCTGGCCCAGCAAACCAGCGAGAAGAATTCAGAATGGGATTCTTTGCGTGTTATGACCGTATCTGGGAACTGGTCAATTTGCGAAACGACAAACAGCATTATCAGGAAGGCTTTTTCGTGTTTGACATCTTCACGTTCAACGAACGTGTTGTGCGAGAGGCCATTCTGAACGCAGTAAGCCATAGAAACTACCAGTTTGGCGGCAGCATCTTTGTGCGCCAGTATCGGGATAGGCTGGTAGTCGAAAGCCCCGGTGGTCTGCCTTTTGGTATCACACTGGATAATATACTGGATCGCCAGCTGCCACGCAACCGCCGCATTGCAGAGATCCTTTCCTTGTGCGGCATGGTGGAACGTTCCGGGCAGGGCATGAATCTGATGTTCGAGTTGAGCGTACAGGAAGCCAAGCCGCTCCCGGACTTTACGGGTACGGATGAGTTCTTTGTCAGCGTTACCTTGAACGGACTGATCATTGACAAAGCAATGCTGTCGGTGATTAACCGAATCAGCGAAAAAAGTACAGAACTGCTGTCCACAGAAGATTTCTTGGCCATTGATGCGTTGTACCACGATCATCCGCTCAATGGAAAAATGCAGGCACGACTGCCCCGATTGGCCGAAATGGGCATTGTGGAGCATATCGGCCGAAAAAAGTATGTTCTTGCAAGAAGCCTTTATGCCGCCACCGGGAAGACTGGCGTGCACACAAGGCATGTTGGCTTGGATCGTGATACGAACAAGGAACTGCTCCTGAAGCATATACGCGAAAATAATGCAGTTGGAACCCCTTTCAAAGAACTGCAGCAAGTTTTGCCGGGACTGAATCGTGGACAGATTCAAGTGTTGATGAGGGAACTTAGGGACAGCGGAAAAGTGGTTTGCAAGGGAAAAACAAGCGCGGCAAGATGGTTTGCTGTTGAGTGACGGAATCCTAATTTGGATTAGAACTTGCAACGAACTTGCAACGAACTTGCAACCAACTTATGACTGGTTCAAAGGCGTTTGCAACCGGACAGTCGGAGGAAGAAAAAAATGGGAAGACTGATTAGCGATAAATTTGCCGCATGGCAGGAAGAATGTGAGCAGCGGTTCCAGCAGCTCAAAGCCAACGAAGAAGAACTGAACCGCATTTTTATTGATATTTACGGCTTGCAGGACGAGCTGACCCCGGAAGTGGAAGATAAAGACGTGACCGTACGCCGTGCCGACCTGACACGTGAGATCAAGAGCCTGCTTTCTTATGCGGTGGGGTGCCTGTTTGGGCGGTACTCGCTGGACGTGGAAGGGCTGGTATACGCCGGCGGCGAATGGGATGCCAGCAAATATGTAACCCTCCAGCCGGTGAAGGATAATGTCCTGCCGCTGTGCGATGAGGAGTACTTTGGGGATAACGACCTTGTGAACCGCATTGTGGAGTTCGTCCGTGTGGTTTACGGTGCCGATACGCTGGAAGAAAACCTTGCGTTTATTGCCAAGGCGCTGGGCAACAAGGGCAACACCAGCCGTGAAGTCATCCGCAACTACTTCCTGAAGGACTTCTATGCGGATCACTGCAAGATCTACCAGAAGCGGCCCATCTACTGGATGTTTGACAGCGGCAAGAAGAACGGCTTCAAGGCGCTGGTTTACCTCCACCGCTGGGATGCCGACACCACAGGCCGTGTCTATAACAACTACCTCAGCCCGCTGCTGCGCACCTACGCACAGCAGATCGTGCAGGAAAACAATGTGATCTCCAGCAGCAGTGATGCCCGTACGGTATCCCTTGCGCAGAAGCGGCTAGATAAGCTGAAGCTGCAGCAGGAAGAGTGCGAGAAATATGAGAAAGACATTGCCCATCTGGCGGCACTGCGCATTGCGCTTGACCTTGACGATGGTGTGAAAGTTAACTATGTCAAGGCACAGACTGCGGCTGATGGCAAGAATTTGAACGTGCTTGCACCAATTAAATAACGTAGAATCGATACACCGGGGTGCGAAATCACCGCTCCGGTGTATTGGTGTTTATAACGATGTTGTAAAAGGAAAGATGAACACTCATGGCTAAAACGACACTGCGCCAGATCGAAGACCGTCTCCGGGCGATGTTTACGCCGGGCGAGCAGCGCAAACTGGTGTTCTGGTACGATGAATCGGCCAGTTTTGAAAACGAAGTATCGCAGCTGAATATTCCCGGCGTGACGGTATACCGCATGGAACCCCGCACCCAGTTCGCCACCAAGTGGATGCTGGAACTGGAACACTCGGATGAGAGCTTTTTGATCTATGCACCCTTTGCAAAGCCTTTGCTGGAAGAAAATCACCTTGCGGATATGCTGCGCTACTCGCAGGAATACTCCACCGACAAGGCAACCATGATCGCACAGGATTTCAATCTGGACGAGAAAACGAAGCTCTTTGTGCAGGAGCATATCAACTTCTTTGCAGCGCAGGATCGCACCAAGCGGTTCTACGATTTTGGCACCCCGGCCTATACGGAAGAGACCTTTGCGCTGGCGATGCTGGCTGTGCTGTGCAAGTGTCCGCCGAAGCCGGAAGAAGTGGTGCGGTATGTTCTGCGTGGTACGCTGGATTCGGAGAATGAATCTTTGCAGGTGTTTGCGAAGTATGGTCTGGTGTCGGATTTCTGGCTGGTCTGCAAGCGGCTTTTTGGCTATAACCCTGCCGAAAAGAGCCTGAAGGATCTGGTATCTTGCCTGTTTGCCACCTACGCCGCCCGCGCTATGGATGTGGATGCCCCGGATGCGTGGCTGGATCGCAGTTTACCGGAGGAGGGCGAGGTGCTGGCCTTCTTGGACGGCATGATGAACTATCTGCCCGACCAGCCCTATTTTGAACGCTTCTCCCATACGGCTGCACAGGAGTTGAACGCCATGCAGGTTCTGGGGCAGGTGCAGCACACAAACCCGGATCTGCTGCTGGACTGCACCGTGTTCGATGCTGCAGAGGAACAGATCAGCAACTGGATCACGACACGCCTGCTGGAAGAAAACACCTCTGCTACCCTGAAAGACCATAGCATCCGGCAGATCTGCGAGGAACGCAGCAAAACTTACTTTGGCGCAAAACCTGCCCGACAGAGCCAGTACGCATTGCTGGAAAATGCCTGCACGGTGCTGGAAGCACTGCATTTTGTCCCGGCAGACGGCATCGACGCACTGGCAGCACAGTACAAAAACGGCGCGTGGCAGGTGGATACCGCATACCGGAAGTTCTATCTGAACTACGGGCAGATTCTGCGCACCCCGGAAATGGAAAAGCTGCAAGCCCTTGTGGAAAGGGTATACACCAACTATTTCCTTGATCCTCTGGCGGTGCGCTGGTGCCAGAGCCTTGCCAGCCAGCTGACCACCTTCCAGACAGAGCGGCAGACCCATTTTTACAGCCGGAATGTCAGCGGAACACGAGAGCGCGTGGTGGTGTTTATCTCGGACGCCATGCGCTACGAGGTAGGCCAGCAGCTGTTTGAACAGCTTGTCATGGACGCCAAGTGTAGTGCAAAGCTGACCCCTGCGGTCAGTACGGTGCCCTCTTATACCCAGCTTGGCATGGCCGCACTGCTGCCCCATGTCAGTCTGGAACTTCAGCTAGACGGTACGGTGACTATCCTCGGCAAAAAGACGGTGGGTACTGCTGCACGTGAAGCTGTTTTGCAGGCCACGGAAAAAAACAGCGGCTGCATCCAGTTTGACCAGATGCAGAATATGCGCCGGGATGAGCTGCGCAGCTATTTCTCCGGCAAAACGGTGGTTTACGTCTACCATAACCAGATCGACGCCCGTGGTGATGAGGCGCGGACGGAAAACGAGGTGTTCTCCGCCTGCGAAGAAGCGGTGGAAGAACTGTACAAGGAGATCCGCCGCCTGACCGACAGCGCAAACATCCGGCATTTTATCGTGACCGCAGATCACGGCTTCCTGTATAAGCATGACCCGATCCAAGAGAGTGATAAGGTCATCAACCTGCCGCAGGCAGAGATCAAAAATAAGCGGTATATCATTTCGGCAGAAACGGGCACGGTTGCCGGTGCTGTGGGCTATCCGCTGGGCGAAGTTCTGGATACTGCTGACCCCCGCACCGTGTATACGCCGCTTGGCAGCTCGATCTTTAAGTGCGCTGGCGGCGGGCAGAACTATGTACACGGCGGCGCATCTGTGCAGGAAATGCTGATTCCGGTGCTGGATGTGCACACACAGGCTGGTCGTGTCGAGACCCAGAAAGCGGGAGTCTCACTGCTGCCTACACCGGAAGTCCTGATGGACCGCAAAGTGCAGCTGCGTTTCTTGCAGCCGGAGCCGGTGACGGATACGACGCTCTCGGCAAGCTATGAGATACGCATCATCAATGAGCACGGAGATGCACTTTCCACTAAAAAGACCGTCGAAGCGGATAAAATGGCTGGTTGCAGCGATGCAGAGCGCTACACCGATGTGATCCTGACTTTGAGAAATCGTCCTTACTCCCGTGAAAACAACTATTATTTCCTGCTGACAGACAAGGAAACCGGTGCTACGCTTGAAAAGCGGCTGGTCAAAATTGACATCGTGTAAATACTGGTGAGGAGAATAGACCATGGAATATACCGAAGTTATTTCCAAAATGAACGTATACCTCATTAAAGCGGCGCAGGTTTGCTGTAAGTGGCTTGAGCCACGTCTGAAGCAGATTGACTCGCAGGACTGGTGGAATACCACCGTTCGCGCAAATCTGTCCGATTTACAATTGCAAAAGGTCGATCAGAATAATGTTACTGCGCTGGAGGGACTTGATTTACAGGCGCTTCTATGTGTACTGAAACGCAACCTGTACCCTTTGGGCAACTATGAATACTTTACGAATTATCAGCTGATGAAGAATGCGATCCGACAGATGTTTGAAGTTCGTAACGATTGGGCACATACTACCGTACAGGTGTATCCACTTGACGTTATCAAGTTGGACTTGACACGGTATGTCGATTTCATGGAGCTGTTCGGTGGCTCAAAGGATGAAATCAATGAAGCCAAGGAATTTAGAGCCGTTGTGACTGATCCAAACCATGCGAATCCCATCCGTATCCCGGAACCGTCTGCTCAGTCGGCAAAAACAGTTGTAGAACGCATCGTGAAACAGCCTGTCAAGGTAATGGCTGACCCCTTTATTGCGGGTGCGCCAGTTGTTAGAAAAAGCAACCCAGCGGTTATGGGTGTGATTAGCACCATCCGTGGCAGCGGGGATGCTACGGAATATCAGGTCATGTTTATGGATAACAACTGGGGTACATACTATGCGGATCAACTTATGCTGGCAGATGCCACGCCGGAGCGCTGCAACGTGTCCATTGATGAGTTGAAGATCCTTCTGACGGCACAGCAACTCTGCAATCCCACCAATGACCAGTTGTATTCACTGAACGCTGCTCGTGTGGATTTTGTTCCGTATCAGTTCCGTCCGGCGCTGAAAATGATTCATTCTGAGCGCCCGCGTATTCTTGTAGCAGACAGTGTTGGTGTTGGTAAAACCATCGAGGCAGGTCTGATCTTGCGTGAATTGCAGGCGCGTGACGAGGACTTTGAGTCGGTTCTGATCATCTGCCCGAAGCCGCTGGTTGCAGAGCATAAATGGCGCTCTGAGATGAAGCGCTTTGACGAGAGCTTTACGGAGCTGGATGGTGCATCGCTCCGGGAAGCAATCAACGAATGTGATAAGGATGGCGCGTGGCCTGCTGCACTCCGTAAGACCGTTCTGCCGTACTCGCTGATGACAAAAGAACTCCTTAACGGAAAAGGACGTCAGAAGGGTCTGCTGGATCTGGAAGATCCGATTCACTTTGACCTTGTAATTATTGATGAGGCACACCATATCCGTCATTCGGATACAGGTGCTTATAAAGTTGCGCGTTATTTGACCGATAATGCGGATGCTGTTGTGATGTTGACCGCAACGCCGGTGCAGACCGACGATGATGACCTGTATACCTTGCTGAACACGCTGCGGCCTGATGTGATTCTGGACAAGAAAACCTTTAAGGAAATGCAGGAGCCGAACGCTGAGATCAATGCGGCGGCACGGCTGATTCGTCATCAGGCGGAGAATTGGCGCTCTGAGGCTGCTGAACACCTGTTTTGTGCTGCGCAGACCAGCTGGGGGCGCAGCGTTATTGAGGATAATCCGACCTATAAAAAGGTCATGGAACAGCTTAAGAGTGCCAAGTCACTTGGTCGGACAGACCGTGTGGGAATCCTTCAGAATGTGGAGAGTCTGCATAGCTTTGCTGGAATGATCAACCGTACACGCCGTCAAGACATCCAGAATGATTTCTGTGTACGCCGTCCGCAGAGTATTTCGGTCCATTTTACACTGGAGCAGCAGGAACTGTATGATGCGCTGATGGAGTTTGAAGCCCATGCACTCAGCTATCTGCATAATAATGTGCCGCTGGAATTTATGATGAGCACTCTTATGCGGCAGGCATCCAGCTGCATCTTTGGTCTGGCACCGCTGCTGAAGGGTATGGTGTCCCGGCGACTGGGAGATATTCTTTCCGACTACTGCGGTGAAGATGGCAATATTACGGTCAGTGATCTTGAAAACGTCAAGATGGGACAGCTGGAAGCTGAATTCCGTGCAATGGCAAAACGAGTAATCGAATTGTCTGAAAATCTGCCGCAGACGGATGAAAAGCTGGATAGACTTCTGGAAGTTGTTGAAAACAAGAGCCATCAGGAAAACAATAAGATCATTTTGTTCAGTTCTTTCCGTCACACCCTGCGTTATGTGGAGCAGCATCTTCTGGAAAAAGGATATCGCGTGGCACAGGTGAACGGCAGTGTGAAGGACGAGGAGCGCTTGGCACTCCGTCAGCGCTTTGAACTGCCCGCAGCAAACGAAAATGCGCTGGATATCCTGCTGTTTACCGAGGTCGGCTGCGAAGGTCTGGACTACCAGTTCTGTGACTTTATGATCAATTATGACCTGCCGTGGAATCCTATGGCGATTGAGCAGCGCATTGGCCGTATTGACCGCCGCGGCCAAAAGAGCGACACGGTTATCATTTGCAATCTGGTGACAGAAGGTACGATTGATGCCAAAATCTATCATCGCTGCTTGGAGCGTATCGGCATATTTGAAAGCTCTATTGGAGAATGTGCCGGTATTCTGGGAGACATGACGCAGCAAATCAATAAAGCAGTATTTGATCCTTCTCTCACACAACAGGAACGTGAGGAAAAAATTGAGAAAATTGCAGACAATGAAGTGTCCAGAGCCAATGAAATGAAGAAGCTCGAAGACGAAAGCAAAGAGTTGTTTGGCATTGATATTTCTGGTTATGTGTTAGACCGTAGTGTTACCGAGGCTGAAAATCCGTGGATCGGAGAACGATACATTCAGGCATTGGTAACTGAATATTTTAATCGCGTTCTTGGTGAGAAGAAAAATTATATTCAGGGTGAAGGCGTCCATAAAGTTTTGACTCTGAGCGGAGAAAATCGTACCATTCTGAAGAAGGCTCTGCGCAGTTCTAACATGAAGAAATCGGCAATGTATAATCAGTGGTTAGCTTATTTGAAAGGCTCAGATATGCGAATTTCGGTTACGTTTGATCAGGAAGAAGCTTCCCGTGACAGAAATGCTATTTTCTTTACAGCGGTTCACCCACTTGTGAAAATGGCTGCAGCAGAACTTCATAAGAAAAATGAGGTTTATATTGAGCTTCTTGTGGATAAGGAAGACTACCCTGTGCCTTGTGGAGACTACCCCTTCCTGATCGAGGAACGGAAAATCATTGGAATGAGAAAAGAAGTAAAGATCGTTCCTATTTCGGATATCGATTTGTCAGCATCAGATTTTTGTGATCTATTGGAGGCTGCAGACTATCGAAATGTCCCTGATGACTGCACTGAGGCACAATGGGATAAACTGTCGGAGTTTCGGCGTGAACAGTGGCAGCAAGCAGTTGCCCAGATCAAGGTTGATGTAAAAGAAAAATGCGACTATCAGCGTGCGGCAGTCTTGAAGAGCTACCAATTCCGCAAGGAAGACTTGTCGATGCGTATCCAGAGCATAGAGGATGCAAATATTCGCCGGATGTATGAAAGTCAACTTCGTAGTCTGGAAGAAGACAAAGATGTACGGTTGAAAGAACTGAATGACATCCAAGAGCGTGCAACGGTGGAAGAAAATACGATTGTAAAGGGCATCATTACGGTGTGCTAAAGAAAATTGAGGTTTGCTATGGGAGATTTATACGCAGCAATCCGGAACCAGCACATTCAGGATTATGGATCAAAATTTGAAGAGTGGGCACCGCGTATTTTGGTTGACCAGTATAGCGACCGAACTCATTTTATTTTTGAATTGATTCAGAATGCTGAGGACGCTGGTGCAACCTATGTGACATTTTCGCTTTATCAAAATCGGCTTGTGCTATGCCATAATGGTAAGCCGTTCACTGAGGCAGATATTCGTGGAATTTGCGGCATTCGATCTACAAAAGATGAGCCAGAATCCGGAAAAATTGGACGGTTTGGCATAGGTTTCAAATCGGTATATGCTTATACCAGAACGCCTGTTATCTATTCAGGGCAATATTCGTTTAGAATACAGAATTTGATTCTTCCCTATGCGGAAAAGAATGAATCTGCGGGAATTGATACAATTCTGATTTTGCCATTCGATGGCAAGGTTCCAGCAGAGGACGCCTATGGGGAAATCAGAAGAGCATTGGAAAAGTACATTTCTTCGGATGTACTCTTTGCATTGAAAAATGTTAGAAGTATAAACTGCAGAGTTGACCCGGCTGGAGAAGAATGGTCTGTCAACAAGGAAAGCCACCCTATAAGCAGCATTGTTGACCGTGTACTCCTTTTACAAAAAGGCAAAGAAACGAAGGAGCTTCTGACTTTTCATACGCAGGACAGGCAACCGATTCTGATTGGATATGAATTGAAACAAGGTGAGAATGGCCACGGAAAAATAGTCCCCGCAGAACAGCATTATCTTTATGTTTATTTTCCGACTGCAGTTGAAACGCATCAAGCATTTTGTGTTCATGTGCCGTTTTCTACAACGCCGGCGCGCGACAATATTAGACACAATGCAATCAATGAAAATTTGTCGGAACAATTAAATCAGTTGTTTGCTGACAGCATCAGATGGTTGCTGAAAAATAGTTATATTACGCTTCAATTTCTGAACGAAGTCTATCCGATTGAAAATAATTGCAAAGAAGAAAATTTGCAGGGAATTTATAGAACGGGCCGTGAATTGCTTCAAAATGGATTACGTCTTCTTCCGACAGATGCCGGTGAATACTGTTCTGTTTCCGAAGCTTTGCTGCCTTATGCCAAGAATATCGCAGAAAACATTACACAACCGATTCTAAGAAGTGAATATGGAGAAAATGCCTGTTGGATTGAATCTGAAATCAGTTCGGAAGCGAATGCTCGACTCTGGGGCCATCTAACGCACTGCTTTGGAATACGCGTACTGCGTTGGAAAGATGTTCTGCCTAAATTAAAGGCGGAAATTTTGGAAGAGCAAACGGATGAATGGCTTCTGCACCTGATGGAAGTGATTTATCCGACTTGCACCGGAAACTTGAAGTTGAAGGATAAGGTGGATGCACATGAAATTCCGTTTGTACGGCTTCAAGATGGAACGCATATCTATTGTAGATACGATGGCGTTGCGCAAGTCTATATCAACAACCCGATTTCCGCAAAAAATAAAATAAGCACGAAGATTCTTCAGGATAAACGAGGATACAATTTTTATACAGCGGCACTTGGAATTGAAGAATACAATGCAGTGCAGGAATTAAAAGATGATGTTGTCTGCTTCTATGGAGAAGATTCGGAAGATACAGACATTCCGTTTGAAGATAATCTTGAGCATTTTGCACTGATCGAGCGAGCTATAAAGGAAAATCAGTATGAGGTACAGCGCATCCTTGCAGCCGTCCCCATTGTGTGGACAAAATTTGGTTGGAAAAAGCCGACAGAATGTTATATCTGTCCGGATATGTTGGAAAAGGGGGAGAAGGATAAGCGGGCAGTGATGGCAATGCTTGATTTGCCATGGGTGTCAGAGGATTATCGAGGAAAAGTTCCGACAGAGGTATTTCTAAAAATCGGCTGCAATGTTGACCTCAAAATTGTGGATGTGAATCAAAAGACGTATCTGGATCTTCTTGGGTCGATAGATTTCAGACTATATAGTGAGCTGCAGAAAAAAGTTTTTGCTAAGAGATATACAAAGGTGGATTTCCCAGAAGAGTGGAACTGGAGCTGCACGTTGGATCATATAGATGATATTTTGCAGTGCAAAACATTGCAACAATCCATCGGTGTTGCAAGATATCTGAATGACATAGTGAAAAAGCACCCATTATATGGCCGTCTACTTGGCTCACAGGGAAGAGCTTTTAATACGGCAACAGCAGAGGGCGTTGATAAGGTTCCCTCGATGCTTGCATTACAGCTACATGCGTCTGCATGGTTGTATGATAAAAATGGTGATGCACAAAAAGCTTCCGAGCTCAAGAAATCTATGCTATCTCCCGAATATGGAAGATGTTGCAGTGAACTGCTTGAACAGCTTTCGTTTGAAACAGAGAATGAAGCTGTTGAGGCCGCAATTCAAAGTGTTGACACGCCGTATCAGGATTTTGTCGGCACGATGCTGAAAAAGCCGGATGAACTACGGTGGATGTTTGAGACTTACCAGAAATTTCAACGGAAAAAGAAGAAAGAAGAATTGGCTCCAGAATCGCTAATGGGGTTGCTTAAAAAACAAAGCAGCGCACAAACCGAAATCGAATCGGAATTGACTCCTGACGAAGAAGAACTCGGTGAATATGGCGCAGTACGAAATCTAAAACATCGAGAAAAAAAGCTGGATGAAAGTTTTCAGGAAGGATTAGAAGGGCAAAAGGCTGTTACCCCAAGATTACACTATACCTGTTCCGAGAGTAATCAGGCAGAGAAGGCATTTTTGAGAGCGCAGTACTTTGGAAAATGCCAGATTTGCGGAAAACAGATACTTCAGGCAAGTGGTAAGGTGTATTTTGAGGCTTGCAATATTCTCCCAACGGATGCTATCCTGGACCGATATAGGCATAGTATTTCTGAAGGCTGGAATTCGCTTTGCCTATGCCCCAATTGTGCTGCAGAGTTCAAATATGGAAAGAAAAATCTGTCTGAATTGATTTCTATGATCCAGAACTACCATGTTGAAGAACAAGATGAAAACCTTATAGTTTGCAACATCGAAATGCAAGGCGAAAAGCGGTCGATAAAATATACAGGAAAGCATTTCTTAGCGTTGCAAAGAGCTATTAAGATTTATGAGCAGGACAGCACTCATAAACAAGAATAATGGGCGGTGCATTGAAAGGGCGCATAGTTGCTGCAAGCAGTGCATTCGTGCGCACAAATGCAAATTTTGCGTTGCAAAATGCTTGTTGGGAAATCCCAAACCTTTTCTGATCTGCACCGTTCCGATGCAGGCTACGCGTTCCTTCCGAACGCTTTTGAATGTGTCAATACAAACTCTCTCCAAAAATCCGAGTAGCTTTTTGGTGCAAGCGTCAATGGCATAACTCCGATGTTCGTGGTAGAATAGGTGCGTTGTGTGCCTGACGCATGAAAACGGAAAGGACGATGCAGAAATGGAGCAGCTATATCTGATGCCCGGTGACGAACGCTACACAAAATTTCAGGATGAGAACGGTGTGCCAAAAGTTCGTTACACCTATTGCTCTCTGCACGGCAAGCTGTTCAACTGCACCTGCCGAACGAAAGATGAAGCTCAGCAATTGTGTGAAGATTGGCTCGTAACGCAGGATCGCTGCTACATAAACTAAAAAAAGTCGCCGAGGATTCCGCCCCATGAGAGGGTTAGAATCCTCGGCGACTTTCGTTTATCGGGTCTGCTGCTTTTCCTGTGTGTCCTTTTCTTCTGCGAAGAACAATTCAATATTTTTCTGTGCCTTTACCAACTCCTGCATTTCTTCTCGTGCCTTGCGATAGTCCGGGTAGGCTGCTTTCTTTTGGGTCAGAAGATCGGAATACTCTGCATTCAGTGCTTTGACCTTCGGCAGCTTTTTTAAGCCTGTTTCATCGAAAGCGGCCTTGGCTGCTTTGTGCAATGTGATTTCTTCCCGGTGAGTATCCAGAAACTTTTTGCTATATCCCGCTTTCCGGTAGGCATCGTAGACTGGGTGGGTCTTGGCGTAATTGACGATGTGCGTTTTCAGCACAGCAATTTCCGCCATCCGTGTTTCGGCGGCTTTGATGGAATCTCCCAGCTGGTGATATTTTTCTGTTGCCGCCGCTGTGCGTTCATTCAGTTCATCTGCGCTGCCAATTTTGTGCTCCTGCAAGAAAATCAGCGTCTTGGACATTTCTTTCAAATTGTATTTTTTCGCCCATCGTGCATAGCCTTCGCTTTTTCCCTCGGCCAGCTTTGCCTGAATGTCAACCAGAAATTGGAACGGCGGCTCTTGGAGCGGCTGTATTTGACGTGGATGGTGTTCAGTTTTTCCCGCAATCACCGCTTGCAGTTTATCCTCGCTGTACCCAGCCCCCAGTGTTTTGAAGCGTATGAACCGTTTTTGCCGTGCGCCCTTGACGGAGGTGTATTTTCCACGCTTGACCTCATAACCTTGCTGTTCCAGTTTTTGCAGAAAATCTTCGTAATCCTTGGGCTTTTCTGCAAGGATGCTGTCGATGATGCCACACAGCCTATCACGATTGCTTTCTTTGGGTGGATAGAGGGTACGTTTCTGCCGTTTTCGGTAGGGCTTTATTTCAATGACAGAGAGCTGATGCTCCAGACAGATCAAGTCGCTCAACCGCTGCACTGCCAACGCCGAAAAGAAAAAGTCCCGGAACTTTCTGGTGCCATCCAATGCTGTGGAGTTGAAGATCACATGGTTGTGGATGTGCTGCCGGTCCGTGTGCGTTGCCACCACAAAGGCGTGTTTGCCCTTGGTAAAGCGCATGGCCAGTTCGTAGCCCACCTTGTTAGCCTCCTCTGCGGTGATTTCCCCCGGACAAAAGGACTGCCGAATCTGGTAGGCGATGATGTCACTTTTCTGTCTGCGCCCGGTAGCAAGTTCATACTGCCGTTTGGTAAGCATAAATTCTTCATCGACTGTCAGAGGACTGCACTCGTGGCAACTCACCAATTCACCTTGCTCGGTCTTATCGGGGTTCTGCACATAGTCTGTGCGGCTTTTCAGACAAGCCGCAACCGACTTGCCCTTGTTTTTGTGCAACGCGATCAGCCGTGTCGCGGCCATCCTGAATCACCCCCATAAAAGAAAAATGCCGCCCGAAGGCGGCAAAGGATTAAAACTATTTCTTACAGTTCTGCAAGCCATTCACTAAAACGCCCGATACCCTCGGTGATGGCAGTTGCACCGAAAAAGAGGATGAAGCAGATGAACTCGGCCACCAGCAGGATAAGAAACTGATCCCAAGTTTGACGGCAGGCGGTGTAGATGCCGCAGCCGAAGATGTAGAGCATCAGCGGAGCGACCACATAACTGGACAAAGTGAGCAGCCACTTTGCCATCAGAGCCAAAAACGCCACAAAGAGAGAAATCGGGAAAAGAACAACTTTCTTCAGCATAGACATCATATCAAGCACTTCCTTCCTGTTCGCCCTTATTATAAAGGTATCGACTACTGCGTTGCAAGGATGTCAAGCGTTATATGTACACCCGCAGTCCTCCAACTGCGGGAATTTTTATAGCTCTGCCAGCTTGGAAAGAATCTGCTTGCCGATATCAATCAGTTCGTCCAGCCGGGTGCGCAGATCAGCAAGGTCGGCAGAGTAGATCTTGCCGTTTTCGTTAGCGCGTTTGGCGACCTGATTCAGATTGTTACTGCAATTCTGAAGCAGATAAGCCATTCGGCGCAGCTGTGGAAGGTCGAGGTTCAGGCAGTAGCCATCCAGTGCCATTTTGCGGATATAGGCACTCAGACTGTGGATGCCCATGCCATACATCTTATCTAAAATGCGGTTCCGTTCTTCGTCAGTCACACGAATAAAGAGACGGTGTTCCCGCTTTTTCAAATTATCGGCCCTCCTTATCCAGATAACTCTTGAACGGCTTTACAGGTTCTGGCTGGTTGGCCTTTTCATCCAGCGCAGCCAGCACAGACGGACGAGTTGCGGGTGCTTCGGTTTCCTCGGATTCTTCGGGAGCATCCTGCGAGGAACTGCGGTCACGGTCGATGTTCAGCAAGGCGTTCAATTCAGCAAGGCGGGCAGACTTTTCGGCCAGTTCTTCCTCCTGCGGGAAGGGCTTTTCCACTTCAACCTCTGCAGCCTGTTTCTGCTGTTCAAGGTTTTGCAGAGCATTTTCGGCGTCTGCAATACGGTCAGCAAAGTTGTCGATGGCATTGTCCAGACGAGTGATGTTGCCGCGCGCATCATCGCCCAGCGATACCGGGTAGCTCAACTCTGCCCGAAGAACGGCCTGATGCTCATTCTTAAAGCTGTCGAACCGAATATTCAGTTCAAAGCCACGGTAGGTGCCCAGCAACATCATGTCGGCATTAGGCATCTCCTGCCGAGCCAGCAAAAGCCGTTCGCCCGCAGCCTTTTTGTCATCGTACACCATACCTTTGATGGTCATACCGCAGAAGTTTTCTTTGTCCTGCGGGTGTGCTGCTGCAATCTGTGAATCCTGCTGCAAAGCAGCAATGCGGGTTTTCTGTTTCTGGATTTCTTCTGGGAATGTTTTGAGCAGCTTATCTTCCAGACGATATTTCTGATTCTGGAAGTCACCGCGCAGAACTTTCAATTTTGCCACCTGCACGTCCAAGTCCATCTTTTCCCGGATGCGAGGGTCACCTGCACACAGAGCCTTGATTTCTGCGTAAGATAAAGCCTGTTCGTCAATATCGTCGCAAGATCGCATAGGCGATTTGCTCGTCATGATCTGCGAGATAAACTTCTGTTTATTCTCAAGGGTCTGATAGAGGTAGGCGTCAAATGTCGATTCCGTGACGTAATTATAGACGTACACTTGTTTGTTTTGATTGCCTTGACGGATGATTCTGCCATTGCGCTGGGTCATATCAGACGGACGCCAGCCTACATCCAGATGATGCACCGCCACAAGCAGCGTCTGGACGTTTGTGCCAGCTCCCATCTTTGCAGTGCTGCCCAGCAACACACGCACCTGTCCGCTGCGTACCTTGGAGAACAGTTCTGCTTTCTTGTTCTCCGTATCTGCGTTGTGGATGAACTCAATCTCCTGTTCGGGCACACCGGCGTTGAGCAGCTTGGTGCGAATATCATCATAGACGTTGAACGAACCGTCCCCCTTGGGAGTAGACATATCGCAGAAAATCAACTGGGTCAGCTTCTGCTCCTTGGTGTCGTTCCAGATGCGCAGGACGTTGTTGACGCAGGCATTTAACTTGCTGTTGGGGTCATCGGGCAGAGCGGAATTCATCAACCGCTGGTCAAGACCGATTTTGCGGCCATCTGACGTGATTTTCAACATATTATCCACAGAAGGGTCAACAGAACCGCTGTGGACTTCGGCTGCACGTTCGCTCAATGCCTGCACCATATCCTGTTGGATTTCCGAAGGCTTGACCACCACCGTCTCAAATTTTGCATCAGGCACCGGGAGATGAAGCTGGTCGCTGGTTTTGATATCTGCCGCTTCTTTGAACATCGCCATCAGTTCAGGCAAGTTGAAAAATTTCGCAAAACGAGTGCGTGCACGGTATCCAGTGCCTTCGGGCGCAAGTTCGATGGCAGTAGTAGTTTCACCAAAAGTAGAAGCCCACGCATCAAAATGGGTCAGCCCTTTCTGCTGCAAGGTGTTGTACTGGAGATAGCGCATGAGGGTGTACATCTCGGTCATACTGTTGCTCAGGGGTGTACCCGTTGCAAAAATCACGCCACGGCCTCCGGTGATCTCGTCCAAATAGCGGCACTTGCCGAACATATCGCTGGACTTTTGCTCCTCGCTCGTACTCAAACCTGCGACATTACGCATTTTCGTGTACAAGTAGAGGTTTTTGAACGCCTGACTTTCATCTACAAACAACCTGTCTACGCCCAATTGTTCAAACGTAACCACATCATCTTTACGGTCTGTGCCTTGCAGCTTTTCCAATTTCTGTTTCAAAGACTTGCGCAGCTTTTCCAGCTGCTTTACTGTGAAATGCTCGCCAACCTGCGCTTTCGCTTCTTCGATGGCCTCCTCGATTTCATCCATCTGTTCCTGAATCAGACGCTCCTGTCGTTCTGCGGACAAGGGTATCTTTTCAAACTGGCTGTGTCCGATGATAACCGCATCATAATCACCGGTCGCAATTCTCGCACAGAATTTTTTTCGATTACCGGGTTCAAAATCTTTTTTGCTGGTGACCAGCAGCTTTGCATTGGGGTACAGGCGTAAAAATTCGCTGGCCCATTGTTCCGTCAAATGGTTTGGCACGACAAAAAGACTTTTCTGGCATAAGCCCAGACGTTTCAGTTCCATAGCGGAAGCCGCCATCTCAAAACTCTTGCCGGCACCGACTTCGTGCGCCAAAAGGGTGTTGTACCCATACAGCACATGGGCAACCGCATTGCGCTGATGCTCTCGCAAATTGATTTCCGGGTTCATGCCCACAAAATGAATGTGGGAACCATCGTATTCACGGGGTCGGGTGCTGTTAAAAAGCTCGTTGTACTTCTTCACCAATAAGGCACGCCGCTGAGGGTCTTTCCAGACCCAGCCAGCGAAAGCATCCTTGATGGCCTGCTGTTTCTGCTGGGCGAGGGTGGTTTCGTTTTGATTCAGCACACGCTTCTCTTTCCCATCCTCCTCGATGGTATCATAAACGCGGCTGTCACGCAAATTCAAGGTGTCTTCCAAAATCTTGTAAGCATTGGCCCTGCGGGTACCGTAGGTTTCGGTGGCCATAATGTCACCAAAGCCAGTAGCAGATTTATTGCTGATTCGCCATTCGGAAGTGTAAGGGGAGTAGCGAACGGTGATGGCATTGTTGTAGCGGATACGATAGGGCGGCTGAAAAGTTTCCATCATAAACTGTTGTACGATAGAGGGGTCAAGCCATGTGGCACCCAAACGCACATCAATTTCAGATGCCTCCAGATCTTTGGGCTGTGCCTTGGTCAGTGCGTCCACATTAACTTTGAACTCCGGGTGACTTTCCGCAGCAAACTGTGCCATCCGCAGCTTTGCCCGGACATCGCCGGACAGGTACTCGTCTGCCATCTGCCAGCCTGCTTCCGGGTCGGTGGGGTCGGCGGCAGGGTCTTTGAAGATCACACCGGAAAGTTCGGTGGTAATGCGCCCGTACTCGCCGGGCGTACCCAGCAGTTCTGCCATATAGGGTAAATCCACCTTGCCGTGTTCTCCGATGGACACCGCCAACGCTTCGCTGGGGGTATCCACGCTGGTGACGGTGCGTTCCGGGCGGATAGTGCGCTTGGTGAACATTGCAGCCTTGCTCTTGAGCTGCCCCTGCTCGTCCAGATTTTCCAGCGAGCACAGCAGATAATACGAGGAATCCTGCTCAAACAGCCGCCCGTTTTTGCGGTCGTTCAGCAAGCCATATTTGGCGGTAAAGGCATCGTAGGCGGCGTTCAAACGCTCCTGTGTTGCCTTGATGTCCTCGTCCGGGTAGTCGTTCAACTGCTGGTCGATCAGGTCGTTGACGATCTGGCGCAGTTCCACCATGCCGGTGACGCGCCCCTTGGCGGTGTCGGAAAGTTCTACCTGCGTCATCACGGAATTTTTCCGGTAGAAAACTTCGCCGTCCACCACGGTGTAGCTGAAATTCTTCACGTCCGGGTCGGCAGGCAGGGTGCGCCGGGCGGTTTCTTCCTCGGCAATGTCGGGAGCATCCACCTCGGCGGCAGTGTACTGTCCCTCGATGTGCTGTACCGCCTCGGCAAGCTGGTCTGCAAGCACCGCACCCTCTATGGGTCGCACAGTACATTCTTCCTTACCGTACTGAGTGCTTTCCATCGTCAGTTCACCTAGAACCATCTCCGGGTGGTCTACGAAATACTGATTGATGGCAAAGCCATCTTCCGTTTTGCCCAACTGCACCCAGTCCGGCTCATGGTCAATAGGGCGGTCACGCTTTTGCAGGAAGATAATATCCGAAACAACATCCGTGCCAGCATTGGCGCGGAAAGCGTTATTGGGCAGACGGATGGCACCCAGCAAGTCGGCACGCTCTGCCATGTGCTTGCGAGCGGTGCTGTCCTTGCTGTCCATGGTGTAGCGGCTGGTGACGAACGCCACTACGCCGCCCGGACGCACTTGGTCGATGGCTTTCGCAAAAAAATAATTGTGAATCGAAAATCCCAGCTTGTTGTACGCTTTATCGTTGACCTTGTACTGACCAAAAGGCACGTTGCCCACCGCTAAATCGTAGAAATCACGGCGGTCGGTGGTTTCAAAGCCAGCCACGGTAATGTCTGCCTGCGGGTACAGTTTTTTCGCAATACGCCCGGTGATGCTGTCCAGTTCCACACCGTACAGGCGGCTGTCCTGCATAGAGTCCGGCAGCATCCCGAAAAAGTTTCCCACACCCATGGACGGTTCCAGAATGTTACCACTGCGGAAACCCATGCGCTCCACGGCATCGTAAATGCCACGGATCACGGTGGGGCTGGTGTAGTGGGCGTTCAGGGTGCTGGAACGGGCGGCGGCGTACTCATCTTCGGAGAGCAGTCCTTTCAGTTCTGCGTATTCCTTTGCCCAACTATCTTTGCTCGGGTCAAAGGCATCTGCCAAACCGCCCCAGCCCACATATTGCGAAAGTACCTGCTGTTCCTCGGCAGTGGCACCCCGGTGCTCCTCTTCCAGCTTGAACAGGGTACGGATAGCTTCGATGTTCCGGGCGAATTTCTGTTTGGGGCCTCCGACACCCAAATCATCATCCGTGATGTGGAAGTTTCCGGCAGGTTCAGACTCAGGTTCTGCGTTGACGGCTTTATCCAAAGCTGCGGCATCCGGGAAAGTCTGCACTTCGCCGTCAATGACCGTTGAGATCGGCAGTTCATCCAGTTCTTCGTCAGACGGCTCCGGCTCAACTTGCCGCAGACCGTCCTCGAATTGTTGCTTGTTGATAACCTCGTTATCCCACGACTGCCCCTGCGCACTGGTGTCGATGCGCACATCCGTTTCACCCACATAGCCAACTTTCCCCTCAATAGTTCGAGTGGGGAGTTCGACCACAACATTGTCACCGACCTTGTAATCGGGCAGGGGGGATTCCATCATATCCTGCTCCTCGTACAACTCCCGGACAAGCGCCAGCGGTTCCTCCCGGAAAACTGGTATCCGCATTTCTGCCAGTGCCACATCTTGCAGGGTCACGCTGCCCTTATCGAAGTTGACCGTATCCACCCGGAAGGAATGCCCCTCCATGTGGACGATAGCACCCAGCGGAAGATAATCTTCCCGGCGCAGATACTTGGTTTGGTAATGGGTGCCGTCCTCATTCAGCCCGGCAAGATAGACGGTCTCGCCGCGCTGCCACAGCTGTTTGGCACGGTACACCCATTGGTCGCTGGGGAAGCCGGTGACAGGAACGATGCCCAGTGCTGTTTCTTTTTCCAGAAGTTTGCCGCCCAGAAGTTCGCAGACTTTTTGTGCATCATCTGCGTAAAACTCAAACTGCCCGTTCTGCTCAAAGCCTACCAGCGCATCCGGGTGCTGTTCCTTCAGAGCGTTGTACTCGGTGGCGGCATCCAACGGTAGCAGTGCTGGGCGTTCGTCTGCTTTGCTGTGGTAATGCTCCAGTTCCTCGTCCGTAACGCTGACCAGTTCGGAGAAATCCAGTGCTTCCAACTCTGTTTCGGTCAGATCTTCCAGACTTTCGTACTGTCGCTCGTCGATCAACACCTCGCCCAGATACCGCTCCACACGGTATCCCACCAAATCCACATTAACTTGAATGGGAATCTCCTCGTCTGTGGCGTTGGTGTAGGCGATGCCGATCTTGGACAAATTGGAGAAGTCCGGTTCAGAATCATATTCCTCCAGACAGAAATCCCGGATCAGGTTTTTGGCATGAGTCAAGGTAGCATCTGGTTCTACGGTGATGGGCACAGGGGGCGTGTAATGCTCCTTCTCCTTGTCCGTCAGGTAGCGGTCGGACTGAATCATCAGGTCGATATACTTTTCCACCTGTGCCCATTTCAGGGTGATTTTCTGGTGGTCAGGATAGTGGTCAAATTCCAGCCCCTTCCAGTCATGGTTGACGAATCCCCTGCTGCCGTCCAGAAAATCATGGGAGTGCCCACCAGTGCCGTACTCTTTTGCCAACGCTTTGGCACGGAGATTGCGGTCTGGCTGGGTCTGGTACAGTGCCATAATGCGCTGCTTACCGCCCTCAAATCCTGAGCCATGCTTACGCAGTTCGTTCTCAATTTCCGCTTGAGATAACGAAAAAGCGGAGGGCGTTTTTTCGCTCTCCGCTTGGTCGATTTTTTCAATTTGCTGGACTTCGGTGGGAATGTGGGCATCAAAGAAACTTAACTGTAAATCAGTTCGTTCAGCACCAGTTCCTCGGCCTGCGCTTTCAGGCTGTTCATGTGCTGCACCCATGCCATCTGATTCTGCTCCTTGTCCGGGACCGGGTTCTGTTTCAGAAGCTGCGCCATGGTCTGCTGCATCCGGTTCTCTGCCGTCTGCTCCACCTCCATCAGGTGCGGGTACAGGCTCCCGTTCGGATCGGTGACCACATAGGAACTGTGACATTGTAAAAGGTTGGGCTTGAGCCAAAACTGGGTCTTGCCGCTGCCGGAGCCGCCGACTACCAGCACGTTTTTGTTCCGGGCATTCTTCGGATCAGGTGGGCGGTTGGACATCATCAGCCGTTCTGTTTTGGTCAGGATGATATTGTCCTCGAACTTTGGAACCATAAATGGCTCTATATCCTTCGGAGTTCCCCACCGGGCAGAGCCGTACTCCATGCCATGCCGGTACTTTTTGGCGTTCAGGTACACCGCCAGCCGCATTCCAGCACCGCAGCACAGACCAATGAACAAGTCAAATGGGTGCAGGCTGGGCAGCGGATTTGAAAATGCAGCCGGGAGCGTATCCATCAGCGATACGATTTTGTCGCCCAGTTCCTTGCCCACAGCCAGCCGCCATGCCTCGCCCAGATTGGTAGCTACAAGCCCAATCACCACATAGGGCAGATAGAGCGCCAGCAGCTTGGAAAGCTTCTTTTTGCTCATAGGCCACGCTCCTCCTGCTTGTGCCGCACTTTGTCCGGCAGATTTGCGATAGTCTGTGCCAGATCGTGCAGCTTTGCCAGCACGGAAGGACGCTTGGTTTTATCCAGCACCGATGCCGAATATTCCTTGAAAGCTGCATTCAAGGCATCCGTGTCCTGTGCCTTGAAGTAGATTAGATACCGGGGCGGCTTGCAGGACAGGTCTTTCTGGATGGAGTAGTCGATGTGATACCGCTTGGCATAGCGGTCAAAATCCTTGATGCCAGTTTTCTGAATCTCCACATTTGTCACACCACGGTTCTGTCGTACCAACCGCTTCATGGACTGCTTGCCCTGCGAAGCGTGCTTGTCGTACTGCCGCAACAGAAACTGCATCCCGCGCAGCAGGGTGCGGGCGGACAGTTTTGTGGTCGAGATGGCAAGGTTGACCGTCTTATGCTCGATTTCTTCCTGCATCGTTACCACCTCCTGTGCAGAAAATTGTCTTAGCGGTCATGCTCTGCCGGGGGCTTGCTCACAGCCTTTTCTGCGTCATTCTGAACCGATTCATCCGGAACCGGAATGACCATCAGGCGACGCCCCAGAGGAAGAAAAGCTTCGGGCTGATGGAATTCTTCTTCATATTTCTGCGCCAGCTCCGGGGAGAGCGATACAAAGTCCTCCTCTCCCAGCCCCACTACCAGAAAGGTTCCGGCAACGACGTCATACATCAGCCCATCCTCGTCCCACAGGGCACGGTTCAGCGGCAGACCCATGAGCTTGCCGTCATCGTTATAGACGATGGCAACCGGATCTTCAAAAGGGTAGCTTGCGCCGATGGAACCGCCCACCGCCTGCTGCAAGGCTTTCAGGTCGTTATCGATCTCGACCTGCTGCGGATATTGTCCCGGTGCAATTTTCAGCACCGACAGAGTGTTCTCGTTCTGTTCCATTATCTTCCTCCTCGAATTTGATAGTGATTTCCTGCCCAGCACGGGCGGCGTTCAACAGAGCTGCCACAAAGAAGCCGAAAAAGGCACCAGCTTCAAAAATGATAAACGAATAAACATAATTCATAGCGAACCTCCTACATTGACTGAACTGTGAGAAGAATCCTCTCAGGGAGGACGAGGAGCGCTAGACGCGGTGACGGTATGCTTAGTGGAAACATTGGCATGAGTATGCGGTGCGGCATCGGTAGAAAAATAGTCGTACAGAGCATCCCGCAGAGAATGGAAGCAACGAGCATGGTAGTCGTGCAGACGGAGAACCAGAATCTTCAAAACATCAACGGCGGAACAGTAAAAGTCCTCCGTGACTTCTGCGAAACTCTCATAGCGGGTCATTTCGGTATCCATGCTGCACCTCTCAGTCAATGCAGATGCAGACTATCTTCTCGCGGCCAGCCATAAGAGGGACGCTGTTCTCGGCCAGATAGCACTGGATCAGATACAGGTCACTGGTGGTAAGGGCAACAAAGCTGCCATTGGTATCGTAGCGAACAAAGACAACGGCACCGGACAAATACCGCTTGCCAGCCAGTGTGATGACCTGACGAGGGTCGTAACAGAGAGCCAGCGGCACATCTTCGCTGATGCTGTAGCAGGAATCAGTTTCATCGAAGCAAGGCAGGTAACTGCGAACGTTCGCCAGCGGGGTAATGGTCAGTTCGATCTCCGGGGCAATCACGGCGGCGTAAACTTCATCATCGCCGAGCTGCCGCTCCAGCACATCGCTCATCTTGTTGAAGAAGTCGGTCACAGCATTGTCCATGTGGCTGATTTGCTGGCTCATACTGTCGATGATCTTTGCGGTCTTGAAATCAATGGTAATGTTCATAGTGGGTTTCCTCCAAATTTTTGCAAAAAAGAAAGACCCGGTCGGGTCTTACATTCAAAATGTGTGTTAGCGTTCATTCTGCCGCTACTGTTTGCGTTGCCACTGATCCAGCAGCTTGATGATAGTGTCCTCCATCTGTTTCGGGGTGTAGCTGCGGGGAAAATATTTCCGCAGGGTGTCGTTTTTGATGACCACCTTGTCCAGCTCGTCCTTTTTCTCTTCTCCCATGACCGCAAAGGCAACATCATACGAGAAATGTCCTTCCTGCGCCAGCTTTTTAAGCCGCTGCGCTTGGGAAAGGGACGGCGCATTCTGGGTGTCGTTCATCGCCTCTAAAAAATCCCGCTGTTGGTTCGTGTCGAGATACGACAATTCCACAGCAGGATTGAAGGAAATCTTCTTTTCGTCCACCATGTCCAGCAGTTCGGGGACAAGGTTGGTCAAGCGGATATAGCGGAAAATTTGATTCTTACTAGTTCCGAGTTCTTCAGCCATCTCCTCACTAGATAGTGTACCGAAATTATTCCCAACTTGGGAATAATTATCTTGCGTAGGACGTCCTGCCTGATGCTTCATGGCTTCCAGCTTCATTTTGTAGGCGAAAGCCCGTTCACTGGGCAGGATGTTCTCACGCTGGAGATTCGAGTCCACCATAAGCAGAACAGCGGCATCATCATCCATATTGCGGACGATGACAGGCAGGGTTTCCAGCCCGGCAAGCTGTGCGGCGTGCTGACGGCGGTGCCCGGAGATGATCTCGTAGCCACCTTCCGGGCGTGGGCGGGCGATCAGCGGAGCCAGCACACCGTACTGCTCTACGCTCTCTACGGTGCGCTGCATGGATTCATCGTCCAAGACCTTAAAGGGGTGGTTTTTGAAAGGGAACAGCTCTCCGATGGGAATCTGCTGCACCTGCTCCCGCTGCTGTTCCTGCCGGGATTCCTCGGTGGAGAAAATGTCATCTGCCCCTTTCAGCGACACGTTTAAGCTGTTTTTCGGCATTCGCCATCACCTCCCTTGTCAGAGATTTATAGGCTTCTGCCACTTTGCCTTTGGGGTCGTGCTGGAAAATGCTCTTACCCACGGCACTGATCTCCGCAGCACGGACAGACCGGGGAATGGTCTGGTCGAACACCTTGATCTTGCTGCCGTAGGCACCTCGAATCAGATTGTCGATCTGCTGTCCATAGTTGGTGCGGCTGTCGGTCATGGTCAGCAGAATGCCCTCAATTTTTAATTTCGGGTTTATCTGCCGCCGGACTTTTTGGACGGTCTGCAAAAGCTGTTCCAGACCTTTTGCAGACAGGTACTGCGCCTGCACCGGAATCAGGGTGGTGTCCGCCGCTGCCAGCGCATTCACGGTCAGCATCCCTAAACTTGGCATACAGTCCAGCAGGATATAGTCATACTCGCGTCTTGCGCTTTCCAAAACCTGCTTGAGCATTTTCTCACGGTTCATGATGTTTACAAGCGAGACTTCCAATCCTGCCAGCTCAATGTTGGCGGGAATCAGGTCTACGCCCTCTGCATGATGCAGAATGCCTTCTCCGGGGAGGACCGGCTCATCGTTCATGGCTTTTGCCATCAATGTGGACAAGGTAGTGTCCAGTCCATCCGGGTTTTGCCAGCCCATACTGATGGTAAGAGAACCCTGTGGGTCAGTGTCCACCAGAAGAACTTTTTTGCCCTCCATTGCAAGACCAACACCCAGATTTTCACAGGTTGTGGTTTTGGCAGTGCCACCTTTCTGGTTGACGATGGCAATCGTAGTAGCTTTCTTTGAAATTTCTATCACCCCCTGATACTCAAGTCGTGATTGGCTTGGTTCTGGTAGTAGAGCTGCATAGTGGTCGGTGCGTTGTACAGAGAAGCAAGCAGATACTGTTTCATGTTCCGAATCGGGCTGCTGTTCTCTGCAAGGCACTTCAGCACAAAGCGGATGTGGTCGGCGTTCAACTTCATAAACCGACTGCATACCACCTCGGCGGGCTTATCGTCCCCGGCGATGTGCAGCATCTTGCGTTTGGTGGCACAGGTGTCCACCAGCAAATCTACGATCTGATAGATGGTATCCTCATCGTCCGGGCAGAGCCGGAGCAGAAGGTCTACCTCCAAGGACCGCGAAAAATATTCTTCCAGTTGGGCGCGTTTGCTCATCCAGTCGTTTTCATCGGAATAGATAGGATCAGTATCGCTTGCCTCTGTATTATTTCTCTCAGTCTTATTACATCGTAGTTTGGCCGGGTCTTGAAGCGTATTCTGGACGGCTCCAGAATCGTCATTATCACGATTCATGTAGGGCGTTTTTGACGATTCTGACGAAAAGTTCTTCACATAGATGAGGTCGGGCTTGCCCAGCCCCCTCCGTTTGCGTTCGATCAGGCCGTACTCTTCCAGTTCTCGCAGCAGCTTGGTGGCCTTTTTATCGGCACAGCCCAGTGAATCCTGCACCTCCTGCACAGTATAGATGATGAACACCCGCCCAGCTTTGTCCAACCAACCATTCCGGGCTGAAAGGCTCATGCGGTCCAGCAGGATACCGTACAGCGTTTTGGCATCTGTGGAAAGCGGTTGGAAGCGGCTATCCTGAAACAACAGCTTGGGAATCCGGTAGAAGGAGAACAGCTCGCTGGACTGCCCATAGAAGTAATCAAGGTCTGCGGTTCTTGTCGGCTTTTTTTCGGGCATAGAGAATATCCCATTTTTCAGGTATGGAACGGAATACATTGACCTGCTTCTTATAAGGGCAGTGGGCATACAGGCAGGTGCGGAATTTGAAATCAGGCCGATAGTACGGACACAGCTTGCAGCTGTCCGGGGCACGGTCAGAACCTTCGCCAGCGGCGATCACATGGTGCATGGAGTGCTGAACATGGCGCAGAGCTTCGTTTCGCTTGTGGCTCACTTGGCATCACCTCGTTTCTCCAGCGGTGCCATCAGGTCTTTGTAGCAGGGAACCAGCACACAGGGCTTTGCCCGCTTGTAGGGGCACCCTTCGCACTTGCTGGGGCCTTTGGGCGGCTCGATCAGATAGTAGCAGTTCTCTTTACCGAGAACGCAGCCCTTCTTTCGATTCTTCCAGAAGAAGCAGTGCCGGCAATCTGCCGGGCGGGAAGCATGGTAGCGGATACCGTCCATCGTGACGGTCAGAACTTTTTTCATCGGTAAACCCTCCTTTGGTGGATTCGGGAAGTTCAGCCCGAAAACAGAAAAAGCGCGTTCCTCTTTCTGTTCCGAGAGAACAGCGAGTGAACGCGCTATGTATGGAGAAAAGTGTTTTGCACGGTTTCTGGTAGGAATGTGAAAAATAGATTTACACAGTTTATCTTGTATTTACATGGATTTACAGGAAAGCGGCTGCCAATTTTAGCAGAGAGCCGGGAAACAGAGTTCAAAAGGTGCTTTATGGGGCTTCATTAGCTGGAACCGAAAATTCTGCTAATGGCATTCGCTGGCTGATTTTGGTGATGGGTTCAAAATGAAAAATGCGAAGATCGTCTTTCACATGGAAAGATGACCTTCGCATTTTCTTAAAGGAATGTCCCAGACAGGAGTCGAACCTGCGGCCTTCCCCTTAGGAGGGGGACGCTCTATCCAACTGAGCTACTGAGACGCATTACAGATATGATACCGCAAACAGCGCACAAAATCAAGTTGAATCGGAGAGAAAAAAGGTGTATCCTATAAAGAGAGGCTCCTGCGCCGGGAAACTTTGCGCAGGGGCGGCAGAACGACTCGCCCCTCTGGCTGCTGGCCGGGGGAGCCCCGGGAGGTTGCAATGGGAAAAAACAAAACCAAAAAGCGGACACGCCGACCCAACAAGGGATGGCTGGCGGGCAGCAGTGCGACGCAGACCATCTGCGGCAGCTTTCTGCTGGTCATCGCGGTGGGGACGCTGCTGCTTACCCTGCCCATTTCCAGCAGGACGGGGCGGCTGGGCGTCATCGACGCCATGTTCACCGCCACCAGTGCCACCTGCGTGACGGGCCTCGTCGTGCGGGATACATGGAGCCAGTTTTCGCTGTTCGGGCAGGTAATCATCCTGATGCTCATTCAGGTGGGCGGCCTCGGCCTTGTCACCCTCACCAGCTTCTTCGCGCTGGCGGCCCGGCGGCGGATGGGATTCCGCGACCTGCGGCTGCTGGGCGAGAGCGTTTCGGCAGACGGCCTGTCCAAGGCCACTGAGGTGCTGAAGATCGTCATCAAGCTGGCGGCGGCTTTCGAGGCCGTGGGCATCGTGCTGCTGCTCTTCGCATTCGTGCCGCAGTTCGGCGCAGAGGGTGTGTGGGTCAGCGTGTTCACGGCCATCTCGGCTTTCTGCAACGCAGGCTTTGACCTCTTCGGACGGTTTGGCGCCTACTCCTCGCTGGTACCGTACGTCAACAACTACTATGTGCAGGCTGTCATCATGTTCATGATCATGGCCGGTGGTCTGGGCTTCATGGTCTGGGTGGAGCTGGCGGAGTACCGCAAAAAGCGGCGGCTCTCCCTCCACGCGAAAGTCGTGCTGCAGTTCTCGGCCATCTTCTGGGTGGGCGGCGCGGTGCTGCTGGCCCTGCTCGAGTGGTCGAACCCCAGGACGATGGGCGGCCTGTCCGTCCCGGGCAAGATCATGGCGGCGCTGTTCCAGTCGGTGTCCACCCGTACTGCGGGTATGAACACCATCGACCTCGCGGCCTGCAGCCCCATCAGCAAGCTGCTGATGAGCGTGCTGCAGTTCATCGGTGCGGCCCCCGGTTCGACGGGCGGCGGCGTCAAGGTGACGACCTTCGCAGTGCTCATCCTGACCATCCGCAGCGTGGCACAGGGCCGCGACGACTGCGTCATCGGCGGCCACCACATCGAGTCCAAGACGGTCTACCGCGCTCTGACCATCATCGTCATCGGCGCGGTGGCGGCGTTCGGCTCTGCCGTCGTGGTGTACTACAACACCGCAGAGACGGTGTCGGTCATCGACTGCATCTTCGAGTCCTGCTCGGCGTTCGGTACGGTGGGCCTGTCGGTGGGTGTCACTGGGCAGCTGAACACCGGCGCAAAGCTGCTGTATATGGCCTGTATGTTCATGGGCCGCGTCGGCCCGGTGTCGCTGGCGATCAGCCTGACGGCAAAGCCTGACGACAACAAGCGCAAAGTCCTCCCGGTGGGTCACATCAACGTAGGTTAAACAAAAAGCGGGCGCTCTACCTGTCCGGAGAGACAGAGGAGCGCCCGCTTTCACTCATTATAAATTGTCCAGTTCCGTCTGGAGCTTTGCAAGAGAGTCCCGAATCGGCAGATGCTGGGGGCAGACGGCCTCACACTTGCCACAGCGGACGCAGTGAATAGCCTTTTCGGCATCCGGGAAGCGGGCTGTCCACTGCTGGCGGATGGCGTCCTTATTGCCGAACATCCCGAGCTTGTTCCAGATGCTGAAATTGTCCGGAATGTCCACGCCCATGGGGCAGGGCATACAGTAGCGGCAGGCCGGGGGCGCCGATTTGTTTTGGAGCCCATCAA
>OCAT01000304.1_pt1 | contig 46038 bp, 29 predicted proteins | sample 1538311 | NCBI WGS metagenome assembly OCAT01 (sample SAMEA2580287, study PRJEB22360) | human gut metagenome | biome: human gut; feature: human-associated habitat; material: faeces | place: Denmark | collected 2008/2010
CCTCCGACAGTACCCGGTTGAACTTCTGCCCGCCGAAATACGGGATTTCAATGCCACGGTCATTGGTAATCGTGGTTTTATCCAGAAAATCAGCGGAATTCAGGGTGGCGTAATCGGCCGGGAAGGCACCGCCGTCTACACGCGCGCTAATGCCTTGGGCGTCATGCGCCACAAAGTCCACGAAACGATAGGCCGCATCCGGCTTACGGGTCAGTTGCAACACGGTCAGCGCCGAGCCGCCATTTTCGGCGTTGGCAGGCTGCCCACCATAGGTGGGCATGGGAGCCACACGCCACAGACCGGCCGCGCCCGGCACATTGGACAGCAGCAGCGACGGCATCCAAGCCCCAGAGAACACGGAGGCGATGGTGCCGGTGCCCACTCTGCTTTTCCACCGATCCGACCATGTGGCGGAGGTGGTGTCAACAAGCCCCTCATCGATCATTTTCTGCCAGAATTCGGTGAACCGTTGGGTGCCGGCATCCTCATCCAAATCGATGGTCACGGTTTTGCCGTCGGCCGACGTGTGGAACGGCTGACCACCGGCGAGCCAGACCATCGCGTCATAGAAACTGCCGTCGCCCGAGTCGGCGGCGATATACGCGCCGATCTCCTTGAGCTTTTCGGCGGCCTCGTAATAGTCATCCCAAGTCTTGATCTTGGTGGCGTCCACGCCGGCTTGGCGGAACACGTCTTCGTTGTAGAAGAAGCCCATCGGGCCCGAATCCATGGGCAGTCCATAGGTACGGCCGGCGAGCTGCACGGACGACCATGTGCCGAGGGTAAAGAAGTTGGAATAATCCGAGCCGATTTTGTCGGTCAGATCAAGCAATTGGCCGGAGACCGCGTACTGCAACAGTGCATAGTATTCGATTTGAGCCACGTCCGGCGTGCCGTAACCGTCTTGAATGGCGGTATTGAGATTGCCGTAGCCGGAGATATTGGTCCATTTCACGCGGATGTCCGGATTGGCTTTTTCGAAACGGCGGATGACCTCCCCCATGCTCGGTTCCCAGCTCCATACGCTGATTTCCGTGCGGTTATCGGTGGTGGACTGCCCGCACGAGGCCAAGGATACGGAAAGGATGGCAGTCACTGCTATGGTTGCCATTCTTTTGATTCGCTGTCCGATCACTCGCATGGTGACGAGTGTACTAGGCGGGGCTTAAAACGGTAAAAGCCCCGTGACGGGATTCGTCACGGGGCTTTGTGTATCAGGTGAGATTAGCTAGGCAGTCTCAGCGAGGGTTCAAGGCTTACTTCACGGTGAAGCCCTGATCCTTGCCGTAATCCTGCAGTGCCTTCTGCCAAGCGGCGATACCGTCAGTCAGCTTCTGGTCGCCGGTGTAGGACTTGCCAAGGTAGTCGCCGAAGATGGTGCGGGCCTTGACCTCGTAGGGCAGGAACTGGTAGTCGGAGGACACGTTCTCAGCAGCCTGAGCCAGAACCTCGTTGTACTTCTGACCACCGAAGTAGTCAACGTCCTCGCCATCGGCGTTCTTCACAGTGGTGGTGTTCTTGAAGGAGTCGGACTCCATGGAGGCCTTGTCAGCCGGGAATGCACCGCCGGCCACACGGGTGGCCACGCCGTCGCCGTGGTTGGCGTACTCGATGAACTGGTAAGCAGCGTCAGCCTTCTTGGTGGAGGCGAGCACAGCCAGCGAAGAACCACCGTTCTCGGAGTTGGTGGTGGAGCCGTCAGCGGTCGGCATCTGGGTCACACGCCACTTGCCAGCGCCGTCAGCAGCGGAGTTGGCCAGGTTGGCAGGCATCCAAGCGCCAGTGAACAGAGAGGCGATGGTGCCGTCGACCATGCCCTTGAACCAGTCCTCAGACCAGCCAGCGGTCTTGGTGTCGAGCAGGCCCTCGTCCAGCAGCTTCTGCCAGAAGTCGGTGAAGGTCTTGACGCCCTTGTCCTCGGTCAGGTTGACGGTGACTTCGGAACCATCGGAAGAGGTCTGGAACGGCTTTGCACCGGCCAGCCAGGTCATGGAGTCGAAGAAGCCGGCGTCACCGGTGTCGGAGGTGATGTAGTAGTTGTCGCCCAGAGCGTGAATCTTCTTGGCGGCGTCGTAGTACTGATCCCAGGTCTTGATCTGCTCGGCGTCAACACCGGCCTTGTCGAAGACCTCCTTGTTGTAGAAGAAGGCCATTGGGCCGGAATCCATCGGCAGGCCGTAGACCTTGCCGGCGAACTGCACGGAAGCCCACGGGCCAGGGGTGTAGAAGTCGGAGTAGCCGGAGGTCTTGTCGGTGATGTCCAGCAGGTTGCCCTTGATGGCGTACTGCGGGATGGCGTAGTACTCAACCTGAGCGACGTCCGGAGCACCGGAGCCAGCCTCGATGGCGTTATCAAGCTGGGTGTATTCCTTGGTGTTGGTGCCGACGTTCTTGAGATCGACCTTGATGCCGGTCTTCTTGGTGAAGTCCTTGGCAACCTGGGTCAGCGTGGGCTCCCAAGCCCACACGGTGATTTCGGTAACGTCCTTATCTTGAGCCGGCTTGCCACTGGCGGTGTCGGAACCGCAGGCGGCAACGGAACCCAGCATGGCAACCGCACCGGTAAGTGCAATGGCCTTCTTAGCAACGGTGAACTTCATCGTTCTGTTCTCCTTCCTTGGATCGCCTTTCGGCGGTCTGCAGTGATTGTCACCACAACAGCATGGCAACTCTCCTCGTCGTCATGCTATCGTGAACCATCACTCTATGGTTCAGTAGTCACAAAACGGCTTTGTTTCGCCACTTTGTAGCTATGGTTGCGATAACATCTTTTATTATACACATTCTTCGGCAACACGCCATCTTGGTATCGCAATCCGCGCGCCACTGCTCCCATGGCATAAGAAAATCGGGCGCTCCGAAGAGTGCCCGATCCTGTTATCGCAACCTCCCGCTACAGAAACCACAGGAGGAAGTCTGCTGTGATTGCCGTTACTTCACCTGGTAGCCCTGCTGCTTGGCGTAATCTTGCAGGTCCTTCTGCCAGGAAGCCACGGCATCGGAGAGCGTGGTCTTGCCGGTGTAGGCATCGCCGGCGTAGTCGCCGAACTTGCCGCGAGCGTAGACCTCGAAAGGCAGGAACTTGTAGCCGGTGGACACATTGGCTGCGGCCTTGGCCAGCTCCTCGTTGAACTTCTGCCCGCCGAAGTACTCGTGGGCCTTGCCGTCGGAGTCGGTCAGGGAGGTCATGTTGAGGAAGTCGTCGGACTTGAGGGTGTCGTTGTCGGCCGGGAAGGCGCCGCCGTCAACACGGGTCTTGATGCCCTCGGCGTCGTGGCAGGCGTATTCCATGAACTTGTAGGCGGCGGCGACCTTGTCCTTGTCGTCGGACTTCACGATGGCCAGCGAGGAACCACCGTTCTCGGAGTTGGTCTCGGAGCCGTCTGCGGTCGGCATCTGGGCGATGCGCCACTTGCCGTCACCGTTCGGAGCGCCGGAAAGCAGGTTGTACGGCATCCAAGCGCCGGTCAGCAGGGATGCGATGGAGCCGTCATCCAGACCCTTGTTCCAATCGTCGGTCCAGCCGACGGTCTTGGTGTCGATGAGATCTTCGTCGATCATCTTCTGCCAGAAGTCGGTGAAGGTCTTGACGTTCTTGTCACCGGTCAGGTTGATGGTCACGGTCCCGCCGTCCTTGGAGGTCTCGAACGGGGTCGCGCCGGCCAGCCAGGTCATGGAGTCGAAGAAGCCGGCGTCACCGGAATCGGAGGTGATGTAGGAGTCCACGGCGCGAATCTTCTTGGCGGCCTCGTAGAAGTCGTCCCACGTGCGCACCTGAGTCGGATCGACGCCGGCCTTGTCGAAGACGCCCTTGTTGTAGAACCAGGCCATCGGGCCGGAATCCATCGGCAGGGCGTAGACGCCGTCATTGATGTTCACCGAGGACCACGTGCCCGGGGTGTAGAAGTCCTTGAAATCGGAGGCACCGAGATCGGAAAGGTTCTCGAGGTGGCCGCGAATCACGTATTCGGGCAGTGCGTAGTATTCGATCTGGGCGATGTCCGGAGCACCGGAGCCGGCCTCGATGGCGTTGGACAGTGCGTTGTACTCGTCCTTGTTGGTGCCGGCATTGGTCACCTTCACCTTAATGTTCGGGTTCTTGGCCTCGAATCCCTTGACCGTACGAGGCAGTGTGGAATCCCAGGACCACACGGTCAGCTCGATCTTCTTATCAGAGGATCCGGTGCTTCCGCTATCCCCGGCAGAGGTGGAACCGCAGGCAGCTACAGAGGAGAGCATGGCCACAGCACCGATCAGGGCAATTGTCTTCTTGCCGAACTTCATCGTTCTTTCCTTCCTTGTTATGGGAAACGACGGGACTTGGCGTTTTGTTCCAAGTATTGTATCGTTTTAAGAAACAGTACCACATGTTTTATGTTTACGCAAACACGACACGTCGCACCATGGTGATTAACCGCAAACCGAAGGAGATGCATCCCGCTCATGACCACTCACAACAGCCAGTATTCCGCCGAAACCACCCATCCCGACAAGCAGGAAAGCAGCCCGGCGCCGACCGCCGCCGGCACCACGGCCAGTAACGTCTCCACAACCGGCAACGCAACTACGCCGGACGCCAGCATCGCCCTCAACGCCGACGCCACTCCGGTAGCCGACGTTCCCCCGCGTCTGTTCGGCTCATTCGTAGAACATCTGGGCCGCTGCGTCTACGGCGGCATCTACGAGCCCAGCCATCCCACCGCCGACGAAAACGGCTTCCGCCAAGACGTGCTTGACCTGGTCAAGGAGCTGGGCGTCACCTGCGTGCGCTACCCCGGCGGCAATTTCGTATCCAACTACAACTGGGAAGACGGCATCGGTCCACGCGAGAATCGCCCCGTGCGCCGCGACCTGGCCTGGCATTGCACCGAAACCAACGAGATGGGCATCGACGACTTCTACCGCTGGAGCCAGAAAGCCGGCACCGAAATCATGCTTGCCGTCAACATGGGCACCCGGGGGCTGAAAGCCGCGCTCGACGAGCTCGAGTATGTCAACGGCGCGCCCGGCACCGCTTGGGCGGATCAGCGCGTGGCCAACGGCATCGAGGAGCCGATGGATATCAAGATGTGGTGCATCGGCAACGAAATGGACGGCCCGTGGCAGGTGGGCCACATGAGCCCGGAAGAATATGCCGGCGCGGTGGATAAGGTGGCCCACGCCATGAAGCTCGCCGAGTCCGGTCTCGAACTCGTGGCCTGCGGTTCCTCGGGTGCCTATATGCCGACCTTCGGCACGTGGGAGAAGACCGTGCTCACCAAGGCTTACGAGAATCTCGACTTCGTCTCCTGCCATGCCTACTACTTCGACCGCGGCCATAAAACCCGGACCGCCGCCTCCATGCAGGACTTCCTGGCCTCTTCCGAAGACATGACCAAGTTCATCGCCACCGTCTCGGACGCGGCCGATCAGGCGCGAGAAGCCAACAACGGCACCAAAGACATCGCCCTGTCCTTCGACGAATGGGGCGTATGGTATTCGGACAAGTGGAACGAGCAGGAAGACCAGTGGAAGGCGGAGGCCGCGCAGGGTTTGCACCACGAGCCATGGCCTAAGTCTCCGCATTTGCTGGAAGACATCTACACCGCGGCCGACGCGGTGGTCGAAGGTTCCCTGATGATCACCCTGCTCAAGCACTGCGATCGCGTGCGTTCCGCCTCGCGCGCCCAGCTGGTCAACGTCATCGCCCCCATCATGGCCGAGGAACACGGCCCGGCATGGCGGCAGACCACGTTCTACCCGTTCGCCGAAGCCGCCCTTCACGCGCGCGGCCAGGCCTACGCTCCGGCCATCAGCTCCCCCACCATCCATACCGAGGCATACGGCGACGTGCCGGCCATCGACGCGGTAGTCACGTGGGATGAACAGGCCCGCACCGGTCTGCTGCTTGCCGTCAACCGCGACGCCAACACCCCACACACGCTCACCATCGACCTTTCCGGGCTGCCCGGCCTGCCCGGTCTCGGCACGCTCGCGCTCGGCAAGGCGCAACTGTTGCATGAGGACGATCCGTACCGCACCAACACCGCCGAAGCGCCCGAAGCCGTCACGCCGCAACCGCTCGACATTGCGATGAACGCCACCGGCACCTGCACGGCAACGCTTCCCGCCATCTCCTGGATCAGCGTGGAATTCCACGGCTAAAAGACGGAGAGTCACGCCCGTACCAAGTACAGTCAAGTCCAATACGACCAGGGCCCGTCAATCACCATACGATTGACGGGCCTTGTCATTCACTTCGGATATTTCGAACCATGGATTCATCAGGCGCAGGCCAACGCCGGCGAGGACTCGCGCAGGGAGAGGCTATAGGGGGCCTCGATGGTTTGGGCAGGAGCGCGACTGCCGGATTCGACCTGTTGGATGATGGATTCGACGGCCAGTCGGGCGATGGCTTCCCTGCCGGGGTTAACGGTGGAAAGAGACGGCACCATGTAGGCCGATTCCTCCACGTCATCGAAGCCGATGACGCGAACATCATCCGGCACGGCAACGCCGCGTTCGCGCAGTTCACGCAGCACGCCCCACGCCAGCAAGTCATTCAAAGCGAACACGGCATCGAATTGCAGGCCACTCTCCAGCATGGTGTCCACCGCGACCAAACCGTCGGCGCTCCCCCAGCCTTGGGTTTCGATAAGCAGACTGTCATCACAGGGGATGCCGCGCGCGGCCAGCGCCTCACGATATCCGTGGGTGCGGATGGAGCCCGACGAGAAATCGTGCTCGGGGTGGGGCACGGCACCGACTACGGCGATGCGGCGGCAACCGGCATCAAGCAGGTGATAAGTCGCGGCGGCGGCCCCTTCGCGATTGCGAATCACTACGTGCGGCGCATTGACGCCGAACAAACGTTCACCCAACAGTACGAGCGGGTAATCGCCATCCAAAGCCGCGATATCGTCAACCGTCATCATCAGAGGGCTTAAGATGAGCCCGTCCGCGCTGTGCGTGCCCATCGATGCGATGCTTTCCAGCTCGCGGGCACGATTGTTGGTGGTGGATTCCACGATGACGCCGTAGCCATGTTGCCGGGCCTCGGCCAGAATATCCTCGGCGAGTTCGGAGAAATACACCTGCCGCAGATCGGGAATGACCAGCTTGAGCAACCGGGTACGCCCGGAACGCAGGTTTCTGGCCGACGAGTTGACTTTGTATCCGAGCCTGTCGATGGCTTCCGCAATACGCGCGGCCATCGCCTCGCTCATATATGGCTGTTTGTTCAGAAAATTAGACACCGAGGCTACCGAAACACCGGCCTCATGGGCCACGTCCGCCATCGTCACTCTGTTTTTGCCTCGCACGGTGACCACCCTACCCGACTTTGCTGGAGATACGAAAACGACTCCCCTGCTACGATGAGCAGCAAGGGAGCCGTTGGGTAATTAGGCGCTATGCGCGGTTTTACAGCTTGACGACAAGTACGCCGTTGGGCTGGATGGCGGCCGTGTGCTCGGACTCGTTGACCTGGGCCAGCGAGGCGACCAGCGGTTCGCCTTCCACGTCCACGACCGCAACATCGTGGGTGCGGTTGAACAGGAACACGAAGTGGTTCTCGCCAGTTTCGTCCGCACGCTCGACGCGCAGCACTTCACCGCGATCGTCCTCAGCCGAAGTCTCGATGCCGAGTTCCTCCAGCAGCACGGGCAGGCTCTTGGCCAAACCCTCACGGCCGAGACGGGCACCGACGTATGCGGCCTTGCCGTCGCCGAAGTCGTTGACGGTGATGGCGGGAGCGCCGTCGAAACCGGTCCACTTATCTGCCTTGAAGGAGGCGACCACGTGAGCGGTATCGGCCACGGAGGTGATCACGTCGGCGAAATCGTGCGCCACGGTTCCGTTGTCCAAGTCAAGGTGGTCCATGGCACCGGGGAAGTCGTTTCCCATCGGGGCGAATTCCTCAACGCGCACGCCCACCACGTCACGGATGGAACCGGGGTAGCCACCCAGCCAGACGTGATCCTTGTCGTCCACCAGACCGGTGTAGTAGGTCACGAACAGCTTGCCGCCGTTCGCCACATACTCGCGCACGCGGCGCGTGGTCTCTTCAGACAGGATGGTCAGGCTCGGCAGCACGACGGCTTCGTACTCGTCCCAAGGGCCGCGAACCGGCACCACGTCTGCGGTCAGACCGTTGTCCGCCAGCGCGCGGAACCACGCGAGCGGCTCGGTCCAATGGCGCACCTCCTGAGTAGGCGTGGCGGTGTGTTCCGTAGCCCACTGGGACTCGTAATCGAAGACGACGGCGACCTTGGACTTGACCAGCTTGGTGCTCAGCAGGCCCTCGTCAGCAAGCTTGTTGAGGTCGGCACCCAGCTCGCACACATCGCGGAAGATCTGGGAGTCGGGGCCCGCGTGAGGAACCATCGAAGAGTGCCACTTCTCGGCACCGGCCTTGGACTGGCGCCACTGGAAGTAGCAGATGGCGTCGGAGCCCATGGCCAAGTGGGCCAGGGAGTCGCGCACCAATTCGCCGGGTTCGACGCGATAGTTGATCGGGCGCCAATTGACGGCGGAGCTGGAGTGCTCCATGAGGAACCACGGATTCTTGCGGGCGATGCCGTCGCACAGGGAGGCCGAGTAAGCCAGCTCGTCGAAGTGGGCTTCGCCAGGCGTGAAGTAGTGATCGTTGGACACGAAGTCCACGTCGTAACCCCACTTGTCGTAATCGATGCCGGTACCGCCGGCGGAGACCATGAAGTTGGTGGTCTGCGGCTTGGGGGCGATCTCGAGCAGGGCATCGCGCTCGGCCTTGTAAAAGTCGAGCAGGGCGTCGGAGCTGAAGCGCTTCCAGTCAAGCAGTTTGCCCGGATTCATGAAGTTGCCATCGCCGATGAAGCGCGGCGGGATGATCTCGGAGAAATTGTTCATGCGCTGCGCCCAGAAGGCGGTGCCCCAGGCGTCGTTGACGGCGTCGATGGTGCCGTACTTCTTCTCGCACCACTTCTGGAAGGCGCGCTCGGCGTCTTCGGAATAGTCGAAGCGGTTGTGGCAGCCGTACTCGTTGCTCACATGCCAAGAGACCACATAGGGGTTGTCCTTGTAGTGCTCGGCCATCTTGCGGCACAGGTTGAGCGCGTAGTCAAGGAAGACCGGGCTGGTGGCGCGCCAGTGCTGGCGGGCACCGGGCTGGCAGACGTCGCCGCGGTAGTCGACCCAGAGGATCTCCGGGTGGGCCTGGGTCATCCACATCGGCGGGGATGCGGTGCCGGAGGCGAGATCGACGGCGATGCCGGCCTTGCCGAGCTTGTCGATGACGCGATCGAGCCAATCGAAGTCGTACACGCCTTCTTCGGGCTCAAGCTTGGCCCAGGAGAAGATGGCTACGGAGACGAGGTTGACGCCGGCCTGCTGCATAAGCTCGATGTCTTCGTCCCAGACTTCCTCCGGCCACTGGTCGGGGTTGTAGTCGCCGCCGTACCAGATGCGGGGCTCGTTGCCCGCAAGAGGCTGCGGCCACTTGAACTCTTTACGTTCCATGATGATTCAGTTCCTTTATTGAATTTTATCGATAATCTGCGTCTACGGGAATAAATTCCTCACGTTGCACAGACACACAAGGAGGCACCTGCACAATTCTCAACAATGCGAATATCTGCATAGGTGCCTCCTTCTGTTAGTGGTTATGCCTTTATCTCGGCTCCCTCCACCAGAAGGGAGCCAAAGTACGCTCACTCCTTGACGGCGCCTGCGGCCAGGCCGGACTGCCAGTACTTCTGCAGGCACAAGAACGCGATGACCAAGGGGATGATCGTGATCAGGGAGCCCGTGATCACCAGGTTCTGGATCGCCTGGCCGCCGGCCGTGCTCGCCTGGTCCTTCCACTGGTTCAGGCCGATGGTCAGCGGGTACCAGTCCGCGTCCTTGAGCATGATCAACGGCAGGAAGTAGTTGTTCCACGTCGCCACGATCGTGAACAGGGCCGTCGTCACGATGCCCGGAGCCAACAACGGGAGGCTGATCTGCCAGAACGTGCGGAACTCGGACGCGCCGTCCACGCGCGCCGCCTCCAGCAGCTCCTGGGGCACGGCCTGCTCGCTGAAGATCCACATCAGGTACAAACCGAACGGGCTGATCAGCGACGGGATGATCATGGCCCACGGGGTGTTCGTCAGGCCCAATTTGGCGAACAGGAGGAACTGGGGAACCGCCAAAGCGATGCCCGGCACGCTGATCGCGCCGATGATGACCACGAACACCGCTTTGCGCCCCGGGAAGCGGAACTTGGCCAGAGCGTAGCCGCCCATGATCGCCAGCAGGGTCGCGCCGCCGGCGCCGACCACCACGTACAGGATCGTGTTGAACAGCCAGCGCGCGAAGATCCCGTCCTGATAGGAGAACACGGTCGCGATGTTGTCGAACAAAGCGAACGTCTTGCCGAACCCCAGGCCGAACGTGCTCGTGAAGTCGGCCTGTGTCTTCGTCGCGTTGATCAGCAGGTACACGAACGGGAACAGGCAGTACACGGCGAAGACCGCGCACAGGACGGTCAACAACGTGGAACGCCTCGGGTTGTTCACGTTCGCGAACCCGGCCTTCGCGCTGCGCTTGCGTTCGGCGGCCTCGTCGGCGGCGATCCTCTTCTGGCGGGCCTTCTCCGCCTTCCTGGCGGCCTTCTCCTGGGCCTTGAGCTCGGCGTCGGTCAGGCGACCGGCGGCCGAAGTCGTTGCTGCACTCATCACATACGCTCCTTCACGATCATCATCGATTCCTCAACACGAACAGCGGTCATCGTCACTTCATCTGCTCCTTCAGGCTGTTCAACTGGACGATGTAGGCGATGGCCATGGTGATCACGGCCATCACGATCGCCAACGCGGCCGCATAATTCGACTGGTTGCCGCTGAAGCTCAGGTTGTACGCGTACATGTTCGGCGTGTAATACGTCGTGATCGCATTACCAGGAACCATGTTCTGCAAAATGCTCGGCTCGTTGAACAACTGGAACGAGCCGATGATGCTGAAGATCACCGTGATAGCCAGGCTGCCGCGCAATTCGGGAAGCTTGATGCTCTTCACGATCTGCCACTCCGACGCGCCGTCGATGCTCGCCGCCTCATACAGGGAATGCGGGATGGTCGACAGCGAGCTGTAGAAGATGAGCATGTTGTAGCCCGTGAACTCCCACGTCACGATGTTCCCGATGCTGGCCAACAACACGGAAGGGGCGAGCACGTCGATGTCCGTGCCCAGGAAATCGTTCAACGAACCCACCAGGCCGTACTTCGCGCCATACACGAAACCCCAGATCAACGTCGACACCACCGCCGGCACCGCGTAGGGCAGGAACGTCGAGATACGGAAGAACCTCGTGCCATGCAGCTTCATCGAATCCAACGCCAGGGCCATCAAAGCCGACAGGCACAGCATGATCGGCACCTGCACGCACGTGAACAGGGCCACACGACCAACACTGCTCCAGAACTGGCCATCACCCAACAGGCGCGCGTAGTTCTCGAAGCCGACGAACTTGGTGCCGCCGATCATCTGCTTCTTGAAGAACGAAATATAAACGGCGTACACGATCGGCACGATGAACACGAACACGAACACCACCGCAAAAGGCCACATGAATTTCCATCCACGCCAATCGGCCTTGTGCTTATTCACACGAGCCTTGCCCGAATGCACGGGCGCAGCTGCGATATCGGCTGAAGCCATTCCCAACCCCTCTCCTTCGAAGGTTGACCAAAATGTTTGCGTTATCATCATAACACCATTTGTAACATTGTCCAATCGTGTTGAGTACCGTGTTGAATTAAGGGTTTCTCAGTCACTCTGCTACAATGGTCACGAAGACAACGATGTTATCGTTACCGTAAGCGACCCTAAGATAAGCGTTGCAAACGAAACACCGACATTAATGAGTCAAGCGAGGGTGAAATGTCGAGGCCAACACAGGTGTCCATGCAAGACATAGCGAAAGCCGCCGGCGTTTCGCCACAGACAGTGTCCCGCGTGGCGAATGGCAGCGATGCGGTGAAACCCGAAACACGCCAGCGTGTCGAAGCCGCAATGGAACGCCTTGGGTATCGTCCGAATTATGCGGCCCGAGCCCTAAAGCACGGCCGCTTCCAGGATATCGGCGTGGTGATGTTCAACACCGCCACGTTCGGCAACGCCCGCATCCTTGATTCTATTGTGGCCAACGCGGCCGATGACGATTATTCAGTCACCATCCAGACCATGCGCCACGGTGCGGAACGCACGCTTTCCGCCGCCATCGATCGCATGCAGCGTCAGCCGGTGGATGGTGTCATCGTAGTGCTGGAGGAACGCATCTCCGATTTCGTCGGATACAAGCCTCCGCGAGAATTTCCAGTCGTGCTCATCTGCGAATCCGCCGCCGACCACTGCCCCACCGTTGACGCCGACCAGTATGGCTGCTCGACCGCTATCGTCGATTACCTGATGAGCAAGGGGCACAAGACCGTCTACCACATTGCCGGACCGTCCACCTCGCGCGCCGCCGAAAGCCGCGCCCGCGGTTGGCGAGAAGCGTTGGAACAAATGGGAGCACGCATACCGAGCATGTACATCGGCGATTGGTGCGCGGATTCAGGCTACCAGGCCGGCGTGGCGTTGGCCCACGACCCCGACTGCACGGCCATCTACGCCGCCAACGACCAAATGGCATACGGCGCAATGCTCGGGTTGCAGTCAGCGGGCAAGCGCGTGCCCGAGGATGTCAGCATCGTGGGCGTCGATGATTCGCTGGTCGATATGGTCCCGCGCTTGAACCTGACGACCATGAAGCTGCGCTTTGACGACATTGGCGCCACCGCCTTCTCCATGGTCCGCCGTCAATGCGAAGGCGAGAAGATACCGGTCGGCGTCAAAACCGTAATCCCGCCGGAACTGATTGAACGCGGTTCCGTGCTCGACATCAGCTGACGAGCGGCATGCGCTGGCATCCACTGGTACCTGCCAGTGATCCACCTGCCAGTGATTCATAGGCAACGCCAGGGCATTAGTCAGACCGACATGGCCCAACGGCTGGGCGTGTCACGTCGCTGGCTGATCGAATTTGAACACGCCCGAGTCCCCAATCCCGGATTCTCCACCATTCTCAGCGCCCTGACTGAGCTTGGCTTGTCGCTGGATGTCCGCAAAACCCCGCAGCCCGCCGAACTCTATGAATGGTGACACCATGAGCGAAAACACTCTCAATGCATAAGAAATCAGATCTTAAGCGGCACACGGGAAACGAATTCGCGCTTCTCGCCTGTTATTGGATCGGTGAATCGCAGCATGCGTGCTACCAACTGCAATGGTTGGCTGAAATCGTCGTAGGGGCGTGTCTGGATGCGCGGGTAGAAGTCGTCACCCACGATGGGCAGGCCGAGCGAATTCATGTGGACGCGCAATTGGTGGGTTTTGCCGGTGCGCGGGTGGAGTGTGTAGCGGCAGATGGGGTGATTTCCCGGATGGGGACCACCCTCCGGCGCTTCGCGCCACCTCCCGCCAGCGGGAGGGAAACAGAGGTCGCCGCGCTCGATGAGGGTTTCGGCGTTGGCCAAACCCGGTTCCTCGAATGCGGCCATCGTGCCGTGTTCCTTGGTGATGTGCGATCGGCGCAGCAATGGGAACGGGCGTGGCGGTTCGACCTGCATGATCGTGCCGAATCGCGGGCCGCTGATCGGCCGGCAGGGTGCCAGGCATTCATAGATCTTGACGGCCTGCCGGTTCTGGAACAGCATCTGATACGCGCCGCGGCAGGCCGAATCCCGCACGAACACCAATACGCCGGCGGTCATGCGGTCCAATCGGTGCGCTGGCGTGATGTCCGGCTCCCCCAGCCGCTCACGCAATCGGATCAGCGCGGTCTGCCGATACCACATGCCGCGCGGCATGGTGGCCAGAAAATGCGGCTTGTCCACCACGATGATCCGCTCGTCCTCATACAGCACGTCCATCTCAAACGGAATATGAGGCTCGTCAATCACATACCGATGTGGCTTACTCAACGGTCACGGACTTGGCGAGGTTGCGGGGCTTGTCCACGTCGTAGCCCTTGAGCTTTGCCATGTCCATGGCGAACAGCTGCAGCGGCACCACGTCAACCAGCGGGCTCATCAGCGTTGGGCAGGCGGGGCGCCAGAACACCACGTCAGCGTACCGTTCCACATCCGGGTCGCCCTGCTCGGCCACGGCGATGATGTACGCGCCACGAGCCTTGACCTCCTCGATACCAGAGATCACCTTGGCGTGCAACACATTGCGGCCGCGCTGCGGCGGCACGATGAACACCACGGGCTCACCCTCGTCCACCAGCGCGATCGGTCCATGCTTGAGCTCGCCGGCCGCGAAGCCCTCGGTGAACGTGTAGGCGATTTCCTTGAGCTTCAACGCGCCCTCAAGCGCCACCGGGTAGCCCACGTGACGGCCGAGGAACAAGAAGGAGTTGGCGTTCACCATGCGCTCGGCGGCCGCCTGGATGGTCTTGGGCTGGGTGTCGAGCACCCACTGAATCTTGCGCGGCATGTCTTTCAGGGAGTCAAGCACCTGATGAATCTCATCGCGGAACATCGCGCCCTTGACCTGCGCCAGATACAGGCCCAGCAGGTAGGCGGCGGTGATCTGCGCCACAAACGCCTTGGTGGATGCCACGGCAACTTCCGGGCCGGCGTGTGTGTAGAGCACGGCGTCGGATTCGCGCGGAATGGAGGCACCCTGCGTGTTGCAGATGGCCAGCACCTTGGACCCCTGTTCGCGCGCGTGGCGCAGGGCCATCAGAGTATCCATGGTTTCGCCGGACTGAGAAATGGCCACCACGAGCGTACGCGGGGTCAGAATCGGGTCACGGTAACGGAATTCGTGCGCGAGTTCGATTTCCACGGGGATACGCACCCAGTGTTCGATGGCGTACTTGGCTACCTGGCCGGCGTAGCTGGCGGTGCCGCAGGCCACGACGATGATTTTGTCGATGGCCTTGAAGTCGTGTTCGTCGATACGCACTTCATCAAGGGTGATGCCGCCATTCGCATCGAAGCGGCCAAGCAGGGTGCGCTGCACTGCGGCAGGGTCTTCGTGGATCTCCTTGTCCATAAAGGAATCCCAGCCGCCCTTTTCGGCGGACGAAGCATCCCAATCCACGGTGTAGGTCTTCGGGTTTTCGACCACGTTGCCGTCGAAATCGGTGACGATGACCTTGTCGGCGGACACGCATACGGCCTGATCCTGGTCGACTTCCATGGCGCGCTTGGTGTAGGCCACGAATGCGGCGACGTCGGAACCGAGGAAGTTCTCCCCCTCGCCAAGGCCCACGACCAGCGGCGAATCATGGCGGGCTCCGACCACGATGTCCGGCTGGCGGCAGTCGGTGGCCAGAATGGTGAACGCGCCTTCAAGCATGCGGGCCATGCGGCGCACAGCCTTGAACAGGTCTGGCTTGCCTTCGTCCGCGATAATCTTGTCCACGATCTTGCCGAGCAGCTTAGCGGCCACCTCAGTGTCGGTGGCAGAGGCGAATCGGTAGCCTTCGGCTTGCAGGTCGAGACGCAGCTGAGAGGCGTTTTCGATGATGCCGTTATGGATGATGGCCACCTTGCCGTCCATGCTGGTGTGCGGGTGGGCGTTCACGTCGCTCGGCTCGCCATTGGTGGCCCAGCGCGTGTGGCCGATGCCCACCGTGGCAAGCGGCATCGGCTTACGCTCGATGTCTTCGACCAGGTTCTTCAAACGGCCGGCCTTCTTGCGCACGACCACCTTATCCATGCCGGGCGCGGTCAGCGCCACACCGGCCGAGTCATAGCCTCGGTATTCCAGACGTTCCAGGCCTTGCAGGCAGACCTCCAAAGGCTTGCCGCATGCCGTTTCAATATTTCCCGCGTATCCAACGATTCCACACATGGTTCACCAGCCTAGCGGACGATTATTGCGCAAAGCGAATCCAACCCGCCGCCTTTGCAGGATTGGAACATGCCCCTTCGTGAAAACCGTACACTGACTACCACTCAGCGTACGTTCTTCACGAGATGGGGGTGCGATTAGGCGTCGCAAAAAAACGTACGCTGAGTTCATCAGCGTACGTTTTTGGAGCTGCAACAACGAGCCTTCCTACAGCACGTGCTGCAAGAAGTCCTTAAACCTAGGCTCGGTGGGGTGGTCGATGATGTCGGGGCCGCCCTTTTCTACGACTACGCCGCCGTCCATGAACACGATCTGGTCGGCGACTTCGCGGGCGAAGCCGATTTCGTGGGTCACGCACACCATGGTCATGCCTTCCTTGGCCAAGGAACGCATGACGTTGAGCACTTCACCCACCAGTTCGGGGTCAAGGGCGGAGGTCGGCTCATCGAAAAGCATGATCTCCGGCTTCATGGCCAGAGCACGGGCAATGGCCACACGCTGCTGCTGACCACCTGACAGCTGGGAGGGGTAATAGTCCATGCGATCGCCCAGACCGACGCGCTGAAGCTCGGCCACGGCCAGGTCACGGGCGGCTTTCTTGGACTGGTGCTGCACGTGAATCGGGGCTTCCATCACGTTTTCCAGCGCGGTCATGTGCGGGAACAGGTTGAAGCGCTGGAACACCATGCCGAGGCGAGAACGCTGTGCGGCGATCTCCTTATCGTCCAGGGTCTGCAGCATGTCCTGGCCGTTTTTGGTCACGTGCTTGTAGCCGATGAGTTCGCCGTCCACCTCGATGGAACCGCCGGTCAGGGTTTCCAGCTGGTTGATCAGACGCAGGAACGTGGACTTGCCGGAACCGGAGGGCCCCAGAATCACGGTCACAGTGCCGGGCATAACGGTTAGATCGATGCCCTTGAGCACATGCAGCGGCCCAAACGCCTTGTGCACCTGCACGGCCTTGACAGCAGGAATCACGGAACCGTCAACCGCCTTGCGCACGACCGGAGCGGAGTTGGTGATGTCGTTCGTAGTCATAATTCTCGCTCCCGCCTTACGCATTCAGCCCAGCGAAGGTGGTCTGATTGATTTTGTTCACATCGTCCTTCGGCTCGCCGTCAGACTTGCCGGGGTACGGCGGATCGTATGGCGGCTGCTTGCCCTTGGTGCCCACCGGGCGGGCGTTGAAGCCCTTGCCGAAGTGCGCCTCAAGGCGGGACTGCACAACCATCAGAATGGAGGTGATCAGCAGGTACCAGAAGCAGGCCACGAGAAGCAGCGGAATCGGCTTGTAGATACGGTTGGCGATGGCGTTGGTGGCGAACTGCAGTTCGAGGGTGAACGGCACGGCGGTGACCAGCGAGGTGGTCTTCAGCATGCCGATGGTCTCGTTGCCGGTGGGCGGGATGATGATGCGCATAGCCTGCGGCAGCACGATGCGGCGCATGATGAGCGTGCGGTTCATGCCCAATGCCTTGGCCGCCTCGGTCTGGCCGGGGTCCACGGCTTCAAGGCCGGCACGCACGATTTCGGACAGGTAGGCGGCCTCGTTCAGAGCCAAACCAATCCATGCGGCGTTGAATGCGGTGACCACCACGTTGGAGTCGATGCTCCAGAACTCCACCGAGGTGAACGGAATGCCGAGGCTGATCTTGGGAATCAGCACGGCGAACAGACCCCAGAAAATGAGCTGCGTGTACACAGGCGTGCCGCGGAAGAACCAGATGAAGAACCAGCTGACGCCGCGCAGCACCGGATTGATGGATTTGCGCATGATGGCAAGAATCACCGACAGGATGATCGCCACGACCATGGAGATCACGGTGAGCTCCAAGGTATAGCGAATGCCTTCAAGCACGTTCTCGTTGAACAGGTACTTCCAGACGGTGGGCCAATCCAGTCGCGGATTGGTAATCAAGCCTTGAATGAGCATCGCGGCGAGCAGCACCACGATCACTGCGGCCACAATCGGGCCGGGGCGCTTGACCGGCAGCGCCTTGATGCGGTTGGGGATGTTCACTCCCTCACCGTCGACTTCTTTCTTCGCCATAATTTGGTTCCTTGGACGTGTTGGGCAGCCTGAACTGCAAGTTGCAACTAGCGTTGAACCTTAGTGTACGAATGGGGCGACTGTGTTACAAACAGTGCGCCCCATTCGAATTTTCGCGACAGCTTGTCGGCTATTCGACGGCCGGGTTGATTTCGGCCTTGTCCAGTGCGCCGGATTCGACGCCCCAGTGCTGGAGGATCTTGGTGTAGGTGCCGTCGTCCATAAGCTTTTGCATGGCCTTCTGCACGGCTTCGGTGGTCTGGGAATCGCCCTTTTTGATGGCGATGGCGTTCGGCACTTCATCGAAGTCCTTGCCGAGCTGTTCCAGCTGACCATCGGTCTGGGCAATGGCGTAGCCGACAACCGGGGAATCGGCGAAGAAGACGTCGGCCTTGCCGGTCACCACAGCGGTGGTGGCGTCGGTCTGCTGCTTGGAGGACTGGATGGTGATGTCTTTCTTGCCGTCCGCCTTGCACTGCTTGGCGGTCTTGTTGATGGCCTCTTCCTCGACGGTGCCGGTCTCGACGGCAACGTTCAGACCGCACAGGTCGTTCTCATCGACGTTCTTGGGGTTGCCTGCGGCCACTGCATAGCCCATGCCTGCGGTGAAGTAGGAGACGAAGTCGACGGATTCCATGCGCTCCTTGGTGATGGTGAAGGCGGCGATGCCCAGATCGTACTTGGAGCCGATGGCCGGAATGATCGTATCGAAGTTGGAGGAGACGATTTCGGTATCGAGACCGAAGATGTTGCCCATGGCGCGGGCAAGATCCATGTCGTAGCCGATCTGGGTCTTGCCGTCGGCGTCGAGGAATTCGGCCGGGGCGTAGGAGGGGTTGGTGCCGATGGTGAGCTTGCCGTCCTTGGTCACGGATTCAGGCAGCAGTGCGGCGATGGTGTCATCCTTCTCCACGGAGCTGACATCGTAGCTGGTGATGGTGGCGGCATCGGAGCCCTTGGCGGAATCCGTACCGGCATCGGCCTTGTCGGAGGTGCCGCAAGCGGCGGTGGCGAACAGCATGGCCGAGCTCAGTGCAATGGCCATAATGGACTTCAGTTTGGTGGACTGCATAATCGTTTCTTCTTCTCTCTTACGCCGCTTCAACGGCAACGATCAACGGTTAAGCATATTTATACACTACAGTGCATACATATACAAAAAGACTCCCGCCGCAGGGCAACGGGAGTCTTCATAGTAACCGAAACTACTCGACGGACGGGTTGATCTCGGCCTTGTCGACGGCGCCGGAAGAGACGCCCCACGTGTCGAGGATCTTCTTGTACGTGCCATCATCCATCAGCTTCTGGATGGCCTTCTGTACGGCCTCGGCGGTCTTGGAATCGCCCTTCTTGACGGCCACGGCCTCAGGGGTCACACCAACGTCCTCGCCGAGGGCCTCGAGCGTATCACCGGTCTGCTTGATGGCGTAGCCGGCAACCGGCGTATCGGCGTAGAAGATATCAGCCTTACCGGAAGCCACGGCGGTAGTCACATCGGTCTGCAGCTTGGAGGACTGGATGTCGATGGCATCCTTGCCGTCCGCCTTGCACTGCTCGTTATCCTTGTTGACTTCCTCTTCCTGGGTGGTACCGGTCTGCACAGCCACCTTCACGCCGCACAGGTTCGAGGAGTCGACCTTGTTCGGGTTGCCCTTCTGCACCACGAACGTGGAACCGGCCTTGAAGTAGGTGACGAAGTCGACGGCCTCCATGCGTTCCTTGGTCACGGTGAAGGAGGAGATGCCGATGTCGTACTTGGAGCCGACGGACGGAATGATGGAGTCGAAGGTAGAGGAGATGGTTTCTTCCTTCAGGCCGAATACGGCGGCGATGGCCTTGGACAGGTCGACGTCGAAGCCGACCGGGGTCTTGCCGTCCTCGGCCAGGAACTCGGCCGGGGCATAGGAAGTATCGGCGCCGACGGTCAGCGTGCCGTCGCCGGCCACGGAATCGGGCAGCAGTGCGGCAATCTCGTCGTCCTTCTGGATGCTGCCGGTGTCGAAGCCTTGAATCGAAGTGCTGGACGAGTCCTTGGATGAATCGCCGCTCTTGGTGCCGTCAGTCGTGCCACAGGCCGCCACGGCGATCAGCATGGCCGCGCTCAGGGCGGCGGCCGCAGCGGATTGTATTCCCTTGCTTAGAGACATTGGATTTCCTCTCTCCGGATAGTCAGCTGGGCGGGTATGTTTCCCAGATGGTTCCAGAGCGTAGGAGTGCAATGCTACGGAAGCGTTAATCGTGGGCGAAATGGCCCACAACGCGGACATCCTACTCTTGGCTCCCCTCCGGAGGGGAGCCAAGAGGCGGGACTAGTGGCGCATGTTGGCGTAGCGCATGGCGCGTAGGGCTTCGCGCTTGTCCTGCTCTTCGCGCAGGGCCTGGCGCTTGTCGAATTCCTTCTTGCCTCGGGCCAGCGCGATCTCCGCCTTGACGCGACCGTCCTTGAAGTACAGGCTCAGCGGCACAATCGTGTATCCCTTGGCTTCGATGCCGCGGGCGAGCTTGGTGATCTGCAGTCGGTGCAGCAGCAGCTTGCGCTTGCGCTTGGGCGCATGGTTGTTCCATGTGCCGTTCAGGTATTCGGGGATGTTCGCGCCCTCCAGCCACATTTCGCCGCGGCGGTCGATGGAGATGAACGCCTCGGACAGCGATGCGCGGCCTTCGCGCAACGACTTGACCTCGGTGCCGGTCAGGGCCAGCCCTGCCTCATACTTGTCTTCGATGGCATAGTCATGCCGGGCCTTCTTGTTCTGGACGATGAGTTTCTCACCGGTTTCCTTGGGCATGTCTCCTCCTTTCGTGGGCAATAACTCGTGAGTAGCAACTCGTGGGTAGCAACGCAACATCCGACGATATCACGGACCGGCCTCGAATACGAAAAAGGGTTCCTCTTCAAGAGGAACCCTTCAACCGCATATATCGGCCGAACCAACCGGTCAGTGGACGAACCAGTACTGACCCAAATTGGTCAGCGTGCGGTAGTGCATGTTCCACGGACCACCCCAGTTCATTTCGGAGATCTGGAATGTGCCGTCGCCATACACGGCTTCAACCACGGCAACATGGCCCCAGGTACCGTCGGCACCGTCCTGACCAGGCAGGAAGGAGAGTGCGGCGCCGACCTGAGGGTTGTGGTCCACGCGCAAGCCGTACGAGGGGGCGCTGCGCCACCAGTCGCCGCCATTGCCGAGATAGGACGGCGTGCCAATGCCCATCTGCCTACGGCGTTCATACGCCCAATACGTGCACTGGCCGGCGGTATAGGCGTTGCCGTAATCACCGTTCGACGTGCCTTGGCCGCCGACGCTGGGGGCGGGGGCGGGGGCCGGCGCCGGAGCCGGAGCCGGAGCGGGCGCCGGAGCGGGGGTCACCGGAGTGGACGGCGTGCCGCCCTGGTTACCGGTATCCACCCGGTTGGCGGCGTCCTGCTGCTCCTTCTGGAACTGACGATTGTAGGAATCGACCTGGGAAGCGATCAGTACGGTCTGGGCCGCCTGCTTGGCGGATTGGGAATCCAGACTGTCGATCATGGAAGACAGTTCGTCACGCCTTGCTTCGCCTTCCTGGCGCAGCTTATCCAAAGCGTCACGTTCGCTTTGCGCGGTTTCGGCGGCGGTCTGTGCGGAAGCGGCCTTCTCATCGGCCTGGGTCTTGAGCACAGCGATCTGCTTTTCGATGGCCGCCAAGCGCTCGCCACGGTTCTTCGACGTGCTCAGTGAGGTCGCGGCGGAGGAAGCCGCATTCGCCTCGTTGCGGGACAACGCGTCCCGGGACTGCATGGAATTGACGAAGTCCTGTGTGCTGGTGGCACCCGTCACCACGCTCATCACGTCGGAAGCATTCGAGCCGTGCATCTCGTCACGGGCCAGCTGGGCCACGGCGGCGTGCGCGTCATCGTAGTCCTTGCCGGTCTGCTTGATCTGCTCCTCGAGCGTCTCCTTGTCTTTCTGCGCGGCGGAAAGACGTCCGGATGCGGCATCGGCCTCGTCCTGAGCGGTGGCGGCATCCTCGTTGGCCTGTGTGACCTTGGCCTGCGCGGCGACAATCTTGTTGTTGGTCAGATCGTCCAGCTCAAGTACCTTATTCGCCAGGTCCTGGCTGGCACCGGCCAGCTGCTGCTTGAGTTCGGCCTCGCGCTGTACCGACGCGGCGTGCTGGTTCTGCGCATTGATCAGGTCGGAATAGGTGTCTGCCTGGGCAGGCTGTGCCGAGCTGAACGCCAGACCTCCCACACAGGCCGCGGCGGCCACCAGTGCCGCCAGTGCGGGCTTGATCACACGTACGTTCGTCATATGTGAATAGTCCTTTCGCTCACTTAAGCCAATACCATAACATGCGAACCTGAGAGGCTTGCACACGATGTCATCACATTTCTCGCGGGTAAGCCGGTCGCGTTACGCCCTCAAATAACGCCGCAACGAGATGGTTGAAGCGATGATGGACAGCAGTATCGCGCCCACAACCAGGAACGGCGATATCACCAGTACCGTGAGCTGATTCACATAAGGAATCCATGTAACGGATTTCGCCAGCCAGCCGGTGACGAACACGTTGACGATAGCCGAAAGCATCAGGCACGAGAGCACCGAGCCGATCAGCGAGGCGATGGTGCCCTCCAGAATGAACGGCAGACGAATCGTCCAGTTCGAGGCACCCACGTACCTCATGATTTCGGTTTCGGTTCGTCTGGATGCGGCGGACATACGAATGGTGGTTCCGGTCAGCAGGATGGCGACCACCACCATCACGCCGGCGAGCACAGCCGTAACCGCCGTGGCTCGGTTGAGCACGGCGAACACCGGGTCGAAGATCTGGCGCTGGTCGGTGACGTCTTCCACACCCTCCTTGCCAGAGAGCACTTCGGAGACCACCTGATATTTGGTGGGGTCCTTGAGCTTGAGCCAGAGGGAGTCCTGCATATCGTCCGCGGTCAGCGTACGGCCTTGGAATTCACCGTTCGGGTACTGCTTGGTGAAGGTGTTGTCGTAGAAATCCTGCTTGCTGACATAGTCGATGTTGGAGACCACGTCGTTGAGTTCGTCGCGAATGGTTTTCTGCAGTGCCGTGATCTCATTGGCTGAGGGCGATTTGCCGGAAGCGCAGTTCGCGGACTGGCTGGTGCCGTCGGGGCATAGCCATACCACGACCTCGACCTTGTCGTACCAGTCGCCCTTGGCTTTGGTGATCTGCGCCTGAGTAAGCACCGAAGCGCCGATGAACAGGAATGAGATGAAGGTGACCAGCGTCAGCGACAGCAGCATCGACAGGTTACGGGTGAGGTTGGCCCACGTTTCGGACAGAATGAATCGTGCTCGCATGATGATCCCCCTTACTCCTTCGCGCCCTCAGCGGGTTGATCGTCGGATGTTTGGTCTGCGGCGGACTGCTCGTCAGCAGGCTGCTCGGCGGCGGACTGCTCGTTGGCCGGCGGTGCGGGCGGTTCCGGCGGTGCGGGCGGCTCCGGCGGGGCCGGCGGCTCGGCGGTGGATGACACGGACGTATCGGCAACCGCGGCGGTCGCGGCGGACTCGTCCTTGAACGGGTCGAACGCCTGGGTGCTTTCCAGGGCGGCGGCCTGCTCGTCCAGCGGAATGCCCTTGCCCCAGGTCAGCGTGTCTTCCAGCGGCGCAAACGTCTCGCCATAGCGGCCGGTGCGGCCGGAATGCACGGAATTGGCCAAACGGGCGATGCCTTCAGACGGCTCGTCACTGCCCTCGATGGCCTTGGTCGCCGCCGCCAGCACATGATGGGCGGTGTCGGACTTGGCTTCGACTTCGGCATCCGGGAAGAACAGGGCGGAATCGTAGGAGCCATGAGCCTCGTCACGCATGATCTTGCCGTTGTGCAGTTCGACCACGCGCTTGCGCATCGAGTTGACGATCTCTTCGTTATGCGTGGCCATGACGATGGTGGTGCCGGTGCGGTTGATGGCGTCCAGCACTTCCATGATGCCCAGCGAAGTGGTCGGGTCGAGGTTGCCGGTGGGCTCGTCGGCCAGCAGAATCTGCGGGTGATTCACGTAGGCGCGGGCGATGGCCACACGCTGCTGCTCGCCACCGGAGAGCTCATGCGGATAGTTCTTTTCCTTGCCGGTGAGTCCCACGGTATTCAGCACCTTGGGCACCAACGATTTGATGGTGGACCGCCGCGTGCCGATCACCTCAAGGGCGAACGCCACGTTCTCCCATACGGTTTTGTTATTGAGCAGCTTGTAATCCTGGAACACGAAGCCCAGCGAACGGCGGTACTGCGGCACTTGACGGTTGGTGATGCGCCGCAGATCGTTGCCGGCCACGCGAATCTCGCCGCTGGTGGCCTCCTCCTCGCGCAACAGCAGGCTCAAGAGCGTGGTCTTGCCGGAGCCGGACGCACCCACAAGGAACACGAAATCACCGCGTTCGATATCGAGGTTGATGTCGTCAAGCGCCGGTCGGGTGCCTTTGGGATAGATCTTGGACACATTGTCCAGTGAGATCAGTGCCATAATGCTGTTTACTCCTCGGTTTCGGCGGCGCGGCGCTGTTCATGGCGCCAGCGGATGCCGGCCTCGATGAACGCGTTGATGTCGCCGTCGAACACGGCTTGAGTCTGGCTGGTTTCGTAGCCGGTGCGCAGGTCCTTGACCATCTGGTAGGGGTGCAGCACGTAGGAGCGCATCTGATCGCCCCAGCTGGCCTTGATGTCGCCGGCGAGCTCCTTCTTCTTCTTGGCCTCCTCCTCGTGGCGCAGCACGAGCAGTCGGGACTGGAGCACGGCCATGGCGGAGGCACGGTTCTGAATCTGCGAACGCTCATCCTGCATGGTCACCACGATGCCGGTGGGAAGGTGGGTGATGCGCACGGCCGAGTACGTGGTGTTCACGCCCTGGCCGCCGGGGCCGGAGGAACAGTAGGTGTCCACGCGGATGTCCGTATCCGGAATGTCGATATGGTCGGTGGCCTCGACCAGCGGCACCACTTCCACGGCGGCGAAGCTGGTCTGGCGGCGGCCCTGGTTGTCGAACGGGGAGATACGTACCAGACGGTGGGTGCCGCCCTCCACGGACAGACGGCCGTAAGCGTAGGGGGCGTCCACCTGGAAGGTGGCGGACTTGATGCCGGCCTCTTCGGCGTAGGAGGTGTCCATGACCTTGGCCTTGAAGCCGTTACGCTCGCAGTAGCGCAGGTACATGCGCAACAGCATCTGCGCGAAGTCGGCCGCGTCGACGCCGCCGGCACCGGAGCGGATGGTCACCACGGCGGAACGTTCGTCATATTCGCCGTCAAGCAGGGTCTGAATCTCCATCTGGTCGAGATCCTTCTGGATCTCGCCGATTTCGCTTTGCGCCTCGTCCAGAGAGTCCTGATCGCCCTCCTCGTGGCCGAGTTCGACGAGCGTTTCCACATCGTCGATGCGCTGGGAGGCGGAGTTCAGACGCTTCAGCTGCGATTCCGCGGCGGACAGCCGGCTGGTGATCTTCTGGGCGTTTTCCGGGTCATCCCACAGGCCCGGGGCCGCGGCCTGCGTTTCGAGATCCTTGATATCGGCCTTGAGTCGGTCGACGTCCAGCGCCTTGGCGATGGATTCGTATTTGGCGCGGGCTTCGCCGATCGCCTGGGTAAAGTCAAATTCTGCCATCGTGGTTTACCTTACTGTTGATTCTTTGAGATTCCTTGGGAAGTCACGTCCTTGTTGACAGCCTTCGCACATTCCTCTGGCGTTGGCGGGCATTGCCGCGCCACACGCGCATCCGCCTGCAATCCATGCTGTCAGAAGGTTCCGGGCCTGCCTTGCCGATAACCGGCCGGGCGACCTCACGAATCCCTCGCATCAGACGTGTTCAACTGCGGGCACGAATATGCGAAGGCAACGTCAAAGCCCCGCGTAAATCGCCGGGATGACCAGGGAGCCGAGCATGGCCACAGCTATGACCACGCACACCACACGCACGATGGTGCGGCGGCGGTTCTCACGCTGCTGTCGGCTGTCCTGATAGTTACTCACGAGACCAATAGTGTACTCACCGCTTACGACCGCAGGACTTGCCGCCGACGCCCGCCCTGCCGGTGGACCCCCACGGCCCTTTCCCTTGCGCTTTCAGCGCCGCCAGATGGTGTTTCATGGCCACCAGCATGATGTGCGAATCCTCAAGGCCCAGGTGGCGTTCGTTGTGGGCGGAATCAAGCGCGCCCTGACGTTTGGCGTAGGCGTCGAGCGTGTTGTCTCCGTAAGGATGCTCGTTGGTGGGTACCGCGCCGGGGTCCCACTGCCGGCTCATCGGCAGGGTATCGATGATGGTGATGCGCCCGGCGCGGTAGCTTTCCGCGTATCCGGCGACGTTCAGCATGAACCAGCTATGTTCGAAGGTGGCGTTATGCGCCACGTACGGCTGCTGGGTAAGCCGCGCGAGCAGGCCGGCCTGGGCTTGGGGCCATTCGTCGAAGAGTCGGTACCCGGCCTCGCTGCTGCGGCCGCGTACATCGATGCCGGTGAGTTTGGCGATGAGGGCGTTGCCGAGCGCCGCGTTTTCCGGCGGCACGCCAAAAGCGAGACGAGACTGGCCGTAGGCGTCGCCGGCGGCATAATAGCCCTGCTCATAGGCGTATGTCTCGGGTTCGCCGGCCGGGCGCGGACTGGCCATGTTCATGAATTCGAAGCCGACGTCGATGATGTAGTCACGCGCCGGATCGATGCCGGTGGTTTCGATGTCGATGCCCATCACCGCGTCCACGTCGCGGCCGGGCAGATAGGCGTCGCGCCAGTCGGGCTTGGGATGGTGTCCGGTAGCGTTGCCAGACGCGGCGGCACCACCCGGCAGAGCGGCACCACCCGGCGAAGTCGCGCCGGAGAGATTGGCGCGGGCCATCGCCGCATCGCCCGCACGCTTCTGGAAGCGCTGGGCCTTACGCCGTTTGGCGCGTGCGTCAAGAATCGCCGCCGTACGATCTTGGATATCGTCCAAGGCGACTGTTGTGGGGAACTTGACATCGCTGTTTTCGGCGGCAGTATTTCCGGCAGATGCGCCACCGGCTTCGCCGCTCAGATCCAGCATGCCTTGGTCATCGTTCGACGGGCCGCTGCCGGAGTACGGCTTGAGCACGGCAATGGTGGCCCTCCCCCGCCGTTCGCGACTGACCGCCCATAGGTGTTGCTGTTCGCCCAGATGCAACATCGTGTTGATGTTGTCGTTGAGCCGGCGATTGGCGTAGGCGAGCGCACGAGGCAGACGATAGGAGCCGATGAACCGGTCGAAATCGGTCATGAATGTGCTGTTGCATTGGGCGATGATCGATTCCAGACGCTCGCGTGTGGCGTAGTCGGCCTTCAATGCGTCGTGGATGGACTGTGGGGTGGATTCCGGTATTGTGCCGACGCCATGCGCCAGGTCCAGAGAACGCACCCAGTCCCAGTCGATGGTGGTGCCATCGGCGTCCTTGGGCATGGACGCCGCCCATTGGGGAATGTCTCCCTTGGCGGCGTCGAACCATGCACGGTCGGTCATAGTGCGAAACCGAGCTCTTCAGCGGCCTCGGTGGGCACCGGGTCTTCGCACCAGTAGTCCTCGAGGTTCTCGTTGGTGGTCAGCGAACGGATTTCGGCGCGATCGATATACAACTCGCCGCTCAAATGATCGGTTTCGTGCTGGAAGATGCGTGCGGGCCAGCCGTGCAGCGGCTCGCTGTGGTGTTTGCCGTCTTCATCATCCCATTCGGCGGTGATGTCGAGCCAACGCTTGCGCACAGCTTGGTATCCGTCGAAGCTCAGGCAGCCCTCGTAGAACGAGGCGGTTTTGTCGCTGGTGGGTTTGTAGCTCGGGTTGATGATCACGTGGAAGGGGAATTCCGCGATTTCGCGCGGATCATCCTCGTCGTCGCGCACGTGGTCTTCGACCACGGCGAGCGCGAGCCCCAAGCCGATCTGGGTGGCGGCGAGCCCCACGCCGGGTGCCTCCAGCATGGTGGTGTGCATCGTATCGATGAGTTTGGCGAGCGTACGCTTGGAAAGCTGGCCATTATAGGCCACTGTCCGTTGGCGCAACACCGGTTCGCCGGCCTGCACGATGGGCAGGAGCTTCTCCTTGCCGCCGGTTTTGATGAGTTGTTCGACATCACGGTTGAGTTCGAGGTCGACTTTGGCGTTCTTTCCAAACATTGTTTTTTTCCTTAGGGAAGGGTGCTACAGCGCGAGTTCTTCGGCGACGATCTTGGCGAGGCGGGTGCAGACTTCGTCGGCGTAGGCTTGGGTGGCGGCCTCGGCCATCACGCGCACGAGCGGTTCGGTGCCGGAGGGGCGCAGCAGCACACGGCCGGTGTCTCCCAGCAGTTCCTCCTCACGGGCCACGGCATCCTGGATGCGCTTGTTGGTGGAGGCGGCCTTCTTGTCCACGTTCGGCACGTTGATGAGGGTCTGCGGCAGCTGCGGGAAGTCGGCGGCGAGCTCCTTCAGGCTCTTGCCGGACTTGACGACCTCGTTGCACAGGGTCAGTGCGGTCAGGGTGCCGTCGCCGGTGGTGGCGAATTCGCGGTTGATCACGTGGCCGGACTGCTCGCCGCCGAGCGAGTAATCGCCCTTGAGCATTTCCTCAAGCACGTAACGATCGCCCACGGCGGTTTCCACGGTCTTGATGCCCATATCTTTCAGGGCGAGCTTCAGACCGAGGTTGCTCATCACGGTGACCACGAGGGTGTCGTGGTTGAGCTTGCCTTCGCGCTGCTTGGCGCGGGCCAGAATGCCCATGATCTGGTCGCCGTTGATCATGTTGCCGTCTTCGTCCACGGCGAGACAACGGTCGGCGTCGCCGTCGAAGGCCACGCCCATCACGGCATCGGTGGCCTTGACCATGGCCTGCAGCTGCTCGGGGTGGGTGGAACCGGCGTTCTTGTTGATGTTGTAGCCGTCCGGCGAGGCGTTGATCACGATTACATCCGCACCGGCACGGCGCAGGGCTTCGGGAGCCACCACGGAAGTGGCGCCGTTGGCGCAGTCGGCCACGATCTTCAGTCCCTTGAGCGGCTTGGGCTGGGTTTTGTCATCGTTCAGCGGAGCGATGGTGGCCACCAGATGATCGATGTACAGGTTGGTGGCAGTGGTCTGGTCGTGGCTCACGCGGCCCACGCCGGCACCGGTCGGGCGGTCCCAGTCCTGGCCGAGCACGGCCTCGATGTCGTCTTCCTTCTGGTCGGGCAGCTTGAAGCCGCCGCGTGCGAAGAACTTGATGCCGTTGTCGGGCATCGGGTTGTGGGAGGCGGAGATCACGGCACCCATCTCAACGTTGAGCACGCTGGTCAGGAACGCGATGCCCGGGGTCGGGATGATGCCTGCGTCGATCACGTCGAATCCGCCGGCGGCCATGCCCGCAGACAGGGCGGAAGCCAGAAAATCGCCGGACACACGGGTGTCACGACCCACGAGCGCGCGGCGGCGCCCCTCAGGCTGATCGTCTTGGGTGCCGGCGTCGCCGAGCACACGCACGGCGGCATCGCCCAAATCCAACGCCAGACGTGCGGTCAAATCCCTATTGGCCAGTCCTCGAACACCATCGGTTCCAAACATCTTCGGCATATGAAGTTCCACTCCTTGTATCGCGTTACCCGCACCATCGTAGTCGTTGTGCTCCACCCTAGGACCCGACTCGGCAAAAAACCGCCACGGAATCTGCTCCAGAACCGGAAATCAGCATTCAACAGCCGCAATGGCATCACCCACAAACCCGCATATTCATCTTGTTCGGCGGATGAATAATGAGATACATTCGTTAGCGGGCATGCCGGGCGGACCGATGCACTCCGGCACGGGAACGAAGCCATCGCACTAGTAAGAACGGGCCGGCAAACGCGCCTGTAAACAATACAGCGGCAAATACGACGAACGGAACTACCCAGCGTACATCGATAACCGGCAAAGCAACACCAAACAGAACGACGGCGAGGAACACGCTGAGCCATGCGATGAACATGCCCAACGGCATCTCCTCTACCGGGGTGGTCTCGGCCATGAATGCAACGATCTATTACTCCGATGTTGTGGTCAGTATGTGCGGCAGTTGCTCGTCGCGGTTGAGGAAAGAACGCGTTTGGCAACGAAGTAGCGTACGCCGGCCTTCCTCAGTGCGGGCGTATACCATGGTGCAATGCGTCAGGCAGCGGTCCAACTGCCGGCGCAGTATTTCGGCGTCCTGCTGGCGGCGGGCAAATATGGACGGGAATGGGAAGCTTACACCGTACGTGCGCACGCCCCATTCCTTGCCGATGATGACATATCGCGGATTGTTGATGGGCGCGAGTAGCTCCTTCATAACGCCGGCGAACAGCACCTGCTCGCGCCGCGAACCACCAATCAGCATGGCACGCAACGCCGTGAATCTGCGACGTGTCTGGCGGATCGAGGAAGTCACTCACCTCTTTGCCTACCGCGTTGGTTTCTAGGCGCTCAGGTTCCGCAGTCGCCAAATGCCAGACATTGGCCACCTTATCGGGGTCTGCGGCCACGCTGCGGTTGGCGGCCATGCTGTATGCTTCACTGCATCAGTGTAAGGCATGAATCAATAGGTTTTGAGCCCCAGATCGATGGTGAGAATGATGCCGGCGATTACGGCGGCGGCGCGCATGATGTTTGCGGGAATCTTGCGGGTGATGGGCGGGGCGATGTACCCGCCGATGAAGCATCCGATGCACAGCATGATGGCGGCCGGCCAATCGACCGCGCCTTGGATGATGAATACCACTGAGGCGCTGATGTTCGCGCCTGTGCCGATCAGGGTTTTCAATGCATTGATCTTGTGGAATGGGCCGATTTTGGCGGCATCAAGCATGGCGAGAGCCAGGGTGCCGGCGCCCGCGCCGAAGTAGCCGGAGTAGATGGCGACTGCCACCACGCCCAGCCATACCCACCAGGAATCCTGGCTCATGGGCTGCACGAGTTGTTCCGGCGGGCGGTGAGGTGCGGTAGGGGTGGTTGCGCGCTTGGCGGCATCAGTGGCATCGGTGGCTTCAGTGGCTTCGATGTGCTTGAGTTGCGCGGTGGCATCCGCGGCGGCCTGCTTGGCCTGCATGCGGCCGCGCGGATTGATGGCGATGATCAGCGAGCTCAGCAAAATCAGCACTGGTGCGGCGAATTCAAAGACACTCGGGTCGAGTTTGAGCAACAGAAACGCACCGGCCACCCCGCCGAACGCGCCAATGACCACATACGTAATGGAGCGTACCGCTTGGCCTTTGAGTTCTTTGCGCGCGCCCATCACGCCACCGATGCCCGTGCCGACCACGCCAACGGTGTTAGAAGCGTTTGCCAATACAGGCGGAATGCCGAACGCGAGCAAGGCCGGGTATGAGACCAGTGACGATGCGCCTACCGCATAGCCCACGAATCCTGCGCCGATTCCGGCCAACAGAATCAGTAGTAATGAAGTTATGGAAAAGCCCGCAATCATTCCCCGTATCCTTGTCGCTCATCGACCGGCACATTGCCGGCCTTGAGCGAGAATACGCTGTTGAGGATTGGTTGCGGGTTTTATGTTGGAATGTGGACGTAGCTCCTCGCGGAAGCGATTCCCTCAGTCGCCTGAGGCGACAACTCCCCTCGCACCCGAGGGGAGCCAGAAGGAAATCAGAGCGCTTCGTTGTATTCGCGAACCTTGAGGGTGCGGTGGGAGGATGCCACGTTTTCGACGATCAGACGCTTCAGGGCGTTGTCGGCGGCAATGTGCTCGTCCAGCCAGGCGTCACCGAGCTTGACCAGCGTGGCGGGATCGGCGTAACCCGGGTACAGGCCGTTGAGCAAAGCCTCGGCCATGTGATAGGTCTTGTTGGCCCAGACCCAGTCAACGGTCTCGAAGTACTTGGCGGCGAACGGCTCGGCCAGATCGGGGCGCGGGGTGGCGGAGAAGCCACGGGCCACGGCTTCGAGCTGGGAGTTGGTCAGCTCGTCGTTGTGGAGTGCCTGATCCCAAGCCCATTCCTTGGCTTGCGTCGTGGCCATGGAGGCGCGGGCGCCGTAGGCGAACTCGCGGTTTTCCGTGGTCTCCTTCTTGGCGAGCTGCGCGTCCACGTCGTCGTTGGTCATCTCGTTGACGGAGGTGAGCGCTTGGACGATGGTCCACGTGAAGTTGTTGTCGATTTCGAGGCCTTCAAGACGCACGGTGCCGTCCAGCAGACCGTGTGCGTTGGCGGCGAATGCGGCATCGCCCTCCTCGCCATAGCCCAGGTAGGCGGTGGCGAGCTGGAACTGGGTGTCCGAGCCGGCTTCGGCGGCGTTGGCCAGGGTCCACAGCTCGGCGGCCACGTGGCGCAGCACATCGTCGCGGCGGGCGGGCGCCACGTAGTGGTGGGCGGTGGTGCTCATGCAGGCCAGCGCGTAACGGAAGGTGGTGGATTCGGTTTCCGTGGCCAGAAGACGCAGGGTCATGTCCACGAAGCGTTCGGCCGGGAATTCGCCGTCACGGGTCATATCCCAGAAGGCGAGCCAGGTCACGGCGCGGGCCAGGGCATCATCGAAACGATGCAGGTTGGCTTCGGCGAATGCCTGGGATTCGGCGTCGAAACGAATCTTGGTGTAGGTCAGGTCATCGTCGTTGACCAGCACGAATGCCGGGCGCGGCTTGCCGGCTGCGGCCTCGACGATGGTGGTTTCGCCATCTACATCGAGTTCGAACTGCTCGGTGCGCACGATCTTGCCGGTTGCGGCGTCTTCGTTGTAGAAGCCGACGGCCAGGCGATGCGGGCGCAGCACCGGGTGTTCGGCCGGCGCGCTCTGGGTGAGCTTCAGTTCGGCGATGGTGCCGTCCGCGTTTACGGTCAGGCCAGTGGCGATCGTGTTGATGCCGGATTCCTCCAGCCACTTGGCGCTCCAGGCCTTGAGATCGCGGCCGGAGGTCTTTTCCAGTTCGCTCAGCAGGTCGGCCAGGGTGGCGTTGGAGTAGGCGTGACGGTTCAGGTAGTTGTGGATACCTTCGAAGAACTGCGTGCGGCCCACGTAGAATGCCAGCTGCTTCAGCACGGAGGCGCCCTTGGCGTAGGTGATGCCGTCGAAGTTGACGTAAGTGTCGTTGAGGTCGTTGATCGGCGCGACGATCGGGTGCGTGGTGGGCAGCTGATCCTGGCGCAGCGCCCAGCTCTTCTCGCCGGAGCAGAAAGTGGCCCAAGCGTCATGCCATTCGGTGGTTTCGGCAGTGGCCAGCGTGGAGGTGAATTCAGCGAAGGACTCGTTGAGCCACAGGTCGTTCCACCACTTCATGGTCACATAGTCGCCGAACCACATGTGCGCAAGCTCGTGCAGCACGGTCACCACGCGGCGCTCGGCCAGCGCGTCGGTCACCTTGGATTCGAACACGTAGGAGTCGCGGATGGTGACCATGCCGATGTTCTCCATGGCGCCCGCGTTGTATTCGGGCACGTAGATCTGGTCGAACTTGGCGTACGGGTAGGGCACGCCCCAGGTCTTGGCGTAGAACGCGAAGCCCTTCTTGGTGATGTCGAACAGGTAGTCGACGTCCTTCGCGAAGGCCTTGGCCAACGACTGTCGGCAGTACTGGGCCATTGGCACGGTACGGCCGTCTTCGTTCAGGTATTCGGTGTGCCATTCGGCGTACGGGCCGGCGCAGATGGCGGTCAGGTAGGAGCTCATCACCGGGGTCGGCTCGAAGTCCCACAGACGGGTGCTTTCGTTCGGCTTGTCGCCGAGGGTGCCGTCGAGGGTTTCGCGCGGATCGTCCTCGATGGTGGCAACCGGCATGTTGGAGGTGACGATCCAGCTGGCGGGAGCGAGCACCTTGAAGTCGAAGGTGGCCTTCAGGTCAGGCTGGTCGAACACGGCGTAGACGCGGCGAGCGTCCGGCACCTCGAACTGGGAGTACAGGTAGATGTTGCCATCGGACGGGTCGACCGAGCGGTGCAGGCCCTCGCCAGTGTTGGAGTAACGGCACCTGGCTTCGACGGTGACCTCGTTCTTCTCCTTGAGGTCGGTCAGTTCGATGCGGTTGTCTTGGAAGGCCACGGCCGGGTCCAGGGACTTGCCGTTGAGGTCGATGGAGGTCACTTCGTCGGCGATCAGGTCGAGGAAGGTCGACGAACCAGGCTTCGCGTTGAAGCAGATGAACGACTTGGAACCGAAGTTCTTCGCGCCGACCGTCAGGTCAAGGTCGACGTGATAGTGAATCGGCGCTTCGATAACGGCCTTACGTTCTTCGGCTTCAATACGAGTGAGATTAGAACCGGGCATGACTTCAATTACTCCTTACGGTCGTCCCTGGATAATCCGGACTACTTGGTTTCTACGGTTTCGACGTCCTGGGCGATGTCGGCCACGACGGGCACGATCATCGGCTTGCGGTGCAGCTGGCGCGCAACCCAGCTGCCGAGCGTGCGGCGCATGGTCTGCTGCAGCTTGTAGGTGTCGCGCGTGCCCTGCATCATCTGGTCGTTGAGCTGTTCGACGATCTGGTGACGAACCTTGTCGAACTCGCTTTCGTCCTCGGCCACGGCATTCAGGTAGATCTTCGGGCCGGTGACGACCTCGTGATTGTCGGTGTCGACCACCACGAACGCGGAGACGAAGCCCTCGGTGCCGAGAATGCGGCGCTTTTCCAGCTCGTCATCGGTCAGCTCGCCGACGGAATCGCCATCGACGTACACGTAACCACACGGCACGGAGCCGACGACCGCGGCCCTGCCGTGGTACAGGTCGACCACATCGCCGTCTTCGGCCAAAACCACGTTCTGCGGGTCCACGCCGGTCTTGACGGCGATCAGGCCGTTGGCCACCAGATGGCGGTTTTCGCCGTGGATCGGCATGGCGCACTTGGGCTTGACGATGTTGTACATGTACAGCAGCTCGCCCTCGTTGCAGTGGCCGGACACGTGCACGGCGGCGTTGTCGCGGTTGACGACCTTGGCGCCGAGCTGCACGAGCTTGTTGATCACCTTGTAGACGCCGTGCTCATTGCCTGGAATCAGGGAGCTGGCGAGAATCACGGTGTCGAACTCGTTGATGTGGATATCGCGGTGGTTGCCGTCGGCGATGCGGCCGAGTGCGGCCATCGGTTCGCCCTGGGAGCCGGTGCACATGAAGACGAGCTTGTCGTCCTGAATGTCGTTGGCCTGCTTCAGGTCCACGACGGTGCCTTCGGGGATGTGCAGGTAGCCGAGGTCGGCGGCGATGGACATGTTGCGCACCATCGAACGGCCGACGAACACGACCTTGCGGCCGTACTTGTGGGCGGCGTCCACCACCTGCTGCACACGGTGCACGTGGGAGGAGAAGCTGGCGACGATGATTTTGCGGGTGGCCTGGGCGAACGCTTGGTCAAGGGCCGGGCCGATGGAGGTCTCGGGCTTGACGAAGCCGGGCACCTCGGCGTTGGTGGAGTCCATCATCAGCAGGTCCACGCCCTTTTCGCCGATCTTGCCGAATTCGACGAGGTCGGTGATGCGGTGGTCGAGCGGCAGCTGGTCGAGCTTGATATCGCCCGTGTCGATCAGGGAGCCGGCCGGGGTCTTGACATAGACGGCCAGGGCGTCCGGGATGGAGTGGGTGACGTTGACGAATTCGAGGTCGAAGGGACCCACCTTGAGCTTCTCACGGCCGGCAACCTCAACCTTGGTGGGGTTCTGGTGGTGTTCCTTGCACTTGGCGTCCACGAAGGCGAGGGTCAGCTTGGAGCCGATCAGCGGGATGTCCGGGCGCAGCTTGAGCAGGTAGGGCACGCCGCCGATGTGGTCCTCGTGGCCGTGGGTGAGCACCAGGGCGTCGACCTTGTCGAGACGGTTCTTGATGTAGCTGAAATCGGGCAGGATGAGATCCACGCCCGGCTGCTCCTCCTCGGGGAAGAGCACGCCGCAGTCGATGAGCAGCAGGTGACCGTTGTATTCGATCACGTTCATGTTGCGGCCGATTTCACCCAAGCCGCCGAGCGGCGTGATGCGCATGGAGCCCTTGCGGTACTTCGGCGGGGCGATCAGCACGGCATCCTGCTGGGGTGCGGTGGCCTGCCGGGTGGCGTTGATCTTACGGGACGGCGTACGGCTGTTGGATCCGTTGGCGTTGCGGCCGCGCGCGGAACCGCGACGGCGAGAATTCGTGTTCTTGCTTGTTTTCTTTTGTTCTTGTGCCATAACCTTTTTGGGATTTCTGTTGTGGTGCCTCTGCTCTGTCATGCAGGGGCGGCGGGCTGGCAACCCGTATGCAGCGTTTCGGGCTTACAGCAGTCCGGCAGCGCGCATGCCCTCTTCAGCCTTGTCAAGCTGAGTGGCGTCGGGACCGATGTTCGGCAGACGCATGGTGGTGGAGGGGATAACGCCCTTGACCTTGAGCGCAGCCTTGGCCATGACGGCCTGATAGCCGTCGCCATTCAACGCGTGGACAAGGGGGGCGAGCTGGTTGGCGAGGCGACGGGCGGTAGTGATATCGCCGCGATCGAATGCCTGGACAAGCTGCTGCATGGGGTTGGAGGCGACGTGGGCAATCACCGAAATGATGCCGACGGCACCGATGGAGAGGAACGGCAGGAACAGGCCGTCATCGCCGGAATACCAGGCGAGGCCGGTGCGCTGCTGCTTCTCCACTGCGGCTGCAAGATCGCCGGTGGCGTCCTTGACAGCCTTGACGTGTTCAAGTTCGGCCAGTCGGTCGTAGGTTCCGACCTTGACCTTCAAGCCGGTACGGCCGGGAACATCGTAGACGATGATCGGCTTTTCGGCGGATTCGTCGACGGCCTTGTAGTGGCCGACGATACCGTCCTGCGAGGGGCGGGAATAGTAAGGCATGACGACGAGCACCGCGTCGGCGCCCGCTTCCTGAGTCTGTTCGACCATACGCACGGTGTGTGCGGTGTCGTTGGAGCCGGCGCCGGAAATCACCGGAACGTCGACGACCTCCTTGACGGCCCTGACCAGCTCGACCTTCTCATCCATATGGGTGACGGGCGATTCGCCGGTGGTGCCATTGACCACCAGACCATCCGCGCCATCGGCGACGAGGTATTTGGCGAGCTTCTGCGCGGCGGCGAAATCGACGCTGCCGTCGGATTGCATCGGGGTGACCATAGCCGGCAGAATGCGGCCGAAAGGTGCTGAATCAAGAAGGTGCATGTCATGCTCGCTCATAGTGTTCACCGTACTTCCCATTGTGGACTCTTATACTACGTACCTTGATTGTTGCTGAATGCGTGGCATTATGGCCGGAGCCGGTGGCAATGCCGTGATGCGCGTCCCGGCGCGCTTCCCTGCCTGAAATGCGGGGGCGACTACTGGTCGACTGCGGGTCGATTACAGGTCGAGGAAGCGGTCGAGGCCGATGGTCAGGCCAGCCGGAACGTCGCCGGCGAGCTTGCGCACGGCAAGCAGGACGCCGGGCATGAAGCTGGTGCGGTCGAAGCTGTCGGCCCGAATGGTCAGCTGCTCGCCGGCATTGCCGAAGAGCACTTCCTCGTGGGCGTTGAGGCCGCGCAGACGCACGGCGTGCACGTGGATGCCGTCGACCACCTGGCCGCGTGAGCCGCCATCGGTTTCGGTGGCGTCCGGCACGGGGGCGAGTCCTGCGGCCTTGCGCGCTTCGGCGATGCCGTGGGCGGTGTGGATGGCGGTGCCGGAGGGGGCGTCCACCTTGGTGGGGTGGTGCAGTTCGATGACTTCGGCGGATTCGAAGTATTTCGCGGCCTTGGTGGCAAAGTAGTCGGCCAGTACGGCGGAGATCGCGAAGTTAGGTGCGATGAAGACCTTCTGGGTTTCGGGCTTCGGACCGTTGGCGATGGCGGATTTGATCTGGGCGAGTTTCTCGTCGGTCCAGCCGGTGGTGCCGACCACCACGTCCACGCCTTGGCCGATCAGGGTCAGCACGTTGTTCAGGCTGACGGACGGCACGGTGAATTCGACGACCACATCGGTGTTGTCGGTGGTGATCTGGGTCAGGTCGTCGCCGGCATCCAATGCGAGCGCCAGCTGCGTATCCTCGGCCTTGTTCACCGCTTCGACCACGTGCGAGCCCATGCGGCCCTTTGCTCCGACCACCGAAACCTTGATCATGTCTTCTTCCCTGTCTACCCGTACCTGCCCGGCAATGTACCCGGAACGTTTTCCAATCGGCAATCAGCCTATCACCGCCAAGCCCTCACGCCAATATCCCGTCCACAGAATCGAGCTCCCTCTGACAAGCCGAACCGTGAAGTCGAGCTCCCTCTGATGAGCCGAACCGTGAAGAAAACGCCGGAGGCGTTTTTAGGTGAGGGCGAACGACAGTGAGCAATAATTCAGTTGGCTGAAAGCCATCATTAATTGCGTTCGAGCTGGACGCGAAGCGGACTGAGGGAGAGACCCCGGCGAAGCCGCCAACCATCCATCGGGCGTAGCCCGATCCCGTTTCACCCACGCCGCTTGGCCAAGGCCCATCCGGCCAACGCCAATGGCACGGACGCCAGCGTGAAGATGAATGGCAGCATCATGCCCACATGAGGGTTGGAGGCGTCAAGCACAATGCCGGCCACGGACGAGCCGATCGACGTGCCGACCGTGCCTGCGGTGGTTACCCAGCTCAGCCCTTCGGTCAGGGATTCCGCCGGCACCAGATCCTTGACGATGAGGTTGCCGGTGGCGAACGTCGGCGAGACGGTCAGGCCGGCGAGGATTTCGAAGACGCCCAGCAGGATGAGATTGTCCATTGACAGCCGGAAGAACACGTAGCCGACGGTCAGCAGCGATAGGAACATCACCATATGCGCCCAATGGGAGCCTTTGAGTCGGCAAGAGCCGAACACCAGCGCGCCGATGCACGAGCCGACCGCGAACATCGCCAATTGCAGACCGAGGAAGGGCTCAAGTCCCATGGATTTCATGGTGGCGGTAATGGACACGTCGAAGGACGTGAAGCTCATATTGAACACGATGAACACAGCGAGCAACGGCAGTACGCCGGCATAGAGCAATACGCTCTTGGGCTTGGCGCCGCTGCGTTTGAGCTGGCGCAGGGTCAGCTGGTCGGCATCTTCGCTTGCAGCAGGGCTGCCGTCATCGTGCGCGGCCACGGTGACCTGTTCCACGATAACCGGTGGCTGGGTGGATTTCAGCGAGAAGAATATGGTGCCGCCGATACCGCATGCCACGGTGGGCACGAACAGTTGGGATACCGGATGCACGGAGGTGGCCAGCCAAGCCGCCAGAATCGGCCCCAGAATAAAGACGATCTCGTCAATGGCGGCTTCCATGGCGTAGGCCGTGTTGAGCAGCTGTTCACCATCTTCCACACCGCGCAACGCATAGGACCAGCGTGTTCGGACCAATGCGCCGAATGAGAACTGCGTCAGACCCATGATGATGGCCAGGACGAACAGCAGCGGAATCGGCACGCGCACCAACGCCGCGAAGGCGAAGGCGAGCATGGCCACAATCTGCACGGCGAGCGCAAGCCGGCCCACGCGGGCTTGGCCGAAACGGTCGAAGGCGCGGGCGTAGAACGGGGTGACGCAGCTCATGGCCAGCACATAGGCGGCGCTCATGGTGCCGGCGATGGTCCAATTGTCGTAGAGATGGTTGAGCGCCAGAACGATGCCGAGACTCATCATGGAGATCGGCAATCGTGCCACCGCGCCGGACAGGCAGAACGCCTTGGCTCCGGGCAGCATGAACAGGCGCTGGTAGGGCGAGTGGGCAGCGGACGACTTCGAAACCGCGCGAGTCGTGGACACAATAACTCCTTACTGGTGCGTTGTCCGGCACGTGCGCCCGCCCACACGTGCCATCCGAGGGTAGCGGTTCCCGGGCAACGTCACGCGGTGCGTTTCAACCGCGGACCGGTACGTGGCCAGTCGTCTTCATCGTCGGAGATGCCTTGCGATGCATAAGGTCTCTCCACCGGTGAAGGCCGTCCGATGCTGTACAGGTCATGAGCCTTTGGGCTCAGTCGTTGTCAGATTGTTCGGGAATGCCGGAGCTCAACTCGGTAAGGATTTCCTGTTTGGTTTTCGCGCGGGCGTGAAGCTCGCGCAAGCCCTCGTCGGGCTCACTGACATAGTAGAGAGTGGCGTCGATACTGTCCAATTCCACACCTTCGACCGCTGCCAGCAGCAGTCGGTACATGTCGAGCTGGGCAAGTTTGCGGGTGATGTCGTCTGGCTTGGTGGGCCGACGACCGGTTTTCCAGTCGACCACGGTAAAGCGTGCGGTGGTGCTGGACGGGTCAAGTCCACCGATGAATACCGCATCGAGTTTGCCATTGACCAGGCCCACGCCCGGCACGTCCACGACGATGGCACGCTCCGTCCACGCCGGGATGCGCTTGGCCCACGATGATTCGGCCAGTCTGCGCTGCCACGCCACCAGCTTGGACTCGGTGGCATTGTCGCTGCTTATGGAAGTGGCGGATACGGCGGATACGGCGGATACGGATTGTTGAGCCGTGGGCTGTGGGACAGCGGGCTGCCGTGTGGATGGCTTGCGGCATTGCCGCTCCCGTTCGGCCAAATCGGCCAACATGGCTTCCCGGGAAACGAATCCCGCATCCTGACCTGTATGCGGCATGCTTGGTTCGGCTTCATATGCCAGTACCGCTTCATCCGGCTTACCGGCATTGATGAATTGCTCGGCCCACGCATGGAACTGCGTGCCGGCCTCGGCCGCCGGAGACGATATGCGCGGAATCGGGCGGATAATGCTACGCCAGTAGAGGCGCTCCTCCCGTTCGTTCATGCCACCTACGCGGGCTTGCAGGCTTGTCACGTTCTGGCGTCCTGCAGCCAGAACGCGTTGCGCCTTGGCTTTGACTGCCTCATCAAGCGACTGGCCGCTGGCGGCATCGGCCATCAAATCGGCGTCGTCCACCAGCAATTGTGCCCGTTGCAGGAGTGGGCCGGCGTCTTGGTGCTGCTCAAGTGACGAGGAATCTGCGGCGATGACATCGATGCCGCGTGACAGCTGTTCATGCACCGCGTCGCTGAGGGTAGCCGGCCACGGCAATTCGACGGCGGCATTCGTCTGCGTAATCGGCGTTTGCCACGCCTCCCCCACCACGGCGTCACTGTATGCCGCGGCATGCTCTCCGATAAAGAACCCTTCGGGAGGGGCAATCGCTTCGCCTTGCGCCGAGATCAGCATGGGCTTCCCGGCATTGGCGGTTTGCAGCCGTTCCACACAGTCCTGAGCCGATATCGCATGTTCACGGGCTTGGAGCGCGTCATGCACTTCAAGCCAGAAATTGGATGGCTGAGCGGCGCGAGAGCCTTTGGGCACCACTGACGGGTCCCGCCCGGATTCGCCCGTATAGGCGCAATAGGTCATCAGGGCATCTTCCCGCGCACGGGTAAGCGCCACATACATCAATCGACGTTCGTCGGCATGCAGCCGACGCCCATATTCCTCCGCCTGCGTCAAATACCAGCCGGATGCATCCACTTCTTCCACGCCATCGCCGAATTCGCGCATGGAGCCGAACACTTCATCATCGATAAGCTCCACATCATCCAAAGCCGCCAACGATGCGATGGGGTCGGCTTCCACATCGGCATCATGGGGGAATCGCGGCAAAATGCCGGCATCGGCGCGCATAGGCACGGGCACGGCGGTGGGGTTGGTGAGCCAGGAGTCGGCGGTCTCATGATATTCGGGTGCGGTCCAGTGACCTTGCTCGGTGCCTCCCGTATGGTGTTCGTCCAGCACGATCTTGAGATGGTCGCCCTGATTGCTGGGGAATCCGCCGGCGGTAAGCCCCACTACCGCAACGGCATCCCATTCCAACCCTTTGGACTGGTGTACGGTCATCAGTTCCACATCCACCGGAGCGTCGGGGAGACTGGCGGCTTCATCCTCCACCGAAGCCAGATGATCCACCCATGTGATGAACCCATGCAACGAGGGAGTTTGCTCAGCGGCAATCTCTTGCGTGTACGTATCCACCAAATCCACAATCGCATCCATAGGCATATGCGCCAAAGCGGGATTGGCGCGGTGCTGCGGATTATGCAGCACACCGGCCAATACGGTGTCGATGTCAAGATCCAACGCTTCTATGCCGGCGCGAATCACGTCGCCCAGTGGCCGCCCGACGGCATCATGCACCTGACGGAGCATCACCGCGGCCCAGGTTATGGCGTTGCGCCCGTGTGCGCTCAACCGTTCAAGCAGTTTTACCAGGTCGCCGCGTAGCAATACGTCTGGCAGGAATACCGCATTGGCCACCTGATCGCGGTACTCACGCACCACAGCCGCCCATTCATTCGCTGGTGTATCCGGTTGGGCAAGGCCGGCCTGCACCAATGCTTGGAAGCGTTGTTCCATGTTCTGTTCTTCAGCAAAACGGGCCAACATGGTCAAATCCGCTGCGGACATGGTGAATCGTGGCGTGGCCAGCAAGCGCATCAGCGATCCCGTATCGGTGTGGTCGGCGGCCACGTGCAGCAACGCCATCAGATCGCGGATTTCCGGACGTTCCAGCAGCGCGGAATAGCCGACCACGAATGTGGTCAATCCGGCCTGTTCCAATGCCGCCTGATATTCGGGCATATGTGATTTGGACCGAAACAGCACGGCGACCGGCGCTTTCTGTTCGCCCGGCATCTGTTCCTGTTGTTCGGCTGCGGAACGGTGCCGTGCGATGGCCGTCTTGCAGAAACGCACTACGGCGTCGATCTCCTGCCCGGCCGTGGCGAAGCCCAGTACTCCCAATGTTCCTTCGGGGGCATCAGGCATGGGGTCGAGCGATGAGACATCGACCTCACGCATCAATGAGCTGGAAGGACGCGACGGATTGGAGCGCAACGGCAGCGTGAGATTATTGGCGGCTTCGAGCACTATACGGCTGTTGCGCCTGGTGACGGACAACGGGAATGGCTTGTATCCGGCAGGCAGGTGGAAATCTTGCTGGAACATACGGAATGCACCAGGGCTGGCACCACGCCATGCGTAAATCGACTGGAACGGATCACCCACCGCGTTGACGGCGGACCTCTGTGACGCATCCACGTGGAACAGTGCTGCCAGCAGAGCGGCCTGCGTGGTGGAGGTGTCCTGATATTCGTCGAGCAGCACGTGGCTGTACCTGCGGCGCGTACGCTCTCCGATGGAGGGGAAGCGCTCGATAAGCTGATACGCGGCAATGGTGAAGTCGGAGAATTCGGCCATATTGCGTTCCCGCTTGGCTTGGGCATAGGCCTCCACCAGCTGGAGCAGAATATCGCGTTTGCGTGTGGTCTCCAGCAGCGCACCGCAATGATAGGTGCAGCGGGCGTGCAAATGTTCGGCACGGTCATCGAGCTTGGCTTGCCAGCTGGCGTCGGTATCTTTCTTCAGTCGTTTGATCTTGGGGATTTTCGGCTCGTCCTCGGGCATGGGTTCGTCTGCAACGGCTTGTTGCAATCGATTGATGAATGCCGAATCCCATTGCCGTACTCGATTGATCGCATCATCGAAGCTGGTGCAGCCGGCACCGATCATGGCACTGCCAATGGCATCCGACAACGCCAGAACACGGTTCGCCAAACTGGAGAAGGCGCCAAAATCCTCACTGAACGCCAGATCCATGTGACTGTCGATGACTTCGGTGGCCAGTTGAAGCGCTCCGGCTGCGCTCAATGGTTGCGTGTTCTGATCGAATCCGACAAGCAGTCCATATTGGCGCACGATGGTCTGGAAGAAGGCGTCATACGTGAAAATGGCCGGCTTGAGGAATGCCCGATCAGACACCGTGGCGGTCGTAGAGCCCGCCATATCACCGGCCACTGCGGCGGAGACGCGTTCCAGCAGTTCGCCTGCGGCCTTGCGTGTGAAGGTCAGGCCCAGGATGCGTTCAGGTGCCACACCTCGATTGATAAGCGCGATGATGCGTTGGGTCATCGTAAAGGTTTTGCCGGAACCGGCACCGGCAACCACCAATACGTCAGCATCGACTGGCGCATCGATGATGGCGGCCTGTTCCGCACTGGGAGTGAACGTGCTCATGCTTGCCTCGTTTCGAAAATCGTGTCGATCTGGCCTGCACAGGCAGGGCAGACGTTCTTCATACGGCAGAATCCGATATGGGTGTCTTGCGGATGGGCCTCGATGATGGCTGATCTGCTGGCCGCCGCGGCATAGAATACGCGGGCGATCATGGTCAGCGACCATAACGTCTGCGTACCGGCGAGCGCGGCGAATTGCGCCCACGCTTCGGCACTCACACCTTCGGGAGGAGTAGCCGGATCTATGGCGGGTATGTCGAAGAAACGGTTGGGGTCTTTATACCAGTATCGGGGCGTGAACGGTTCGGCATTCAACGAGCCATCAGTGAACAGCGGCGGCTGGAAGGCACCTTCCGGAGCGTAGCTTCTGGCTGGTGCCGCATTCTGCCCGACATGGAATAGCACGCTTTGGCTGATATGCGGCATTGCGGCAAGTGCCTTGGCACCGCGCGGCCCGTCTTCGGGGAACACGAGGCCAAGCTGATAGCACACGAGCTGCAAATCATTGAAAATCTGTTTGACCGTGGGCGTTCTGCCTGTTTTGTAGTCAATGAGGCGAATGCATTCGCCGCCGTCTGCGAGTACGCGGGTTTCCATACGGTCGATGCGCCCGGACAGTCTCACGGTCAGATGCTCGTCCATGCCTTCCGGCCACCCTCCGACCAGTGCTCCCATCAGACGGACCAGCGTGTTCCGACCGATTGGGTGCAGGCCGGGCACGGCATTGTATGCGTCGAGTATGTCACGCACATCGAATCGTGCGGCAAACTCCCGTTCGCATTCGGCACCGGCCAATGCGCCAATGCTGAAGTTGCTGGAGTTCTTGCCAAGATACGTTTCCGGATCGGCGTCGCTGCGCACAAAGTAATCGGCGATGTTGCGCAGGGTATCCGCCGCGGACTCGTCCTTACGGGTGGCCTCATAGCGGTTCCGGGTGTCGGCTATGGCATTCGGATCAGGACGTTTGCTCTGATAGATGGCATTAAGCCGTGCCGAGACAGCCTCGATGCGACGTTCCGCGCCGGCCGTGGAGTCCAAGCCCAGTGCGGCCAACGCCTGGGCATTGTGGGAAAGATGGTCCAGCCCTTCCTCGCTGCCTTGCTGCGCAACCGCATGGATGAGGGTTCCGAAACTGGTGGCCACGGAGCTGGGGCGAGGACCGGCGAACCGGTTCTCCAGCATCCAGCACACCGGGCACGCCCATAGGCTGTCGACCGCCGATGGAGATAAGGTGACCATGGGCGCGGCCTGCGCATCCGTCTTGCCTTTCCCTGTTTGGATACCGTCAGGCTGTACACCACCAGATGACGCGCTGTCGGATGAGGCACTGTCAGATGAGGTATCGCCAGATGACGCACCGCCAGATGACGCACCGCCAGATGACGCGCTATCCGATTGGGCCGGCGATTCCACAAACGCCCAGCTCTGCGGATTTGCGGCGCGCACACCATGCTCTAACAGGAGTGTCAACGCAATCGCGGCGTCCTTTGCGGCAGCCTGCTGCGGTTGAGCAGTGGCCAGAACCGCGCGGGCGGCGCTGACCAACCCACGTGGGTCGGCGTCCAATCCGGCCAGATCATATTCGGCGAATCCCGCATGTGCCCCCACTGTGGTGAAAGGCGCCTGTTGCCGGTTGCGCGGATAGTATTCCGGCAGATACCCGAAGAGAAAGTCCGAGGGGCTCATGCTGTCGTTCCATACCGCGCTGATCATGATTCGCCGTGCACGGGTCAGCGCGACCAGGAAACTCTTCTTCTCGCCCGACAATACAGCCGCGAACCGCGGATCATGCCCGGTTTTGTCGCTTTCTTCAAGCGCTCCCCTCAGCACGAGCTCGGCAAGGTCTTCACCACCGAACATGGTGTTGCGCCCGGCGAGGTTCGGCCACACGTCTTGCTGGACCACCGGTATCCACGCATATTCCCAGTGGCGTCCGGCCGCGCCTGCCGGCGTAGTCAATGTCACCGCGTCTTCCACCGGTCCTATGTGGGCCAAGGAATCGGCCTGCACTTCCATGCCCCGAACCTGTGCCATGAATGACGTGATGTCTCGACTGGCGGTGGAATCATCGGCGAACTGGAACAGGCGCATTGCCGCGTCCAGCCGGTCATTGGCCGTACGCCCCTCTGCCGTGTTGAATAATGCCGCACGCTGCCAGACCGGTGCCAGACCGGTGGCGTTCCACGCAACAGACAGCGCATAGCGCGGCTGTACGCGCTGGCTTGTCGGCCACCCCGCACGTCAGCGG
>OCAT01000308.1_pt1 | contig 45277 bp, 38 predicted proteins | sample 1538311 | NCBI WGS metagenome assembly OCAT01 (sample SAMEA2580287, study PRJEB22360) | human gut metagenome | biome: human gut; feature: human-associated habitat; material: faeces | place: Denmark | collected 2008/2010
ACGCAGGCTGGGCCCCCCAGCCGCTGCACCAGACCATCCCGCCTGCGACGACGGGGTAGCGGATGCCGAAAAGGGTCGTGATTCTGTTTTCCATCGTTTTCTGGTTTTCTGCGGGATTAAGATACAATTATTTTTCCAAAACGGGAGCGGATGTTCCGGAAGGTATGCGCAAAAAAAGCGGCGCTTCGACCCGTCGGGTCAAAACGCCGTTATGAAAAAAAAGGGTGAGCTACTTACATCGCACCGCTACGACCACATACCCTTGCTCGATTCCTCGCCTGGGGGATTCTGTAGGAGCTGGTCGTGTAAGACTCACCCGGGCACAAAAGTAGGAAAATTTTATATCTTTGCAAAAAAAAACTGAAATGCGTAAGAAAATATTAGGTTGGGGCCTGCTGGCGGCGTTCGTCCTGACGGCCGGCGCAGGGCTTGTCCTGCGGCAGCAGTTCTATGGAAATGCGGTCGTTACGGAGCGGGACCTCTACGTGAGCGTCCGGGCCGAATACGGGCAGGTCGCGGACTCGCTGCTGCCGCAGATCAAACACCGCCGGGCTTTCGACGCCTATGCCCGGAGGATCAACCTGGCCGAAACCTTCAAGCCCGGGCATTACGTGCTCAAACACGGCATGAGCGTCATCGAAATCGCGCGCATGCTCAAGCTGGGGTTGCAGACCCCCGTGCGGGTGACGATCAACAACGTGCGCATCCCGGCCCAGCTGGCGCAGAAACTCGCACGGCAGATCGACGCCGATTCCACGGCGATCATGCAGGCGCTGACCTCGGAGGAGCTGGCCGCGGAGGTCGGATTCGACAGCGTGACGCTCTTTTCGATGTTCATTCCCGACAGCTACGAGTTCTACTGGACGGTGACGCCCGAGGAGTTCGTCAAGCGCATGAAGCGCGAGTACGACCGTTTCTGGACTTCCGAGCGCGACGACAAACGCAAGCGCAGCGGATTGAGCCGGCTGGAGGTGATGACGCTGGCTTCGATCGTCTACGAGGAGACCCGCAAGAGCGACGAGATGTCCCGCGTGGCCGGGGTCTACGTCAACCGCCTGAAGAAGGGCATCAAGTTGCAGGCCGACCCGACGGTGAAGTACGCCATGCAGGATTTCGGCCTGCGCCGCATCCTCTACCGCCATCTGAAATACGATTCGCCCTATAATACGTATGTGAACGAGGGGCTGCCGCCCTCGCCGATCTGCATGCCCGGAAAGAACGCCATCGACGCCGTGCTGAACTACGAAAAGCACGACTATATCTTCTTCTGCGCACGGCCCGAATTCGACGGTTACCACAACTTCGCCAAAACCCTTCGCGAGCACAATAAGAACGCCCGGGCGTACAGCGACGAACTCAATCGGCGTAAGATTAAATAATTTTTGTATCTTTGTCATCCCATGCTTGCGAAGATATACGAACAGAACCCCTCGGAGAAGGAGTTGCAGCGCGTCGTAGACGCCCTGGAACGGGATGAAATCATCATTTATCCCACCGACAGCGTCTATGCCTTCGGCTGTTCGCTGCGCTCGCCGAAGGCCATCGAGCGGCTGCGCCGCATCCGGGGCAAGAGCGAGGAGAAGTTCACCGTGGTCTTCGAAAACATCGCCCAGGTCGCGGAGTACTGCCGGGTGGACAATGCCGTTTTCCGGATTCTGAAGCGCAATCTGCCCGGGCCGTTCACCTTCGTGCTGGCGGCTTCGGCGCGCATTCCGGACAAGGCGCTCGAACGGCGCCGCACGATCGGCGTCCGCATTCCGGCCAGCCCCGTCGCGCGGGCCGTGGTCGGGGCGCTGGGGTGTCCGATGATCACCACGTCGGTCAAGGACGACGACCAGGTGGTGGAGTATACGACCGATCCCGAACTGATCCACGAGCGTTACGGCCGCGAGGTCGCGCTGGTCATCGACGGAGGCATCGGCGACAACGTCCCCACGACGGTCGTGGACCTGACGGGCGACGGGCCGGAGATACTGCGCGAAGGCAAGGGTGAACTGCAATGAAGAGGGGGCTGATGCCGCCGCGCGGCAAGGCTGACGCCTCGGAGTGTTAAAAACAAAATAGAAAAATGGAGAAGAAGAATTTCTGGAACGAAGCCGCGAAATACGGCGTGATCATGGCTCTGGTCGCGATCCTTTTCGACGTGCTGGGCTTTTACGTGCAGAACACGCTGCTGTCCCTGCTGTCGCTCGTCATTTTCGTCCTGCTGCTGGGGTATCTCACCAAACGCCGCGCGGAACGCTTCGGAGCCAGGGGATACGGCTACGGGCAGTGCCTGGGTTTCATGGTCAGCGTGATGCTCTGCGCCGGGTTTATCGAGGGAGCCTTCATGGGCGTCGCCTCCAACTGGCTCTTTGCGGCCAGATACGAGGCGATGATCGGTCCGTCGATCGCCATGCTGGAGAACACCGGGTTCTACACGGGCGACCAGATCGAGATGATGATGAAACTGATGCGTTCGCCGCTGGTGCAGCTCTTCAGCGGAATGCTCGCCTCGGCTATCAAGGGCGGCTTTTTCGGTCTGTTTATTGCAGCCTTCACCAAGCGTGATCCCGACGTTTTCTCGGAAGGCACTAACCAATAAGGATGGATAAACTGAATATATCGGTCGTCGTGCCGCTCTACAACGAGGCGGAGTCCCTGCCCGAACTGGCGGCATGGATCGACCGCGTGATGCGCGAAAACGGGTTTTCGTACGAGCTTATTCTGATCGACGACGGTTCGTCGGACGGCTCGTGGGAGGAGGTCGAACGGCTCAAGACGCAGTATCCGGCCATCCGGGGCATCGGTTTCGCGCGCAACTACGGCAAGTCCGCGGCCCTCTACTGCGGATTCGCGGCTGCGGAAGGCGAGGTCGTCATTACGATGGACGCCGACTTGCAGGATTCGCCCGACGAAATCCCCGAACTGCGCCGCATGATCCTCGAAGAGGGCTACGACCTGGTCTCGGGGTGGAAAAAGAAACGCCACGACCCGATCGGCAAACGCTGGCCCAGCAAATTCTTCAACTGGACGGCCCGGGCCGCGTCGGGCATCCGGCTCCACGATTTCAACTGCGGGCTGAAAGCCTACCGCCGCAAGGTGGTGAAGGCCATCGAGGTCTACGGCGAGATGCACCGCTTCATTCCGTTCCTGGCCAAGCAGGCCGGGTTCGGCCGCATCGGCGAGAAGGTCGTCGACCATCGCGCCCGCAAGTACGGCAGTTCGAAATTCGGCCTCGAACGCACGGTGAAAGGGTATCTGGACCTGATCACGGTGCTGTTTATGACGCATTTCGGGCGTTCGCCGATGTACTTCTTCGGCAGCCTCGGAACGCTGATGTTCCTCATGGGCGGCGGCACGACGGTGTGGATCATCGCCGAGAAGCTTTGGAAGCAGAGCCACGCCCTGCCCCTGCGGGCGGTTACGGACCAGCCGCTGTTTTATCTGGCGATTTTGGCCGTAATTCTCGGCGTTCAGCTGTTTTTGGCCGGATTTTTGGGCGAGCTGATCAACAGAGGGTCTTCCGAGCGGAACAAATACCTGATCGACAAAACTTTGTAAATGATGATACAACGAATCCAAACGCTTTATTTGCTGATCATTGCGGCGCTTATGGCCGTGACGCTCTTTTCGGGGCTGGCGTGGTTTGCGGGTGACGCCGGCGAGTTCGGGCTTTACGCCTTCGGGTTGAAAACCGCCGAAGGGGAGCTTGTCCAGTCCACCGTCTATATGGGCGTCCTGCTGGCGCTGGCCTGTGCGCTGCCGCTGGTGACGATTTTCCTGTTCCGTCGCCGTTTGCTGCAAATACGCCTCTGTGTGGTGGAAATGGTGTTGCTGTTAGGCTCGCTGGTGATGGAAGGCGTCTATTACTTTTTGAGCTGGCGGGTCTTCTCCGACCTGACGTTCCATACGCAGGGCTTCAAGCCCGCCATTGTGCTGCCTCTGGTCTGCCTGCTGTTTGCCTATTTGGCGGCCCGTGCGATTTTCCGCGACGAACTGCTGGTGCGCGCAGCCGACAGAATACGCTGATCGAGCGGATACTGCTGACCCGGAGTATGCCCGAGCGCATGTTCCGGGTCTTCTGTCCCCGTCGGCGAACTGCTGTTCGGACGGAAAAGGGTTGCAATTCGGACCGATCTGATTATTAAAAGAATGTTACAAACCTTTGCAGGTCCGGAAAATAATTTTAACTTTGAGGCATAATATTGTCATTATGTAGTGAATTTAAAGAATTTTGGCTACAAACAATACATTTTTTAACTAACACTCAACTCTATGAAAGTAGTAAATTTTTGGAAGACATTGTTCTGTGCAGCGCTGGCCGTGACGGCTTTTAGCGCATGTTCGGACGATGACGAAGAGGGCGGTTATTCGGGCATGCCCGAAATTACCGTGAACGGCGGCGAGTCGGTGACTGTCGCCGGGAAACTCGAGGGCGGCAAGCTCGAACAGACGGTCGAGGTCGTTTCGAAAGGCGACTGGACCCTGACATTCAAGAACTCCGGGGATTCGCAGTGGGTTACTCCCAGCGCGATGTCGGGCAAGACCGGTACGACGCAGCTTACCTTCACGCTGGGTCAGGCTTCGGGAGAGCGCAGCGCAATCCTTGTTCTGACCGCCAGCTCCACGGTCGAGGGCTTCCCGCTTACGGACGAGGCTACGATCACGGTCGTACAGAGCGACAGCGATGTTCCGACGGGTAACGCTCTTTACAGCGAGAACTGCGGCACGAAGGTCGAGAAAGTCGATGGCTACTGGCCTTATGTGGACAAGTTCGAAGGTTGGACCCGCGGCGGTTCGCTCGATCAGAAGGCCGTTACTTACACCGGCAACAGCGCTTCGGTAGCCAACAGCGGCAAGGTTTTCGATCCTGCCGAGGATGAAACGACGGTAGTTACGGGTCCTCCCTATGTTTCGATGAACAAATCGACTTCGGTTTTCAACATCAATGACATCAATATCGCATCGAACACCAATTTCACCTTCACGTTTACTGCCGCTCAACAGATTAACTATTCCAATGGCGTAGTGCTGGGCGACATGACGGATGAAACGATTCGGTTCTCGGTGTCTACCGATGGTTCGAGCTATGCTCCCGTTGCTCTGAAAGTCAAAAAAGTCGCTTCCGGCTACTGGTATCTCTGCACCGCCGAATTCAAACTGCCCGCCGGTGTTTCGACCGACAAGATCTGGGTTCGTTTCGACGGCTATGCAGGACTTGAAAACCACGGTCTGCGTATCGACGACTTCAAACTTTATGAAGGCGGCAACGGTTCGGAACTCGTCGTTCCTTCGGTGGATTATACGAAGGGTACGGTTGCCGAGGCTATCGCAGCCGGAGCCGGCAAGAACTACGAGGTCGCCGCTACGGTCGTAGCCATGCACACGCAGGGTATCCTGATCGGCGATGCGTCGGGTGTCATGCTGGCGTTCCTTGGCGAGGCTCCTGCGGTAGCTGTTAACGATGCCGTTACCGTTAAGGGAACGACCGAATTGCGGAATGGCGTCATTCAGTTCGGCAAGGAGGGTCTTTCGGTCGCCAAGACCGGCACGGGCAGCTATAACACGCCTGCTCCCGAGGTGATGGACGGCACGGCTGTCACGGCCTATATCGCAACGGCCTTGAAAAATAAGGCTGTGTACAAGTATGTGAAATACAACGGTGAGTTTACTGTCAGCGGCAACTATTACAATGTCGTTATCGCCGGTACGACCACGAAAGGCTCTGTTGCCTATGGCAAATCGGAGTGGGCGTCGTTTAATGACAAACCGGTGACTGTCGAAGGCTGGCTGCTCGGCGGTACGGCCAACTATCTCCAGACGATGGCTACGTCGGTGACGGCCGATTCTTCGACGCCGATTGTTGAAATCTCCGCTCCCCAGCAGTTCGCTGCAACCTCTCCCGTGGCTCAAACGCTCAACTATACGGTTACCAACACGACGGCTTCGGCTGTAACGTTCGCAATCGAGGGTACGAATGCCGACAAGTTCTCGCTCGGCGCCAAGACTGATAACACCATCGTCGTAAGCGCGAAAGGCGACAACACGGATAAGACAGCCTATACGGCCAATCTGGTTGCCAAAGTTGCCGGTGCGACGGTTGCAACGGTTGCTCTGAAGCAGGCTGCGCCTGCGAGCGGTGAGGATACAAAGGGTACGTTTACCTCCATGTCACAATTTATCTCAACAGGTGACCAGTATGCCAATCCTTGCGGACTTGGTGATGGCGCAACTGCTAATGGGAACAATGCAAGTGGTTTTAAAATGGGATCAAGCGGTAAAGCCGGAGTCTTTACATCGGGTGCTGTAGGAGTAACCGGAGACAAAAAACTGGGTTTCTACGCTGTCGCCTGGAAAGGGAAGAAAGCCACGATCTATGTAAAAGTTGATAATGGCTCTGTGGATGGAGAATCGAGTTTTGCTATTAATGCTAATGAAACCGCTACGGGAAATCCTCCTTTTAAATTGACGGGCCTGAATGATGCCGATTATTATGTTGTGTCATTGAAAGGTTTAACTGCAGCTTCGACTGTTTCGATTTCTACGTCTCCGAATTTTGCGGCAGATGCAGATAAAAATACGGGCCGGGCTGTTATTTGCGGAGTCCAACTGTTCTAAATTAGTCGAGGAAACCGACTTGTAAAACCAACCACTCTTGGCGGGGATAACTCCCCGTCAAGAGTTTGGTTTCTAAATGGGTCTGCGGACCAAATGTTATACTTTATTCTGAATGATGTTGAAAATTAAACAGATAGGCATGCTGCTCGTGACGATGTCGGCGATGCTTGTCCTGTTTGCGGGATGCGGCGACAAGGACGACGGGGGCGACAAGGAGTCCCTCGCGACGCTCGTTGCAGAGACCGTGAGCAGTTCAACCACAACGAACAAGATTTCGACCCAAGGCCCGTCGGGCATCACCTTCGAGGCGACGATCGTCTCGCAGGGCGGGGATGCGGAGTGGTGTTCGTTCGATTTGAATAAGCAGGTATCCTCCGCCGGCGGAAACGTCGGGGACCCGGCCTACCTCTATTTGGACAAAAACAATTCCGACGACGACCGCACGGCGCGGATCGACGTAACCTATACCAACGGTTATTCCACCTCCCTGACGCTGACGCAGAGGGCCGCGGGCTTCATCGACTACGACCGTTCGTGGGGCGAACAGCCCGAATATCGTTCCGACGACGCTTATATCTATAAGACCTATTATGCGACGTTTGTGAGCAATCAGTTCTTTCCGGGCGGAAAACTGCGCAACTATTCGGTATGCTACGATGTCGACCGGCATATTTCGCATTGGGTGGCTTATCCGATTTTCAAGAAGGTCTACGAAACGCCCGTTTTGAGCCGGGTCAACGATTTCAATTACGATCCCAATGACCAGCTGCCCGTGATTCCCACCCGCGACCAGCAATACATCGGGACAGGCGGCAACGGCCGCGGTTACGGTGCATGGGGTTACGACCGCGGGCACATGCTTCCGCAGGCTTCGCGTTACAACAATTACGAGCCGAACCGGATGACTTACTACGGCACCAACATGATGCCCCAGAACAGCACGCTGAATCAGAATATCTGGGCCTCGCTGGAGGGCAAAGTCCGTGGCTGGGGAGGCTTGCAGACCTACGATACGCTCTATGTGGTGACGGGAGCCGCTTTCAAGAGCACGAAGACCATCGACAATGCCAACGGACCGATCGCCGTGCCGTCGCATTGCTGGAAAGTGCTGCTGCGCCAGCGGGGCAACCAGAACCGGCAGATCTCTCAATTCAAGGCGGATGAACTGAAAGCCATCGGCTTCGTGTTCACCAACGATGACGCCGGAGCCGCCACGTCGATCGAATCGGCTGTCCGTTCGGTGAAGGAGATCGAGGAGCTGACGGGCTTCAAGTTCTTCCGCAACCTCGACCCGGCCGTGGCCGATGCGGTGAAAAGCCAGAAGAACCTCGCCGACTGGTAGGGATTATGATACAATGAATTGAACCTTAACAACAAAAATCGTTTATGAAGAGAATCTTTTTGACAGGACTGTTTGCCTCGCTGATCGCGGTGGCATGCTTCGCGCAGAAGCCCTACAAAGTGGTCTTCTACAACTTCGAGAACCTGTTCGACACCATTCACGATCCCGGCGTCCTCGATGAGGAGTTCACGCCCGAAGGACCCAAGAAGTGGAACTCGGCCAAGTACACCAGGAAAATCGGGAACCTCGAACGGGTGTTGTTCGACATCGCCGCCGAGGATAAGGATTATCCCGTGGTGATCGGCGTTTCGGAGATCGAGAACCGCTCGGTGATGGAGGATGTGATCGCGCAGCCGAAACTCGCGCCCGGCAACTACCGCATCGTGCATTACGATTCGCCCGACGCACGCGGCGTCGACGTGGCGTTCTACTACCGTCCCGACGTTTTCAAGCTGGAGGGAAGCGCCGCCATTCCGTTCAAGATGCCGGAACTGCCCAACTTCAGGACGCGTGATTTCGTCACGATGTGGGGCACGATCGACAGCGAGCCGTTCTTCTTCCTCGTGAGCCACTGGCCTTCGCGTCTGGGCGGCAAGGAGGCTTCGGCCCCCAAGCGTCTGGCTGCCGCCAAGCAGGTGAAGCACATCGTCGACTCGGTGACCGCCGCCAACCCGGCCACGAAGGTGGTCGTCATGGGCGACCTGAACGACGATGCCACGGATGACAGCATCGTCGAGGGCCTCAACGCCAAGGGCAAGATCAAGGAGGTCGGCAAGGGCGACATGTTCAACCCCTTCATCGGCCTGCTGAAAGCGGGTTACGGCACGCTGGCTTACCGCGACGAGTGGAACCTGTTCGACAACATCATCGTTTCGGAGAACCTCGCCACCGGTTCCACGGGCAGCCTGAAAATCCAGCCCGCCGGCAACTCGAAGTTCTACGGCGGCATCTTCCGCCGTCCCTACATGATCCAGAAGGAGGGCCAGTACAAGGGCTATCCGCTGCGTACGTTCGTGGGCAACGATTTCCAGGGCGGTTTCAGCGACCACTTCCCCGTATATATCTACATCGCCAAATAAACACTCTAAAATATTTGTATGAAACTCAAAGTTCTACTTATTCTGATGCTCGCCGCCGTGACCTTCACGTCCTATGCGCAGGACGGAGGCATCCGCGGTAAGGTGGTTTCGCGCAACGGTCGCGTGGCCTTGAGCAATGTACAGGTGAAGATCGAATCGCTGGGTCTGACGGCCATGACCGACAAGGACGGCAACTTCATCTTCGAGAATCTTCCTGCGGGCAGCTACACGGTGCTCTTCTCTACGCCCGACTTCGAGGATCTCAACCTGATGGTCCGCGTAGGCGATAAGCATGTGCAGGACCTCAAGTCGGTGATCATCGTGCCGTCGGGGCAGAGTGCGGTTCTGGACGACGCCGTTTTCGCCGAATTCGACAGCGACTCCTCGTCGTCGGACACGCAGGCGCTGCCTTCGTCGCTCTCTTCGTCGAAGGACCTCTTCAACAACATCGCATCGTACCGTTTCAGCGAGATGCGTTTCAACGTCCGCGGCTACGATTCGCAGTACTCGGACATCTACCTGAACGGCATCCGCTTCAACGACGCCATGACGGGCTACGGTCCCTGGTCGCTGTGGAGCGGACTGAACGACGCGACGCGTAACCAGGAGAACTACACGGGCCTCGAAGCGTCGGATTTCGGCATCGGCGGCATCGGCGGCATGACCAACGTCAACGCCCGCGCTTCGCAGATGCGCAAGGGATTCCGCGTGAGCGTGTCGAACGGCAACCAGATGTACCGTTTCCGTGCGATGGTTTCCTACGGCTCGGGACAGTTGGACAACGGCTGGTCGTACGCCTTCTCGGTGGGAACCCGCCAGGGCGGCAACGGCTATGTGGACGGCGTTTACTACAACTCCTATTCCTATTTCGCTTCGGCTGAGAAGCTTTTCGGACAGAACCACCGCCTTGCGCTGACGCTGCTGGCTTCGCCTTCGGAGCGCGGCGCGCAGCAGGCTTCGACCGACGAGGCTTACGCCCTGTTCGGCAACAACTACTACAACCCCAATGTGGGTTACCAGGCCGGCAAGCTCCGCAACTCGCGCGTGCGCAACACCCACGAGCCGATCGTGATGTTGAACTATACGTGGGACATGTCGGAGAACACGCGTCTGAACGCCGCCACGTCGCTGCGTTTCGGCAGGAACGGCTATTCGGCCCTGACGTGGAACGCCGGAGCGGACCCCCGCGGCGACTACTACCGCTATATGCCGAATTCGGATAAGACGCAGATCGTGCCGGGCATAACCACCGACGAGACGATCTATTTTTACGCGATGGATGGCGCCATAGCGAAAGGCGTGTGGGACGGTATGCTCGACTACGACAAATTCTTCCAGACGAATATGCGGAATATCGACACCGATCCGGTGCTGTCCAAACTGATGGGTAATAACAGTCGTTCGAACTACATGATCGAGGAGCGTCACACCGACCAGCTGGACTACAACCTGGCGGTCAACGTGCAGCATAACATGCGCCACAACATGCGCATCGTCGGCGGCGCCAACCTGCGCGTCAACCGCACGAATTACTACTCGGAGGTCAAGGACCTGCTGGGCGGCGACTATTGGTATGACATCGACAAGTTCGCCGAGCGCGACATGGCCAGCGCCGAGGCTTACCAGAACGACCTGGATTACTACTGGGCTACGGGGCACGCCCGCATTGCCCGTGCCGGCGACAAGTACGGTTACTACTACCGGGCGCACCTGCTCGAAACCAATGCCTGGGCCAACTACACGTGGGGCATCGGCGGTTTCTCGCTGGGCGTCTCCGGATCGGTCGGCTACTCGAACATGTACCGCGAGGGCATGTGGCGCAAGGGATTGTTCCCCAACGATTCGAAAGGCGATTCGAAGAAACTCGACTACCTGACCTACGATGCGAAACTTTCGCTGGGCTACAAGTTCTCGGGAGCGCATTCGATCGAGGCCAATGTGGCTTACATGCAGCAGGCGCCCAAGTTCGCGACGGCATTCGTGTCGCCCCGTACGCGCAACACGACCACGCCGGGGCTGAAGGCCGAGAAGGTGTTCGGCGCAGACCTCACCTACAACCTCAACCTGCCCTACATCAAGGCGCGTCTTTCGGGATACTATACGACGATCGAGGACCAGTCGAAGGTCATCTCGTTCTACGACGATACCCGCAGTTCGTTCACCAACTTCGCCATGAGCGGCATCGACAAACGCTACTACGGCGTTGAGTTGGGCCTTTCGGTTCCCGTATGGAACGGCCTCTCGGTCGTGGGTGCCTTGAGCTGGGGCGACTATACCTATACGTCGAATCCCAACTTCGTGCAGACGGTTGACAACGTGGACAAGATCGTACTGAAAGATAAGGTCAACTGGGACGGTTATCATGTGGAAAGCTCGCCGCAACTGGCTTTCAACATCGGTCTCGACTACCGCGGACCGCGCAACTGGTTCGCCGGTGTGAACTTCAACTACTACGACAACATCTATCTTTCGATGAACCCGATGTACCGTACGGCTACCGCCATTAAGTATTATACAAATGTGCTGACTTCCAATACGGCCACCAATGCGCAGAAGGCATCGGCCCTCTCGTCGATCAAGACCCTCCGCAAGCAGGAGAAGTTTGACAGCGCATATACGTTGAGCGCCAATATCGGCAAGAACTGGTATATCCACCGGGTCTACATGCTGGGCTTCAGCCTCGAGGTGAAGAACATCCTCAACGATCAGGACATCCGCACGGGCGGTTACGAGCAGATGCGTATGAGCAAGGTCCGCGGCGAGGGCGGCGAGCAGATTTACGGCCGCTTCCCCTCGAAGTATTTCTACCTGTTCGGTACGACCTATTACCTGAATGTCTATTTCCGTTTCTAATCGCGCAAAGCATAATTTATGAAAAGTCTTAAAATAGCATTGGCGGCTCTCGTCGGTCTGGTGGCCGTGAGCTGCTACAACGATTTCGACACTCCGGCTCCGCAGAAACTCTATGTGGACGACGATATGGCCGCAATGGGGCTTACTCGGATCACCATTGCCGAAGTGAAGGAAAAATTTGGTCCGATCTCCAATACGGGAACCAACGACAATTTCTCCACGACCAAGACCCTCAAGTTCGGAACCCGCACGTCCGAGGAGGCCAAGTTCGACGGCCTCATGGAGTGGCCCGAGGCTTCGAAATACTACATCAAGGGCAAGGTGATCAGCAGCGACCGTCAGGGCAACATCTACAAGTCGCTCTATATTTATGATGATGGTGAGTGGGATGGGGATGACCAGACCGGAAAAGCCGGTATCGAGCTGAAGCTTTACAACGGCCTTTATCTCGACTTCCTGCTCGATCTGGGTGCGAAGCCGATCAAGAGCCAGTGGGTCTACGTGCGTCTCGACGGTCTCTATCTGGGTAACTACCGCATGATGCTTTCGATCGGAGGCGCTCCCTCGGACGGTATCAACACGGCCGGCAACCACAAGTTCTACGCCAACTCGAACCTCGACAACCCGAAGGTTGCCGCCTTGAACGTCTTCCGCGGCGAATACACGACGCTCGACGACTCGGACATCAAGGAGGTCGACGGTTCGAACTACACGTCGCTCGGCGAGGCCGATCTGGGCCGGCTGGTGCGTTTCAACAAGATCAAGATCCGCTATGCGGGTGTGAAGAATCAGGACGGCGTGACGCCTCCGAACCTCAAAAACGGCGGAAATGCGAATCCCTATCCGAGCTGGATCGTGACCGACTGGGGAACGCCCATCTTCGGCGCGTGGTATCGCTGGGCCTACAACAACAGCGAGCAGAATATCCGTCTCTACGGTTCGGTGCTGATGAGCTACAACGATGCGGCGGAGTACACTTCGGACCCGGGCGTTTACGGCATCCGTACGAGCGGTTACAGCCAGTTCGCCATGAAGCCCATCCCGAAGGACGGCACGGAGGGTACGGTGCTGGGCATCTACGGCATCTATGCGAAGAAGAGCGATTTCACGGGAGGTTCGGAGGACTGGGCGCAGTACCAGATTTCAGTGAGCCGTATCGAGGACCTCGGCTTCCCGCCCGAGTCGCTGCTTTCCGAGGAGTGGATCAGGGCCAATACGCCCGCCTCGTCGCTGACGCCTCCCGTGAAGAACGGCGGCGACGATTACGAGGGTGACTGATCCCGCGTTTGAGCAATAAAAAACTGCGACCCAAAAGGGTCGCAGTTTTTTTGTGCCGCGGCGGCAGCGTTACCGCTTGTTCCATTTGCAGGAGGTCTGGTAGTAGCCGATCGCGCGGTCGACCTGCACGGCGTCCTTCCGCTCCATCGCTTCGAGGTGGTGGGGATTCTCCTCGGTGGGAACCACGCGGTACTGCTCGAAGCGGCGCACGGGCGACAGAATCGTGAAGGTGTCGCCTTCGAGGTAGCCGAGGTCCTGATAGGTGGCGATGAACGCGCGGTTGACATATGCCGGGTCGAAGATGCTGCGGCCGTAGAAATGCGAGTCGTAGCTCATGTTGAGCAGCGACAGCAGGGTGGGCATCAGGTCGATTTGCGAGACGATGCCGTCGACCACTCCGGGTTCGATAAGCCCGGGGGCGAGGATCAGCGCCGGGATGTGGTATTTCTGCAACGGAATCTCGGTGCGGCCGGCGCTCGAAGCGCAGTGATCGGCCGTGACGAGGAAGATCGTGTTTTCGAACCACGGCTGCCTGGCCGCTTCGGCGAAGAACCGTCCCAGCGAATAGTCGCTGTAAAGCACGCCTCCGGCGCGGCTCTTCGAGTCGTTGGGAATGCGGATTCGTCCGGCGGGGTAGGTGAAGGGGCGGTGGTTGCTGACGGTCATCACGTGGGCGAAGAACGGCTTGCCGCTGCGGGTCTCCTCGTTGAGCGTGCGGATGACCTTCCGGTAGGCGTCTTCGTCGCAGACGCCCCAGATGTTGGCGAAGGTGATCTCTTCGGGCTTGTAGCTTTTCTGGTCGACGATGTCGTATCCGTTGCCCGAGAAGAAGGTCTCCATGTTGTCGAAATAGCTGTTGCCGCCGTAGAAATAGGTCACGTTGTAACCCTTGTCGCGCAGCAAGGCTCCTGTGGAGTGCATTCCGGCGTTGTTCGGACGCTTGATGATGCTCTGGCCCGGGCAGGGCGGCAGCGAGAGCGTCACGGCCTCCAGGCCGCGCACCGTGCGGTTGCCCGTGGCGTATACGCGGTCGAACGCCAGTCCCAGTTTGTAGAGCGAGTCGAGTACGGGCGTGATCCGTTCCGTGTTGCCGAACCGCTCCATGTACGAGGCGCTCATGCTCTCCATGGTGATCAGCACGATGTTGCGGCGGATCTCCTCCCCTTCGGCGCGCACGGCGTGCAGGTTGTCGCCCGTGCTTTGGTAGACCCCGTGCACGAAGGCTTCGGCCTCGGCTTCGGGACGCGTGAGGTAGAACTGTTCGTAGTCGAGCGTGTTCTTGACGAAGGCGTCGTAGAACTTGTAGAGTCCGTTGGCCTGCAATTCGTTGACGTAGACGTTGTCGCTGTCCTGGAAGCGGGTGTTGAAGTTCAGCAGCCCGATCGCGGCGAACAGCGCCGCGACGTAGGCCGGTCCGATTACGGCTTTCCACCTCCAGCCTTTCAGGCATTCGGTCTGCACGAGTTCGCTGCGGAAGAAGTACCACGTCACGAGCAGCGTCACGACGACGATGCCCAGCGTCATCGGAATGACGGGGTAGGACTCCATGATGTTGCCCACCACCTCGTTGGTGTAGACCAGGTAATCGACGGCGATGAAGTTGTAGCGGACGCCGAATTCGCTCCAGAAGAAATATTCGCTGATGCCGTTGAAGATGATGGCGCCCACGTAGACGACGATGAAGAGGGCGAACCACACCGTGGTCCAGTGGCTGCGGAATCCGGGCAGGAAGAGCCGCAGTGCGAAGCTGCCGGCCCAGTAGCCCAGCACATAGAGGGCGATTCGCGGCGCGACGCTTCCGTATTCGTCGAAGATCGTGTTGAAGAACGCCACGTAGCAGAACGCCGCCACGAGCAGGGCGAGGAGGATGTAGCCCCACGGCTTTTTGTACTTGGTGCGCGAAACGCTCAACATGAAGAGCCAGAGGAAAATGAATCCCGCCGTCGCGGCGCAGAAATCGTTCACGGCGCCCAGCAGGAAGACTTCGCACCATTCGCCGAATGAGAAGGCGAGTGAGGTGGTCTGCTCGTTGAAAAGCAGTACGACGCGCAGCACGAGGCCGACGGCGACGGTCAGCAGCGACAGTTTGAGATAGAGGCCGGAGACCAGCCGAATACTTTTTTGCATGATGAATTTGGGAATTAACGGTACAAAGTTAACCATTTTCAGCCCGTTCGGAAAAAGAAAAGGCAGTCAACCGGGTGACTGCCTTGTTCTGTCGGTTTGAAAAATTGATCGTTTTATCGCTTACTTCGACGGGTGCATGACGACCTTCACGAGGTTTCCGTCCGCAAGGATCTTCTTGGCGAGCGCCTGCACGTCGGCGTTGGTCAGGTCGCGGATCGCCTGTTCGTGGTCGGCGATGTAGTTCAGGCCCGAGCCGTATTTGATCTGGATGTAGTTCATCCATGCGCCGTTCTGTTCGAGGCTGTTCTTCCAGCTCTTGAGCATGAATTCGCGGTGTTTCTCGATGTCCTCGCTCTTGGGACCGTTGGCTGCGATCTCCTCGATCTCCTTCATCACGATCTCGCGCAGTTCGTCGGCCATCTCCTCGTTGGTGTCGAACGAAATGGTCATGCTGTAAGTCTCGCGGGGGATGTACTTCGTCGAACCCTGGACGCGCACGCCGTAGGTTCCGCCCTTCTCCTCGCGGATCGAAACGAGATAGCGCGAATTGAGCGCCTGCGTCAGGAACGTCAGGGCCATTTTGTTTTTGAGCGTGTAGGGCATCTCACCCGAGAAATGGTAGTTGACCGAGACCTTCGGCTGCTGCATCGGAGCCGTGAACTCCTCCGTAACCTCGCCTTTCACCGGATAGGCCTTGTCGTCGACGTAATTGATCGGTTTGCGGGCGGCGGGGATCGAACCGATGTATTTCTCCACGAGGGGTTTCAGCGTTTCGGGGTCGATGTTGCCCACGAACGTGAAGACGAATCCGTTGGCTCCGGGGTAGAGCTTGGCGTAAATGCCGGGCAGCTGTTCGAAGTCGAACTTGTTGACGATCTCCGTCGAGATCATCTGACGGCGGGGATTGTGGCCGTAGGTCACGTCGGCCACCTTCTCCTGCATCAGGAAGTCGGGATTCGACTTGGCATTGGCGAGCTGGGCGAGGAGCATCTTCGTGAGATTGTCCACGTCGTCCTTGTTGAACCGGGGCTGCGTGAAATTGAGGTAGAGCAGCTGGAGCATCGTCTCGATGTCCTTGGGCGAGCAGACGCCGCCCATGGCGCTGGTGTAGTTCTCCACCGAGGGCTGCACCGAGGCCGTTTTGCCCGAAAGCTGTTTCTTGAGTTCCGTGGCCGAGAATTTGCCGACGCCCGACATCGAGTTCACGGCGGGCATCATTTCGCCCATGTAGTACTCCTCGTCCGAGAGCAGCGACAGGCCGCCCTTGCCGACTACGCCCAGGCGCACTTCGTCGGCCTTGAAGGTCGTGGGTTTCACGACGACCTTCGCACCGTTGGCCAGCGTCCATTCCGTCGTTCCGAGCTGTTTGTCCTCGACCGTCTTCTTCACGGGCGAGCCTTTGAGCACGGTCCCTTCTGCGATCAGCGGCTCCTTGACCACGTTGTCCTCATAGGCCGTGACCTCCGATGCGGCCACCTTGTCGCGGATGGCGAGAATCTCCTCGGCGGTGGGCGTTGCGACGCCCTCCTTCTCGGGAGCGTTGATCACGATCACCTGATTCGTCGGGAGAATGGTCTGCTTCGCGAAGGCGTTGACGGCATCCACGTTGAGCATCTTGATCAGCATGCTGTCGAGCTGCCATTCGGTCTCGGCATCGGGCATCGGCTGGTTTTTCTGGTAGTTGTTCAGATAGGTCTGCACGAATTCGTTGTTGCGGCGGTCGTTGCGGTTGGCGTACGAGCGTTCGGCCTGACGCATCAGGTTCTCCTGGGCGCGTTCGAACTCGCCCTGCGTGAATCCGTAGCGGCGCACCTTCTCCATTTCGGTATAGAGGGTCTCGAAGCCGCGGGCCAGCTTGCCGTCCTCGGTCATGGCCACGAATACCGTGGCGTCGAGCGTCGGGATGATGCCGATCACGTCGCCCGTGCCCATGCCGGCGCCGAGGAACGGCGCGTCGGGCTGCATGGCGATCTCCTGCAGGCGGGCGTTCTCCATCGTGGTCATGTAGGCCTCGATCACGTTGTTGGCCTCGGCCAGCACCGTGTTGGCGAGCTGTTCGGGAAGCGCCGGGCGCTTGATGAAGAGCTGCACTTTCGTACCCTGCATTTCAGGATCGGTGTAGATGCTGACGATCGGCTCCTCGTTGTCGGGAACCACGATGGTCTCCTTTTGCGAAGCATCGGCGGCCGGAGCGGGAATGTCGGCCATCAGCGTCTTGATCTTGGACTCAATGGCGTCTACGTCGATGTCACCGACCACGATTACGGCCTGGTAGTCCGGACGGTACCATTGTTTGTAGAAATCCTCCAGCTCCTTGTGCCGGAAGTTCTTCAGTCCGTCGAGGTAGCCGATCAGGTTGCGGCGCTCGTATTTCGTGCCTTTGCCCAGCGCCTGCAACAGCTTCATCGTCGAACGCCACGACGCGCCGTCGCGCGTGCGCAGCTCCTCCATGATCACGCCGCGCTCCGAGTCGATTTCCGACGGCTCCAGCGCGATGAAGTGCGACCAGTCGTGCAGGATCAGCAGCGCCGAGTCGATGATTCCCTCGCGCGAGGTCGGCACGTCCTTCATGTTGTAGCACGTGTAATCCCAGCTCGTGCCGGCATTGAGGTTGGCGCCGAATTTCACGCCCACGGTCTCCAGATACTCCGTGAGCTGTTTGCCCGGGAGGTTCTTGGTTCCGTTGAAGGCCATGTGTTCCAGGAAGTGGGCGAGGCCCTGCTGCGAATCGTTCTCCTGGATGGCTCCCACATCGTGGAGGATGTAGAAATCAGCCTGGCCTTTCGGCTTTTCGTTGTGGCGGATGTAGTAGGTCATTCCGTTTTCCAGTTTCCCGGTGCGGACCTCCGGATCGGCCGGGATCGGCTGGTTCATCTGTGCCGCGGCGCTGCCGGCGGCGAACGCCGCGACGGCCAGCATCAATAATTTTTTCATGGGCATTTGTGGTATAAGGTTTATTGTTTCTGTGTCTCTTCGGGGCGGTATTCGATGATATCACCCGGCTGGCAGTCCAGCTCGCGGCAGATCGCTTCGAGCGTGGAAAACCGGATGGCCTTGGCCTTCCCGTTCTTGAGGATCGAGAGGTTGGCGGGCGTGATGTCGACCCGTTCGGCCAGTTCGCCGAGCGACATCTTGCGTTTGGCCATCATTACGTCTATGTTTATGATTATCGCCATAAAGTCGTCCCCCCCCCTTTTATCGTTTGCATTTCTCTCATGTCGTCTGTTTTAGATGGTCAGTTTCTGCTCCTCGCTCAAATTCTGGCCGATGGCGAAGACCTCGGCGGCGAAAAGGATCAGGATACCCATGATGATCATTGCGTAGGAGACGTGGAAACCCGCGTCGACGGTGTATCCGCTTCCGGCGAGCAGTTCGGCGGCGCGGCTGTTCATCACCCAGTCCACGGTGTCGCTGATCAGTTCGGTGACGATCGTCAGCATGCCGATTGCGCGCAGATACCAGACGTTGCGTTTGTCGAGCGTGCGCTCTTCGCGGATCGAGCGGCGCAGCGAGTGGATGATCACGAACATCAGTACGATGATGGCCAGATAGAGAAGCGGGCAGAGCAGGACCAGCGCATAGAGCCATGCGCTGCCGCCGATCGAACGGAATGCCAGCCCCAGCGGGGATGTGCCCGGGGCGTTCTGCTCGACGACCAGGGCGAGTTTGCGGACGTTGGCTTTGATTTCCACGCCCGGCGCCGCGGCGATTTCGACGGCCGTTTCGGGCTGTCCCGTCACCCGGATGTCGCCCAGCATGTAGATCATGCGCGGCACGCCGGATTTCCACTTTTCGGCGATGTCGTTACCGAGTTCCGCGCCTTCCGCCGCGCCCCGCGAGAAATTGGGCAGGATTCCGTGGGCGATGCTTGCCACGAGTACGATGAAAAACGTAATGTAAATGACCAGCAGGCGTTGCAGGAGCGATTTTTTGTTCTGCATGTGTGACTATTTTGGTTTTACAGTTGCAAAGATAGAATTAATCTTCGAAAAACAAATAATATTTATCGTTTTTCGATAAAATTTTTCGCGGCGGACAAAAAAGGACGGCACAGGCGGCCGTCCTTCGGATCGTCTCCGGAACGTTTACTCCACGTTGTCTTTCAGCTGTTTCCAGAATGAAGCGCTGATGGACATTGAGATCGAGATGGCCAGCACGTAGAGGATGAACATGACGACGAACGTGATGAAGCCGATGCCGATCGCGTTGCAGATGGCCTGGAAAATGCCGAATACGATGCCGAACAGCACGCCGACGACCAGCGACACGAAGAACATGGTCCATTTGCTGCCGTAGGTGGCGTCGTTCGAAGCCTTGATGGCCTGTATCGGATTTTTGCCCTTTTCGATGAGGAAATAGTAGGAGAGCGTCCATGCGATCGAGAGCACGATGCCCGGGATGACCATGAAGAGCACGCCGATGAAAATCGGGAAAACCATCAGGCCCATCGTGATGAAGAACTCGCCCATGTAGCGGCGGTATTTGCTGTCGAAAATGCCCAGGGGATTGACAATCTCACCCTTGGCCAACTGTGTGGGCAGTAAGGTGATGGCGATTGTGGTCCCCACATTGAGATAAGGTATCCAGATCGTAATGAGCCATAAGGCCACTGCTGCGATCACCGAAGGTGCGTTCTTTACGCCGATGGCGACGGAATCCTTGAGGGTTTCTCCGAAATCGAGTTTTTTCACTTCCATAACTAACAGGTTTAAGGGTTAACATCAAAAACAAAAATACGAAAAAAATCGTATCTTTGCCTGCATAACCGTAAAATTCAATGCAATGGCTGAAAAATCTCGCTATAATTACCGGGTTGAACCGCAGGACGTGGATTTCACGCTGCGGGCGACAATCCCTTCGCTGGGCGGCTCGATACTCAACACCGCGGGCATCGACGCCCACGGCAAGGGGTTCGGAGTCGATGCGCTGAATGCCGACAACCATTCGTGGGTGCTTTCGCGCATGGCCGTCGAATTCGACTGCCAGCCCACGCAGTACACCGACTACACCGTGGCTACGTGGATCAGCGATTACGGCCGGGTGCTCTCGACGCGAAACTTCACGCTGACCGATGCCGCAGGCCGCGAATTCGGCCGCGCCGTGACGCAGTGGGCGATGATCGACCTGCAGAGCCGTTCGGCGATCGACCTCTCGTGGGTGGGCGATGCGCATGCCGACGCCATCGTCGATGCCGCGCCCCCGACGGACAAGCCGCGCAAGATCCGTGCGGTAAGCCCTACCGCGACGGCCGAACACCGCGTGGTTTACAGCGACATCGACTTCAACCGCCACGTCAACACGATGCGCTATATCGAAATGATGCTCGACATGCTGCCCGTCGACATGCTGACGCAGGAGGCTCCGGTGCGGCTGGACATTCATTTCCTGAAAGAGTGCCGCTTCGGGCAGACGCTGACGGTGGGGTGCGAGTTGCGCGGGCGTTCGGCGCTGTTCGAAATTTCGGCCGACGGCGCTGCGGCTGCCGTGCGTGCCTCTATCGAATGGAAATAGGCCTGCGGGGAACGCTTCGCAGGGCGCTTGTGGAACGGGTTTTGCAGTTTACGGCTGCAAAACCTTTTTTCATTATGGAGAGCGCAACCAAAACACAAGCGAAAAACAAGTATCAGGTAAGCATCGACCTGCTGAACGATGCCGTGGGCAAGGAGATCGCCACTTCGTTGCAGTACATGTATTTCCACACTCATTTCGAGGACGACCGCTACCAGTATCTCTCGAAGATCATGCGCGAGATTTCGATCGCCGAGATGCGCCACATCGAGGAGTTCTCCGACCGCATCCTGTTCCTGCAGGGCGACGTGGACATGAACGCCTCGTTCCGCACCCGGCAGGTCACCGACGTGAAGGAGATGCTGCGCATGGCCATGCAGCTGGAGCAGAGTACGATCGACAGCTACAACGAAGCCTCGCGCATCGCCTCGGAGAACAAGGACGCCGTAACGCACAAGATGTTTCAGGACATCATCGTCGAGGAGGAGCAGCATCTCGACACCTTCCGCACCGAGTTGCAGAACCTGATCGACTACGGCGAGGAGTACCTCGCGCTGCAATCGGCCGCCGGCAGCAAGCATACGTCGAAGAGTTTCAACCATTCCGGCGGCGGCGAATAGCGGTTCGCGCGGCGGAAAGCACTTCTGACGCAAAAAACGGAATCCTTTTGCCGGGGTCCCGTTTTTTCGGTTATCTTTGTACCTGAATCATTCGCGGGAACCTGTGCAAACCCCGGCCGGCGCATGAGTTCCTCCCGGGGGAGGGATTCGGGGCGGGGCGGGTCTGCCGATGCGGCCGGAGGCCGCAGGCGTCGGGTTGCCGGATCGGATGAACGGCATGAAATCGCCGGAATGCTCTGATACGATGAAAATAACGATTTTAGGACCTGCCCATCCCTACCGCGGGGGGCTGGCCTCGATCATGGAGATCATGGCCCGCACGTTCCAGCGGCGGGGCGACGAGGTCGACATCAAGACCTTCACGCTGCAATATCCCTCGCTGCTGTTTCCCGGCGAGAGCCAGACGGTTGCGACGCCTCCGCCTGCGGACCTCCGCATCTGCCGCTGCGTCAATACGATGAATCCGCTGAACTGGGTGCGCGTCGGCCGCCGGATACGCCGCGAGCGTCCCGATTTCGTGCTGATGAAGTACTGGACGCCCTTCATGGCCCCCTGTTTCGGGACCATTGCCCGCATCGCCCGCGGCAACGGCCATACGAAGGTGCTGTGCCAGATTGACAACGTCGAGCCGCACGAACACCACCTGACCGACAAACCCTTCAACCGCTACTACCTGCATTCGGTGGACGGCTTCGTCTACATGTCCGAGCAGGTGCACAGCGAGCTTCGCGCGTACAGCGACGCTCCGGCCCTGTTTTCGCCGCACCCGCTGTTCGAGAACTTCGGCGAGCGGGTCGAACGCTCCGAGGCGTGCGTGCGTCTGGGGCTGGACCCTGCGAACCGCTACGTGCTTTTCTTCGGGCTGATCCGCGATTACAAGGGGCTTGACCTGCTGCTCGACGCCTGGGCGCAGCTCCGGCGCGCGGGCCGCACCGAGGGCCGCCGGCTGATCGTGGCGGGGGAGTGGCACCACCTCGGGCACGACATGTAGAGGGGGTGGGGGGGGGGCGGCGCTACACCGCCCGGGAGCCGTATCTGAACCGGATCGCCGACAACGGATTGCAGGACGAGGTGCTGCTCCACGACCGCTTCATCCCCGACGACGACGTGAAATATTACTTTTCGGCGGCCGATTTCGTCGTACAGCCCTACAAGACCGCCACGCAGAGCGGCGTGACGCAGATAGCCTACCAGTTCTGCGTGCCGATGGTCGTCACGAAAGTCGGGGGACTGGCCGAGATCGTGCCCGACGGCCGGGTGGGGTATGTCTGCGAACCCACGCCCGAAGGGGTTGCCGGCGCCATCGAACGGATGTACGAAGGGGACACGCTTCAACGCTTCCGGGAAAACTGCGTCGAGGAACGCCGCCGCTTTTCGTGGGAGGAGATGTGCAGCCGCATCACGGAGCTGTACGGGCTGGTGGCTTCCGGAAAATAGGGGGCGCCGCAGCTTCCGGGAGAACTGTTTTTTCGGCATTTCGTTTGTTATTCAGGCGAAAAGACCTATCTTTGCGGGACCTAACTCATACTCTTGCATATTGTGGCGTCACAATTCATCAATCTGAAATCCAGGTTGCTTAACCCGTATGTGGTATTTGCCGTCTGGATGCTCTGCACGGTTTGGATCTGCATCACGCAGTCGCTGGCCGGGCCTCAGAACTACAACAATTTCCTGGTCTTCCGCGGGGTGTTCGACCATCTGTTCTCCTCGCTTCCCCTTTACGAGCCCTATCCGCTCGAATACGGGGATATCAACCATTACGGTCCGATTTTCGCCTTTATCATCGCACCTTTCGCGGTGCTGCCGCCGTGGCTGGGCATGTCGCTGTGGTGCATGAGCCTTTCGCTGCTGCTCTACTGGACCGTCCGGCAGCTGCCGATGCCCGTGGTGCTGACGAGCCTGGTGCTGTGGCTGACGCTCAACGACTTTTACGGAGCCTGCTTCAAACAGCAGTTCAACATCGCCGTCGCGGCGCTGGTCGTCGGGGCGCTGGCCATGATCGAGAAACGCCGCGAAGGATGGGCCGCACTGTTCATCGTCATCGGTACGTTCGTCAAGATTTACGGCATCGTCGGGCTGGCCTTTTTCTTCTTCGTGCGGCGCAAAGGACGTTTCATCGGGTATATGGCTTTGTGGAGCGCCATGGCCCTGCTGCTGCCCCTGCTCTTCGTCAGTCCCGAATACCTCTGGTCGCAGTATGCGGCATGGGCCGCCGACATTGTGCAGAAGAACGGTGAGAACATGTTCTGTGCCTATACGAACATCTCGCTGGTGGGCTGTGTGCGCAAGATCAGCGGTTCGCCGGCCTATTCCGACCTGCTGATCATCGTCCCCGCCATGGTGCTGTTTCTGCTCTCCTACCTGCGCACCGGGCAGTACAAACACTTCAGCTACCGCCTGACGATGCTGGCTTCACTCCTGTTGTTCATCGTGCTGTTCAGCAGCGGCAGCGAACACAGCGGCTATGTGATAGCCGCGCTCGGCATGGGTATCTGGTGGGTGAATTTTCCCCCCCCCGCACGCGGCCGGCTCGAATGGACGCTGCTCCTACTGGCCCTGTTCGCCAGTTTCTCCTATAACTTACTCCCGACTAAGTTCTACCGTGGCGTATTCGTAGCCTACGCGCTGCGTTCGCTGCCGTTCTTCGCCATCTGGCTCCACTGCATCCGGAGGCTGTGGCGCGAGGATTTCGCCGTCACGGACGTCCTTCTGGACTACAAAACCCTGCCTGCGGCAGACGAGGCGGCAAACGAGGCGGCAGAATCCCGTCCCGCGCGGCCGGGCGACGGGCTCGACATCGTATGCCCGTGTTACAATCCGGCTCCGGGGTTCGTCCCTGCGCTGGCCCGCTCCTATGCGGAGCTTTGCGCCCGGTATCCGGACAAGCGCCTGCACCTGATCGTCGTCAACGACGGTTCGCCGCATGGTTTCGGCGAGGAACAGCACGGGGCGCTGCGGCAGGCCGTTCCGGATGTCGAGATCGTCGATATTCCGCACGGCGGCAAGGGCGCTGCCATCCGGGCCGGCATCGCCCGTTCCCGGGCCCCGTATACCATCTATACGGACATCGACATGCCCTATACGGCGGAGTCGATGTGCGAGGTGATCGACCGGGTGTTCGCAGGGACCGACGTGGTGATCGCCGTGCGCAACCGGAGTTACCATTCGCGGCTTTCGCCCATGCGCAAGATGATGTCCTACGGGTCGAAACTGCTTAACCGCATCTTCCTCAACATCCGCCATACCGACACGCAGGGCGGTCTGAAGGGCCTCTCGCCCCGCGCTCGGGCGGTGATGCTGCGCACACGCATCTCCGATTTCCTGTTCGACACCGAATTCGTCGTCCTCGCCGCACGCGACAAACGCCTGCGCATCGAGGAGGTCGAGACCATGCTCCGCGACGGCATCGTCATGTCGGCGATGTCTCCGCGGGTGTTGTTCCGTGAATTGAGAAACTTTTTCCGTATCGCCATCCGCCTATGACTGTGACACTCGGTTTCGACGTCGAGGAGTTCGATTTTCCGCTCGAAAGGGGCCGCGGAATCGATTTCGGCACCCAGCTTGCGGTCAGCTCCGAGGGGCTGGAGTTCCTGCTGGACCTGCTCGCGCGGCTGGAGCTGCGGGCCACGTTTTACACGACGGCCAATTTTGCCCTCCACCGCACGGACCTTGTCCGCCGCATCGTCGCCGGAGGCCACGAGGTGGCTTCGCATGACTATTACCACGGGCTGACCGCCGGGTCGGACCCTGCCGGCAGCCGGCGGACGCTCGAAGAGCTGACCGGACAGCGCATTGTCGGCTACCGTGCCCCGCGCCTGCCCGCCGCTTCGTCCGCGGCGCTCGCGGCGGCGGGGTACAGGTACAATTCGTCGATCAATCCGACGTGGATTCCGACGCGCTACAACAACCTCCGGGCCCCGTGCTCCGTGTCGCGGGAGGAGGGGCTCACGATCTATCCGGTTTCGGTCTCCGCGCCTTTCCGCGTGCCGCTGTTTTGGATTTCGCTCCACGTCATGCCGCTGCCGCTCTACAAACTGCTGTGCCGCAGCGCCCTGCGCCGCGACGGGCACCTGAACCTCTATTTCCATCCGTGGGAGTTTTCCGCACGGCTGCGCGAGCCGGCTTTCGGTGTTCCGGGCTATCTTACGCATTGTTCGGGGACGGACCTGCAACGGAAATTCATCCGGCTGCTGGAGTGGCTGAAAGCCCGCGGCTGTCGGTTTTTGACCACCCGCGAATACCTCGGATGCGATGAGTAGGGTAGCGATGATGCTCCGGAGGCTCTATGAGAGTCCGTTCGTGCGCTTCGCCGTGGTGGGAGGCGTCGCCACGGCGGTCAATTACGCCGTTTACGTCGTGCTGGTGCGGTGTTTCGACGACCTCTGGCCGGCCCTTGCCTATTTTTGCGCCTTCTGCGTCAGCATCGTCTGCAACTTTCTGCTGTCGAGCTATTTCACCTTTCGGGTACGGCCCTCTGCCCGCCGTGCCGTGCGGTTCCTGACGGCCCACCTCATCAACCTTGTGAACGAACTCGTACTGCTCGAAATCTGGCTGTGGGCGGGCGTTCCGAAACTCTATGCGCCGCTGTGCGTTTTTCTGGTCGCCTTTCCGGTCAATTTCCTGATGGTGCGCTTCGCCCTGCGCGGGCGTTTGAAATCCTGAAAAAACGGACCCTGCCGTGCGATGCGCGGCAGGGTCTCCTTCTTCATTTATTCGGGTGTAGCTTGGGCTACTTCTTGATATTGGGCAGTTCCAGCCCGTATTTCTTTTTCCGGTCTTCCGCTTTGAGCCACAGTCCCAGCAGCATCGCCAGCACGCCGCATGCGACGAAAATCAGCATCGGACGGGTGTAGTCGTAGGGCATTCCCTCGGTCCGTCCGGCGTTGAAATATTTGAGTGCGAAGCCGAAGAGCATCGGGAAAAGGCACAGTCCGATGTTCTGAATCCAGAATATCAGCGAATAGGCGGAACCCAGATAGCGCGTCTCCACGATCTTCGGAACCGAGGGCCAGAGTGCGGCCGGAACCAGCGAGAACGAGATGCCGAGCAGGACGATCGAGCCGTAGGCGACGGGCTTGCTCGGGAACTCCGGGAGCACGAAGGCGAAGGTCAGGTGGCAGACGATCATCAGAATGGCGCCTAAAATGAGCATCGTGGCGCCCTTGCCCTTGTGGTCGAGGTATCGGCCCAGGAAGGGGGTGATGGCCGCCGCGCCCATCGGGAACCAGCGGAAAATGTCGGCTGCGGTCTGGGCCGATACGCCGAGGTTGCTCTCCAGCATGTTGGTGGCGAAGCGCTGGAAGGGGAAGATGGCCGAATAGTAGAGCACGCAGAGGAACGCGATGATCCAGAACACCTTGCTGCTCAAGATGTACTTCAGGTCGCTGACCTTGAACTCCTCCTCGCTGCCGCCTCCGCCCCGGCTGTCGAGACCCAGTTGTTTGTCCAGTTTGCGGTCCATGAAGGAGAAGATCACGAACGTCAGCAGACCGATCAGCAGCAGCACGGTGCAGAATGCCACCGGTCGTACGACCGTTGCGGGAGCCATGTCGGCGAGCCACGGCGAAATGGAGAAGATGGCGAAAACGCCGACGCGGGCAATGGCCATCTCAAGCCCCATGGCCAGAGCCATCTCCTTGCCTTCGAACCACTTGGCTATGGCTTTTGATACGGTGATGCCGGCCATCTCCATGCCGCAGCCGAAGATCATAAAGCCCAGCGACGCCAGTTTGGCCGAGGCGGGGAACGAGGTCCACCACGAGCCGAGCCACGTTTCGATGCCCGAACCCGCGAACGAGTCGCTCACGGCGTAGTATTTCAGACAGGCGCCGATGAACATCAGCGAAGCCGACAGTTGGCCGGTGAACCGCACGCCCATCTTGTCGAGGATGATGCCTGCGAGGATCAGAAATCCGAAGACGTTGAGTATGAACTCCGAACTGCCGTACATGCCGAATACGTCGGGGGTCCATCCGCGCTGTGCCTCGATCATGCTTTGCAGCGGCGACATCAGGTCGACGAACATGTAACCGAAAAACATCGTGGACGCGATGAGCAACAACGCCGTCCATCGGGCTGCGGGCGAGTCGTTGAGTTTACGTTGGATAGTTTCTGCCATATTTTTTTGTGTTGAGTTAGTTATCCAGTGATGCGTAGCGTTTCAGCACCTCGTAGGCTTCGGTGATTCCCAGTTCGCCGGCTTTCGAGAGGTCGAGGCAGCCCTTGCGGGTGTCTTTCATAAACAGCTGGATGATGCCGCGGTTGTAGTAGGCCTCGGCGAATGCGGGGTTGAGTGAGATGGCTTTGGTGTAGTCCTCGAACGCCTCGGGCAGGCTGCCCGAGAGGGCCAGCAGGTTGGCGCGGTTGTAGTAGGCGTAGGCGAAGTCGGGGAAGAGCTTCACGGCCTTGTTCAGGTCGGCCACCGCCTCGTCGTAGCTGTACGTGCGTTTCGAATTGTTGTTCAGTCGGTTGGCGGGGTCCGAGTCGATCGTGATCCGCTGGTAGGAGTTGTCGATCGACGAGATGAAGTCGATCATCTCGGCGCGCGTCGTCGAGCGGTTCAGGTAGAGGAACGGGTTCGACGGGTTCAACTCGATGGCCGACGAATAGGTGCTCACCGAATTGGTGTACTGCTTGATGAGCGACTGCGTGACGGCGCGTTCGAAGAGCACGGTCCATGCGGGGTTGCTTGCGTTGAGCTCCTGCACATACTGCTTGTCGAGCATCACCAGCGTGTCGGGCGCGATGTTGCTCTCGCGGCACGAGAGGGTGAGGTATTCGTTGCCGATGCGCTTCTTGAAATCGTCGACGCGTTGCAGGTGATAGGGTTTGGCTGCGGGAACCGAGTCGGGGCGCATGAGCGTGAACTTGAACAGCGGCAGCAGGCGCATCTCCTCGTGTCCGCCGTTGTGGCCCGTGATGCGGTCGAAGCTGCCTCCGGCGAACTTGCTGTCGAACGACAGCAGGCGGTCGAAGCGTTGCGTGGTGTCGGCGTAGATCGAATAGGTGCTGTCGTTCAGGCGCGAACGGTATTCGGCGATTTTCCGCTGGGCGATCGAGCGGTCCTCTTTGGCGCCCTGCGGGTCGCGGAGCAGTTCGCGCAGCCGGCCGCGGTAAATGTAGGCGTTGGCGAAGTCGGGGTATAGCTTGATGGCCGAGGTGTAGTCCTCCACGGCGCGCTCGATCTCGCCCAGCTGGGCGTAGACGCCTGCGCGGTTGTAGTAGACCAGCACGTTGTTGGGCGAGTAGAGCGCCACTTTGTCGTAATCCTCCAGCGCGCGGTTGTAGTCGCCGATCTGCGTGCGCAGCATGGCGCGGTTGAAGTAGGTCAGCGAGTTGGTCGAATCGAGCTGGATCACCTTGTCGAAGTCCGACAAGGCCAGCATCGGGCGGTTGGTGTTCGAGTAGACCAGCGCCCGGTTGAAGTATGACAGCAGGTAGGTCGAGTCGCACTCGATCGCCTTGTTGAAGTCGGCTTCGGCTTCGGGATAACGCTTCTGCTCCATGTAGAGACCGCCCCGGCGGTTGTAACCGTTGGGGTTCTCGCGGTTGGTGCGGATGGCGGTGTTGAAATTGTCGTAGGCGCGGACCGTGTCCTTGAGGTGCAGGTAACTCAGGCCGCGGCAGATAAAGGCGTCGGCGACCTTGTTCTCCTGACGGATGAACTTGTCGAAATCGTCGATGGCCTCGGTGAACTGCTGGTTCAAAAGACGCGTGACGCCGCGGCTGTAATAAGGTCCCGGCAGGTCGGGACGCAGCTCGATGGCTTCGCGGAAGTCCTGCAGCGCGTCGTCGTAGTTGCCCAGCCGCGAACGGGTGATGGCGCGGTAGGTGTAGGCCTGCGTGTAGACCGGATTCATGCGGATCGCGGTCGAGAAATCGGCTTCGGCGCCCAGCAGGTCGTCGAGGTTGTATTTGGCGATGCCGCGCAGGAAATAGCCTTCGAAGGCGTTTTCGTCGAAACGCAGCAGGGTGTTGAGCGTGCGGATGGCCTCTTGGTAATCGTTGTTCATCATGCACGAACGTCCGACCCAGAAAAAATATTCCCGGTTGTATTGTGCATACGATTTCGTCCCGCACATCAGCGCGGCGGCAAGGGCGATTCCCAAGATATATTTACGCATTTTCCGACTCACTTGTCCCTCTAACGTTCTTTTCGGGCTGTTTATTATTCCGGTTTATTCCAATTCATATCCGAAACGGCGCAGCTGGCGCTCGTTGTTGCGCCAGTCGTCGCTTACCTTGACGAAAAGCTGCAGGAAGACCTTCTTGCCGAGGAACTCCTCCATGTCCTCGCGTGCGGTCTGTCCCACACGCTTGAGCTTTTCGCCCTTGTGGCCGATCAGTATGCCTTTCTGCGAGTCGCGGGCGACGTAGATCGTCGCGGCGATGCGGTCGATCGTCGGTTCCTCCCTGTAGCTGTCGATCTCGATTTCGCAGCAGTAGGGGATCTCCTTGTCGTAGAATTTGAGGATCTTCTCGCGGATGATCTCCGAGGCGAAGAAGCGCAGCGTCTTGTCCGTGAGCGTATCCTTGGGGTAGAACGCCGGGCCTTCGGGCAGCAGCGAGAGGATGGTCCGGAACAGCCCTTCGATGTTGAAATTCTCCTTGGCCGACGTGGGGACGACCTGCGCCCCGGGGATTTCGGCCTGCCATTTGTCGACCAGCGCTTCGAGCGCTTCGGGCGTCGAGAGGTCGATCTTGTTGATGACCACGACGGTCGGAATGCCGCTCCGGCGGATGCTGTCGACGATTTCGGCCGAGCGTTCGCTCTGCTCCACGGTGTCCGTGACGTAGAGGATCACATCGGCGTCGGTCAGGGCGCCCGTCACGAACTTCATCATCGACTCCTGCAACTTGTACGAGGGCTTCAGGATGCCGGGCGTGTCGGAGTAGACGATCTGGAAATCCTCGCCCGAGACGATGCCCATGATGCGGTGGCGTGTGGTCTGCGCCTTGGAGGTGATGATCGAGAGTTTTTCGCCCACGAGGGCGTTCATCAGCGTCGATTTGCCCACGTTGGGATTGCCGATGATATTTACGAAGCCGGAACGGTGCATTTTTTTTGCTTTATTCGCAGACAAAGGTAGGGATTTATTCGAATTTATCCTATATTTGTTTTACAATATGCTAAAATCGCACTGCCTATGAAAAAATGAGAACTTTTGATTTTTAATGCCGCTACGGCGGCACACGACATATAAAAGCGCATCGGCTTTTCTTCTTACATTCAGAACTTGGACACTTTTGAATCACAGAGAGGAATTAAAGTTGATGCTCGCGCTGTTTTACGGCGCGGGCATTCCTTTCATCTTTCTGTGCAGGCAGTCCAAGGCCTTGAATGTGGATGAACAGAGTTTGTCCGCGTTTTTTGTGTTTTGACATTTGCTCGATGTAAAACTCTAACTCCTTGAATGATGAAACGCTTTAATTTGCTTGTGTATGTTTACCGGGGCATAAACACGCTGGAAGAAAAATTCACCCGGAAGAATCATCCCGATTACACATCCGATTTGAGTAAGCATATCCTGATCGTGACGGGCATATCTATCGGAGCGACATTTATTACCTCGCTGCTGAGGGGTGTAGTTATGAGCATGTTGCTCGGAAATCTTTCTCCTGATTCGACAGTTGGCATACGCATGGCGATGTCTTTTCTTGTAGTGATTCCTTTTCTGTGTTGTGTCGCCTACTGGATCTATTATTTGAAACGGCATTTGTATTTGTTCTCGACGACCGGTCAGAAAATCGGATATGGACTGTTCACTTGTGTGATGCTTGCTATTCTGGGACCGTCTATTTTCCCGCTGCTTATAGCTCTTGTTTTGCTGTCCATTGCCATTTCGATCGCTTTGTTCCTGTTGAGTGTCGTGATGACGATCATTGCCTTGTTTGACGGAGGAGGTTCGAAAAAGAGGCGGTTTTCGCTCGACAATGGCGATGAGGTGACCGAAAAATCGGGATTGTTCGGCGAAAAATATTATGAAGGCCGGAGCGGAAAATCCTATAAAACCAACGATAACGGCAGGACGTTCTCCGAAAAGTAGCATTCCTCACCGGGTTTCACATGACTGCAAAAAGGCTCTCGTTTCCGAGAGCCTTTTTGCAATGAAGTCTTGTAAAATGTAGCCTATCGCCGCATCATTCCGCCCGGCATCTTGGGCATCTTCATGCCGCCGCCGGCCACGGCCTTCATCATCTTGCGCGTGTCGTCGAACTGTTGCTGCGCGCCGCGATGTCGGCCCCTTCGGCTCGCAACCGCCGGCCGTGGGCCTTTATCGTGGTGGATAACAAGGCCTTGCTACGGCAACTGGCCGACTCGCTGCCTTATGCGCAGAGTGCCGCTGCGGCTCCGATGGCTGTCGTGGTGTGCGGTGTGCTGACCGAGTCGCAGGGTGCGACCAATGCCGGGTGGTGGGTACAGGATGCGGCGGCCGCTTCGGAGAACTTGCTGCTGGCGGCCCATGCCGTCGGGCTGGGGAGGCTGTCTGGACGGGCGTGTATTCCTCCGAGGATCGCGTGCGTGCCGTCCGCAACGTGCTGGGGCTTCCCCGCCGCGTCGTGCCGCTCAACGTGATACCGATCGGTTATCCAGCCGAAAATCCCGCTCTCAAGCAGAAGTGGGACCCTGCAAAGGTCCGCTGCAACGGCTGGGCCGAGTAAACGGAATCCCTGTGCAAACCGCAGGGATTCTTTGCTATTGAGCTTTTATCCATTCGAAAACGGGGTCGACTCCTTTTTTGAAATCTGCGAAACTCATCTCGATCGACATGTCGGGTTCGATGGTCTCGATCTCTTTTTCCGAGCGTTTGAAGTATTTTGTTGAATAATTGACCAAAACCTTCGAACTCGGAAGCTGAAAGCTGCGGACCTCCCCGAAATGGTTGGGCTTTCCGGCCGTCTCTTCTCCGACGAAAACGGCATTGGTCAGCTGTTTGAAATCCATGGCGTTCAGAATCGCCGAGGAGAATGTATCGCGTCCCAGCACCACATATACCGCAACTTGCGGGTGTTGTTTGAGGGCTTGTGCGAGTCGTTCGACAAATTCGGTTCCCTGTGATGAGTTGCCGCCTCCGTTGTAACGCATGTCGAAAATGAGTTTGTCCACCGGTTTATCATTCAGCGTTTCGAATGCTTTCCGGGTAAACGCCTCGAACGACGGCAGCTTTTGCGCAGCTTCCGCGTCGCCCCGTTCAGCCGCCAGCTCACGGCTGTGACATTTGTTGTAAAGCATGTAATAGATCCGATCTTCGGGGAAATAACGGCTGGTGAAGAGGACTTTGCGGTTGGCGGTTGCGAAAGCGAGGGAGTCGGGTCTGAAATTTACGAATGCATTGTCGGGATGTATCGGCTTTACCACCTGCGTCTTTCCGTCCGACAGCATAAGCTTGACTTGCCGGGAGTCGGCAAATCCGAAGTGTTCGAGAGCTTGAAGGCTCATCACCGTTTCCGGGACGATTGACTTCACGATCGCCTGGTTGTCGATGGTGAAAAGAGTGCTCAAACTGTCGATGACCGTCGCGATGGGCGTGTCGTTGATCGCTACAATCCGCAGTCCCAAAATTTCTTTGTTTTCCGGGGTCGTTTTCGTAATGTAGAGCCCGTCGCTGACCCATAATGTGCCGAGCGGAAGAATCTGTGTCTGGTCAATCAACTGAAAGAATTGCAGCATGGTGTGTGAGTCGCCGAAGCGGGCGATCAGCTGTTGCGTTTTGAGGGCGACCTGAAAATCAGTCAGTCGCTCCGACTCTGCTTTAATAGCCTCGATTCCCGATACAAACTCCCCTTTGCTGCGGGCCGTAAAAAAGTTGCAATGCTTTTCGGGCAGCTCCTTGGTCAGAAATTCCAGATCGGCTTTCCAGTCGATTTTCCCCGATTGTGCAAATGCCGCCTGCATGCACGTGCAGAGCAACAGCAAGAGGAGTTTCTTCATGGTTTATACGTTTTCTTTCGGTGAAGGTGACGATTTTTCTGTGATCTTGCGTAATGTGCTATTTGAGACGTCCGCATGTAAACAAATCAGACAAGCCTTGGAGCCTGCCCGATCCTTATATAATACTATCGCCGCATCATCCCGCCCGGCATCTTGGGCATCTTCATGCCGCCGCCGGCCACGGCCTTCATCATCTTGCGCGTGTCGTCGAACTGTTTCATCAGGCGGTTGACGTCGGCCATCGTCGTACCCGAACCTTTGGCGATGCGTTCGCGCCGGCGGGCGTTGATGATCTCGGGATGCTCGCGCTCGGCGGGGGTCATCGACGAGATGATCGCCTCGGTCTGCTTGAACACATCGTCCGGAATGTCCACGTTCTTGAGCATCTTGCCCATGCCGGGGAGCATCGAAGCGAGGTCCTTGAGGTTGCCCATCTTCTTGATCTGCTGAATCTGCGAGATGAAGTCGTTGAAGTTGAACTGGTTTTTGACCAGTTTCTTTTTGAGCTTGCGGGCCTCCTCCTCGTCGAACTGCTCCTGTGCGCGTTCCACGAGCGACACCACGTCGCCCATGCCCAGGATTCTGTCGGCCATGCGCTCGGGGTGGAACACCTGCAAGGCGTCCATCTTCTCGCCGCTCGAAATGAACTTGAGGGGCTTGTTGACCACCGAACGGATCGAAATGGCCGCACCGCCGCGGGTGTCGCCGTCGAGGTTTGTGAGGACCACGCCGTCGAAGTCCAGCCGTTCGTTGAACTCCCGGGCGGTGTTCACGGCGTCCTGACCCGTCATGGCGTCGACGACGAACAGCGTCTCCGAAGGTTTCACGGCGGCCTTGATGGCCGTGATCTCCTGCATCATCGCCTCGTCCACGGCCAGACGGCCCGCGGTGTCGACGATCACCACGTTGTAATTCTTCTGCCGGGCGTACTTGATACCGTTCTCGGCGATCTCGACAGGATTCCTGTTACCCTCCTCGGTGTAGACCTCCACGCCGATCTGTCCGCCGAGCACTTTCAGCTGGTCGATGGCTGCGGGACGGTAAACGTCGCCTGCCACCAGCAGCACCTGGCGGCCCTTCTTCGACTTGAGCAGCGAAGCCAGCTTGCCCGAGAAGGTCGTCTTACCCGAACCTTGCAGACCCGCGATCAGAATCACCGCAGGCGTGCCCTCCAGCCGGATGTCCGTGGCCGTGCCGCCCATCAGTTCGGCCAGCTCGTCGCGGACGATCTTGGTCATCATCTGTCCCGGCTTGACGGCTTTGAGCACGTCCTGGCCCAGGGCTTTCTGCTTCACTTCGTCGGTGAAGGTCTTGGCAACCTTGTAGTTGACGTCGGCGTCGATCAGCGCGCGGCGGATCTCCTTGAGCGTCTCCGCGACGTTGATCTCGGTGATGCGCCCCTCGCCTTTGAGAATTTTGAACGACCGTTCGAGTTTATCTGTTAAATTTTCAAACATGACTTCTGAAATTATCCGAGCGCAAAGATAATCAATAATTCACAAAGCACAATCCGCCGTGGAAATTTTGTTATGCCGTGAAAAATAGTTATGTTTACAACTGAACCTAACCGTCATGCAATGAAGAAATTTCTTTTCCTGCTGCTTGCCGTCACGGCCGGGACCGCTCCGGCGCAAACCCTCGTCTATCCCGGCGAGCACGAAATGCCACCCGTCCCGAAGACCTTCGACAACGAACTGGGCGTGCGCTACGGAGCGCAGCTTTACGTGGGCGACGGGCGGGGACCCGAATTGCAGGCCTTTTCGATCGACTATGCCCGTTATAATTTTTACAATATCGGTTTTCGAACGGGGCTGAACGTCTTCGTCGACGAGGATGCCGAGAACTATTTCTCCGTGCCGCTGCAATTCACCTGGCGGACCGGACGTATCGCCTCGTCCTGGCGCCGGGAGAGCCGGGAGCGGAGCGTGCAGAATAATTACTACAACGGCTCTTATGCAGATCCTTACGGCGCTTATTCCGGCGGAGGGGCGGACGTGGGCAGTACGTTTCTCAACGTGCTGCTTGCGATCCTGCCCTCGGGGTTCGAGGTCCATGCGGGCTTTACCCCGGGGCTGATGTGCGGGCCGTTCACGACCGAAGGCTATTCGACGACCGACCCTTCGTGGCGGCCCTATACCGTCCGGCAGCGTTTCTCCTGTACGTTCGACGCGGGTGCGCGGCTGATCATCCCGATCTGGCGGTTCAACCTCTTCGGCGACTTCACCTATCACTGCTACCTGACCGATAATTTCCGGGCCGGGGAGTTTCGGCCTTCGCGCTCCTATATGGGGCTGGGTGTGGGGCTGTCGTTCAATTTTTAGGAGCGGGATTCCGGAACGGTCCCTCCGTCACCCGGTCCCTCCGTTATCCGGTCCGTCCGTCACCCGGTCCGTCCGTCGCTACCGGAGCAGTCCGGCTTCGTAATAAATCACGATTTGCTCGATCATCCGGTCCTCGCCCTCCCTGTCGTATTCCGACTTGAGGTTCTGACCGAAGATTTTCGAGACGCCCTGCCAGAATCCCGCCACGAAACCGCCGCGGAACTCCTTCAACACCTCGTAGGCGGTGTATTCGGTTTCGCGGTCGATGAGTTTCAGCAGCACGCGGCCCTGCGTGCGGGTCATGTGTTTCAGCACGGGGGTGTATTCGTCCTTGATCTCGTGGTAGATTTGTTTGATATACTCCTTCTGGGCCTTTTTGGTCGGCAGGCGGCACAACTCCTCCTCCATCGTCGCCATCTTGGCCTTGGCGATCTGCGCGATGGGGTAGACCTTTTTCACGGCGTCCACCAGCCGGCGGTAGCGGCGCAGGTCGACCGGGCGGCTGAAGACGTAGACCGGCAGGACGTGGACCAGCGGGATCGAATCGCCCTTCTCGACCGTCCACTCCTGATGCCAGAAGCCACGGCCTCCCTGCGCCTGCGCTTGGGAAAGCGCGGCGGCGAGCAGGGCGATGAGGAGTATCCACTTTTTCAACGGCGGCGAATTTTTTGTACCTTTACGGCGGAGTCCGGATGAAAACCCGTGCGGTTTTGCATCCGGTTTGCCGGGGTGTCTCCGGCAAAGATAACGATTCACCGCGATAAACGAATTACGAACAGCGAATATTATGCTTGAAAAAGGACTTTCCGCCCGCAGCGCCGCAACCGTCGCCGCCGGCAACACGGCCGCCGCGATGGGTTCGGGCGACCTTGCGGTTTTCGCCACCCCCGCGATGGTGGCGCTGATGGAGAACGCCGCCATGACGGCCGTTGCCGGCGAACTTCCCGAAGGCGCGACCACCGTCGGCTCCGAGATGAACGTCACGCACATCAAGCCGTCGGGACTTGGCGCCGAAATCACCGCCACGGCCGTGCTTGCTGAAGTCGAGGGGCGCAAACTGACCTTCAACGTCGGGGCCCGCGACGCCGAGGGGCTGATCGGCGAGGGCATCCATGTCCGCTACATCGTCGACCGGGAAAAATTCATGGCCAAGGTAAAGTAACGGAAAAGCTCCGGATCTTCTGCGTCTGCGAAAAGACGTACAGCTTGATTTGTAGTTATTTATGCCGGATCGAAGGATTGGGCTCTGTGTTTGGACAGGGCTCGATCCTTTTCGTTTGTGTACAATTCTGTTCAAGTCGCCCGATGCCTGTAAATTTCTGTGCTTATACTACTTAATCTTGCTGAATTATTGGCGGTTGAATTTGCATAATTGATTATTTTTCGTTATTTTTGCTCTACATCCATTACAACTACATATTGTAATTATCCGTAAGACTCTCGCGAACCTGCCTTCAATGTTTCATCCTTAAACTTCAAACTATGAAAACTCGCATTTTGACTTTGACAGCAGCCCTGCTTCTACTGGGTGGGTTTGTCGCATGCAACGACTCGGAAGAATCCGAATATATCGGCACTCCTCCCGTCACAGCCTCCGCGGACGTATCGGCTTTTTTCAAGACCTATCTGCCTTCGAGTTCCAGTTCGCATCCCGAGCCGGAATTCAATTTCAGCGAGATCGATGATCGCGACATCGAATGTTTTGTGATCAACAGCATGGAAGAGTTCGAGGCCGTTGCACCTCCTTCGGTCGAGCTGCCAGTAATCGACTTTGACAAATATACCCTTATTATTGGACAGCATTGGATGGGGCATCCCGGATACTCTTTCGAGAAGCAGGCCGTCGATACCGAATCCGATAAGATGACATTGAATTTGGTGTATAAGCAACTGAAGGGTGGTACTCCGGCGATTATGACTATTTTTTATTTCTGGGGACTATACGACAAACTTCCCGAAAAAACGCTTACTGTCAACAAAATCATAATTTAGATATTCTTAATATCATGAAAAAGCTGCTTTCTCTTATCATTGCAGTCATAACATTTTATGGTTGCCAGGATGACATTTTGTCAGAGGAATATCAAGAAAACGTTCCCGCGACCCGTGCGTCTGTGGGTTCGTCTGATTATTATTATTTGGTGTGACGGTGTGAAAATCCCACTAACGGTCAACGAGAACAAGTCGTATGTTTTGGTTGAAACCGCAAAAATTGAAAGTGTTCGCAAATCGGCCGTAAATATCCGTGGGGGAAATACCAGAACTATTGATAACTATGCTGCGCTGGGCATAAGATCGTCAAAAGAGTTCCGCATGCAAAAAAGTCTTACGTCGTTTACGCTGGATAACGCCCAACAAAAATCGATTAATCCGCAGGATGTAGTGTATGAGGCTCCCTATTTTAAAACAAGCGATGGCGCCGATCTCGGCATAACGAATGTATTCAGCGTACAACTGACAGGAGAGCAAGACCTTGCCAAACTTCAAAAAATCGCGGAAGAGTATAATCTGGAGATATTGGGAGAAAACGAATTCGACCCGAGTATCTATTATCTTTCGTGTACAAAGGAGTCGAAAGGGAATGCGCTCGAAATGGCGAATTTTATGTATGAATCGGGCGCGTTTGAGTATGCAACACCCGAGTTTATCGTTGAGTCGATGCCCGACGCCGCTCCGAACGATACCTATTTCAGCTATCAATGGAATCTGAAAAACGTCTCTTATCCGGGGATCGATATCAATTATGTGAACGCAAGGAATGCCTTTGCTTTTCCATATATCAACGATATTATCGTTGCGGTTGTCGATAACGGTGTTTATAATAACCATGATGATTTACATTTGTATAATGTCAGTTACAACGCTCACACGGGAGGAATTCCAAGTGGGCTATACGGAGATCACGGCACAAAGGTTGCCGGTGTTATCGGAGCCACGGCTAATAATGGCAAAGGCATTGCAGGCGTTGCATCCGGAGTGAAAATCATGCCCATCAGTATTTGTTATACTGATAACGAGCTTGGCATAGCTGCCTCCACCACGACCAATTTTGCGAATGCAATTCGGTTTGCCGCAAATAATGGTGCGCGCGTAATTAATAATTCATGGTCATTTGATACATCTTCTCCAATATCCGAAATCAATAATGCTATAACATATGCTCATGGTAAAGGATGCATCGTTGTTTTTTCATCGGGCAATAAAGGCAGTGCTGTATCACAGCCGGCAGCGGGAGCACCTTCTGCAACGTTAGTAGTAGGTGCAATAGATCGGAATGGGTACAAATCGGATTTCTCCGGTTATGGTTCTTCATTGGATGTTGTCGCTCCCGGGCGTGAAATCTGGACAACAGATGTGACCGGTGGATATACTTGTGTGTCGGGCACATCTTTTGCTGCTCCCCATGTTTCCGGCATCGTGGCTTTGATATGGGCAACGGATCCCGATCTTTCGGTATGGCGGGTACGCAATATTATCGAACAAACTACCCGAAAGATCGGCGGCAACACTTATGGTGTCGATCTGCTTCGATTGAACGGATTATGGAACCAATTTGTGGGTTATGGTCTGGTAAATGCCTATGCAGCTGTATCAGCGGTTTCGGGGCCCGCTCCCACCGCTCCAAACATCGGGACTTCATTGTCGGAGGTGGAACCCGGCGATCTTTCGATGATGGGTTTGGGGTATGATAAATGGAATATAGCGTATTTGGCCCGTGGAGAAGGGCAAGCAACGTGTTCTATTGAAAATTACGATTCTTCTGTCACTTATGTATGGAGCAGCACCCTGCCTCCGTACACGGGTGAGGGCTTCACATTTACCGTTGATTTTGCGTCGGATACCGATGAACCCGTACTTCACGATATCGAATGTCGGGTGTTGAAAAATGGTCTATCCACATCTTCCGGGGTACATCTGGCATTGATTCCGCAAGGGTACTCTTACTAAATTGATATTGGAGTTCCTGACTTACAAACTGCTGATAATTTGGCTGTAAATCAGAGGTTGGATAAAAATATTTTATCCAACCTCTGATTATACTGTTATGGGGCAAACCCGTGATCGGCAATATTCTGGGCGCACGACGCATCCGGAACTTTTCGGTCAAAGCCCGATCAGGACGTGTTCGAGCCAGATCACCGCGATGCCCGCCAGATAGCCGGACAGGGCCAGCAGCGAGATGCGTTTGAGGTACCAGCCGAAATTGATCTTTTCGAGTCCCATCGCCACGACGCCGGCCGCCGAGCCGATGATCAGCAGACTGCCGCCCACGCCGGCGCAGTAGGTCAGCAGGTGCCAGAACAGCCCGTCCGCCACGAAACTCTGTGCGAAAGCCGGGTCGGCGCTCGCCGCAGCCGTTGCGACGTCGGCCACCGGGTACATGCCCATGCAGGCCGCCACCAGCGGCACGTTGTCGACCACCGACGAGAGGATGCCGATGGCGCCCGCGATGGTGAACACTTCGTGGACATTCTTGTCCAGCCAGTCGGCCATGTCGGTCAGCACGCCGCCGGTCTGCAACGCGCCCACGGCCATCAGGATGCCGAGGAAAAAGAGAATCGTCGGCATGTCGATGTGCTTGAGGACTTTGGATACGCGCGGCTGGATCGACTCCTCCATGTTGCGGATGCTGCGTTTGCGGTCGTAGATGATTTCGGTCAGAATCCACATGAATCCCAGCGACACCATCATGCCCATGTAGGGCGGCAGTCCGGTGAGGCTTTTGAACACCGGCACGAACAGCAGACTTACGACGCCCACAATAAGGATGAATAGACGCAGGCGCGGACCGATGCATTCGGGGCATCCCGATGCGAGGGCCTTGGCGCTGACCGCGGCGGCGGGGCGGTCGGCGACGTAGCGGCTGGCGATGGCCGCAGGGATCACGACCGACACGAGGCACGGCAGGAAGAGGTTGGCGATCAGGTTGGCGGCCGTGACGTTGCCGCGCATCCACAGCATGATGGTCGTCACGTCGCCGATGGGCGACCAGGCGCCGCCGCTGTTCGCGGCGATGACGATCACGCTGGCGAAAATCCACCGTTCCTTCTTGTTGGCGATCAACCGCCGCAGCAGCATGACCATGATGATCGTGGTGGTCATGTTGTCCAGTGCGGCCGACATGAAGAAGGTGATGATCGCCAGCAGCCACATCAGTTTACGCTTGTTGCGCGTGGTGATGTGGTCGGTGATGACGTTGAAGCCGCCGTAGCTGTCGATCAGGTCCACGATGGTCATGGCCCCGATCAGGAAGACCAGGATTTCGCACGTGTCGCCCAGCTGATCCACCAGCTCGTGCTGGATGTGCGGGTCGTTGCCCAGGAGGCTGAACACGGTCCAGATCGCTCCGGCCATCAGCAGGGCGACGGCCGATTTGTCGATCCTGGTTTTGTGCTCCAGCGCGATGAACAGATAGCCCACCACGAAGAGCAGAATCATTGTCGGAATCATATCGTTTGCGTTTATTTACAGGGTAACTGAAGCAAAGATACGAAAAATCCGGCAGAGGTCCGGTTTTGTCCCTGCCAATTTTGCATCCGGGGGTTGGTTTTTGCGATTTTTTGTTTATCTTTGCAGTCGCTTTCGAGCGAATGTTTGAGCTGTGGTGTAATGGTAACACAGCAGATTTTGGTTCTGTCGTTCTGGGTTCGAATCCCGGCAGCTCAACACGAAAAGGCGGTCATGCGACCGCCTTTTTCGTGCATACGTTCGTTTAGCGGATCTTGCGGTGTGAGATGAGCGCGGCGATCCACAGCAGGATGACCGAGCCGATGACGGCCGTCGCCAGACTGCCCAGCGTGCCGACGGGAACCCATCCGAAGAGCGAAAAGAGCCAGCCGCCCAGTACGCCTCCGATAAGCCCGACGATCAGGTTGACGAAGAGTCCCGAACCTCCTCCCTTGACGATCAGGTTGGCGATCCATCCGGCGGCCAGTCCGATCAGCAGATACCATAGAAAATACATAGTCTTGCATTTTGGAACGCTTTTCGGAGTGCAAAATCCGTACCCGGCCGGGCCGGGGCGTTTTATAAAGCCTTTTTCAGCGCTTTTGCCAGCTGATCGGGACACGACGTGCCGCGGCCCCGGCAGTCGATGCCTTCGAGCCGGGCGACGGCTTCCGCTGCCGTCATCCCGCGCACGAGCGCCGCGATTCCCTGCTGGTTGCCGTGGCAGCCGCCCGTGAAGGAGACGCTTCGAACGACGCCGTTTTCGAGTTCGACGTCGATTTGCCGGGAGCAGGTTCCCTGGCAGACGTGTGTTATTTTCTGTGTCATGGAGTTACGATTTTCCGGTTTGCGGGGGCGAAGATACGAAATTCGGAGCCTTTCACAAAATGTTGAAAACTTCCTGCTCCGGAATTTTGAAAGTCGGGGAATAATGGAGACTTTTGTGACCCGCAAAGGTATCCTTCGTCCCGCCGGGGCGGAGGATAAGAGGGAATCGGGTGCGAATCCCGGACAGTTCCCGCTGCTGTATGCACTTCAATGCCGCAGGCGAATCGTCGAGCCACTGTCCCGCGGGGGACGGGAAGGCCGCCTGCGGGTCGGTGCGAGTCAGAAGACCTGCCTTTGCGCATGCAATGTCGGCCCTGCGGGGAAACGGGGCCTGTTGTGAAACGTATATACTCATATTACAATGGATTACACGCAGATTTCCATCATCAAACGTGATGGTAAAACCGAGCCTTTTTCTCTGGATAAAATCGTCCGCGCCATCACGAAGGCCTTTCGCGCGGGCGGCATAACGGACGAGGGGCAGGCCGTCGAGCAGATCGCATCCGACGTGGCGGCGGCAATTACGAAGGCCGAGATTTCGGTCGAGGAGATTCAGGACATGGTCGAGGAGCGGCTGATGAAACGCAACCCCTCGATCGCCAAACGTTATATCATCTACCGCGAGTGGCGCAACGTCGAACGCGACCGCCGCTCGTCGATCAAGAGCGTCATGGACGGCATCGTGACCGTCGAGAAGAACGACATCAACCTTTCGAACGCCAACATGTCGTCGCACACGCCCGCGGGGCAGATGATGACCTTCGCCTCGGAGATCACCAAGGACTACGCCCTGAAATATCTGGTGGGCGTGCGCCACGGCCGCGCCCACCGCGACGGGGACATCCACATTCACGACCTGGACTACTATCCCACCAAGACCACGACGTGCATTCAGTACGATCTGGGTGACATCTACGAACGGGGATTCTCGACGAAGAACGGCTCGGTGCGCACGCCGCAGTCGATCCAGAGCTACGCCACGCTGGCCACGATCGTCTTCCAGACCAACCAGAACGAGCAGCACGGCGGGCAGTCGATCCCGGCGTTCGACCATTTCATGGCTCCGGGCGTGCTGAAAACCTTCCGCCGTCACCTGACCGACATGACGCTGTTCCTGTGCGGCGTGCGGGGCGGCGTGACGCTGGAGCGCGCCGAGCTGAAGGCCCTGGTCGCCGAACACGTGCCGACGATCGAACCCTGCGAGACGGCGGTGGGGCGTCTGTTCGCCGCCCTGCGCCAGTCGGGCGTGGAGGTCGCCGACGAGGACATCCGACGCATCTGGCGGCAGGCATACGACACGACGCGCCGCGAGACCCATCAGGCGATGGAGGGATTCATCCATAACCTCAATACGATGCACTCGCGCGGCGGCAACCAGGTGGTGTTCAGCTCGGTGAACTACGGCACGGACTTTTCGCCCGAGGGCCGCATGGTCATCCGCGAACTGCTTTCCGCCACGATCGAGGGGCTGGGGCACGGCGAAGTGCCGGTCTTCCCGATCCAGATTTTCAAGGTCAAGGAGGGCGTTTCGTGGTCCGAAGAGGACTATGCCGCAGCGGTGAAGGACTTCGACAAGGCACTGGCTGGGGAGATCAAGTTCAAAACTCCGAACTTCGACCTGCTGATCGAGGCGTGCCGCACCACGTCGGTGGCGCTGTTCCCCAACTTCATGTTTCTCGACGCACCGTTCAACCGCCACGAGAAGTGGCGCATCGACGACCCCGACCGCTTCCGCTACGAGGTGGCGACGATGGGGTGCCGTACGCGCGTCTTCGAGAATCTGCACGGCGAAAAGTCGTCGTGGGGGCGCGGCAACCTCTCCTTCACGTCGATGAACCTGCCGCGGCTGGCCATCGAGGCGATGCGCGAGGCCGGGGACATGATTCCCGACGGCAACAAACACGCGATCCGCAAGGAGGCGCGCGAAATTTTCCTCGAATCGGTGCGCAAGACCGCCACGATGATGGCCGAGCAGCTCTACGAACGTTACTGCTTCCAGCGCACGGCCCTCGCGCGGCAGTTCCCGTTTATGATGTCGAACGATGTCTGGAAGGGCGGCGGCCGGTTGCAGCCCAACGACGAGGTGGGCGACGTGCTCAAGCACGGCACGCTGGGCATCGGCTTCATCGGCGGACACAACGCGATGGTGGCGATTTACGGCGAAGGCCATGCGACCTCGAAGGAGGCGTGGCAGACGCTCTACGACGCCGTGACGGTGATGAACCGCGTGGTCGAGGAGTACAAGGCCAAATACGGGCTGAACTATTCGGTGCTGGCGACCCCGGCCGAGGGGTTGAGCGGACGCTTCACGCGCATGGACCGCAAGCGTTACGGGGAGATTCCGGGCGTCACCGACCGCGACTACTACGTCAACTCGTTCCACGTCGACGTGCGCGAGCCGGTTTCCATCGTCGAGAAAATCCGCCTCGAAGCGCCGTTCCACGCCATCACGCGCGGCGGGCACATCACCTACGTCGAACTCGACGGCGAGGCCCGGAAGAATCCCGTGGCGATCCTCAAGATCGTCAAGGTGATGCAGGACGAGGGGATCGGCTACGGCTCCCGCCAACCACCCACCCCACGGCGAAGCAGCGTGAAGCGGCCTCGGGCTACACCCCCCCTCAGACCGCCCCCTGCCGCAAGTGCGGCCACCGCGGGGTGATCTACTCGAAATGTCCCGTCTGCGGTTCGGACGACATCCTGCGCATGCGCCGCATCACGGGTTACCTGACAGGCAGCCTCGAATCGTGGAACTCGGCCAAGCAGGCCGAGGAGCGCGATCGGGTAAAGCACCGGTAATTTCGATTCTCACCGGCATCTTTTGCACTTCCCTTGCGGGGCGAAACAGTTACATACGTTCGTATGCTCCTGCTTCGCCCCACTTTACGAAGCCCGAAAACCGCTCTGCGATAATCGTTGGTGGTCCCCTGTCCGCCCGCCTAAAATCAAAATTCACCCGGCGGAAGAATTCCTTTTTGCCGCCGTCTCCGGTCGCGTGCGGCAAGTCCCCGCCTAAAGTTTAGAGGTGGATCAGATTTGTAAACACGGCGTTCCGCCGTGAATCGAGACCGACGGTGTTGTATTCATGTTATGAAAACGCAATGGAATTATTAAGAATCATCGGCATCTATCCCGAAACCATCTCCGACGGTTACGGGCTGCGCTATGCGATCTATTTCGCGGGGTGCGCGCACCGTTGTCCCGGCTGCCACAACCCCGAGAGCCACGATCCCCGGCGGGGCGAGCCGCTGACCGTGGAGCGTGCCGAAACCATCTGCGCTGCAATCGCCGCGAATCCGATTCTCGACGGGGTGACGCTCAGCGGCGGCGATCCGCTGTTG
>OCAT01000315.1_pt1 | contig 44623 bp, 32 predicted proteins | sample 1538311 | NCBI WGS metagenome assembly OCAT01 (sample SAMEA2580287, study PRJEB22360) | human gut metagenome | biome: human gut; feature: human-associated habitat; material: faeces | place: Denmark | collected 2008/2010
TAAAGCCGTGCAGGCACTTTTGCTTTCAGAATCCTCAGAAGAAGCTTACCTGACTGCTCTCCGGCAGGTCGCCCAGAGCGCCCACCTGACGCAAACGGTCTAGAATGCTGCTGCCGACACCGGAAGCCTGCTGCAACTCTTCCACCGAGATATATTCTTCGCCGTGGATGGTCACCTTTTCCAGTGCATCGGCGGGAGCACCCCCAAGACCCTTCAGCGAAGAGAAGGGCAGACGTACCTTGCCGTCCTCCACCACATACTTGGAGCCGCGGCTCTTGCCCAGCTCAATGGGTAAAAACTCGTAGCCGCGCACCAGCATCTCGTTGACGAGCTGCAGGCTGACCAGCACATCTTCGTCCTTGGCGTTCTTCTCTTCCTTCAGGCGGCGCTTGACTTCTTCCATGTGGGCGCGGGCCACTGCCGCACCGCCCACAGCGGCTTCGTAGTCGATGTCGTCGCCGCGTACGGTAAAGTATACCGCATAGAACTCCGGTGGACGGTAGATCTTGAACCACATCAGACGAATGGCCGACATCAGGTAGGCCACGGCATGGGCCTTGGGAAACATATACTTGATCTTGCGGCAGCTCTCGATGTACCAGTCCGGCACCTCGTGCTCCCGCATGGCTTCCTCCCAGCCATCCTTGAAACCGCCCTTGGCCACCTTGCCCTTACGCACAGCCTCCATGATATCAAAGGCCATCTTGGGTTCCAGCCCCTTGCGCAGCAGGTACAGCATGATGCTGTCACGGCAGCCAATGACCTCCGCAATGGTGCAGGTGCCGCTGCGGATCAGCTCGTCCGCGTTGCCGGTCCACACATCCGTTCCGTGGGACAGGCCCGAGATCTGGATCAGCTCGGAGAAGTTCTTGGGCCGTGCCTCCACTAGCATACCGCGCACGAAGTTGGTGCCCATTTCCGGGATGCCGAAGGTTCCGGTCTGGCTGTCGATCTGCTCCGGGGTCACGCCCAGCGCTTCGGGGCTGGTCAGCAGGCTGTACACCTTGGGGTCGTTCATGGGGATGCTGTCGATGGGGATTCCGGTGTACTCCTCAAAATACTTGTAGAAGGTGGGCATATCGTGGCCCAGTTCGTCCAGCTTGAGCAGGGTATCGTGCAGGTACTTGAACTCGAAGTGGGTGGTCAGCAGGCCGCCTGCCACATCATCCGCCGGGTGCTGGATGGGACAGAAATCGTAGATCTCGTAGGTGTCCGGCACAACGACCATGCCGCCGGGGTGCTGACCCGTGGTGCGCTTGACGCCGGTGCAGCCCAGAGTCAGGCGGTTCTCCTCCGCATGGTTCACCGTGCGGCCGCGCTCATCCAGATATTTTTTGACATAGCCGTAGGCGGTCTTGTCCTGAATACCGGACACGGTGCCCGCCTTGAACACGTTGGCTTTTCCGAACAGCTCCTCGGTATAGCGGTGCACATTGGACTGATATTCGCCGGAAAAGTTCAGGTCGATATCCGGCTCTTTATCGCCGTAGAAGCCGAGGAAGGTCTCGAAGGGGATATCGTGGCCGTCCACCAGCATCCGGGTGCCGCAGTTGGGGCAGTTTTTATCCGGCAGGTCAAAGCCGTCGTCCACGCTGCCGTCGGTGATGAACTCGCTGTGCTTGCACTTGGGGCAGCGATAGTGGGGCGGCAGGCTGTTCACCTCCGAGATGCCGGAGAAGTGGGCCACGGCCGATGAGCCGACCGAACCACGGCTGCCCACCTGATAGCCGCCCGCGTTGGAATAGGCCACCAGTTTGACCGCAATGACGTACAGCACGGCGTAGCCATGACCGCAGATGGAGTCCAACTCCTTCTGCAGTCGCTTTTCCACAATTTCGGGCAGCGGGTCACCGTAATCGCGCTTGGCGTGTTCCCACGTAGCATCGCGCAATTGCTGCTCTGCACCCTCGATGCTGGGCGGGTAGGTGCCGCGCGGGATGGCACGAACATTGTTGTCGATCATCGCCGCGATCTTGCGGGGGTTCTTCACCACTACCTCGTAGGCTTTTTCCTTGGGCAGATAGTAGAACTGCGCCAGCATATCCTGCGTGGTGCGGAAGAACAGCGGCGGCTGGTTGTCGGCATCTTTAAAGCCGTTGCCCGCCTGCAGCACAGCGCGGTAAGCCGCGTCTTCCGGCTCGGTAAAGTGCACATCGCCGGTGGCAATGACCGGCTTGTGCAGGTCCTCGCCCAGCTTGATGACCGTGCGGTTGAAGTTTTTGATGTCCTCTTCGCTGTCCACCTTGCCGTCCCGCACCATGTAGGCGTTGTTGCCCAGCGGCTGGATCTCAAGAATATCGTAGTAGGACGCGATCTTTTTCAGTTCTTCATAGCTGGTGCCATCCACGATGGCTCGGTACAGCTCGCCGGCTTCGCAGGCGGAAGTGAGCAGCAGGCCGTCCCGGTATTTGTTCAAAAGGCTCCGGGGCACCCGGGGCTTTTTGAAAAAGTAGTTCACATGGGCTTCGCTGACGATCTTGTACAGATTTTTCAGGCCCATCTGGTTCTTGACCAGAATGATGAGGTGGTAATACTTCTTTTTCAGCACCTCGCGGTTGCCGCCAAGGCCGGTGTTGATCTCACTGACCTTTGCTACCTGCTTTTCTTTCAGGTCGTTCAGCATGACTCCGAAGATGCGGCCCAGCGCGGCAGAATCCTCACAGGCACGGTGGGCCTCGTAGGCAGGCAGCTCCAGATGCTTGTTGATGGTGCCCTGCTTGTAGTTGTGGAGGCCGGGGTACATGGCCTGCGCCATGGTCAGGGTGTCGATATAGGTCGGCTCCAGCTTGATGCCGCTGCGCTTGGCGGCGGCGCGCAGGAAACGCATATCAAAGGCGTGGACGTTGTGGCCCACAAGGATGCGGTCTCCCGCAAATTTGAGGAAGGCTTCCAGTGCTTCCTTTTCGCCGGGAGCATCCGCCACCATTTCGTTGGTGATGCCGGTCAGCTCGGTGATCTTGGGGGTGATGGGCTTGCCGGGCTTGACAAAGGTATCAAATTCCTCCACCACCTCGCCGTTTTTCACGATGACGGCACCGATCTCGGTCATATACTCCACGCCGGGGTCAAGGCCTGTGGTCTCGGTATCAAACACGCAGAACTCCCCGTCCAGCGGCTGATCCTTCACACCGTATACACAGGGGATCATGTCGTCCACAAAGTAGGCTTCGCAGCCGTAGATCAGCTTGAAGTCCGGGTCTGATTTATGGATATCGTCCGCTGCCAGCATGGCTTCCGGGTAACCCTGACACACACCGTGGTCAGTGATGGCAACGGCCGGATGTCCCATGCGGTGGGCCAGCTTGACGATGCCGCCGGGATCACAGAAGCCGTCCATGCTGGAAAGCTTGGTGTGCAGATGCAACTCCACACGCTTGACCGGTGCGGTATCCTCCCGCTTTTTGCGCTCCACGATGAGCACATCGTAGGGGTAGACGATATAATCGTGTTCGTACTTGTCGTAGGAGCAGTCGCCGCGCACGATGAGAGTGGTGCCTTTGCCAAGGCTCTCCCACTTGGAGCAGTCCTCACCTTCCTGCGCGCGGATCTTCAGGTTGATGGAGCCCTGATAATCGGTGATGGATACGGTATAAATTTTGCGGAAGTTGCCCTTGACCTCCGAGAAGAACACATCGCCCCAGATCGTGCACTTGCCGCCCTCGCCGCCAAGGTCTTTCAGTGGGGTGAGGTTCTTGGGGGTGAACATCTTGCCGTGGAAAATGGTGACGGGCTTATCGGTCAGGTCCAGACCATCCACCTTGATGGACGGTGCTGTGTTCTTTTTCTCAAACTTGACCACCGGTGGCGCGATCTTGCGCTCCAGCTTTTCTTCCATCTGGTGCTGCTCGGCTTCGCTTACAGCGCTTTGCAGCGTTACCTGCGGCGTTACCCCGGTGTGGGCCGCAATGCGCTCTGCCAGCAGCTTTTCAAAGTGCATCTCCTGCAAAAACTTGGTGCCATGGCATACGCCGATGGTGATCTTCTGTCCGATGATGTTGATCTTACACCGGTCCAGAAAGCCGTTGATGGGCACGCCGTCCCGCTTCATCTCTTCCATCAGATCGCGCAGGGCCGCTTCGTCCAGCATGGCATAGCCAAACAGGTTCTGGATGCGCAGCTCAAAGCCCTCATAATCCGGCTGCAAGGATGCCAGCAGCCGGGCACAGAGATTTTTGTCCAGCGGCGCACCGCTGCGCAGGGTAAAGATGACCTGCCGCTCCTGCCGCAGCATCTGCGCATGCTCCACAATGACCTGCCCGAAGCAGGCCGCAAATGCCGGGTCCACCATGAACTGCGGCCACAGGTTGGATACGAGTGGTGTCACAAATGGTACTCCTTTTTATACAGCACAAACTGCCGCACCCGTTTTTGCAGGTGTGGCAGCTGTGAAAAAAGCCAAATTACAGTTTATAGATCTCATCCATGAACTGATCCAGGATGTTGTCTCCGGTCAGCTTTTTGATGGGCTTGCCGTGGATAAACAGCACCGCCTCGCCCTTGCCGCCGGCAATGCCGATGTCTGCTTCGCGGGCTTCACCGGGGCCGTTGACCACGCAGCCCATCACGGCCACCTTGATGGATTTTTTGCAGCCCTGCAGCCGCTTTTCCACCTCATTGGCGATCTCGGTGCAGGGATACTGGGTGCGGCCGCAGGTGGGGCAGGTGATGACCTCCGGGCCTGCTACCGGGAAGCCCACGGCGCGCAGGATGTTGTAGCCCGCTTCCACTTCCTTTTCCGGCTCTGCGGCCAGCGAGACGCGGATGGTATCGCCAATGCCTTCCAGCAGCATTCCGCCGATGCCCATGCCGCTTTTCAGCAGACCCATCTGGTAGGTACCCGCCTCGGTAACACCCACATGGAGCGGGTAATCCGTGACAGCGCTGAGCTGGCGGTAGGCCTCCATCATGCGGGGCACATTGGAGTTCTTGATGGAAATGACGATGTTGTTGAAATCGAATTTTTCCAGCAGGCGCACATGGTACAGTGCACTCTCCACCATGGCCTCCGGCGTGGGGGCACCGTATTTTGCAAGGATGTGCTTTTCCAGACTGCCGCCGTTCACACCGATGCGGATGGGAATGTTCTTGCGCTGACAGGCATCCACCACAGCCTTCACCCGGTCATCGTCGCCGATGTTGCCGGGGTTGATGCGGATCTTATCCACGCCCACATCTGCGCAGGCCAGAGCCGCCTTGTAGTCAAAATGGATGTCTGCCACAATGGGGATGTTCACCGCATTCTTGACGGCTTCGATGCACTTTGCATCCGCCGGGCTGGGGCAGGTCACGCGCAGGATCTGACAGCCAGCAGCTTCGCACCGCTTTGCCTGCGCCACATTGCCCTCAATATCCTCCACCGGCACGTTGAGCATCGTCTGCACCGCAACAGGATTCTTGCCGCCGATGGTCACATTGCCGATTTTCACTTCCCGTTTTAACTGCCGCATAAAGTTTCCCTTTCTGTTTTTGCTCACATTGCACCGGTCACAAGCCGGATGATATCATTATAGGTTGCAAAGAGCATCAGGCCAAACAGCAGTGCAAAGGCCGCAACGGTCAGTGTGCCCTGCAGCTTTTCCGGCACTGCATGGCCGGTAACGCCCTCAATGATCAAAAATACCACCTTGCCGCCATCCAGTGCCGGGAAGGGCAGCAGATTGAACACGCCCAGATTGATTGTGATGAGGGCCAGCAGCTCCAGCAGATCCTGCCAGCCGTAGCTTGCCGCCTGACCGATCGCTGTCACGATACCCACCGGGCCGGACAGATTGTTGATGCTCTCACGTCCGCGCACAAGGTCTGCCAGCGAGATAAACGCGATGCGTCCGTAGTACAGGGTGCTGTTCCATGCTTCTTTTAACACATTGAGCGGTGTTTTTTTGATGCCGTACACCGTAAAGCCAAGGGTCATATGGGTCTGGCCGCTCTCGTCCTGCCAGGTGTCGAACTGCACGTCCGGCAGTTCCACCTTTTGGCCGTCCCGCTTCACGGTGAACCGGGCGCGATAGGCTTCGGTGCGCACCAGCTCATAAAGGATGTCGTTGGCCACAAAGCAGCGCCTGCCGTTCACGGCAACGATCTCGTCCCCCGCCTGCAGGCCGGTCTGGCCGCAGAGGGCATCGTTCTCAATGGAATAGATGGTCTTGCTGGTGATGGCTCCTTCCTGTGCTGCCACAAGAATGACCAGCACCACAAAGCCCAGCACGAAATTCATGAAGGCACCTGCCACCATCACAAGCACACGCTGCCATACCAGTGCCTCGTTCAAAGGGATGCCGGTGCGCTGCTCCGGCGGGACAGGGTTTTCGTCCTCTGCTTCCCGTTCGTCGCGGGTCGCTTCGGCCTGCTGGCTCTCGGGGCTTTCCTCGCCCTCCAGCGCCACATAGCCGCCTACCGGCAATGCACGCAGGCTGTACTGGGTGCCCTTGTAAATTTTCTTCCACAAAGCCGGCCCCATGCCGATGGAAAACTCGTTGACCTGAATGCCGCAGAGCTTTGCCACGGTAAAGTGCCCGAATTCATGAATGGCGATCACAGCGCTGAACACGATCAGTGCGGCGATCAGGGTGATAAAAATTGACATTGCGTCTCCTAAAGATCAAAGATGTGCGCGCACGAACTCTCGTGCCATGCGGTCGCACTCGTACACATCGCTGAGGGTATACTCGCCGCCAAAGCTGTCGCTGTCCACGACTGCTTCCACCAGACGGCCAATATCGAGGAAGCCAATTTTGTCCTCAAGGAAGAGCTTAACAGCTTCCTCATTGGCACCGTTGGCGGCACATGGGCCGAGACCGCCCTTTTTGATGGCCTTTTTGCAGGCGGCAAGGCAGCGGAAGGTCTCGTCGTCTGCCACATCGAAGGTGAGCACCTTGAGTGCGGCAAAGTCCAGCTCCGGCACAACGCCGGGTACGCGCTTTGGGTAGGTGAGCGCATACTGGATGGGAATGCGCATATCCGGCACACCCAGCTGAGCAATGACCGAATTATCGCTGAACTGCACCGCCGAATGCACGATGCTCTGGCGCTGCACCACGATCTGGATCTTCTCCGGCGGCAGGCCGAACAGCCACACTGCCTCGATCAGTTCCAGACCCTTGTTCATCAGGGTGGCAGAGTCAATGGTAATCTTTGCGCCCATGTTCCAGTTGGGGTGCTTGAGGGCATCCGCCTTGGTCTTACCGCGCAGCTCCTCGGTCTTCATCCCGAAGAAGGGGCCGCCGGATGCCGTGAGCAGGATCTTGGTCAGGCTGGGGGCACTCTCCTTATCCTGCAGGCACTGGAAGATGGCCGAATGTTCACTGTCCACCGGCAGCAGCTTTACACCATGCTTTGCCACGGCCTGTGTGACCAGATGGCCGCCGGTGACAAGACTCTCCTTGTTGGCAAGGGCCAGATCATGCCCGCTTTCGATCGCGCACAGGCTGGCACCAAGGCCTGCAATGCCCACCACGCTGTTCAGCACCACATCGGTGCCGTCCAGTGCGGCCAGCTGCTTGAGCCCTTCCGGCCCTACCAGCAGCCGGGGCGCATCTGCACGACCGGAAAGCTCCGCATCCAGCCTGCGGGCCGCATCCGGGTCGGTCATGCAGACATAGCGCGGATGAAACTCTTCGATCTGCTGCAGGATCTTGTCTACATGGCTGTGGGCAGAAAGGCCGAACACCTCATAGCCCTGTGCACGGATCACATCCAGACTCTGGGTGCCGATGGAACCGGTAGAACCCAGCAGAGTGATTTTTTTCGACATCACACGTTCCCCCTTTTAATAGTAGAACACCGCCGTAATGACCATGGTCACAAAGGGCGCAATGAACATCACACTGTCAAAGCGGTCCAGAATGCCGCCGTGCCCCGGGAAGATGGTGCCGTAATCCTTGATGCCGCACTGGCGCTTGACCACGCTGGCAAACAGATCGCCATAAATGCCCAGCACCGCCGCCACGCAGCCCAGCAGCGCAATGATCACGTACATGGAAACGCCGATGTTGGAACGGGTGAAGGCTTCCATCCGGTTTGCCGCCACTGAGTACACCAGTGTGATGATCACACCGAACACCATGGTGCCCAGAACACCGCCAATGGCACCTTCCACGGTCTTTTTGGGGCTGACCACCGGGCAGAGCTTGTGCTTGCCAAAGGCACGGCCTGCAAAGTAGGCACAGGTATCGCCGCCCCAGGCAAAGCAGAGGATGAGCAAGATAAAGAACACCGCATCGTAGCCGTACTGCTCCACCGGCAGCAGCTCCTTGAGCCGGATAAAGGAATAGAAGCAGAAGATCACGATACCGGAGAACATCAGCAGGCCGCTGGCCTTCTGATAGCTGATGGTGCCATTGCGCACCACCAGATAGATGGCATAAAAGGTGACCAGCAGAAAGGACATCGGCATCACCAGCCGCCGCATGACCTGATAGTTGCTCGTCATGACCAGCAGTGTATACGGCACCAGAACCGCATACATCAGCCAGTCCTTCTTTTCAAAGCCGAGGGCGCTGTAGATCTCGTGAACGGCGATCAGCGTAATGGCCGCGATGACCAGATTAAAGATCAGAGTGTTGAAGGTGAACATCACGCCGATCAGTACGATGATGCCCACGATCGCAGTAATAACACGTGTTTTCATAGATTGGATCTCCTTTTCACCGGTCGGTGCCGCACCCCTCTGGATTAAGTTTGGCTCCGGCAAAGCCGCCGGGCCGTCCGGTCCCTGCACCGTGTGCAGGAGGTCTTGGGTTTTACAGTCCGCCAAACCGGCGGGAGCGATGATTGAACTCCTCAATGGCAGCGTCGGCGCAGCAGCGGGTGAAATCCGGCCACAGAACGTCCATTTCTACCAGCTCCGAGTAAGCTGCCTGCCAGAGCATGAAGTTGGACAGCCGCTTTTCTCCGCTGGGACGCAGGATAAAATCCGGGTCCTTCTGGCCAGCGGTATACATGGCATCGCTGAGCAGCTGTTCCGTGATCTCTTCGGGCTTTATCTCCCCTGCCGCCGCCTTTGTCGCCAGCTGCTGCGCCGCCCGCACGATCTCCGGGCGGCCGCCGTAGTTGATGGCAATGTTCAGGGTCATGCCGGTCTTGACCGAAGAATCTGCTTCCAGCTTGTTCATCAGCTGCTGCAGCTTTTCATCCAGCACCGTGCGGTCGCCCATGAACTTGATGCGGATATTGCGGTTCTTGTAGTCAAAGCCCTTCAGCAGATATTCGCCGAACAGCCGCATGATGGCGTTGACCTCTTCCAGCGGACGCTTCCAGTTCTCGGTGGAAAACGCATAGAAGTACACCGACGAAACGCCCAGCTCATCGCAGTAATCTGCGATATCGCTGAACACCTCTGCGCCTCTTTTGTGCCCGGCAGTGCGGGGCAGGCCGCGGTTCTTTGCCCAGCGGCCGTTGCCGTCCATGATGATGCCGATGGAAAGACCCTCGGCAAATTCTTTAGGATGCGCCATTGTTTCCTCCCGGCAGCAACGCCGCCTTCAACAAAAGTGCCGCGCACTCTTCTTCAGCGCACGGCACCTCCAGTTTATTGCATCTGCGCAGATCAGACAGACATGATCTCCTTCTGCTTTTCTTCCACCGCAGCATCGATGTTCTTGATATACTTGTCGGTCAGCTTCTGGACATCCTCTTCCATGGTCTTCTGGCTGTCCTCGGTCAGCTCGCCGGCCTTCTTCATGGCCTTGGCCTTATCCATAGCCTCGCGGCGGATGTTGCGCACTGCCACCTTAGCCTCCTCGCCCAGCTTGGAAACTTCCTTTGCCAGCTGCTTGCGGCGCTCCTCGGTGGGAGCCGGGAAGTTCAGGCGGATGGTAGAGCCGTCATCAATGGGAGTGATGCCCACATCGCTGGCCATGATGGCCTTGCTGATGGGGCGCAGCAGAGTACGGTCCCACGGGGTAATGGTCAGGGTGCGTGCTTCGGCCACAGCCACGGATGCCACCTGCTGGATGGGAGTGGGGGCACCATAATAATCCACGCTGACCTTATCCAGCACAGCGGGATTTGCGCGGCCTGCGCGCACAGCGCCCAGTTCGCGGCCCAGATGTTCGACCGAGCTCTTCATCTTGTCTTCGTAAACCTTGGTGTTGCTGCTCATTGCGGTAGTCTCCTGTTCCTTTTTATCTTGGGGCTGCGCTGCAATGCGTCTGCCCTATAATGTATGTCGGCTGCAGGCGTTTCAGCCCTCGTAAACCAGTGTGCCCACATTCTCGCCCTGCACGGCACGGGCAATGTTGTCCGGGTCGGCCAGATCGAACACGAGGATGGGCAGCTTGTTGTCGCGGCACAGAGTGGCAGCAGTGCCGTCCATGACAGCCAGCTGGTCTTCCAGCACCTTGGTAAAGGTGAGGGTATCATACTTCTTTGCGTCGGCGTACTTGTGGGGATCCTTATCGTAAACGCCATCCACCATAGTAGCCTTGAACATCACATCGGCGCTCACTTCCACAGCGCGCAGAGCGGTTGCCGTATCCGTGGAGAAGAACGGGTTGCCGGTGCCGCCGCCGAACACGGCGATCTTGCCCTCATCCATGGCGCGCAGGGCATCCTTGCGGGTAAAGGGCTGTGCCACCTGTGGCATGGTGATGGAGGTGAACACCTCAGTGGGCACACCCAGCTGTTCCAGCTTATCGGAAACAGCCAGTGCATTCATCACGGTTGCCAGCATACCGATCTTATCGGCCAGTGTGCGCTCCATCTTGCCGCTGGAACGGCCGCGCCAGAAGTTGCCGCCGCCCACAACAATGCCGATCTGCACGCCGAGGTCGTGTGCTTTCTTCACGCCGCCGCAGATCGCGTCCATGGTGGGCTCGTCAAAACCCATGCCCTTTTCGCCGCCCAGTGCTTCGCCGCTGATTTTCAGAAGGATACGCTGATATTTCAATGCCATAATCCAAACACCACCTGTTTTTATCTTCCGTCAGGGCATAGGCATACCCTGGCATTTTTTACTATAGCTTATTTTACAATAAAACATCCATAAAGTAAACAGGAAATCTGCGCGGAAATCCGGAAGCTTTTATGAACGGCTGCGCAGACCGCGCAGCAGCTGCTTCATTTCAGGCGGAATGCGGCGGCTTTCCACCGCTTTCTGGATGGCTTTGTTGTGGGTCCACAGATCCAGCCGCTTTTCTGTGAGCCACGGCAGCGCGGCATCCGGCTGCTTTGCCAGTGCTGTGGCAAAATACCATGCCCGCATCATATTGATATAGCATGCCGTGCTGTGCACATCGGCCACCCATTCCAGATATTCCGGCCGGAATGCATCATCCAGATAATAGCGCATCAGCATCTCCATGCCATAGCGCACGGTGTACACCTCGCCCGAATCCAGCCAGCGGCGAATGGGCACCAGCAGTTCCTTCTTGTGCTTTGCAAACACTTTGGGGCAAAAGCAGTCACAGGTGGCCCAGTTGTTGATGTAGGGCAGGAACGCTTCCGTTTCAGCCAGCGCCCTGTCGTAGTCCCGGATAAGTTCGATCAGAAACGCGTGGAGGTTGTTCTCTTCGTAGTATCCATGCGGCAGGGCCTGTAAAAACACTTCTGCTTGCGCTGTGCCTGCGAGCTGTTTTGCCAACTTGCGCAGAGCCGGAACGCGCACGCCGATCACCGTTTCCGGCGGCACGGTGGGCATCAACGCACTGTGAAAGGTGCGGTATGCTTCATCCCGCAGGGCAAACAGCTGCGCACGAATGATCTCTGCTTCCGGCTCCATCCTCTCTCCCTCCGTTCTTTTCTATTGTAGCAGAGCCGTATGGAAAAGCAAGGCCGTTCCGGCATTCTTTTCCGGTGCTTTAAGGAACATACAAAAATTGGGCTGGACATTTGTGCCGGAACATGCTATAATATCGTTCGTAAATGCGGGCATCGTACATCGGCTAGTATATCAGCCTTCCAAGCTGAGGAGGTGGGTTCGATTCCCATTGCCCGCTCCATGCAAAAAAAGCGCCGTGGCCTTTTGGGTCACGGCGCTTTTGTTTTGCTTTATCGGTCCCACTTATCGCACAGGGCATTGATCTGGTCGGCAAACTTGGCAAGGTCTTTGTTTGCGCCGCCCTCGTTGTGCTCGATGACCCGCAGCAGGCGCTTGCCGGCGCTGACCAGCCGCTGGAACACACTGGCCGCACGGCTCTGGCCTTCATTGGCCTTGTGCTCAATGCGGACGCGCATGCCCTCCTGCAGGCATACGGCTCCCTCGGCTCCGATGGCCCACTGTGCGCCGTTGTAGGGTGCGCAGGCAGTGAAGCCCTGTTCCGTCAAGGTCTGCACAAAGTGGTCCTCGGTCTCATCTTCGCCGTGCATCACGAACACACGCTTTGGTTTCTGCTCAAAGGAGTTCACCCACCGCAGCAGACCTTCTCTGTCCGCATGGCCGGACATGCCGGTGAGCTGGCACAGTTCTGCCTGCACCTCAATAGGTTCACCGAACAGTTTTACCGTCGTTGCACCTTCCAGCAGGGTGCGGCCCAGCGTGCCCACCGCCTGATAGCCCACGAACAGAATGGTGCACTCCGGCCGCCATAGATTGTGCTTGAGGTGGTGGCGGATGCGGCCTGCCTCGCACATACCGCTGGCCGAGAGGATGACCTTTGGCACGCGGTCTGCATTGATCATGCGGGATTCATCACTGGTCACCGTGACGCGCAGCCCCGGGAAGGTGATCGGATCAATGCCTTTTTCCAGCAGAGCGCGGGTGTCCGCATCAAAGCAGTCCGGGTCGGTATCTTTAAAGATGCGGGTCGCCTCGATGGCGAGCGGGCTGTCAATGTACACCGGGAAGTTGCCGTGTCCCTTCACAAGGCCCTTTTCCTTGATCTCACGGATAAAGTAGAGCATCTCCTGCGTGCGGCCCACCGCAAAGCTGGGAATAACCACATTGCCGCCCCGGTCAAAGGTGCGCTGCAGGATCTTCGTCAGTTCGCTCACATAGTCCGGCTTCGGGCCGTGGCTGCGGTCGCCGTAGGTAGATTCCATAAAGGCGTAGTCCGCCTCTTTGATGTAAGCAGGATCCTTGATGATGGGCTGATCCAGATTGCCGATATCACCGGAGAATACCAGCTTGGTCGTGGTCTCACCCTCGGTGATCCAAAGCTCTATGCTGGCCGAGCCAAGCAGATGGCCCACATCCACAAAGCGGGCTTCAATGCCCGGTGCAAGCTGGAAGCGCTGCTCATAGGCCTTGCCCACAAACAGCTTCATGGCTGCTTCAGCATCCTGCACAGTATACATCGGTTCCACCGGTTCTGCGCCGGAGCGCTGGCCCTTGCGGTTTTTCCACTCCGCTTCAAATTCCTGAATATGGGCCGAGTCCCGCAGCATGATGCCGCACAGCTCCACCGTGGGGTTCGTGGCATAGATCTTGCCGCGGAAGCCGTTGCGCACCAGCAGCGGCAGCATACCGGTATGGTCGATGTGTGCATGGGTGGCCAGCACCCAGTCGATCTCGCCGGGTGCTACCGGGATGGGCTGGTTTTCGTATACGTCCTTGCCCTGCTCCATGCCGCAGTCGATCAAAAAGCGCTGCCCAGCCGCTTCGATCAAAGTGCAGCTGCCGGTGACCTCATGGTTCGCGCCCAGAAATGTGATCTTCATAAAAACACCTCCGGCTTTATTTCTTCTGTATCCTTAGTATAGCATATTCTAAAGGTACACGCCGCACAAATCGCATGGCTTTTCTCAGGCATTTTGCCGAAAGGTTGAAAAATTTTTTATACAATCTTGACAAACCACCCCTTTCTGTTATAAACTTAAACTTGTATGACGTTCGTTCGTATTTTATGAGTTTTAATAATAGAGAGGTTGAATTTTATGGTTCGTAACGATTTGCGCAACGTTGCCATTATCGCTCACGTTGACCACGGCAAGACCACCCTGGTGGACGCAATGCTGCGTCAGAGCGGCGCATTCCGCGATAATCAGGTCGTGGCTGAGCGCGTCATGGACAGCGGCGATATCGAGCGTGAGCGTGGCATTACCATTCTGGCCAAGAACTGCTCCTGCACCTACAAGGGTGTCAAGATCAATATTGTCGATACTCCGGGCCATGCCGACTTTGGCGGCGAGGTGGAGCGCGTGTTGAAGATGGTCAACGGCGTTCTGCTGCTGGTGGATGCTGCCGAGGGCTGCATGCCCCAGACCCGTTTTGTGCTGCAGAAGGCTCTGCAGCAGAACCTGAGTCTGGTGGTGGCCATCAACAAGATCGACCGCCCCGATGCCCGCATCAAGGAAGTCATCGACGAAGTTCTGTACCTGCTGATGGATCTGGGCGCCACCGATGAGCAGCTGGACTGCCCCATGCTGTTCTGCTGCGGCCGTGATGGCACCGCAAGCCTGGACCCGGATGTACCCGGCACCGACCTGATTCCTCTGTTCGATACTCTGCTGAGCACCATCAAGCCGCCTGAGGGCGACCCCGAGGCTCCCTTCCAGATGCTGGTGTCCTCTGTGGACTACAACGAGTTCGTTGGCCGCATCGGCATCGGCCGCATCCAGAACGGCGTCGCCAAGGTGGGCGAGGAAGTGGTCGTGTGCGACTGGCACAACCCCGATCTCAAGATGCGCGGCCGTCTGACCAAGCTGTATGACTTCCAGGCCAATGGCCGTCAGCCCTGCGACAACATCACCGCAGGCGACATCGTGGCTTTCTCCGGTCTGCCCGACGTCACCATCGGCAACACCCTGTGCAGCCCCTCCAATATCGAGCCGCTGCCCTTCGTGAAGATCAACGACCCCACCGTCGAGATGACCTTCTCCGTCAACGACAGCCCGCTGGCCGGCCGTGAGGGCAAGTATGTCACCAGCCGCCAGATCCGTGACCGTCTGCAGAAAGAGCTGCTGAAGGACGTCGCTCTGAAGGTGGAGGATTCCGCCACCACCGATTCCTTCCGTGTCATGGGCCGTGGTGAGATGCATCTGTCCATCCTCATCGAGACCATGCGCCGCGAAGGCTATGAGCTGCAGGTCTCTCCCCCGCACGTTCTGACCAAGGTCATCGACGGCAAGACCTACGAGCCTATGGAGCACGTCGTCATCGACGTTCCCTCCCAGTATCAGGGTGCTGTCATGACCGGTCTGGGCCAGCGCAAGGCCATTCTGCAGCAGATGGAGTCTCTGGGTTCCGACCGTGTGCGTCTGGAGTTCCGTATGCCCAGCCGCGGCCTGTTCGGCTACCGCAACCAGTTTCTGACCGATACCCACGGCGAAGGCATCATCAACCAGATCTTCGACGGTTACGATGTCTGGGCTGGCATGATTGCCAACCGCTCCACCGGTTCTCTGGTCAGCTTCGAGACCGGCGAGGCCGTCACCTACGGTCTGTTCAACGCACAGCAGCGCGGTACTCTGCTGGTGGGCGCCGGTGAGAAGGTCTACGAAGGCATGGTCATCGGCTACACCGCTTCCGGCGAGGATGTGGATGTCAACGTCTGCAAGACCAAGCACCTGACCAACACCCGTGCATCCGGCTCCGATGATGCTCTGCGCCTGATCCCCATTAGCAAGCTCAGCCTGGAAGGCTGCCTGGAATTCCTTGCACAGGACGAGCTGCTGGAGGTCACTCCTGAAAATCTGCGCATCCGCAAGCAGATCCTGAACCACGAGCAGCGCATGAAGGCCAAGAGCAAGCTGAAATAAGCCTTTCCTTCTTTTATAATATGTACTTTACCGTCCTGCAGCGTTTCAAAACACTGCAGGACGGTTTTATTTTGCCAAAAATGATTCATTTTTTAAAAAAAGGCTTGCAAAAGGCATTCTTATGCGGTATAATATCTCTTGCAGTCACAAATGTGATTTGCCTCTTTAGCTCAGTCGGTTAGAGCACCTGACTGTTAATCAGGGTGTCGCCTGTTCGAGTCAGGCAAGAGGCGCCAGAAGAAAAGGCAATGTTCCACAGAACATTGCCTTTTTTGTTTGTCCCACACTACACCCTTTTTCTGTACAGCCATGCAGTCGTGTTTCTCCTCTGTTTTTTGGGCTTCTCTGTCCAAAAAGCACAGCATTCATGCGAAAAAAGCATCAAGCATAATGATTTCTTAAAATTTGACTACTTGAAGAAGATGTCACATTGTGGTATACTGCTTATAAGCTTTGGGAATTTGTATCTGTTTTTCCAAAGTCCGGCACACAGATCAAAGGGTAGGTGCTCCCTTCTTTTGATAGCAGCCGACCGGTGTTTTGTCATGGTTCTCCGCAGGACAGGACAAAGCACCGGTCTCTGTGCTGTTGTTTCAGGCTCCGGCTCTTTTCACGTTGTCAGATCTGCGGCAGGCCGCTTCTTCAAAACGCCTGCCGCTGTTTGAATAAATTTGTATATGATCAAAGGAAGCATCTATGCGTTATACCTATGTCCGGCAGCACGACACCACTGACTGTGCGGCTGCCTGCCTCGCAATGGTGTGCCTCCATTACAAAAAGGAAGTTACCATCACCCGCCTGCGCGATATGATGGGTACCGACCTGAAAGGCACGAACCTTGTTGGTTTGCAGAAAGCCGCTAATGAGTTGGGTTTCACCACTGCAGCGGTTCGCGTAGACCGTGAAAATTTCCTCAGCGATTTCTCGCTGCCCTGCATTGCGCAGGTCATCACCGATCAGGGTCTGGCCCACTTTGTGGTTGTCTTTAAAAAGACCACCATCAAAGATGACGGTGAGCGTCGTCGGCACATGCTGAAAGAAGCCGAAGCCGCCAAGGAAGATGAGAAGAACGGCAAAAAACACAAGTGCAAGGATTATGTCGTGATTGGCGACCCCGGCAGTGAGCTGAAAAAGATCTCTCTGGATGAGTTCTACAAGAACTTTACCGGTGTTCTGCTGCTGATGAACCCCACCTCGGAGTTCAAGGGCGGTAAGATCGAAAAGGGCGGCATGTTCAAGCGTTACGTCGACCTGTTGCTGCCCCAGAAGAAGCTCTTTGCCTATGCGATCCTGAGTTCTCTGATCGTTACGATCCTGGGCATTGCCTCCTCCATGTTCAACAAGATCCTGATGGACGAGGTCTTGCCATATGGCCTAGACAATCTGCTGGTCACGCTGATCCTTGTGTTCAGCATGGTCAGCATCACCAATACGCTGGTGGGCTTTGTCCGGCAGTGGGTTCTGATTCACCTATCCATCAAGATCGATATTCCGCTGATGCTGGGTTACTTCGGGCATATCTTCCGTCTGCCCATGAAGTTCTTTGCCACCCGCAAGACTGGTGATATCACCACCCGTTATTCGGATGCAAACACCATCAAATCCATCTTTACCAGCATTGCGCTGAGCCTGATCATGGATATCTCGATGGCCATTATCACCGGTATCATCCTGTTCCGCATGAATGCGATGCTCTTCTCGATCTCGCTGTTCATGGCTCTGGTCAGCATTCTGCTGGTGCTGATCTACAAGCAGCCTTACAAAAAGATCAACGAAGAGACCATGGTGCAGTCCGCTGCACTGAACAGCCAGATGATCGAAAGCCTGCGCGGCATTGAGACGGTCAAGTGCAACGCCAACGAGGATACCGAAATGGAGAACCTCGAGCGTGAGTATATCAAGAGCCTGAAGATCAGCCTGCGCTCCAGCAAGATCAGCACCACGCAGGGCCTGATTTCCTCCTTCATTTCCACCGGTTTCAGCATGCTGACCACCTATGTGGGTATCAGTCAGGTTCTGAAGGGGGAGATGACACTGGGCGGATTCATGGCCTTCAGCACGCTGTCCTCTTACTTTACTTCCCCGCTGAGCAACTTGATCGGTCTGCAGATGCAGATTCAGGAGGCCAGCATTTCCATGAAGCGTCTGGGCGAGATCATGGATTATCCCTCCGAGACGGTCGGCGACGAAGACCGCACCGATCTGGACAAGGTGGAGGGCGATATCGAGTTTAAGGATGTCACTTTCCGTTATGGCAACCGCGCCCCTGCACTGGATCACATCAGTTTTACCATTCCGGCCGGTAAAAAGGTCGCGCTGGTGGGCAGCAGCGGCAGCGGCAAATCCACGATCACCAAGCTTCTGCTCAAGTATTATGAGCCGGAAGATGGCGAGATCGACTTGAACGGTGTGAATCTGGCTGAATACACCAATGATTCTGTCCGCCGCGCAATTTCTTATGTGCCGCAGAACGTTGAGCTGTTCAGCAAGACCATTTATGATAACATCCGCGTTTCCCGTATGGACGCTACGATGGACGAAGTTAAGGAAGCTGCCAAGAAGGCAGATGCTCACGACTTTATCCGTCATCTGCCCCTGCAGTATAACACCTATCTGGAAGAAGCAGGCAACGGCCTGTCCGGCGGTGAAAAGCAGCGCATTGCGCTGGCACGCGCTTTCCTGAAAGATTCCAACCTCTACATTCTGGATGAATCCACCAGTAATCTGGACTTTGCTACGGAAAATCTGATCTTCAACATGATCTACGATCAGCTTGCAGATCGTTCCATGCTGATCGTAGCTCACCGCCTGTCCACCGTTCGTGACTGTGATCTGATCCTTGTGATGGATCACGGCAAGATCGTGGAACGCGGCACGCACGATGAGCTGCTTGCCAAGGAAGGCAAGTACTACGAGCTGTGGAACATGCAGCAGGGTATCTACCGCAGCAAAAAGGCAGAGCCCAAGCAGTCTGTCATGCAGGCCGTGGTGGAAGAGGATGACGACGGTGAGTCGATCACCTATTGATGTGTTGCAGCCGGGTGCGTACCCGGTTACATATGAAAGGGAGTCATTCATGATGGATAGCTTGATTTGACATAGTTTTGCTGTGTCAGATAAAAAGAGCTAGAAAGACTTTCTGTTTAGTAGAAGTAGATGGTGTTATCCCGAACAGGCCCCGCCTGCTCAGGTAACTATGCCTCACTATGGTGTGCCCGGAGGCAAAATGCCTCCGGGCACATTTTATTTGCAAGATCCCTATTACTTTTATAAGTAGTAGGCGATCGGGAGCGGAGAGGAAGCTGCTCTCTGCAGCGGTTTTCTCCCCTTTCTCGATTGCCTATTACTGCCTCTTCTGAGGTAAATCTGAAAAGGAACCGAGGTATTCAACATGAAAGAGATCAAAGTAGCCGAGAACAAGACCCTGAAGCTCACCAATGTGCTCTCCCGTGAGATCCATCCGGAAGAGATGGCCAGTCTGCCCGTGGTGCTGACCCAGATGCACAACTTTATCAAGAGCAACAACGCACAGCCCATTGGCCCCATTGTGCAGGCCATGGTGGTTGGTGAGGACCGTCAGATGCACCTGTACATGATGCAGCAGGCTACCCAGTTCATCGGCCAGATGGAGCAGGACTACCATATGGATGCTGTTCTGCGCGTGAAGAACTGCCTGTATGCCCACTACACCGGCCCCATGCCCGACAGCCAGCTGGCTTCCTACAAGCTGCAGGTCCACGCTTTTGAGAATGAGCAGAAACTGACCGGCACCTCCTATACCATCTATGTCAATCAGGATGAGGATGATGCCGTGGTCGATGTCTTTATGGAGACCAAGTAATTATGACGATTAAAGTTCAGAACCTTTCGGATCTGCAGGACCGCCGCATCATGATGGAAAAAAAGCTGCCGCCTTATGGCTACGCTTTTGTCATTCTGGTGGGCATCTTCATGCTGTTTCTGGTGGTGTGGAGCACCCATACCAACCGCATTTATGTCAGCCAGAACGCTGGCACCGTGCAGGCCAGCAATAAAACCTATATCATGTCCAGTTATTCCGGCTCCATTACCGAGATGTATATTTCGGAGGGCAGCTATGTGAACGAGGGCGACCTCGTGGCCCACATCAAGAGCACGGATATCGACATGCAGCAGGATAACCTGGAAAGCCAGCTCAAGATCTACCAGACCCAGCTGGACCAGTACAACAAGCTGCTGCAATGCGTGCAGGATGATACCAACTACTTCAGCGAGACAAACCCTGAAGATCAGCCCTACTACTATCAGTACGAGACCTACAAGAGCCAGGTCTCTCAGAAGACCTTTGATGCCACGGCCTATCAGGCTGCCGGTTACTCCGATGCTCAGATCAAGACCATGATGGAGCAGAGCCAGAGCGAAGTAGAAGCTCTGTACTACTCCACCATGCAGTCCATCTCCCAGAGCATTACCAGCGCACAGAGCAACGTGGACAACGTTCAGGCTCAGCTCGATGCCTTGAACACCGGTGCCAACGATTACTACATCTACGCCCCCACCTCCGGTGTGATTCACATGGATACTCCTTACAAAGAGGGCATGGTGCTGAGCGCAGGCTCCCCGCTGGCCACTGTTGCCAGCGAGAACGACGATCTGGAGATCGTTGCCATGGTCACCGTGAATGACCGCCCGCTGCTTCATGTGGGTGACCCGTGCAAGATCGCCATTACCGGCCTTTCGGAGTATTCCTATGGCACCCTGACCGGCACTGTAACGGCCATTGACAGTGACGTGACGGCCAGCTCCAACGCTTCCTACTATAAGATGACCATTAAGCCCGATGCCACTTATGTGGTGAGCCGCAGCGGCGACAAGGTGGATCTTTCCAACGGCATGAGCGTTACTGCCCGCGTGGAGTACGATCAGGTCACCTATTTCGAGTACGCAATGGAAGCCCTGGGCGTTCTGTTCCGTTAAACCGGAGCTGTGCTGACTGCCAGCCGCCGCTATATCACCCAAAGAGGTACACTTACTATGAAATCAACCGCAAAAAAACTGGCCGTCTGTGCGGCAGCGCTCTGCCTGCTGGCCTGCGGCACAGCTGTGTCTGCGGCCGCAGCAAGCCCTGTCTCCGGCCTTGCCCTGAGCGGCGTTGCCATGCCGTGGGATCAGGATGTGCCTGCCGAAAGCATTGAGGCCGGCAGCTATACCGCCAACATGCTGCTGGGTTCCTCTCAGCAGCTGTCTCCTGTGGTGCGTCCGCGCAACTCTACCGACTCGGTTGTCTTTATCTCGGACGATACTTCCATCCTGACCGTGAGCAACTCCGGCGTCGTGCAGGCTGTGGGCGTAGGCACCACCCGCATCACCGCTGCCGCAGGCAACCAGATCTGTGCCTACACCATCGTTGTCTCCATGGATTCTTCCATGATCGTTACCGAGATGGACCTTTCCCTTTCCTCCAACACCATTTATGTTGGCAACTCGGTCTCGGCACAGCTGCAGGTGCGGCCTACTTCGGCTTCCAACTATGCCACCGTCGCCCTGACCTCTTCCAATGAGAAGGTCGCCACGGTGAACAATTTCGGCCGTGTTACCGGCATTGCCCCCGGCACCGCCACCATTACCGCTACCTGCGGTTCGGTGACTGCTACCACCAATGTCACGGTCATGAGTATTCCCAACTCCGGCACCGGCACCGGCACCGCCAGCACTGGTTCTTCCAACAGCGGTCAGGTCGTCACGGTGAATCCTTCCTACGTTGTGCTCAAGCCCGGTGCCACCCGCACCCTGACTGCCAGTGTCAAGCCTTCTTCCGCTTCCCAGAAGTTCACCTATAAGTCCGCCAACAGCAACATTGCCACGGTCAGCCCCAGCGGCGTGATCACGGCTGTGGGCACCGGCGCTACTTCCATTACCGTTTCCAACGGCACTGCATCCGCCCTGGTCACGGTCATCGTCAACCGTTCGGCTGCATCTTCTTCCGATAATTCTTCGGACAGCAGCTCCACCGAACCGGATAACGATACTCCCATCGAGATCGATCCCGTTGTGCAGGCCATTCAGGACAGTGAGGACAACGAGATCGTTTTCACACAGGCCGAGGTGCCTACCGTGACCGGTGATATCCTCAATGCGCTGCGCACCACCGGCAAGACCCTGTGCGTGGTGGGCGATGGCTACACCATGCAGATCGCAGGCAGCGGTGTCAAGAGCACCACCAGTGAGCTGGACACCATGCTCATCCTGACTGAGTCCGATCAGGGCATCGAGTTTGAGCTGGACAAAGGCAAGGCTCTTCCCTGCTCGGTGCGCATCGATCTGGATGTGAGCACCTATACCCGCCTGTATCTGTACAACGCCGTCTCCAACAAGTGGCAGTACCTGAACAGCTACACCGACGGCATCATCACTGCCGATACTGCAGGCCGTTATCTGCTGACCAACCAGAACCTGAAATTTGCCAATATCAACTGGACCTTCTTCATTGCCGGTGGTGTTGTAGTGGTTCTGATCGGCATTGCATATGTTGTGCTGAAAAAGCGCTACTGGTTCTGGTAAATTTCAAAACCACTCTTTCATGAAACAGCAAGACCCTCTCTGAGTGTGATATGCTCCCCCCTAGAGTAGACAGAGTAAAACAAAAACTCTGCGTACTCTGGGGGTATTTTTATGTCAAGAAAGAACCATCACTTTTGCACAAAAAATTCGCCGTCTCCTTGTGGAAACGGCGAACAATAACTTATATTATTTCTCTGTCTACTTGACGGAGCGCACTTCAATGGAATGCCTGGGCTTTGTTTGCATTATGATGTCTGCCTTCGTTATTTTTCAATGGGCTGCGAGGGCTTCCAGTCCTTGTAGTTCTCGTAGCGGCTCTCACGGATCTTGGTGTGGGACCAGATCTCGTCCGCCGTGGGCTGCCAGTTGGCTGCATAGTTCTTGCACTTCTCGCACAGGTGCTCCACGCTCTCCGGCGACTGCAGGTCGGTGCTGTGGGCACCGGTCTCGTGCACCATCTTCTGCAGCAGTTCGGGGTTTTCCAGCATCGGGCAGGGACGCAGATGGTTCTTGTTGAAGGGCTGGCCGTTGTGATAAGCCATGAACAGCGGGCTGTGCAGGATCTCCAGAATGCTCTGGTCGTGGATATTGGCATTGGAGTAGTGGATGAACACGCACGGCTCTGCATCACCGGCAGAGTTGATGTGGAAGTAGTTGCGTCCGCCGGCAATGCAGCCGCCCACGAACTCGCCATCGTTCTGGAAGTCCATCGGGTAGAACGGGATATCGCACTCTTCCGAGCGCAGATAGCGGATGCGGTCGATCATATATTTACGCTGCTCCGGGGTAGGCATCAGTTCGGGCGCTGCGTCGTTGCCCACGGGCATGTAGTGGAAGTAGAAGCCGAAGTGTGCGCCCTTCTCACACAGGAAACGCATGAACTCATCGTTGGTAACAGCTTCGATATTATCGCGGGTGTAGCAGATGGACGTGCCGAACACGATGCCGTGCTCCTTGAGCAGATCCATAGCATGCATAACAGCGGCATAGTGCCCCTCACCGCGGCGGGCATCGTTGGTCTCCGGGGTGCCCTCGATGGACAACATGAAGGCAATGTTGCCCAAACGCACCACCTCTTTGCAGAACGGCTCATCGATGAGGGTGGAGTTGGTGTAGATGGCAAACTGCACATCGTTGTGCTTCTCGGCCAGCTTGAGGATATCAGCCTTACGCACCAGCGGCTCGCCGCCGGTCAGCATGTACAGGTATACGCCCAGCTCCTTGCCCTCGGTAACGATCTTGTCCATATCCTCAAAGCTGAGGTTGTTCTTGTTGCCATACTCGCCAGCCCAGCAGCCCACGCAATGCATATTGCAGGCAGAAGTGGGGTCGAACAGGATCAGCCAGGGGATGTTGCACTGGTACTTCACGCGGTTTTCGCGGATGGTCTTGGTGCCGCGGAAGAAAGCCTCGTAGCCCAGATTCAGCGCCATGGTGCGGGCCACGTTGGGGTCGGTCTGATCCAGCACACAGTTGATGAGCTTGGACCACTTGCTGTCGGGGTCGGTCAGGGTCTGTCTGGCGTGTTCGTAGGCTTCAGCGCTGAACGAACTGCCATAGAACTGCTTTGCGACATCCACCAGCTGTCCCACGGTTTTCTGACGGTCTTTATCGGCATGAGAAAGCACCACGTCCACCATTTTGCCAACGGCAGCACGCTGCATTTTATGAGTCAGGCTCTCAACAGAAGTATTCATTATCCTTTTCCTCCAAACGGTATTTTTCGGAAATCTCTTTTTCTATTTCTATGCCATTACTCTACCATTCTATCCCACAAGTTGCCATAAACAGAAAAAGCGCCGTGATAGAAAACCCATCACGGCGCGGATTATGATAAAATTTTGTCGTTCTTCCGGTTCAACCGTCCTGTTCCAGATGGATCTTATTGCTGGCAAGGCGGCATAACGCGCGGCGCAGATTCCCCTGCAGCATCCGTCCCGTACGTTCTACCATCAAGGCAGGATCCGTTTTCATGTCCCGGCGGATCCATTCCAGCCCCACGCCCACCAGCGCATATTTGTAAAAATCCACCACAAACTGCTTGTCATCGTCCTGCACGGTGATATCGCGGCATTCGCGATCTGCAAATTCCTTCAGCATGGGGTCCAGAAGCTTGTACAGATACTGCTCCACCTGTTCACGGCCCAAAGAGCGGTATACGTTCAGCACCAGTGCTTTGTTATCCCGGATCTGGTGCAGGATGTCCAGAAACGCTTCGGTCCATGTATCAAAGCTCTGGCAGCCTTCCATCGCCTTGGTTGCATCTTCCGTCAGGATCCAGTCCACCAGGTCGTAAATATCCTTGAAGTGGTAGTAGAAGGTCATGCGGTTCACGCCGCAGTCCTCGGTGATATCATTGATCGTAATTTTGTTGAGGGGCTTTTCCTTCAGCAGCTTTTTCAGCGATGCTTCCAGTGCCCGCTTCGTTGTTTGTGACACAAAAGCCTTCCTTTCCCAACCGTAGAAATTTTTCCTGCTGCGTACGGCGATTGGCAGCTTCGTACATTATAATACCGCAAAAGCCGTTCCGATTGCAAGCATTGATTCTGTCCATTTTGTAAACAAAGAATGATTTCCTGCGTTTTCACTCCGGCAGTTTCTCGCTTCAAGAGCCGTTTCTCAGCCCCCCAAAAGACCCTTCCGGCGGTGCGCAATGCCTGCAAAAGCGGCTTCTTCCGGCAAAAAAGCGGAAAAGGCCCTTGATTTTATATTCCTCTACGCTTAGAATGGGAGCAGACGACTGTGAATTAAGTGCCGTTTTGAGGGAGGGTACAAACTATGATGGATACCATTGGTTTTCTGGGCTGCGGCAACATGGGCGGAGCCATCGCCCGTGCCGTTTGCAAAGCTGTTGACCCTAAGAAGGTTTTTCTGGCAAACCGCACTGCGGCCAAGGCGCAGGCACTGGCCAAGGAACTGGGCTGCAAAACAGCCACCAATGCTGAGGTGGCCGGTGACTGCGATCTGATCTTTCTGGCGGTAAAGCCCCAGATGATGGAAGCTCTGCTCCAGCCGCTCAAATTCACCTTTGACGAGCGCCCCAGCCGTTTTGTGCTGTGCAGCATGGCAGCGGGCCTTTCGATCGCCCGTATTCAGGAGATGGCCGGTGAGGACTTTCCTGTGATCCGCATCATGCCCAACACCCCGGCTTCTGTGGGCGAGGGTATGATCCAGTACTGTTCCAGCAATGTCACCGCTGAGGAAGAAGAAGCCTTCCTCAGGATCATGGCTCCTGCGGGCCGTCTGGACGCCGTGCCGGAAAGTCTGATCGATGCCGCCAGCTGCGTTTCCGGCTGCGGCCCGGCATGGGTGTACCAGTTTATTGAGGCTCTGGCTGATGGCGGCGTGGCCTGCGGCCTGCCCCGCGCCAAAGCGCAGGAATATGCCGCGCAGATGGTTCTGGGCAGCGCAAAGCTGGTGCTGGAAAGCGGAAAGCATCCCGGCGAACTCAAGGATGCTGTGTGCAGCCCCGGCGGCAGCACCATTCAGGGCGTGCGCGTGCTGGAAGAACACGGCCTGCGCGGTGCGGTGATGGATGCCGTGATCGCCTCGTACAATAAGACAAAGGAAATGGGAAAGGGTTAAGGATATCATGCGCATCGTTGTAAAAGTAGGCACTTCTACTCTGGCATACGCCACCGGACGGCTAAACATCCGCCACACGGAACAGCTGGTCAAGGTGCTCAGCGACCTGAAAAACGAGGGTCATGAGGTCATTCTGGTGTCCTCCGGTGCCATTGGCATGGGCGTGGGCAAGCTCTCACTGCCAACCCGCCCAAAGGACACCACCACCAAGCAGGCCTGCGCCGCTGTGGGCCAGTGTGAGCTGATGTACACCTACGACCGGCTGTTCAACGCCTACAATCACACCGTGGCGCAGATCCTGCTCACCGGCGTGGACGTGGAGCACACCGAACGCCGCGTGAACTTTCAGAACACCCTGTCCCGCCTGCTGGAGCTGGGTGCCCTGCCCATCATCAACGAAAACGACACCGTTGCCACCGATGAGATCACCTCCATTGGCGACAACGACACGCTGGCGGCCATCGTGGCCTGCTGCGCCAAGGCTGACCTGTTGGTGCTGCTGAGTGACATCGACGGCCTGTACACCGCCAATCCCCACACCCACACGGATGCAAAGCTCATCCCGCTGGTGGAGGAGATCACCCCCGAGGTGATGGCTCTGGCCGATGGTGCCGGTTCGGCCCTTGGCACCGGCGGCATGGCCACCAAGCTGCGCGCTGCCCGCATGGTAACGGGCAGCGGTGCCGATATGGTCATTGCCAACGGCGCACACCCGGAGCTTTTGTACGACATTGCCGCAGGCAGATCCGCAGGCACCCGCTTTACCGGCCACAAGGAGGACTGAACACATGACCACACAGGAAATTCTGGAAGCCGCCCGCAGCGCCAAAAGTGCCCTTGCGCTGGCCGATAACACCGCCCGCAACGCGGCCCTGCTGGGCATGGCAGATGCGCTGTGCAGCGCAGACGATCAGGCGGCCATCCTTGCTGCCAACGCTGAGGACATGGCTGCTGCCAAAGGGCACATCAGCGATGTGATGCTGGACCGTCTGGCCCTGACCGCACCGCGCATTGAAGCCATGGCGCAGGGCATCCGGGAGGTATCTTCCCTGCCCGACCCGGTGGGCCGGGTGCTGAACCGGGTGGAGCGCCCCAACGGGCTTGTCATTGAAAAGACGGCTGTGCCCATGGGCGTGATTGCCATTATCTACGAGAGCCGCCCCAATGTGACCAGCGATGCCGCTGCCCTTGCCATCAAGAGCGGCAATGCCTGTATCCTGCGCTGCGGCAAGGAGGCCTGGCGCAGTGCCAACGCCATCGTCACAGCCCTGCGGCAGGGCCTGAAAAAAGCCGGTCTGCCCGAGACAGCGGTCTGCCTGATCGAGGACACCACCCACGCTTCTGCCAATGCTCTGATGACCGCTGTAGGCTATGTGGATTTGCTGATCCCGCGCGGCGGTGCCGGGCTGATCCGTGCCTGCGTTCAGAACGCCAAGGTCCCCTGCATCCAGACCGGCACCGGCATCTGCCATGTGTACGTAGACGATACCGCCGATCTGGACAAAGCTCTGGACATCATCGAGAACGCCAAGGCCAGCCGCCCCAGCGTGTGCAACGCCGAGGAGGTGTGCCTTGTGCACTCTGCCATTGCCGGGGAGTTCCTTCCCCGTCTGGCCCAGCGGCTTGGCCCGGACCGCATTGCAAAGGGTCTGCATCCGGTAGAGCTTCGTCTTGATAAGCGCGCCGCCGCCATAATCGCTGGCACGCCTGCCGGCGAAAAAGACTTTGACACCGAATTTCTGGACTACATCCTCGCGGTCAAGGTCGTGGACAGCGTAGAGGAGGCCATCGGGCATATTGCTGAGCACTCCACCGGCCACAGCGAAGCCATCCTGACCCAGACACAGGCCCATGCCGATCTGTTCACTGCCGCAGTGGATAGCGCCGCCGTGTATGTGAACTGTTCCACTCGCTTTACGGATGGCGGTGAATTCGGCCTTGGGTGTGAAATGGGCATTTCCACCCAGAAACTCCACGCCCGCGGCCCCATGGGACTGGCCGAGCTGTGCAGCTACAAGTATATCATCCACGGCAATGGTCAGATCCGCTAAAGCCCGCTGAACCCACCTTTCCAGTGCGGAAATCGGGAGTGAGCGTTTTCTCCATAATATTCATAATTTAGAAACGAAACTGAAAAGCTTTTTCCGAAACAGGCTGGTGCGATTTGCGCCAGCCTGTATTTTTGTTTTATTCCCATGAAATGTTCTTTCAGCAAAGACAAAAACTGAATTATGCTTTCAATCTGCCTTTCCTGTTCGCTCATTGATATGGATGATTGTATCCCAGTTTTCTGCACTTCTCACAAAGATATAGTCTTACTTTCTCCATTTTGTTTTGTAAAAAGTACAAGCCCCCCTTGACAACCCCTATTTCGATGCGGTAAAACTATATTGGAAAACTTGATAACGATTTCACTTCATTTCACTTTCCAATGAGAAAGTTGTTCGTCACACACAACACTATACTTGGAACAAAGGAGAGAGCAATATGACGATCGCCATTCTTGCACACGATTCCCGCAAAGAGCTTGCACTGCAGTTCTGCACTGCTTACAGCGCCATTTTGTCCAAAAACACAGTCATTGCTACCGGCACCACCGGACGGATGCTGGCGCAGACTACCGGCCTGCCCGTGCACTGTTATCTCTCCGGGCGCTTGGGCGGTGTGCAGCAGATCACTTCCCGCATTGCGTGCGACGAAGTGGATCTGGTGTTGTTCTTCCGTGACCCGCTGAAAGCGGATGCCGCCAGCATCACCGAGCAGAATCTGCTCCGCCTGTGCGATATGCACAGCGTACCCATTGCCACCAACATTGCCACCGCCGAGGTCTTGCTGCGCGGTATGGATCAGGGCGACCTGGACTACCGCGAGGGGATGCATCCCGCTCTTGTGGAGCCAATGCCCACCGTACAGCGCCACGCCGTGTGATGAATCGTGTATAGAGTATCGGGAAAGAGACAGCGCCGCAGGAAACTTCCTGCGGCGCTGTTGTTTTTTGTTTTGCTTTTATTTCAGTAAAGCCTGCAGCTTTTCCAGCCGGCGGACGGCTTCGTTCAGCACATCGGTGCCACGGGCAAAGTGCATCCGGATCAGGTGGTTCACCGGCTCCCGGAAGAAGCTGGAGCCAGGCACACCGGCCACGCCCACTTCCCGGATCATCCACTCACAGAACTGCAGGTCGGTCCAGCCCTTGAACTGGGGCAGCGCCAGAAAATCGGAAATATCGATCATCACAAAATAGGTGCCCTGCGGAACATTGTGCTTCAGCCCCACACGGTCCAGTCCGGCCAGAAAATGATCGCGCTTTTCGGTGTAAAGGGCCTGCAGCTTTTCGTAATAGCTGGCGGGCATCTCCAAACCGGCCACAGCGGCCTCCTGCAGGGGTGCAGCCGCACCCACAGTGAGAAAGTCGTGCACCTTGCGCGCACCCTCAATGACCTCTGCGGGTCCGATCAGATAGCCCAGACGCCAGCCCGTGATGGAGTAAGTCTTGGAGAGCGAGTTGCAGGTGATGGTGTGCTCAAACATGCCGGGCAGGCTTGCCATGCAGATATGCTCTGCGGGCGCATAGATGATATGCTCGTACACCTCATCCGTCACCACAAAGGCATCGTACTGGATGGCCAGCTTTGCAATGGCTTCCAGCTCGTCGCGGCGGAACACCTTGCCGCAGGGATTGGAGGGGTTGCACAGGATCAGCGCCTTGGCACCCTCGGCAAAGCCCTTTTCGATCAGGCTGATATCAAACTCATAGGTGGGCGGCACCAGCGGGATATAGATGGGTTCCGCGCCCGAAAGAATGGCATCGGCACCGTAGTTCTCGTAGAACGGTGAGAAGATCATCACCTTGTCGCCGGGGTTGCAGATGGTCATCATGGCGGCCATCATGGCCTCAGTGCCGCCGCAGGTCACGCAGATCTCGGTGTTGGGGTCTACTTCGTGGTGAAGGGCAGGGCTGGTCTTTTTTGCCAGCGCCTCGCGGAAGTTTTGCGCGCCAAAGGTCACAGCGTACTGGTGCGGGCCTTTGTAAGCTGTTTCGGCCAGAGCGTCCAGCAACTGCTTCGGCGGGTCAAAATCCGGGAAGCCCTGCGAAAGGTTGATGGAGTCGTACTGATTGTTGATGCGGGTTATGCGGCGGATGACAGAATCCGTGAAGGTACCCACACGGTCACTTAAAACAGGCATGCGCTCCCCCCTTTTTCAGCCCTTAAAATAAGCCTTCTGGATGGCCAGCAGCACGCCTGCACGGCTGGCAGCAAAGTTCAGACCGCCCTGCAGGTAGCAGGTGTACGGCTCACGCAGCGGGCCGTCGCAGGAAAGCTCGATGGTACTGCCCTGTGTAAAGCTGCCGCTTGCCATGACCACCTCATCGGTATAGCCCGGCTCCGGAGAAGGTTCCGGGGCGGCATAGCTGTCCACGGGACTTGCAGCCTGAATCCCCTGACAGAAGCCGATGAGCGCATCCACAGTGCCTGCATCAAAGCAGGTGACGATGTCGTTGTGGTCGTCGCAGTAGCGCGGCACTGGATTCTTGCCCAGCAGCTCCAGCATACACTGGGCGTAAATGGCGGTCTTGATGGCCTCGCACACCACGCCGGGCGCATAGTAGAAGCCCAGATACATATCACGGGGCGTTTCCAGCGTGCAGCCCAGATCCTTGCCGAGACCGGGCGCATTCAGGCGGTAAGCGCACAGCTCCACAAGGTCTTTGCGGCCCGCAATGTAGCCGCCGGTGGGAGCGATGCCGCCGCCGGGGTTCTTGATCAGGCTGCCCACCACAAGGTCTGCGCCCATCTGACAGGGTTCCTGCGTCTGGGTGAACTCGCCGTAGCAGTTATCCACAAAAATAATGATGTCCGGGTTTGCGGCGCGGGCGGTATCCGCAATTTTTCGGATCGTTTCCAGATCAAAGGCATTGCGCTGCAGATAGCCGCGGCTGCGCTGGATGTGGCACACCTTTGCACCGGGGGCCTTTTGGGCGATCAGGTCATAATCCGGGGTGAAGTCGGCTTTCAGCGGAGCTTCATCGTACCGGATGCCGTAATCCATCAGGGTGCCGGTGCCCTTGCCCTTGCCGTCCAGACCGATCACGCCTTCCAGCGTATCGTAGGGGCGGCCGGTGGCAGCCAGCAGGGTGTCCCCTGCCCGCAGCAGGCCGAACAGCGCCACAGCCAGCGTGTGGGTGCCGCTCTGGAACTGGCTGCGCACGAGGGCATCCTCTGCGCCCATCACCTCGGCAAAGATCTGCTCCAGCTTTGCGCGGCCGGTATCCCACAGGCCGTAGCCGGTGGTGCCCAGCATATCGGTGGAGGACATCTGGGTATCCGCAAAGGCTTTCAGCATTTTGAGCTGGTTAAAATCGCGGATCTCCTCCATATGGCGGAAGTAGGGCTGGCACAGCTCCATAGCCTTTTCGTCCAGCGCCAGAACTTCGGGTTTGTAATTGAAAAAGTGGTTCAGCATTGACATTATAACGGTTCCTTAATTTTATAGATTTTATAGAGCGCAGGCTTTCTGTCGGAATGACTCCTTCAGCCGCACTTCGTGCGCCAGCTCCCTCAGGGAGGGAGCTCCTGACGAAACCAGAACGTTTCACTTATGCAGAAAGCTTTTCCGTCCTGCCAAAGGCTCCCTCATTGAGGGAGCTGGCAAAACCGTCAGGTTTTGACTGAAGGAGTTTGTTCATATCTTGCATATTCCCCCAGCTTTTCAAAGCCAAGCCGGGTATAAAAGTGCACCCGCTCCGGGCTGCAGAGAAACACCGGGTGCTCCCCCTTGGCGGCAAGCTCGTTCGCCATCTGCACAATGAGCTGCCCGCCGATGCCCTTGCCCCGCAAAGGCCGGGCTGTCTGCCCGCAGGCCATGTAGGCCTGCCTGTTCGCAAGGGCATAGGCCCCTACCGTGCAGATCGTTTCACTTCCCTGCCGCAGCGCCCACACAAGAGCTTTGCCGCGGGTGCGCTTTGTGCAAAGCTCGGAGTAAAAGTCCTCCTGCTTTGCCGTATCCGCCGGGTAGAGCGCCCGTGCCACATCCATGGCAGAGGGTTCTCTGTCAAGGGTCAGTCCGGCCCAAAGCGTCTCGTCTGCAGCGGGCAGCGGCAGAGCCTTGCCGGGTGCAAGACCGAATACAGTCAGCGTTTCAGCTTTGCACCACCCGGCAGGCGGTGGGCATTCGTTTTCGTCTAAAATGATGCTCTCACACCCGCAGAAAGCCAGAAAGCTGGCCAGCTCTTCCGGGTTTGCGTGCCCTGCTGCCCATGCGGTACTGCCGCTGAGTTCCAGCGCCAGTGTAGGTCCTGCGTAGAATCGCCACGGCTGGCTTTTGCTAAAAAGGGCAAGATCCAGCAGCAGGGTCGCCCCCAGCACCCATTTCCCCCCGCAGGCATTTAAAAAGCGGGCGCGGTGGGCTTTTGTGCTGACCTGCGCGATCACTTCAGCTCGTTGACGATCTTCTTGAACTCGCGGCCGCGCACCTCAAAGTTGGGGTACAGGTCAAACGATGCGCTGGCCGGGGACAGGATGATGATGTCACCGGGCTTTGCGCAGGCACGGGCCAGCTCCACAGCGTGCTGCATGTTGTCGGCATGCTGGATGGGCAGCTCTGCTTCGTTGAAGTTCGGGTCCTCGCGCACAGCCTTTTCGATGCGGGGGCCGGTGGCACCCATCAGCACAAGGTTCTTCACGTGGGCCACCACTTCCGGTGCCAGCGGCTCATAAGGAATGTGCTTGTCGTAGCCGCCAGCGATCAGAATGACCTTCTGGTTAAAGCTGCGCAGACCGGCAATGGTGCGCGTCGGGCTGGTGCCGATGGAGTCGTTGTAGTACAGCACGCCGTCCAGCGTGCGCACCGGCTCAATGCGGTGCTCCACACCGGTAAAGGTGCTGCCCACCTTCTGGATGGCTTCCACGGGCACCTCGCCCCACACGGCAGCGGCAGCAGCCAGCAGGTTTTCAATGTTGTGCAGGCCGCGCAGCTTCACGTCCTTCTGGGCCAGGAAGGGGGTCACAACGCCATCCTCGGCCATGCAGAGCATGTTGTCCTCCTTGCGCAGGAAGGCACCGTTGTCGGTATCGTGCAGGCGGGTGAACCACACCTGCTTGCCCTTGCAGTCGGACTGCATGGAACGGCTGATCTCATTCTCATAGCCCAGCACAGCGCGGCAGGGCTGCTTCTGGTACAGCAGGATGTTGCGCTTGGCATCAATGTACTCCTGCATGTCCTTGTGGTGGTCCAGATGGTTGGGGGTGACATTGGTCACCACGGCAATGTTGGGGCTGGAATGCATGCTGATGAGCTGGAAGCTGGAAAGCTCCACCACAGCCACATCCTCGGGAGCCACCTCGGGCAGCATGGGCAGCAGAGCTGCGCCGATGTTGCCGCCCAGATGCACCTTGCGGCCTGCGGCCTCGTAGAACTTGGAGATCAGGGTGGTGGTGGTGGTCTTGCCGTCGGAGCCGGTCACGGCTACGATCTCGCAGGGGCAGAAGTCGAAGAACAACTCCACCTCACTGGTGACCATGGTGCCTGCGGCCATGGCATCCTGCAGGGGCTTTTCAAAGTAGCCCACAAAGCCCGGGGTGCGCATGATGATATCCTGACCCTTGAAGCCATCCAGATAGTTTTCGCCCAGACTCAGGTCGATGCCCAGCTCCTTGATGGTTGCAGCGTAATCGCCAAAGTCCTCCACGCTCTTTTTCTGGTCGCACAGGGTCACATGGGCACCCATCTCCACAAACTCCTTGATCAGGGTCTTGTGGCTGACACCGGCACCAATGAAGGCCACTTTTTTGCCTTTGATGAGTTCAATCAGTTTCTGCTGATCCTTCTGCATAAAAACAGTTCCTCCTCCATAATATCGTATTCAGAACGCACCTCAAAACGGGTGCAGAGATGTTTCGCTGTACCATTATAGTCCATTTAGCCGCAATTGGCAACGGAAAAACGCCCTTTTTGCCCCAAAAAGCAAGGTAAATTCACAATTCTGCAATTGTATTTTGCCGCTGTTTCTGCTACACTTGTCGAAGCAGAGTGCTTTTTGTATACAAAAAGCCTTTTTTCGCAAATACCATAGAATGAGGTCATCCCCTTGAAACAGTTCTTCCGTATTACCGCAGCATTGCTTGCTGCTGCGTTCCTGCTTGCGCTCACCGGCTGCGGCAGCAGTTCCAGTGCGCCAAGCTTTACATGGTTCGTGGATACCATCCCCGCAAACCTCGACCCGCAGGTGGCTTCTGCTGCCCCGGACGTGATCGCCTGCGAGAACCTTTACAGCGGGCTTGTCCGCAAAAAAGCGGATGGCGAGATCGTGCCCGATCTGTCCGAGAGCTGGACGATCTCCTCCGATGGCAGGACCTACACCTTCCAGATCAAGGACGGCCTGACCTACAAAGCCGTCAAGGGCGCTTCCACGGATCACACCATCACTGCCGAGGACTTTGTGTTTGCATTCCGGCGCATATTCCAGCCGCAGACAAATTCCCCTTATGCCGTGGAGTTTGCCGCCCTTGAGAACAGTGCTGCCGTGCTGGCTGGCACAGCCGATGCCAGCACGCTGGGCGTTTCGGCCGCCGGCCCGCTGACGCTGGTGTTCCGCCTGAGTGAAAAGGACGACAACTTCCTTGCCAAGCTCACCCTGCCCGGTGCCATGCCCTGCGATGAAGCATTTTTTGAGAGCACCCGCGGCACCTACGGCCTGACCGCCAAGACCACCCTTTCCAGCGGCAGCTTCTATCTTTACAACTGGACGGCCAGCGGCCTGTTCCTGCGCCGGGATGTCTCCTCCCCCATGATCGGCAGCCTGCGTCTGGTGCAGAACACCGGCAGCACCGGCAAGAGCGCCGCCCAGCTCATTGCAGACGAAAAATGCTCCGCTGCGCTGGACGACACCGGCGAGGATACCTCGCTGCAGTCGGTGGATTACTCCGACACCACCTGGGCACTGCTGTTCAACAGCGCCGAAGATTCTGTGTTTGCCAATCAGGAACTGCGGCAGGCGCTTGCCGGCATCGCCCGGAAGAATGTGGATGTGCCCTCTTCCGGTCTGTACACCGCTGCCGAGGGTCTTGTGCCCACCGGCCTTTCCGTGGACGGCATCGATTACCGCAAGTCTGCCGGGAACCCGCTGCCCACCATCACCGACCCCCGTACATTGTACCTGAATGCACGGCAGGGCATGGCCAGCTCGGATTTTTCCGGCGTGACCATCCTGCTGCCGAAGGAAGCCGGCCTGACCGAACTGGCCGAGCAGATCAACGGCGCATGGCAGAAGGACTGCTCCCTTTTCTTCTCAGTGGAAGAGGTTCCGCAGGAGGAGTTCGACAAACGCCTTGCAGCGGACAGCTACACCATTGCGCTGGCTCCCATCCGCGCCGAAGGCGGCAGCGTATACCAGATGCTGCAGCAGTTCACGGCCGAGGGCGGCGGCCTGACCGGCTGGTCCGACCCCATCTACTCTCAGCGTCTGGCTGAGAGTGCCCAGCAGACCGGCAGCGCCCGCTGTGCCCTGCTGGCCGATTGTGAGCGCCAGCTGCTGGAAGGCTGCGCCGTGGTGCCGCTGCTGGGCCAGAACAGGCGTCTGCTGGTGGCGAACGGCATCACCGGCCTTGTGTTCGACCCCTTCACGCCGGTGCTGGACCTGACCGATGCCCAGAAAAACTGACATTCTCCGGCCCTTGACAATCCCGTCCCTCTTTGCTACAATAAATGAGCAACTTGCAGGGTTAGCTCATCCGGTAGAGCGGCTGCTTCCCAAGCAGCAGGCGGCGGGTTCGGGTCCCGTACCCTGCTCCAAAAACAAACGGCAAACCGTGGAATATCGGTTTGCCGTTTTTGCTTACAGCCGCTCCCTGCAAAATACGAAAGGACTCTGCCATGATCTTTGTTCCCCTGCTGCATTACTTCAAATGCAAAAATTCCTACAGCGGCAACGAATACGGCCTGCGATACCGGATGATCCCCGGCAAGCGCACCGTGCCGGACCCGGACGGCGGCGAGGGTGCCGCAAAGGAGGAAAGCATCCTCACCGTGGACTACTGGCCGGACCCCTGGACCATTGAAAAGACCGACCCTGCCCTGCGGGTGCAGAAGGTGTTTCCGCTCACCGACGAGGGCCGGGAGGCCACAGCCGCTTTTTTGCAGGACGCGTTCAATGCCGATCCTGACCGCTGGAAAAACTGTCCCAGCATGATGGACAGCGACCCGTGGGAGCCGCCTGCCGCCGAAGCCGAGCCGGACAAGCCGAAGGAATAAAACATGATCTATCGTTTAAAAGAACTTAAGGGCGATACCATTGCAGTGCCGCAGCTGGTGTTTTCCAAGCTGGGCATCGCCGAAGAATACAATGTGCGCGTGGCTCTGTATGTGCTGGCGACCGGCATCACCGACCCGGACAAGATCTGTGCCGACCTCAAGCTGCGCAGCCGCATCAGCGCCGAGAGCGCCCTCTCCTTCTGGGCAGGCGCTGGCCTGCTGGAGCGGTACGAAGAGAACGCTGCACCGGGCGAGGAACCCAGCGCCCCCGCACCCATGACCTGGGCCGAGATCGCTGCGGCCAGCCGCACCGACCCCATGATCTCCAGCCTGATCGACTGCGCACAGACCGGCTTTGCCCGTCCGCTGACCCACAGGGAGATGGAAAAGCTGGTCAACCTTTATATGCAGGAGGGCTTTGCGCCGGAGACCGTGATGCTGTGCACCGCCTACGTTGCCAGCACCGGCCGCAGCACCATGGCCGCCGTAGTGCATGAGCTGAAGGTGTGGCGCACCGAGGGCGTGGAGACCGGTGAGCAGGCCGATGCCCACCTCAAACTGCTGGCACTGCGCCAGAGCCGCGAGCAGTATGTCAGCGGCCTTCTGAACATCCCGGAAAGCGAGCTGACCCTTGGCGGGCGCAAGGCCATCGCACGCTGGTACGAGGTTTACGGCTACGACGATGCCATGGTGCAGGAAGCTGCCGTGCAGGCCGGGGCCAAGCGCGACCTGTGGTACTGGAACAGTATCCTCAAAACATGGAACGCCAAGGGCCTGCGCACCGTGCACGATGTGCGCAGCCCGGTGGCTGCTGCAGGCGCAAGCCGGAACCTCCGGGTAGACCGCGAAGCCCCCAGCGGCAACGATTTCCTCAAGAACGCTGCCCGCCGCCGTCCGTTGAAAAAGAAGCCGGAATAAGGAGGAACCATGCGTACCAAAAATGAACTGTATCAGGAAGCCATGCGCACCGTGGCCGCCCGGCGGCAGATGGCCAGAGCCAGAGCCGAGGATGCCCGCGCCGAAGCCGAAGCCGCCATTCCCGCCCTGCGCCATGCAGAAGAAGAGGTGCGGGTGCGGGGCATCCGCTGCGCACTGGCCGGTGCTGCGGGCAAGGACCGCACCGAAGCTGCCGCCGCCCTTGCCGATGCAAAGCAGAAGCTGACCGCCCTGCTGGCACAAAGCGGACGGCCCGCTGATGCACTGGAGCCGCGCTTTGTCTGCCCCAAATGTCAGGACACCGGCAGCGTGAATGGCCGCACCTGTGAGTGCGTGCACAAGGTGATGCAGCAGCTGCGCCGCAAGGAGATCGAGGCGCTGTCCAGCCTGTCCATTGCAAGCTTTGACACCATGGAGCTGCGCTATTACCCGAACCGTTCCGATGAAAAGGTGGGCGGTGCCATCCGCCCTTACATGGCCGATATGCTGGCAGACCTGCGCAGCTACGCGGAAGAGTTTGACCACCACAGCGAGAGCCTGATGCTGTTTGGCAATGCGGGCCTTGGCAAGACCCATGCGGCCCTTGCCATTGCGGGCATCGTGCTGGAAAAGGGCTACGATGTGATTTACGTTTCCAGCCCGGACTTTTTCTCCAAGTTGGAAGGGCTGCACTTTGGTGCAGACCCGGCAGGCGAGGAGGAAACGCTGATGCAGACCGCTGCCGGGGCCGACCTGCTCATTCTGGATGATCTTGGCTCGGAGTTCAACTCTGCCTTCCTCATCAGCAGCCTGTACAGTCTGCTCAACAACCGGCTGGGTGCAAAGCTGCCCACCATCGTCACCACCAACATCACTGACGGTGCTCTGCTGGAAAAGCTGTATACCGAAAAAATTTCCAGCCGCCTTTCTGCCTTTGTCCCCTGCCTTTTTGCAGGCGATGACATCCGCACACAGAAAGCAGCTGAATAAAACAAACGGCAATGCAAATGCATTGCCGTTTGTTTTATTTAAAACTCTAATACAGGACTCATTTCGTTGCGGCGCTGTGCCTGCACGATGCAGTCCTTCTCCGGCACAACGCCCGCCGCGCCCAGCGTGTTGAACACGGTCTGCAGGGCAAGCGCAGGCGTGTTGTTCTCCTGCGAAAGATGGCACAGCGCAAACTTTTTGCACCCTTCCTGAATGAGTTCCAGCAGCTTTGCCGAGCACTCGTCGTTGGAAAGGTGGCCCCGGGTGCTTTCAATGCGTGCCCGTAAGTAATAAGGATACGGCCCGCTGCGCAGCATGTGCAGGTCGTAGTTGCTCTCCAGTGCCACAAGGTCGCAGCCGGAAAGCGCCTCGTGCACCGGCGGCGTGAGCACGCCAAGGTCGGTTGCAATGGTCATGGTCTTGCCGTCCGGGGTGTGGATGCGGTAGCCCACACAGGGCACATCGTGGCTGGTGGGAAAGCTCTGCACGCCAAACGCGCCCACGTCCTCTTCCCTGCCTTCCAGCTCGTGCAGCTCACAGCTGGCCGGTACAATGCCGTTGCTGTCCAGAAAATCCAGCGTTGCCGCTGCACCGTACACCGGCAGCGTGTTCTTTTTGAGGAAGGTGGAAAGCCCCTTCACATGGTCGCTGTGCTCGTGGGTGACAAGGATGCCGTCGCAGTCACTGGCGGCAAGGCCCAGCGCCTTGAGCGCCGCCGAGGTAGTGCGCACGCCCTTGCCCATATCCACAATGAGATACCGCTGCCCGCAGCGCACCACACTGCTGTTGCCGGAGGAGCCCGAATATAACGAGATGAATTCTGCCATGAAAAACCTCTGATACACTCAAAAACAGCCCGCCGCATATGCAGCAGGCTGTTTGCTTTTTATAAGTTACAGTGCCTGATCCAGTGCAGCGGGCATACGCTCCACCTTGCTGATGTCTGCACCCAGACCGCGCAGCTTTTCCACGATATTCTCGTAGCCGCGCTCGATGTGGCCGATCTCCTCGATCTCACTGGTGCCGTCTGCCATCAGCGCAGCCACCACCATGGCAGCGCCTGCACGCAGATCCAGTGCGCGCAGCGGTGCAGGGGTGAGCTTATCCACGCCCTCAAACACAGCCACCTGACCGTCCACCTGCACGTTGGCACCCATCTTGCGCAGCTCGTCCACATAGCGGAAGCGGTTGTCCCACACGCTCTCGGTCACGGTGCTGGTGCCCTTGGCCACGCTCAGCAGCACGCCCATCAGGGGCTGCATGTCGGTGGGAAAGCCGGGATGCGGCATCGTGTTGATCTTCAGCGGCAGAATATCGCCGGTGCGGCGCACACGCACAGCATCGTCAAATTCTTCCACCTCCACGCCTGCACGGCGCAGCTTTTCGGTAATGGGTTCCAGATGCTTGGGGGTGACGTTCTTCACCAGAACATCGCCGCCGGTGGCAGCAGCAGCCACCATGTAGCTGCCAGCCTCGATCTGATCCGGGATAATGCTGTAGGTGCAGCCGTGCATCTTTTCCACGCCGCGCACCTTGATCACATCGGTGCCTGCGCCGCGGATGTTCGCACCGCACATATTCAGGAAGTTTGCCAGATCCACCACATGGGGTTCCTTGGCACAGTTTTCCAGAATGGTCTGGCCCTTGGCCATTACAGCGGAGAGCATACCGTTCATGGTAGCGCCCACGCTGACCTTATCAAAGAAGATGTGTGCACCGTTCATCTCCTTGGCGCGCACGGTGATCATACCGTAGTCCACGCTGTCCTCTGCGCCCAGAGCACTGAACACCTTCAGGTGCTGGTCAATGGGGCGGGGGCCGAGGTTGCAGCCGCCGGGCATGGCCACTTGAGCCTTGCCAAAACGGGACAGCAGTGCGCCCAGAAAGTAGTAGCTGGCGCGCATCTGGCGGGACAGGTCGTCCGGGACGTTGGTGCCGGTCAGATGGGTGGTGTCGATCTCGTAGGTGTTGCGGTTGATCATTTTGATCTGTGCGCCCAGAACGCTGAGGATCTTCAGGCTCACCGCCACATCACTGATATCCGGCAGATTCTCGATCACACAGACATCCGCTGCCAGAATGGTTGCAGGCAGGACGCCCACCGCCGCATTTTTGGCACCCGAAATGGTAACTTCGCCGTGCAGGGGCTTGCCGCCCGTAATAACAAATTTCTCCAATTTTATGATCTCCTTGTCGGAGGCCCGCAGCCGCAGGCCTGTTAAGGTTCCTGAAAGCATTTTCCATAAAAGCTGCCTGATGTGCATGGGCCATAAGGCCGTACACGTACAGCTATCTTATTATACACAACTTTCACAAAAAAGCAAAGCCCCACTTGGTGTTGTTTTATTATTTTCTGTTTTGCCCATTTTCGCGCAGGATATTCCAAAATTTTGATTTCTTTTTCAGGTATTTTACAAAAATCAGATACATTGCTGTTGCGCTTTCTTTACCAGATGTGGTCTTCGCACCGAGTCTCAGTGATCCAGCCCAGCTGGTAGGCAGCCACCAGCTGCTTGAGGTCGTGCACACGCTCCCGCAGCACCTCGCCCTCGTCGGTGTCCTCCACGAGAATGCGATGATTTTCGGTCTCCAGAATGTTTTTCTGGGAAATGATATCCAGATTATCCTTCACCGCTTTCTCGGCACTTTCAAAGGGCTGATGGGTGCGCAGGGACATGGTGCGGCTGGAATACACCAGCGTGTAGCCCGCAATGCCGGTCTTTTCGTGGTAGGCGCGGCAGAAACCGCCGTCGATCACCACCAGCCGTCCGCCGCCCTTGATGGGGCTTTCGCCGTTCTTTTCCCGCACCGGCACGTGGCCGTTGACGATGTGGCTGGCACCGGGCAGGCCAAACTCGGCCAGAATGCGGCGGCAGACGGCCTCATCGTTATACCATGTATAATAGGGGTCCTTCACCTCGGTGTGGGTGGAAGCGTCCTCTACATAGAGCCGCTCAAAGGTGGTCATGGCACTGCGGCCAAACAGCGGCGAAAGCTTGCCGCACCACAGATACCACAAAAAATCCTGTCCACTCTGGCGGGCAGCGCTGCCTTCCGGTGCATAGTAGCCCCGGCGGGCGCGGGCATCACAGTAGTCCATCAGTGCGCGGCCGGAGTAGTAGCGGCCCTCAAAGCGCTCCATGGCAAAGGTGCCGCGGCTGGTCATGGGCACAGCGCCATGGTAGAGCAGGTTGCCGTTCTCAATGTGGTACACGCTGCCCTTTGCATAGAGAAATTCCACATGCTGCTGCAGTTTTTCGCTCTGGCGGAAGGACTGCACCAGCTTGTGCAGCACCAGCTGTTCATCCGGGTGCAGTGCGGCCGGGTCGGCGGGGTCCACCGTGGGGAACGAGGTATCCCGCAGCGGATACTCCTTTTCGCCGATCTTTACCGTGTGCTTTTCCCAGTCGATGCGGCGCAGATAATCTCGCTCCTGCATCTGGAAGTCCGGGTTGCGGTCGATGACATGGCACTCCAGCTTGAACATCAGAATGCTGATGGCCTTGTGCATCACGGCACAGCGGTGCAGCATTCCCCTGGTGTAGGGGCCGCGGGCTGCATCGGTATGAGGCATCCAGATGGAAAGATCATCATTGCCGTAGAACTGCTCGGCCATGCGCTGCAGATGGCGCAGGTTGATGCCGTAGCAGTCCTCCAGCATTCCGTGGTTATGATAAGCCAGCGTGGTCTTGAGCACCGTGCAGATGCAGATGGGGCTGCCCGCAGCGGCACCCATCCATACTACATCGTGGTTGCCCCACTGGATATCCACATTGTGGTGGCGCATGAGCAGATCGAGGATGATATCCGGGCGTGGGCCGCGGTCGAACAGGTCGCCCACGATGTGCAGCTTGTCCACTGCCAGATGCTTGATCAGCTCGCACAGCCGCACGATAAAGTGGTCGGCGCGGCCATTTTCAATGATGCTGCCCACGATCTGGCCGTAGTACAGATCCTTGTCGTGATCCTCAAAATGGGCGTGGAGCAGCTCGTCCAGAATGTAGCCGCAGCTGGCAGGCAGGCATCTGCGCACATGGTCGCGGGTATGCTTAGAGGACACCAGACGGCAGATATCAATGAGTCTCAGCAGCGTTTCGGTGTACCACTGATCCAGCGCTTCCTCGCTGGTACAGCGTGCCTTGAGCTGGGGCAGCTTTTCGTTGGGGTAATAGATCAGCGTTGCCAGCTCGGCGCGGGTATGCTTCGGCACAGTATCGCCCAGCACCTGATCCACTTTTTCGCGAATGACACCGGAAGCGGAATTCAGAATATGCACAAAAGCTTCATTCTCGCCGTGCAGGTCGCTCATGAAGTGCTCGGTACCCTTGGGCAGCTTGAGCAGTGCCTGCGTGCTGATGATCTCGCTGGCCGCCGCCGCCTGCGAAGGATAATCCCGCGAGAGCAGGGTCAGGTACTTGAGATTATCGCGGATCTCATCGGTTTCGGTGCGCATGGTCTCCTCCATCACAACGTTCTCTCCGCCGCAGTCCGCCACACGGACCTTGCAAAGATGTTGCTTTCCATATGTATTATTTTTTCCTTATCTTATAGTATAGCACGTCCGGGGCGAAAAGTGGTATACTGGGGCTGACAAACTTTCAGCAAAGGACTTTGGATATTATGCCGAAAAGCGATTTCGTCTCCGTTCCCTCTTCCTGCACCCTCTGCCCGCGCCGGTGCGGGGCCGACCGTGCTGCCGGACGCACCGGTTTCTGCGGCGCGGGCGGCACCTTAAAAGCAGCCCGCGCTGCCCTGCACTACTGGGAGGAGCCATGCATCAGCGGCACAAAGGGCAGCGGCACGGTGTTCTTTTCCGGCTGCACCCTCAAATGCTGCTTCTGCCAGAACTATCCCATCAGCGCCGAGGGCCTTGGCAAGGAGATCAGCGTGGAACATCTGGCAGAGATTTTCCTGAATCTGCAGGAGCAGGGTGCCAACAACATCAATCTGGTCACACCCGGCCAGTGGCGGCCCTGGATCATTGCCGCGCTGGATATTGCCCGGGCTAAGGGCCTGCATCTGCCCATCGTATGCAACACCGGCGGCTACGAAACGGTGGAAAGCGTGGAAGCATGGCGCGGATACATCGACATCTGGCTGGCCGACCTGAAATACGTCTCCTCCGCTCTCTCGGCAGAGCTTTCCTCTGCACCGGACTATTTTGCGCAGGCAAAGCCCGCCATTGAAGCCATGATGGCACAGGCCGGGCACCCGGTGTTCAATGCAGAGGGCATCCTGCAAAAGGGGGTCATTCTGCGGCACCTTGCCCTGCCCGGCCATGTTGACGACAGCTTTGCGGTACTTGACCAGATGGCCGCGTGGAACGATGCAGACCCCGAGTGCTTCATCCCCAGCGTCATGAGCCAGTACACACCGTTTTACAAAGCCGCAGAGCACGGCATCGGACGGCGCATTACCACCTATGAATACCGCCGGGTGGTCAACTATGCCATGGACAAGGGACTGGCGCAGGGCTACATGCAGCAGAAGAGCAGCGCAAAGGAAGAGTATACGCCTTCTTTCGATTTGACAGGGGTATGAATTCGTCAAATCTCCCAAAAAAGGCTGATTATTTTCTCTTGCATCCCCGCGGAAATGCTTGCAATCCCATCCGGGCCGGATTATAATGGATACAACGATGTGTTAACAGAACTCTGATGAGCTGTAAATATCAGGAGGAGCGTTATGGAACATTTCAACCCGATCCTTGGCAACGATACCACCGGCCAGAAATTCATCACCTGCGGTGAGATCATGCTGCGCCTGACCCCGCCGAACTACGAGAAGATCCGTATGGCATCCGGCTTTGAGGCCAGCTACGGCGGCAGCGAGGCCAACATTGCACTGGCACTGGCTAACCTTGGTGTGGACAGCACCTTCTTCAGCGTGGTGCCCAACAACAGTCTGGGCAAGAGCGCCGTGCGCTGGCTGCGTTCCAACGACGTGCACTGCACCCCTATGATCCTGACCGAGCCGAACGAGACTCCTTCCAACCGTCTGGGTACTTATTATCTGGAGACCGGCTACGGCATCCGCCCGTCCAAGGTCATCTATGACCGCAAGCACAGTGCTATTACTGAGTACGATTTCTCGCAGGTGGATCTGGATGCTTTGCTGGACGGCTACGACTGGCTGCACCTGAGCGGCATCACCCCAGCACTGGCACCCAACTGCCGCACCCTCATTCTGGATATGCTCAAGGTCGCCAAAAACAAGGGCCTGACCGTCAGCTTCGACGGCAATTTCCGCTCCACCCTGTGGAGCTGGGAAGAAGCCCGCGATTTCTGCACCGAGTGCCTGCCCTATGTGGATGTGCTGCTTGGCATTGAGCCGTACCACCTGTGGAAGGATGAGAGCGACCACTCCAAGGGCGACTGGAAGGACGGCGTTCCTCTGCAGCCCAGCTATGAGCAGCAGGACGAGATTTTCCAGCACTTCATCGAGCGGTATCCCAACCTCAAGTGCATTGCCCGTCATGTGCGTTATGCGCACAGCGGCAGCGAGAACAGCCTGAAGGCCTTCATGTGGTACGACGGCCACACCTTCGAGAGCAAGCTGTTCACCTTCAATATTCTGGATCGTGTGGGCGGCGGCGATGCTTTCGCCAGCGGCCTGATCTACGCCATGCTGCACGATTACAAGGCTATGGACATGATCAACTTTGCGGTGGCAAGCAGCGCCATCAAGCACACCATCCACGGCGATGCCAACA
>OCAT01000316.1_pt1 | contig 44617 bp, 36 predicted proteins | sample 1538311 | NCBI WGS metagenome assembly OCAT01 (sample SAMEA2580287, study PRJEB22360) | human gut metagenome | biome: human gut; feature: human-associated habitat; material: faeces | place: Denmark | collected 2008/2010
GCAGGTTAATACGCAGAATGTGCTGTGGAGCAAAAACGCCACGGCACATTTTTGCATAAAAATTATTTGAAGGAGGTCTTTCCGTGAAAAAACAGTCCGATCTTTCCCGGCTGATGGGCTACGCCGGGAACTACCGATATTTCACCTACGCTTCGTGGGTGCTGTCTGCGGCCAGTGCGCTGGTGGCGCTGGTGCCTTTTGTGTACATCTGGAAGATCCTGCGGGATGTGCTGAACGCAGCGCCAAACTATGCGCAGGCGGTGAACATCCCTCATTACGGCTGGATGGCAGTGTTGTTCGCGGTGCTGTCTTACCTTATTTACATCGCAGCGCTGATGTGCTCCCACCTGTCGGCGTTCCGGGTGGCGACGAATCTGCGGCTGGCGGTGTCGGAGCATCTGGCGGTGCTGCCGCTGGGCTTTGCCGAGACTTTCGGCAGCGGTAAGCTGCGCAAGATCATCCATGAGAGCACCGGAGCAGCCGAGACCTATCTGGCCCACCAGTTGCCCGACCAGTACAACGCCATCGCTACCCCGGTGGGGCTGCTGGTTTTGCTGCTGGCGTTCGACTGGCGGCTGGGTCTGCTGAGCCTTGCGCCGGTGGTGCTGGCTTTCCTCATTATGACGACCATGACTGGCAAGCAGATGGCTGAAAAAATGCGGCAGTACGGCAACGCACTAGAGGCCATGTCCAACGAGGCAGTGGAATACGTCCGGGGCATTCCGGTGGTCAAGACCTTCGGGCAAAGTGTGTTTTCCTTCAAAAAGTTCAAGACCACCATTGATGAGTATGAAAAGTGGGTCATCTCCTACACCAAAGACCTGCGCCTGCCCATGATGTTCTACACCGCCGCCGTCAACGGCGTGTTCGCCTTTTTGATCGCAGGCGGGCTGCTGTTCACGACCCACGGCGTCACCCCGGAGTTTCTGCTGAACCTGCTGTTCTATATCATCATCACGCCGGTGATCTCCCTGACTTTGACCCGTATAATGTACATGAGTGAGAACAAGATGGTGGTAGCGGATGCGCTGGCACGCATCGACTCGGTGCTGGAGGCGGCACCCATGCAGGCGCAGGCTGTTCCGCAGCACCCGAAGGACGCTTCTGTTATGCTGCAGGACGTTCATTTCAGCTACGATGGCAAAACCGAGGTCATCAAGAGCGTTTCGCTGGAGATCCGGCCGGGACAGACCGTGGCTTTTGTAGGCCCCTCCGGCGGCGGCAAATCTACGCTGGCAAACCTTGTCTGCCGGTTCTTTGATGTGCAGAGTGGCAGCGTCCGGGTGGGAGGAGCGGATGTGCGGGATATCCCCAAAGAAGAACGGATGGACACCATCTCCTTTGTGTTCCAGAACAGCCGCCTGCTCAAGGGCAGCATTCTGGATAACGTCCGTCTGGGCAGACCGCAGGCCACCGAAGCAGAGGTGTTGGCAGCGCTCAAGGCGGCGCAGTGCATGGATATTATAGAAAAGTTCCCGGCGGGCATCCATACCGTTATCGGCACCAAGGGCGTGTATCTTTCCGGCGGCGAGCAGCAGCGCATTGCCATTGCCCGCGCCATGCTGAAAAATGCCCCCATCCTGATTCTGGACGAGGCCACCGCCTTTGCCGACCCGGACAATGAAGCAAAGGTGCAGGCAGCCTTTGCCCAGCTTGCCAAGGGCAAAACGGTGCTGATGATCGCGCACCGCCTGTCCACAGTCGCCAACGCCGACTGCATCTATGTGGTGCAGGATGGGCAGATTGTGGAATCCGGCACAAAGGACGAACTGTGTGCGCAGAACGGTCTGTTTGCCCGGATGTGGCAGGAGTATCAGGCGTCGGTGCAGTGGAAGGTCGCAAAGGAGGGGTAAGGAATGATCGAAAAAATTCAACACGCCATAGCCAGCTCACCGGAAGGCGCAAAGGGGCTTGTAAAGGGCGTTCTGGCCTGTGCGTTCCAGAACATGGCGTTCATGCTGCCCACCGGGCTGCTGTATCTCTTGGTAAAAGACCTGCTGGCAGGCTCTACGAGCGGGAGAAGCGCCTTCTATCTGCTGGGATGCGCTGCCTGCTTTGCACTGATTTTACTGACCACATGGTTCCAGTACAACGGCACCTATTTTACCACCTATAAAGAGAGCGGCACCCGCCGCCTGACCCTTGCGGAGCGGCTGCGGAAGCTGCCTCTGTCCTTTTTCGGCAAGCGAGACCTTGCCGACCTGACCAGCACCATCATGGCGGACTGTGAGGTTTTGGAAAAGGACTGCTCCCACTTCATCCCCGGTCTGTTCGGAGCCCTCATTTCCACGGTGCTCATTGCCCTGAGCCTTTTTGCCTTTGAGTGGCGGATGGCACTGGCGGCACTGTGGGTCATCCCGGTATCCGTTGCCATCGTGGTGGGCAGCTACCGGGTGCAGGACAAGGTGCAGGGCAGGACCATGGCGGCGAAAATGGCCTGTGCGGACGGCATTCAGGAGTACATCGAGACCCTCCGGGACCTGAAAGCCAGCAATGCAGAGCAGCGGTATCTGTCCGGCCTTTCCGACAAAATTCGGGCAGTGGAAAAGCAGTCTATTGTGGCAGAGCTGGAAACAGCGCTGTTTGTGTCCTCCGCCGGCATGGTGCTCAAGCTGGGTATTGCGTCGGTGGCGCTCACCGGTTCGGTGCTGCTGGTGCAGGGCAGTATCGACGTACTGACCCTGTTTCTGTTCCTGATGGCGGCTTCCCGGATGTACGACCCCATGCAGGGTGCGTTGCAGAATCTGGCGGCGGTCATTGCCATGCGCACCAATGTGGGGCGGATGAACGAGATCCTGGATGCTCCCCTGCAGACCGGCAGCGAGCAGCTGACCAATCAGGGCTGCGATATCGTGTTCGACCATGTGGGTTTTGCCTACAACTCCGGTGAGACAGTGCTGAAAGACGTTTCCTTTACGGCAAAGCAAGGCGAGGTCACTGCACTGGTGGGCCCCTCCGGCGGCGGCAAAACTACCGTTTCCCGGCTGGCGGCACGGTTCTGGGACTACCAGAAGGGCAGCATCACTGTGGGCGGCATGGAGGTTTCTCAAATCGACCCGGAAAAGCTCATGAGCCTGTATTCCATCGTATTTCAGGATGTGACCCTGTTTGACAACACGATCCTGGAAAACATCCGTCTGGGGCGCAAAGGTGCCACCGACGAGGAGGTCCTTGCGGCAGCAAAGCTGGCAAACTGCGAGGAATTTGCCGAAAAGCTGCCGGACAAGTGGAACACCAACATCGGCGAGAATGGCTGCGCTCTTTCCGGCGGCGAGCGTCAGCGTATCTCCATCGCCCGTGCCTTCCTGAAGGATGCGCCCATCATTCTGTTGGACGAAGCCACCGCCAGCTTGGATGTGGAAAACGAAACTGCCATTCAGGAGGCACTATCCCGACTCATAAAAAACAAAACCGTCCTCATCATCGCCCACAGGATGCGCACCGTAGCCGGTGCGGATCAGGTGGTGGTGCTGTCGGGCGGCATCGTGGCCGAGCAGGGCAGCCCGGCAGAGCTGTACGCCCGGAAGGGCTTGTATGCCCACATGGTGGATCTGCAGTCGGCAAGCCAGAATTGGACGATCTGAGAATGATGGCGGCTTTTTATAAATGTGCTGCAGCCAAGAAGAAAAAGACCTGTGATAAAAAGGCAGTGCGGAAACAATGGCTGGAAGATTTGGTAGTGACCGAAACCATGAAGCTGGCGGAAGATGATGCTTCCATGAATGCCATCATTGCCAAGGTCATGGAGCTGCAAAATCAGGAAAGCACTGACCTGCCTATCTACGAAAAGCAGTTGAAGGAAACGGAAACCGGCATCACCAATATGCTGAATGCCATCCAGATGGGCATTCTGACCAGCTCTACCAAGGAACGGCTGGAAGCTCTGGAAGATCAGCGAAAAGAACTGCAAGCCCGCATTGCAGAGGAACGGCTGGCCAAGCCGAAGATGAAAGAGGAGTTCGTCCGGTTCAATCGCAAGGACAGGTTTGGAATACTGCTCTGACCGGCATATTTTGCGATATGCAATCCAACGATGTTGCAAACGATTAAAAAGTTGGATTGCGATGGCGGCTCCGTTTCCGCAAGCTGGATATGACCCAGCCGGAACAGCGGCAGGCACTGGTGGATACCTTCATCAATGCCATCTATCTCTACGATGATAAGGTACTTATTACCTTTAACTATAAGGAAGGTACAGAAACGGTCGCTTTCGGGGAAGCTGTGAAAGCAGAGAAAAGTTTGAATATGAGTACGCGAGGTGCACCAACAAAAGAGCGTTGAATCGTAAGATTTGACGCTCTTTTTCGTTATGTAACCCCGAAAAATCGGGGCCTGCACGGTCGATGCACGGTTTTTGCACGGTCGGCGTTTTCGTGGGAATCCTCTGCATGGGCTGGAATTGCAAGGTTCTGGCCGCCAGTTCGTGCTCGATCTGCTTCTTTCGGTTTGTTGCCTCCTCTTTGGTGGGAAAGCTCTCCCATTTGTCGCAGCGCTTGCCGTGTTCATCTTCGTAGGTGTAGCGGACGCTGTAAGAGTTGCCGCGCTTCGTAATATATGCCATACGGTTTGCCTCCTTATCAAGCTGCCCGGTTGAGCCACGCATCGAAGCTGTCCTTCGGTACACGGATGCTTCCGCCTACCCGCAGAACACGGAATTCGGTGGTGCTGTTGCACAGGTTGTAAGCAGAGCGCAGGCTGATGGCCAGCATTCGCGCGATCTCTTCCACCGTGTACACCAGTTTTGTGGTTGCCGGGCTGTCAATCGGAGACTTGACGGCATTGGTTTGAGTGACCACTTCCATTGTAGTGGGGTTCGAGTCCTTTTGCAAGAAGTTAGCGGTCGTTAAGGTGCGAAACTAGCGCATTCTTGTGCTGAATATCGGGTTTGGGCGATGCCCAACAAGTGTTTTGAAGCTGGATTTGTAAAAAATCAGGTTCAAAACTTGCGAGGTGGTACCGGCTCGCCCTGCTTGCTACGGTTGCAAACTCGAAAAATTTTTCTTGCAGAAAATAACCGTCCGCTTCAAGTTGAACTTGAAAACGGACGGTCCTGATTGCAAAATGATTTTCAAATTTGGAAAGCACGTTGAGAGGTTTCATAGCATCCGCAAGCAGGGCAGACGTATATACATCTGCTATTTTTGCATTGCAAAAATACTTGTTGGGAAATCCCAACCCCTTTCCGATCTGTACCGTGCCGGTGCAGGCGAGGCATCTTTCTAGGCAGTGTTTATGGTTTTGATCAATCCAACTCCAGATCCTCAAAGCCGGTGACTGTTTCAAACCGGCGGGTGCGCACCTCCATCATCTCGCTGATGAGTTCGGCGGGCAGGCAGAGCGCACCGGCCATCCGGAGGATGGCACTGACATCGGCAGCAGTCAGCAATTCACAGCGGCAGAGAAAACGGAATAACGCGGCATACGCCTGCTCTGCCGGGCAGGGCATGAACTGTGGAGCCCGGTCGAAATACTGCACCAGAACTGCACAATACCACTGGCGGTCGTCGGGGGAAAGCCCTGCAGAGGCTTCCACCCCAGGACCGGGTCTGCATTCCCGAGCCAGCGCCATACGAGCCGAGAAATCCAGCCGGAACGCGTCCCGGGCCAGTTGGTCAAAGTAAGGCATCGGCTGGGTGAAGAACAGCACCGGTACCCGCAGGATGGCTCCGAATTTGGCATCGCCTGCCAGAATTTTATCCCGGGCCACGGGTAGACCCAGCCGCGCCACCACATGGCCGGAAACATCGGCCTTTTCCAGCCAGAGCAGTGCGGCAGTGTGGTCGAATGCAGACACAGCCACAGTGACAGTGCGGCTCCAATTTTCACACCCGGCATCCCGGGCGGTCAGGCTCGTCAGACCGGAACTGTTGAAGCTGTGAGCGCCCAGCATTTTAAGCTGTGGAGGCAGCGTCAGCTGTTTCAGGGCATGACACCCGGCAAACGTGCCGACATCTGGCATGATCTGATCCGTGGGGCGGGGCAGATAGCCCAGAGCCTGCAGCTGCTCCGGCAGATGGACGCTGGTAAGGCGGCTGCAGTCGCCGAATACACCGGCAGACAGGGCGGAAATGGCATCCGGCAGGGTGATGGAAGTCAGATTTGTGCAGTGGTAGAACGCGTAGGGACCAATGTGAGTGATGCTGTCCGGCAGTGTGACGGAAGTCGGCCCGCCTTCGTCCAGCGTTTCGGTGGTGACTGCGCGGCCCATTCGCATACAAAATATGCTGAAACTGATAGGCGATTGCCCGAACTGCGCAAAGCAGCCCTCATCCAGATGGCTGGCAGCAAAGGCGGTAGCGGCAATGGCGGTGACAGTGCGGCCTTCTACAGTGTCGGGTACCACAGCAGGCCGTGCCAGCCGGGGCCAGCGCACCAGCGCTAGAGAGCCATCCGGCAGAGGGGCAAAGTCTGCTGTCAGGGGCAGGGCATCGGTGTCGGACTCTTCGTTCAGATGGCTGAGCCGTGCAAACTCTGCGCTCATGTCGGGAGCATTGCCGCCCCAATCATCCTCATCATCCTCCTCCTGCAAGAGAGCTGCCAGTGCGGCTCCGGGTAGGGAGGAGACCTTTTTTGTTTCCGGGGCGGGGGGTGTCCAGCGGTTGCCCAGCGTTCCGGCGTTGGTTACTTCAAATTGCAGCAGTTCCATTTTACACCAGTCCTGTCAGATCGATCTGGTGCAGCAGCTGCTCCGACTGCCGGTGCAGCAGCAGATCCCGGCTGGCTGCAAAGTAATCGGTGCTGAGAAACTGCCCCAGAAATGCGGTGGCTACGGGGGCTACGGTCAGATCGTTTACCGCCATGCTCAGCTCCGTTCCCTTACCGAAGGCTTCCTGTAAAAAACGGAGCAGATCGCCAAGCTTCTTCTGCGTTTCAGCGACCTCAGCCTGCAGGTCGGCGACCGAGCGCTGATAGCAGGCCTTGAGGGCGGAAAAAGGGGTGGAGCCGGAAAGTTCTCCGTGCCATTGGGCAGTCAGCGACAGCAGATCGAGATAGACCTTCTGCCGGGCAGAGGGGGCTTTGTTGGCTTCGGCGCGCCAGTTGTCCTCCAGCCCGGCGAGGGCGGTCAGGGCATCGCCGGGAACATCCAGCGTCCCGCGCTGGGCTTTGAGGGTGGCCACGATAAGGCACAGCGCATCGTGGCGCAGGGTGCAGCGTTCCATCTGCAGGAACACGGCTTCCAGCAGCAGGCTGACAAGGCTCATCCGCTCGTCCATCTTGGCGCTGCGTGCCTGCGTGAGGACATCCTCATCCCACACACCCTGCAGGATGGCATCAATATTGTAAGCCTGACGATATTTCTGATAGAGTTCGTAGTAGATGGCAAAATCCCGGGCGACCTGCTTGTTTTGCAGATACTGGGTAGTCAGCTCCTCGCTGACTGCAAGGCCCAGCTCTTCGTGATACTGCAGGATCTCGGAGAGGTCCTCCCAGGCGCGGGGCGTTACCACGGTCAGACCGTCCACAGTGGTCTCGACCTTGTAAAAATCTTCGGGACGGATATCCAGATAGCTGATGACGCTGCGGCTGACACCGTGTTCCAGCGCATAGGCCTTCCACGCCTCATAGCTTGGCTCAACCTCGATCACCTTCAGGCGGTCACGGGTGGCAGCGTCGAACTCCCGGACGCTTTTGTTGAAGCGGGGCGGGTTGCCGGCGGTGACCACCACCCAGCCCTCGGGGATCTGATGCCCACCAAAGACTTTGTATTGCAGGAACAGCAGCATGGCAGGGGAGAGGGTCTCGGAGACACAGTTGATCTCGTCCAGAAACAGGATGCCCTGCGTTTTGCCGGTGGTGCGCATACAGTCGTAGACGCTGGCGATGATCTCGCTCATGGTGTATTCGCTGACCTGATAGTGCTTGCCGCCGTATTCCTTTTCTACGATCACAGGCAGACCCAGTGCGCTCTGGCGGGTGTGGTGGGTCATGGAATAGCTCACAAGGCCAAGCCCCATCTCATCAGCGACCTGCTGCATAATGGCAGTCTTGCCCAGACCCGGCGCACCCAGCAGGAAGATGGGCCGCTGGTGTACCAGCGGAAGTCGGTAGCGGCCCAGAGCGTCCTTCTGCAGGTAGATCTGTACGGTATTTTTGATCTGTTGCTTTGCACTTGCTATATCCATGATTCGGTGTCCTCCTCGGTTCGGGTCTTCTGCGGTTCAAGCAGGCGGATGTTGTCAGTGGTAAGTACAGCCCGGATGGCCCAGCTGGGAACGTGGGGGCTGATGTGGTCGTCACGGTTAAAGATGAAGGCAGTCTTGTAGGCAGGGGATTTTTCCGGGTAGGTGCCCACGCCGTCGGTAAAATAGAGCAGGCCGTTGAGGTTCGTCAGCTTTTTCTCTTCCAGCAGCCTGTCTACATAGGCGAACACCGGCCGGAAGTCGGTACCGCCGAAGCCCCGGAGCTTCAGCCGGGGGATCAGCTCATGCAGCTGGTCCAGACTGGTCAGCCGCTCCACGCTCTGCACCTCGGCATCGCATTGGATGAGATAGATCTCTACCCGCTCGGTGAAGGAGCCGCTCTGCCGCAGAACGTCGCAGGTGCGCTGCAAAAAGCTCTGAACGATATCGCCCTGAACACTGCCGGAGGTGTCGATGGCAATCACAAATTCCCGGATGCGCTTGTCGTCCCGGTATTCCAGCGGCTCGACCAGAGGAATGTTGCCGTAGGTGCGCAGACCGTAAGTGTAATAGATGAGGTCAAATTCGTCCTCGGAAAGCTGCAGCACCTCGTTTTGTGCTCCGAACCGGCGAAGAAAGTCGGTATAGTCGCATTCCTCAAAGGTCACGGGCTCTAACCCATCCATCAATGCTCCGGCACGCTTGCCGTGACGGCGGCTGAAGGTCTCCAGATCGGTCTTGGCCTGGCGGGCCAGCTGCTTCCATTGTCTGCGCAGGGTTTCCTTCTGCCGCTGCTGCATCTGCTGCAGCGTTTCGTCCCGGGTGTCGGCTTTGCGCAGCTCGGTCTCGTTGGTGATATCCTCATCCTCCCCGGCGGGCAGCAGCTGTCCGTTGGGGGCCGGACGAGAGCCGGGCCGTGGCGCAGCATACCAGAGCGCATGGTTGTCCCGGGAAAAAAGCTGGGTCAATTCCGCCAGAACATCGGCGGGGTACTGCCGTTCCAGCAGAAAATTATAGATGGCTTCTGCCGTCAGGTGAGGGCAGGCATCCTGCAGGCGGCTGCGCCAGCTGTCCTGTGCAGCATCATCCGGCAGGGCGCAGGAGGGGATCTCCAGTTCCCGGATGACTTCCTCTACGGCAATGTCGCAGGCAAGGCTCCATAGGCGGTGATCCATTTCCTGCCGTTGGAAGGGATGCCCCAGAAGAAAGTGCAGGGTGACATGCAGCAGGGCACGGGTGGGCACAGACTGCTGTGCCCGGAATGTGCGGAGCAGCGTTTCAGGGCAATAGTATAAGCAGTGGCCATCCCCGGCAAACAGGGTGTCCAGCGCAGGGACGGGGATCGGCTTCAGCTGTTCCAAGGCGGAAGATAAAAAACGCAGGTCGGCAGTTAACCGACTCTGTGCCAGCAGCAGCACCTGTGCGGCCAGTTCGTCCGCCGCAGGAACAGGAGTCTGGATGGGCTCGGGCATAAGAGAAAACTCCTTTCTGCCCCAAGGGCAGGACGGTATCCTTCAAAAACGGCAAAACCAGCCGACACCACCCGGAGCACCGGGTGGAAGTCTGCTGGTTTGCACGCATTCCGTGGCGTGCTGCGGGTACTTCGCCCGGCATACGTTTCGGAATCAGAATGAAGGAATGGGTGAAAAAGGAGGAAGGTGTTTCTTTTGGTGAGACCTCAGAACAGCAGCCCACAGGCTACGCAACCCACAGCGACCATAATGGCAGATGCAACCCATGCGTAGGGGAGAGTGTGCTTCTGGTGGTCGCCCAGGTCCTGGCCGGAAAGGCCCAGCAGCAGGAAGGTGGCACCCGTCAGGGGACTGAGCGGGAAGCCCAGCGTCATCTGACCCATGATGGAAGCCTTTGCCACAGCCAGTGCGTTGCCGCCCATAGCGGAAACAGCGTTGGCGATGACCGGCATAACACCGTAGTAGTAGGAGTCCGGGTCAAACAGCAGGCTCAGCGGAACGCTGAACAGGCCGACGATGGGGGCAATGAAGGTGCCCATGCTGGTGGGGATGATGGAGACCAGAGCGTCGGTCATGGAAGCCAGCATACCGGAATTTTTGACCACACCGGTGAATGCGCCTGCGGCAAAGACGATGGAGACCATCAGGAATGCGGCCTGTGCGTGACTGTTGATGATCTTGTGCTGCAGATCCACACTGGGGTAGTTGACGATGAGCAGGACGCAGTAGCCGATCATAAAGGTGACAGCCGGGCTGAGGCGGTTGGTAACGAGGATGTACAGGATGACCAGGATCAGTGCCACATTGAAGTACCAGCGCCAGCCGGAGCGGGCCAGTTCGTTGGAGGTGTTGGTGGTCTTTGCTTCGGTCAGACCAGTGACCTCCTGCGCGGGGATGCCTGCAGCAATGCGCTTGGCTTCCTTTTTGCCCAGGAAAGCCGCGATGAGCAGGCAGGTCACCAAGCCTGCGATCCAGGCGGGCATGATGCCCACCCACAGCTCGCTGCCGGTGACTTCATAGCCCAGGCCGGACATGGCTGCGGCTGCACGGACTGTGGGGCCGCCCCAGGGCATAACATTCATGATACCGGCGGCCAGCGCCACGATGGTAGCCTCTACCCAGAGGTTCATCTTCAGCTTCTGGAACAGGGGCATACAGGCGGGGATGGCAATCAGGAAGGTGGTGGCACCGGAGCCATCCAGATGGCAGATGCAGCCGATGAGGAAGGTGCCGATACAGACCTTGACGGGGTCTTCGCCGGTAAACTTCAGGATGCGGTTGATGATAGGATCAAAGACACCGGCATCCGAGCAGGTGCTGAAAAACAGGATGGCAAAGATGAACATGACACCTGTGGCAACGATGCTGCTCAGGCCCTTGCCCATATAATCTGCGCTGAGGATGGAAAGTGCCTTGGTAAAACGGGTGCCGAACGTGATGACCGGCTCAACATAAGCAGTTCCGGCCTTTTCGGCAGCAGCCTGTGCGGCTTGGATGATGACATTGGGGGCATTGATGAATGCTGCGATGAAGCCGGTGATGGCGGGAACAAAGATCAGAGCTACAAGGGTAGAGACCTTCTTGCTCATGATCAGTGCCAGCACCAGCAGAATGGTGACGAACCCTAATACTGCCAGCATGTGATTTCTCCTCAATAAAGTGTGTAAAGGTGGTCAGAGATCAGAACACCTGCTTCTCGTGCAGAGTGTTGAACTGCTCTTCGGTCATGCCCAGAACACCCTCAAAGATGTCCCGGTTGTTCTGCCCCAGCTGGGGAGCGGGTGTGCGCACAGAGGGCTTGGTATCCATCAGTTTGATGGCACAGCCGTTCACGGTGACCTTTCCCAGGGTGGGATGATCCATCTCCACGAACATCTCGCGCTCCTTGACATGGGGATCGTCCAGGATCTCCTTGATATTCATAATGGGGCCTGCGGGGATGCCGTGGGCCAGCACCAGCTCGGCGGCCTCGTTGGGGGTCAGATCCTTGATCCGCTCCTCAATGACCGCGGCAATGGCATCCTGATTGGCCAGACGGCCCGGCATATCCACGAACCGGGGATCGGTGATCATGTCCGGGCGTTCCAACACCTCATTGCAGAGCTTCTCGTACAGCTTCTGGTTGCCTGCCGCGATGATGACCTTGCCGCCCTTGCAGGTGAAGCTGTCGTAGGGGGAAACAGCGGCATAACGGTTGCCCATGGGGGCCGGGATGTTGCCGGTCTCGAGGTACTTCAGGGCAGTGTTCTCAGTGGCAGCGATCATGCTGTCCATCAGACTCACGTCCACCCGCTGCCCTTTGCCGGTAATGGTGCGGGCGTTGACTGCGGCAAGGATGCCGATGGTTACATGAAGTCCGCCCAGAATATCACCCAGCGCCGAACCGGCACGGGTGGGCTCTCCGCCCTTGGAACCGGTGATGGACATCATACCGCCCATGGCCTGAGCCAGAATGTCATAGCCCGGGCGCAGGTGGTAGGGACCGTAGCAGCCAAAGCCAGAGACTGCCGCATAGATGATGCGGGGATTGATCTCCTTCAGGACATCATAGCCCAGTCCCAGCTTGTCCATCACGCCGGGGCGGTAGTTTTCCACCACGATATCCGCTTTTTTGACAAGCTCCTTGAAGATCTCCTTGCCCTCAGGGGCCTTCAGGTTCAGGGTGATCCCCTTTTTGTTGCGGTTGATGTTGGCAAAATAGACGCTTTCCCGCTCACCATTCAGATTTTTGGCACGGAAGGGGGGATAGCTGCGGGTGTCGTCACCGCCTTTGGGAACCTCGATCTTGATGACGTTTGCGCCCATGTCAGCCAGCATCATGGTGCAGAAGGGGCCGGCAAGCACACGGGTCAGGTCGAGAACCGTCAGGTTCTCCAATGCCATATGTTCACTCATGTTACAGCTCTCCATCCTCAACGTGGATCTTCATGCGCATCACGGCACTGCCCATGGATTTGCCCAGGCTGTCCAGACGCAGGCTCATGGTGGCACCGCCGCCCAGAGCGTGCTTCATAACAAAGTTGAAGCCGTTCAGGCTGGGCACGTCGTAGCGGGTGATCTCGCCCTTGACCATGTCGCCAAAGTAGGCTTTGAGTTTTTCGGGGGTCACCTCGCGCTCAATGATCTTATAGTATTCCGGTTTGCGTGCATACACACAGACATTGCTGGTATCGCCCTTGTCGCCGGAGCGGCCGTGAGCAATATCGTTCAGATAGATCTCTGCCATCTTACTTCACCTCCAGAATGTGACTTTCGACCTGTACAGCATCGCGAGGCACGGTGGTGGGCCACAGTGCCATCACTTCCTGCACACGGGCACGGCCACCGAAGAAGGAAGCACCCGGAGGGCCGTTCAGCTGCATGGGGCTGATCTCGGGAATGATCTTGGCGCACTCGCTCTTGTCCTCGCTGAACACAGCAATGCGCAGGACACACTCGTTCAGGTTCTTCAGCGCCTCTTCGCTCATATCGGCCACGCCCAGATGCAGGCTGTTCAGGCCGATGTAGCTGATGTGGATGTCATCGGCTTTCATGCCGCGGCGCTGCATCTTCTTCATGATGACCTCGGCGCAGTACTGAGCCTTTTCGTAGGCATCAGGCCATGCAAAGCTCAGCATGGAAACAGTCTTCCAGCCCTTGTGGTAACCCACGCAGAGCTTGAGCGTGTCGGGGCGGGGCTTGCCCTTGACACCGCCGATGCGGACACGGTTGTCACCCACCTGGGTGATGGTAGCATGGCTGATATCCACGTTGACATCCGGGGTCAGGTAGTTGGCAGGATCGTGGACCTCGTACAGGAACTGCTCCTTGCAGCTCTGTTCGCAGATGATGCCGCCGCAGTCGGGAGCCTTGGTGATCTCAAAGGTATCATCGGTCAGCTCTGCGATGGGGAAGCCCAGCTCGTCCATGCGGGGGACATTGCGCCAGTCGTACATATAGTTGCCGCCGGCACCCTGACCGCCGCACTCCAGCAGATGGCCTGCCATGATGCCGCGGGCCAGATTGTCCCAATCGTCAGCAGCCCAGCCAAACTCGTACTTCAGCGGAGCCAGGAACAGGGCGCTGTCAGCCGCACGGCCGGTGATGACCACATCGGCACCCTCTGCCAGGCATCCCTCAATGCCCTCATGGCCGATGTAGACATTGCAGTTGTAGATCTTGTCCAGAATATCGTTGAAATTGCCGTCGTAGTCGAAGTTGGGGAAGGTCCAGCCATCCTTCAGCAGCTGCGGGATCTTATCCTTGATGTTATCGCCGGTCACATAACCGATCTTATAGCCGCTCATGCTGTTGCCTTCTGCCCACTGGCGGATGCCGTCCACGCAGCCATTGATGTTCATGCCGCCTGCGTTGGTGCAGATCTTGATGTGCTTGTCCCAGGCTTCCTTGCCGGCCTCCTTCAGGATGCGGGTGGTAAAGTCGGGCGCAAAGCCCTTGGTGGGGTCCTTGAGCTGCTGCTTTGCCATGATGGAAAGGGTCAGCTCTGCCAGATAATCACAGCCCATATACTGGATATCGGCATTGCGGATCATGTGGATGGCCGCGTCCGGGCTGTCGCCCCAGAAGCCCTGGCCACCGCCGATTGCAACTTTCTTCATTCGATAGCCTCCTTATAGATGGAAAGGTGATATCAACGCCAAACATCAGTACGACGTTTGACTCAATCGTCGTACTGAGTGTAGTACAACGATTTACTAATGTCAAGAAAAAAACGAAGTTTGGAGGAAAAGAAATGCGACTTTGTTGAAATGACTAAAAAGAAAAAGAGAAAAATATGCAGAGTGCACAAAAACGGCTGGTTTGAGATGAGAGAGGCTTTTTTGGCTTGTCAAGACACAGGGAAACGGGTACAATAAATCTGATATCAGAAAAAGGTGGGGAAGAGCATGGTTACGATCAAGCAGATCGCGCAGGAGGTCGGGATCTCGTCCAGTACGGTCAGCATTGTTTTGGGAGGCAAGGCGGCAGAGCGGAAAATCAGTACGGCCACGCAGGAAAAAATTTTTGCGGCGGCGGCACGGCTTGGCTACCAGCCCAATATGGCTGCTCGGAGTCTGCGGGGCGGCAGCGGTGCCAATGAGCTGGTGGTGGCCATGTTCTGGGCACAGGATTTCCGGGCCAGCATGATGTTCCGCTTCTGGGATGGTCTGCGGGCCGAGATCGAAAAAACGGCACGTCCGGTGCGGCTGGTCATCTACCCGTATGTCAACGACCACCTGAAGGAAAGCGAGGCACTGACCAGTGGCGCAAACTGCCATGCTGCCATCATTTGCAATGCGTCCTATGCGGATCTGCAGTTTTTGGAGGACACGCAGCTGCCGATCCCTGTGGTGCTGTACAACCGTGTTTGCAATGGGTATTGCAGCGTCAATGTGGATGATCTGAAGATGGGTGCTCTGGCGGCGCGGGCTTTTGCCGATCAGGGGTGCAGGACGGCGGCAGTCCTGACGAGCAGCCCGGTCTTTGAGGGGATGGAAAACCGGATGCATGGGTTCCGGCTGGAAGGGGAGCACCACGGGTTGACGCTCCTGGCCAACCGGTATTGTGAAAACAGCATACGAGGCGGTTACGAGGCGGTTTCGCATCGGCTGAGGCATGAGTGGAAGCAGCAGCTGCCGGACGCAGTGTTCTGCGGTTCCTCGGCCATTGCGCACGGTGCGCTGCGGGCTTTTTGTGAGGCAGGATATATCGGTGAAAAGCTGCCCCGGCTGATCGCTGTAGGCAACGGCCCGGAGGAATCCGATGCGTTTTCGATCCCGAGCCTGAGCGTGGTCTATCTGCCCATGGAGGATATGGCGCGGGAGTGCATCCAGCTGGTGCTGGGGCAGCTGGACGGTCAGATTGTCACTCCGGAAAGCCGGCTGCTGCCGATCGAGTATCTTCCCAGGGAGAGCTGTGGGCCGCTGACAGAATACGCTGCACAATAAAAAAGCCCCGCACCGGCACGCAAAACGTGCGCAGTGCGGGGAAGAAAGCGCAGTCAGCCCTCGGCGCTGATACAGTACATGGAAAAGGTGCTGGAAAATAACAGGGTGTCGGTCTCATCTGTGATCTCCACAGCCACCACACAGATGTGTCGGCGGCGGCTGACCGTTCGGCCGCGGGCTGTCAGATGACCGGCTTTGACGTTGTGGATGAAATTGACCGAAGCATTCTGGGTGACATACTGCCGTCCGTCAGAGCGGGCAGTCAGCCCGGCACAGCAGTCGGCCATGGTGAAAAATGCGCCGCCGTGCACATAACCGTAGATGTTGGTGGTGTCCCGCCGGATGTCCAGCGACATGACGGCGCTGTCCGACGTTACCGATACGATCTCGATGTGATTGTACTGCATGAATGGATTTTCAAGCATTTGTGCAATGTTCTGTTCCTGCATAAGGAGCCTCTTCTTTTTGATTGTGGTACAACGTTGTACGAAACGAGTTGGACGGTTCTTATTATAATCGCATTTTCCGCAGGATGCAAGCAGCAGGAGGTTTGAAATAAAAGGAAAGCCGACTGGTGGTGCGCAAACAGGTCAAAGCGCTGACGGTATTGTATCTGGTTCCCTGCCAGCATTTTGGAGTGTACTTTGCGCCGTATCAGATCTTGCTGGTGATGGGCACCGGCATCGGCCGCGGCATCATCCTGAACGGGAAGGTGCTGATGGGCGCTCACGCCGCTGCAGGGGAAGTCAGCTGCCTTGTTTCCAATATGGCAGCCAAAAAGTTGAATTGCTATAAATCGTTGGGATAGGCTGCCACAAAAATCGAGTGGTGTCAACAAAAAGTTTTGAAAACACGCTATTTTCGGCAGGGCGCAAGAAAAAGCAAGGGAAACTTTTGCAAAAAGAGAGAGGGCTGGACCGTGCCAGCCCTCTTGACAGAGCTTCATATCAAAGCCCCAGAGATATTTTTGAAAAAATTGAAATTCCGAATCGTTTTTACGGTTCAATGACATTGAAGGTTTTTTCAAACTTGGACGCATATGCCAGCAGGCGTTTCAGGACAGTGGGATCTCCACTGATCTGTACCTGCCCGGCCTGCTGACCTGTCATCAGTGCAAAGAGCTGCAGACGCTTGCAGGTGACGGAAGCCTGCGCATCCGGATGGTTCTCGCCGGGGTAAGACAGCAGGACGCCATTCTTACGGGTTACATAGAACTGTTCATTCTCATCCGTTACGGTCAGATTCAAGGTCAGGTCATCATTCTGTGCAGCGTTGGCATCCGTCAGGATGGCGATATAATCCAACAGCATGGAAACCGTCATTGCTCGCATACTGTTGGTGAGACCATTCGCCGTGCGGGCCCGCCCAGACAGATTGCCGTTCCGCAGTTCCGCCGCACCCATCAGGTAGGCGTTGCGCCACGCACCGGATTCCGCCTGATAACCCAACTGCTCCAGCGCATCGGCACACAGGTTGCGTGCCTTCTGGTTGGACGGGTCTGCAAAGACCAGCTCCTTGGTGATCTGTGCCACCCACTGATATTCGCCCTTTGCATAGTCCTTTTTTGCCTTGCAGAGCACCAGCTCCGTGCTGCCCAGATATTCTACAAGCTTCTTAGCGGCATCGCTGGGCGGGAGCGGGTCCAGGTTGACCGGGTTCGCATCGTACCAGCCCAGATACTTCTGGTAGATGGCTTTGGCGTTATGCGGCAGCGTGCCGTAATACTGGCGGGTATACCAGACTTTTTCGAGGGCATCCGGCAGCGAGATCATGGCGGCGATCTCGTTGGAGGTATAGCCCTGGTTCATGTAATGCAGGGTCTGGTCGTGGATAAACTTATAGATGGCTGCCGTGTTCAGCAGATATTCATGGATCTCCTCGCCCCAGTGCGGCCAGTTGTGGCTCTGGAACACCACATCGGTCTTGCTGCAGAAGCGTTGATCTGCCTCGATAATATACTTTGCCCAATCGTTGGCATCGCGCACCTCTGCGCCGCGCAGGGTGTACAGATTATGCAGCGTACCGGTGCAGTTTTCCGCCATCCAGAGGGCGCGGTATTTCGGGAAATAGGCGTTCATCTCGGCAGGGGCTTCGGTGCCGGGGGTCAGCTGGAATTCGATCTCCAGCCCGTCGATGGTCAGCTTCGGAACATCTTCCCCAATCTCATAGGTCGGTGCAATAAGGCTCACATGACCGGTAGACTGTCCCATGCCGATGCCGATGGAGAGTGCTCCTTTCTCCCCTTTTTCCAGCACCGTACCATACTGATACTGCGCACGCCGGGCCATTGCGATGCCGGCATAGACGTTTTCGCTGATGGCGTGTTTCAAAAATCCTTTCGGTGCAAGGATGACCGTTTTGCCCGAGGCAAGCTGTTTGTCGACGGAAAGGCTGGGGTCCGCTACATTGTTCCGGTCGATCGCACCCTCTGCGCCGCCAAAGTGATCCACATGGCTATGACTGTACAGCACAGCTTTGACATCCAGCGGTCCGAACCGGTTTTCCATCAGCGCTTTTGCTGCCTGCATATTTTCTTTGCACATCAGGACGTCAAAAATGATCCAGCCGTTGTTGGTGCGGATAAAGGTCGCATTGGCCATATCAAAGCCGCGCACCTGATAGATGCCATCACATACTTCAAACAGACCGGCTTTGGCGTTGAGTTGGGTATTCCGCCACAGACTGGGGTTTACAGTGTCCGGAGCATCCCGGTTCAAATCGCCGTAGCTCTGCAGATCCCATGCAAATTTGCCATCCTCGGCGTAGATGATCTTACCTTCCGCATTGTCCAGCCAGCCGCGTTCTGCGTTGGCAAACTCCCGCCGGTCGGAAAAATCCAGCTTTTCATACCATCCGGCGTTCTTTTCTGCCGTGATCGCCGTTGCATCTTCGATCTCGCCCGGTTGGGGAGAGTCCTTGAAAATATCTGTGATAAAGTTCAGACGGTTTTCATCGGTACTGCCTGCTGCATGCGCGGTCAGGGATGCGCCGCAGGCGAACGCCGCAACCGCTGAAGTGGAAAGAAAGTTTCTGCGGGTCATCTTCATGGTGGGTTGCCTCCTTTATATCTGGGTTTATTTTACACAGACCGTGGGCGGTTGCCAGCCGCTCAGGGCATTCCAGTCAGGCTTATAGATACGCAGGAAGAGGATGTGCTTTATGCATCTTGTGAAAAACCATTTGACCTTCTATGTTACAGAATACACAGGGAATGCCTGAAAGTCAACGACTTCTGAACTTTCGGCATTAAAAACGTGGCGTTGAACGGAACGAAGCACATCCTTCACGATTACAGCCCTGAGGTGGACGAATACCTTACGATCCATTGCTACCAGCCGGAACCGGGGTATTGTGCCTGCGTATTGCAGGCAGCAGATCCGTAACCGTTCTTCTTCCGTCTGCGGTTTATAATCCTTCTTGTGCAGTCCTCGTCGGTCTTTCAGGGCATCTTCGCCGTCTTTGACATGAAAATACCCCCAGAGTATTCAGAGTTTTGTTTTTACTCTGTCTACTCTAGGGGTAGCATATCACTTCACCAGAACGGGGCTGTGTTTTTGGATTGGTTCTATGCGCTCTGCTTTGCAGCCGGAGCGTTTTCCTGGGGGATCGTTTGCCCTATTCTCGGCAAGCTGCAGCTTCCATATGGTCCTTCTCGGTTATCCGGCGGATGACCCGGCAGGGATTTCCGGCAGCCAGACTATAGGGTGGGATGTCTCTTGTCACAACACTTCCTGCTCCGATCACACAGCCTTCTCCAATGGTAACGCCGCCACAAACCACTACGTTGGATGCCAACCAGCAATTATCCTTTATGGTGATGGGTTTGGCATATTCCAGATTATAAATGCTTCCATCTTCTCGCTTTTGGATATTCCGTTCTTCCGGCAAAAGCGGATGCATGGGAGTTGCCAATGTGACATTTGGCCCGATCATCACATTGTCCCCGATATGGACTTCACATACATCTAAGCAGGTGAAATTAAAGTTGGCAAAGCTGTACTTTCCAAAGTACGTATTGCAGCCGTAATCAAAGTAGACTGGTGCCTGCAAATACGGAAGCTGCTTTGTTGCAGGTAATAATTTTCGCAGAATTTCGGCTTGTTCTTCCGGTTGGTCCTCATCCGTTCGGTTGTACTTTCTTGCCAATTTGCGTGCATTCAGGCGTAATTGCTCCAGTTCCGGATCGGATGGATCGTATAGCGCGCCATTTATCATTTTCTCTCGTTCTGTCATTTCTGATGCTGCCTCCAAATTGAGTCTTATTGGTCAAGATAAGTATACCATACTTGCCAAGAAAGGAACACCTCTATTGCAACAAACAGGATCATTTCAAACAGGCTTCCATCAGAACCGCACACTTTGTGGACATAAAACTTATTTCCTTGCTTTGTACTGCGGTATTCATTTACAACGACCGCCTCATAGATTTTTGTTCCAGCCGCCACGACCGGTGCTACATTTGAAAAAACCGCTGACAACAGAACATGAGGTCGCATTTAAGGTGATCCGGCGGCTGCATGGGGGATGTTTGTAAACAAGATCCTAGTATTTCGTAGAGAGCGAGTATAAAAATCAGATACAAGACCCAACTAAGAAAGGTGCAGTCCGTGATATTGAGCTGTACAGCAATTTCAAAACCATTGCCGAAAGTATTCCCGAAACGCCGGTCTTGCTGTATAATGATTCCGGACGGCCCGGCCAAGCGGGGCTTTGTAAAAACCATGCCCGAAGCCGGTCTGCTGTAGGTCATACCCTACAAGGAGGTCTGTTTCATGAATCTGACTCTGCGAAAGGATGCCGATGTCATCATCGCATCCAGCCTGAACGCCGTCCTGCCGGACGAAGCGGTCCGCCGCGCACTGAAAGCCTTTGCGCCCAAGGGCGGCAGGGTGCTGCTGGTCGCAGCGGGCAAGGCCGCATGGCAGATGGCACACGCGGCGGTGGAAGCGCTGGGCCGTGTGGACGGCGGCGTTGTCGTGACCAAATACGAGCATGTCAAGGGCGAGATCCTGGGAGTAAATTGTTATGAAGCGGGCCATCCGGTGCCGGACGAGAACAGCTTTGCGGCCACCGAGAAGGCATTGGAGCTGGTGCAGGGGCTGACAGCGGAGGATACCGTGCTGTTTCTGCTCTCCGGCGGAGGAAGTGCATTGTTTGAAAAGCCGCTGCTCCCCGGCACAGAATTGCAGGACATCACCGGCCAGCTTCTTGCCAGCGGTGCCGACATCGTGGAGATGAACACCATCCGCAAACGGCTTTCGGGCGTCAAGGGCGGGCGGTTCGCGCAGGCATGCGCCCCGGCTCAGGTGTTCAGCATCGTGCTGAGCGATATTCTGGGCGACCCGCTGGATATGATCGCCAGCGGCCCGGCGGTGCCGGACACCTCTACCTGCGCACAGGCGCTTGCCATTGCGGAGAAGTATCACCTGAAGCTCTCGGAACAGGCAAAAGCTCTTCTGGCGCAGGAAACGCCCAAGATGCTGGACAACGTGACGACCCGGATCACCGGCAGTGTGCGGGAGCTTTGCACCGCCGCCGCTGCCGCCTGCCGGGAGCTTGGCTATGAGCCCGTCCTGCTGACCGACCAGCTCTGCGGTGAAGCCCGGGAGGCGGGCAGCTTCCTTGGCTCCATCGTCCGGACTCACGCGGGGCAGGGAAAAAAGCTGGCCTACATCGCAGGCGGCGAGACGGTCGTCCACCTGACGGGCAAGGGCCTCGGCGGACGGAATCAGGAGCTTGCCCTTGCAGCGGCTCCGGCGTTGGCCGGGCTGGATGCAGCAGTGTTCTCGGTGGGCAGTGACGGCACTGACGGCCCCACCGATGCTGCCGGCGGCTATGTGGATGGTGACACCCTTTCCGCACTGACCGCCAAGGGCTGGAATGTGTTCGACACCCTGCAGAACAACGACGCCTACCATGCACTGAAAGCTGTGGACGGCCTGATCATCACCGGCGCTACTGGCACGAATGTCAATGATGCTGCCGTGGCGCTGGTGGGGGAGAAGTAAAAATGTGATTCTGGTATGAAAGAGGGGATGGCTCCCATGTACGTCGATTGGGAATACTACAAAATTTTCTATTATGTGGCAAAGTATCAGAACTTTACGAAAGCGGCGCGGGTGCTGGGCAACAACCAGCCCAACATCACCCACTCGATGAACCGGCTGGAAAGCCAGCTGAACTGTGTGCTCTTTACCCGCTCCAACCGGGGCGTCACCCTGACGCCGGAGGGCGAGATGCTCTACTCCCGCATCGCCTCGGCGGCAGTGCAGATACAGGACGCGGAGGAAGAACTGAGCGCCAGCGCCACCCTCGAGCACGGCTCCATCAGCATCAGCGCGACGGAGACGGCGCTGAACATCTATCTGGCCGAAAAGCTGCGGACGTTTCACACCGAGTATCCCGGCATCCGGCTGCGCATCTCGAACCACTCTACGCCCCAGGCGGTGCAGGCTGTGAAGAACGGAGAAGTGGATTTTGCCGTCATCTCCACCCCGGCAGAAGTAGAACAGAGCCTGAAGATGGTGGAACTGAGACCGTTTTATGAGGTGCTGGTGGGCGGAAAGACCTTCACTGCTCTGGCCAGCCGGCGTCTGACGCTGAAGGAACTGAGCTGCTATCCGCTCATCTCTCTCGGCGATGAGAGCATGACCCGGAGCTTCTACCGGCAGTTCTTCCTCGACCATGACGCCGTGCTCCGGCCCGACACCGAGGCCGCCACCACCGACCAGATGCTCACGCTGGTGAAAAGTGAGCTGGGCCTCGCCTTCGTGCCGGAACCAATGGCAAAAGAACGTCTGGCCCGCGGCGAGCTTGTCGAGCTGCATCTGCAGGAGATCATTCCCTCCCGCTCTATCTGCCTCGTCTACGACCATCACCGCCCGCTGAACACGGCGGCCCGGAAGTTCCAGCAGATGTTGACGAAAGCAGAGCCGGACCATCCGGCAGCGCCGAAGCAGGCGGAGGGCGTCTCTTTCATATCCCAATAAAATGATTTGTCATTGTCCCATACCGGAAAGCCGCGGCCTACAGAGGCCCGGGCCTCATCGAATTCATCTGGAGAAAAAAGGCCAAAGGGAAGGAAAAACAGAATGATAGACAAAATGCTCGTGCGCGGGGCAAAGGTACACAACCTGAAAAACATCGACGTGGACATCCCGCTGAACAGGATCGTGGGCATTGCGGGCGTGTCGGGCTCGGGCAAATCCTCGCTGGCGCTGGGGGTGCTGTATGCCGAAGGCTCCCGCCGGTATCTGGAGGCGCTGTCCACCTACACCCGCCGCCGGATGACCCAGGCTTCGAAAGCCTCGGTGGAAGAGGTGCTGTATGTCCCGGCGGCGCTGGCGCTGCACCAGCGGCCGGGCGTGCCGGGCATCCGCAGCACCTTCGGCACAGGCACGGAGCTTTTGAACAGCCTGCGGCTCATGTACTCCCGCCTCGCAAGCCACCGCTGCCCGAACGGGCATTACATCCCGCCGACGCTGGCTGTTGCGGCGGGCAGGGAGCTGGTCTGCCCGGAGTGCGGTGCGCATTTCTATGCGCCGTCGGCGGAGGAGCTGGCGTTCAACTCTCAAGGTGCCTGCCAGAAGTGCGGCGGCACAGGCAGCGTCCGGACGGTGGACATGGCGTCGCTGGTGCCGGACGACTCGCTGACCATCGACGGCGGCGCAGTGGCCCCGTGGAACAGCCTGATGTGGTCGCTGATGACAGACGTCTGCCGGGAGATGGGCGTGAGGACGGATGTGCCGTTCCGCGACCTGACCGAACAGGAAAAGGACATCGTCTACCACGGTCCGGCAGAGAAAAAGCATATCTTCTACCACGCCAGGAACTCGAATCAGGCCGGCGAGCTGGACTTTACCTATTACAATGCCGTCTACACCGTAGAAAATGCTCTTGCAAAGGTCAAGGATGACAAGGGCATGAAGCGGGTGGAAAAGTTCCTGCGGGAAGATGTCTGCCCCGAGTGTCACGGCTCACGTCTCTCAGCGGCGGCGCGTGCGCCGAAGCTGCGGGGCATCTCGCTGGACGAAGCCTGCCAGATGACGCTGGAAGCCCTCGTGGAGTGGGTGAAGGGCGTGCCGGGCAGCCTGCCGGAAGAGATGCGCCCGATGGCGGAGAGCATCTGCGAGGCATTCGAAAGTACCGCCAAGCGGCTGATGGATTTAGGTCTGGGCTATCTGACGCTTGACCGCTCGGCCTCGACCCTCTCCACCGGTGAGCGCCAGCGGATGCAGCTGGCCCGGGCCGTCCGCAACCGAACCACCGGCGTGCTCTATGTGCTGGATGAGCCGTCCATTGGCCTGCATCCGTCGAACATCGTGGGCCTGACCGGCGTGATGCACGACCTCGTGGCCGACGGCAACTCGGTCATTCTGGTGGACCACGACACCCAAATCCTGAAAGAGGCCGACTGGGTGATCGAGATGGGGCCGGAAGCGGGAGCTAAGGGTGGACATGTCATTGCCGAAGGGACGATAGCTGATCTGGAGACAAAGCCGGAGTCCCAAATCGGGCCGTTCCTCTCCGGAAAAGCTGAGACAAAGCTGCGCCGGTGTGCCGGGACAGGGGAGATGTTCGCAGAGGGGGGGATCCATCTCTCCACCGGCAGCATCCACACGGTCAAGCCTTTGGAGCTGGACATTCCCAAGGGGCGGCTCACCGTGGTAACGGGCGTGTCCGGCTCCGGCAAAACGACGATGGTGCTGGAAAGCCTCGTGCCGGCGCTGGAAGCAAAGATAAACGGCAGCGCCCTCCCGGCACATATCCGGGAGATCCGCGCCGAGGGCATCGCGCACGTCAAGCTCATCGACGCGACGCCCATCGGCATCAATGTGCGCTCTACCGTGGCGACCTACGCGGGCGTCCACGACGAGCTGCGGAAGCTCTATGCCAGATCTCCGGACGCCAGGCAAAAGGGCTTCAAAGCCAGCGATTTTTCCTACAACACGGGCAGTCTGCGCTGCCCCGGCTGCGACGGCACCGGTGAGGTGAGCCTGGACGTGCAGTTCCTGCCGGATGTGAACATCGTCTGCCCCGACTGCCGGGGTTCCCGCTACGCGCGGGCGGCTTACGGCGTGAAGCTGATGAACAAGGCGGAGCAGGCCGTCTCCCTGCCGGAACTGATGGAGATGGACGTCAACTCCGCCCTTGCGTTCTGCGGCGGGATGAAGACAGTGAGCCAGCGCCTGCAGACATTGCAGCAGCTGGGTCTGGGCTACCTGACGCTGGGCGAAGAGACGCCCAGCCTCTCCGGCGGCGAGGCCCAGCGCCTCAAGCTGGCCAGCGAGATCGGCCGCACCCAGACCGACTCGGTGTTCGTTTTCGATGAGCCCAGCATCGGCCTCCACCCGCTGGACGTGCAGGTGCTGCTGCGGGTGTTCCAGGCCCTGCTGGACAACGGCGCAACGGTCGTTGTCATTGAGCACGACCTCGACGTCATCCGCAACGCGGACTATGTCATCGACATGGGGCCGGGCGGCGGCGAGAGCGGCGGCCGCGTCGTGGCAACAGGCACGCCGGAGGAGATCCAGGAAGATCCGGAGAGTATTACCGGAAGATATTTATAACAAAAAGGGGGCAGATGCTGCATGACACCTGCCCCCTTCGTCGATATTCTTATTTGCTTTCCGGGACACCGCGCAGTTCGGCACGGAAGCGCTTGGGAACATCTTCTTCCCGGATATTTTTGACGAGATCCGGAAGCTTTGCGGTTTCGCCTACGGGATAGACCATGATGCACTTCCGATGCTTTGCTGACGATCAAAACAAAAAGTTAATTCTCGGAAGAAATATCCTGACCGAAATATTTTTCGCCCAGCTCCTTGAGGGTGCCGTCAGCGCGCAGCTCGTCGATGGCGCTGTTGAGGGCGTCGAGGAAGGAAGAATCATCGCTCTTGACGATAGGGATCGCAACGTGAGAAGCATCTTCGGTCTGGGCGACCAGCTTGAAGTCGGCGTCCGGATGGACGTTCAGGTAGTCGTAGAAGGAGACGTTGGCGTTCAGGGTGGCGTCGATGCGGCCAGCGGTCAGCAGCTGGATAGTCTCTTCCAGCGTGTCGATGCCCTGCACGGTCGCGCCGTAGCTCTCGGCCAGCTCCATGTAGGTGGAAGCGAGGCTGTTGGCCGTGGTCTTGCCGGCGAGGTCCTCGAAGCTCTTGATGTCCTCGTTATCCTTGCGGACGGCGAGGGCGGTGTGGATGTAGCCGTAGGGAGTGGTGAAGTCGTAGGTCTTGGCGCGCTCTTCGGTGACTTCGACGCCGTTGCAGACGAGGTCGTAGCGGCCTGCATCCAGACCGGCGAACAGGCTGTCCCAGTCGCTCTCGACGTACTCGGGCTCGACGCCCAGCTTCTCGGCAATGGCGCGGGAGACTTCGACGTCGTAGCCCACGAGGGTGTCGCTCTCATCGTGGAAGCTCCAGGGCTGCCATGCACCTTCCAGCGCGATGACCAGCTTGCCGTTGGACTGGATGGTCTCCAGTTTGTTGGCAGCAGCAGCGGAAGCAGAAGCTGCGGTGCTGGAAGCAGTGGAGGAAGAAGTGTTGGAAGAGCAGCCGGCCAGCGAGAGAACACCGGCAGCGGCCATGACGCTCATGAGAGAAATAAAGGTTCTGCGTTTCATAGTTGATGATCCTTTCTGTAGTAAAACAAACTTGGGAAAAGCAGGAGAAGGCTCTCCCTTTGGGAGAGCTGGCGCGTGAGCGCCTGAGAGGGCAAGGACGCTGATGTAGAAGCATAAGTGCCGCGATAGTATCGCTCTGACAAAGAGCCTGCATATCGCTGTGCGGTAACTCTGTCACAGGCGGCTTGCCCTCTCCGTCATTGCTTTGCAATGCCACCTCTCCCAAAGGGAGAGGCTTTAGGCTTCCGCATGGAAGATTTTCTGCAAAAACTCACGGGTCCTTGTCTCTTTGGGATGGGCGAAGAACTCCTGCGAGGGTGCTTCCTCGACCACGACGCCGTTTTCCATAAAGACGGTGCGGGACGAGACGTTGCGGGCAAAGCCCATCTCGTGGGTGACGACCAGCATGGTCATGCCCTCCTGTGCCAGCTGCCGCATGACGGCCAGCACCTCGCCGGTCAATTCCGGGTCGAGGGCGCTGGTGGGCTCGTCGAAATAGATGATCTCGGGGCCGGAGGCAAGAGCGCGGGCGATGGCCACGCGCTGCTGCTGACCGCCCGACAGCTGACGGGGGTAGTAGTCGGCACGGTCGGCGAGGCCGACTTTTTCCAGCATCTTCATGCCGACGGCATCAGCCTCCGCTTTGGGCATCTTCCGGGCGACGATGAGGCCCTCGGTGACGTTCTGCAGGGCCGTCTTATTGCGGAAGAGGTTGTAGTTCTGGAAGACGAATGCCGTCTTGCGGCGCAGCCGTGCGATGCTGGCGCGGTCGGCGTGGGCGAGGTCGAATGTCTCACCGTCGAAGGTGAGCTGGCCTGCGTCCGCCGTCTCGAGGAAGTTGAGACAACGCAGCAGGGTGGTCTTGCCTGAGCCGGAAGGGCCGAGGATGGCCACGACGTCACCCTTTTCCACCGTCAGATCGACGCCGCGCAGCACGTCCAGGCTGCTGGTCGGCTTGGGGGCGCGGCCAAAGATGCCGGGATGGACGCCGGGCTTTGCGTAAGTATGGAAGGATTTGTGGACGCCGCGTATCTCTAACATTGCCATAACAGCCACACTCCTTTCTTACTGGAAGCCGTGGGCGTTGAGCTGACGCTCCAGCAGCCCTTGCAGCTTGGTGATGACGGTACAGAACAGCAGATACACCACGGCCACCTCACAGTAGATGGGCAGGAAGATGTAGGTGCGGGCGGCGACGCGCTGGCCGGCCATGAACAGCTCCGCTACCGTGATGTTGGAGGCCAGAGAGGTGTCCTTTATCATGCCGATGAGGGAGTTGGAGAGGGCGGGCACGGCGGTGCGCAGGGCCTGCGGCAGCACGATGCGGCGCATGATCTGCCACCAGCTCATGCCGACGCAGCAGCCGGCTTCCAGCTGGCCCTGCGGCACGCTCTCGAGTGCGCCGCGCATGGTCTCGGCGCAGTATGCACCCTCGTTGAAGGCGAAGGCGATGACTGCCGCCGGGAAAGCGTCCAGCATGATGCCCACGCTGGGCAGGCCGTAAAAGATGATGAAAAGCTGCACCAGCAGCGGCGTGCCGCGGATGACCCAGATGTAGAACCGGGCCAGCTGGCTCAGCACCGGCACTTTGGCGTACTGCACCAGCGCCACGGCCACCGCCAGCACCATCGCCAGGGTGAACGAGACGAGGGTGAGGGGGATGGTCATGGTGAGGCCCGCCGAGAGGATGCGGGGAAGAGCCTCCCAGAGCACGCTGACGGTGCGGTTGGATAAGAGTGTTTCCAGCATGGATACTCCTTTTTCAAAATTTGAATCAACAGACAGGGCAAGTGGGTGGACATATTATATACCTTAAAGCAGGGTCAAAGTCAAGAGGAAAAAATGAAAATCCTACAAAACCTACCAGAATACTATAACATGATTTGGAAATGAACGCAAATGGTTTCGAAAAATTGCATGGTATAGACGAAATGGACGAAAAACAGGCGCTGACTTTGTGCAGAACGGCAGAGTAGTTGACGCGGCAGAAGCTTTCGGGTACAATAGAGCTGTATAGACCTGTAAAGGTACAAACAGGCCGCACGCCCCGCCAGACGGGAGCGCGGCGGATACGGAGGACAAACGTGATGAAACGTATTGGTATTCTGGGCGCTGGCACCTGGGGCATGGCCCTTGCACGGATGCTGACTGTGAGCGGGAATGATGTGCTGGTGTGGTCGGCCATCGAGAAGGAGATCGACAGCCTTTCCACCACCCGCAAGCACCCCAACCTGCCGCAGATGAAGATCCCCGACGAGCTGCGGTTCACCAAGAGCATCGAGGAAGTCTGCAAAGACAAGGACATCCTGCTGTTCGCAGTGCCGTCGGTGTTCGTCCGCTCCACGGCGGCAAAGGCCCGGCCCTATGTGGCCGACGGCCAGATCATCGTGGACGTGGCAAAGGGCATCGAGCCCGACACCCTGTACACCATGACCGAGATCCTGGCCGATGAGCTGGGCAAGGAGGGCGGCCCGAAGGGCGTGCGCCTTGTGGCCCTGTCCGGCCCCACCCACGCCGAGGAAGTGGCCATCGACCTGCCCACCACCATCGTGTCGGCCAGCAAGGATAGGGAGGCCGCCGCCTATGTGCAGGAGGTCTTCACCAACAATGTCATGCGCGTCTACACCAACGAGGACATCAAGGGTGTAGAGCTGAGCGGCGCCATGAAGAACGTCATCGCGCTGGGCGTCGGCATCTCTACCGGCCTCGGCTACGGCGATAATGCCCGCGCTGCCCTCATCACCCGCGGCATCGCCGAGATCGCCCGTCTGGGCGTGGCGATGGGCTGCAATGTCCACACCTTCGCAGGTCTGGCCGGCATCGGCGACCTCATCGTGACCGCCACCAGTATGCACAGCCGCAACAACCGCGCCGGTATCCTCATCGGCAAGGGCGAGACCCCGGAAAATGCCGTCAAGGAAGTCGGCATGGTGGTCGAGGGCATGAACGCCCTGCCCGCTGCGCTGGAACTGGCCGAGCGGTATCGGGTGGAAATGCCCATCGTCCAGACTGTCAACGCCATCGTCAACAAGGGCATGAGTGCGGCAGAGGCTGTCAAGTCCCTGATGGAGCGCGGCCTGAAGAACGAGCTGCCGCAGGGCTACGAAAAATAAACGAAAAGGGGCGGTATCATGCCTTCTACCTACGCACACCGCCGCTTTGGTGCGGATGTTCTGGCCCTGCTGCCGGATGGCCTGCGCGCGACGCTGGAACAGCACCGGGAGCTTTACGACATGGGTCTCCACGGGCCGGACCTGATGTTTTATTACAAGGCCCTGCAGTCGAACCCGGTGAACCGTCTGGGCAACACCATGCACGAGCAGAAGGGCGAGGTGTTTTTCACCCGCGCCCGCACCGTGGTGGGAAATGCAACGGATAAAAGCGCCGCACTGGCTTATGCGCTGGGCTTTGTCTGCCACTTCGCGCTGGACAGCACCTGCCACCCTTATGTGGAGGCCTATGTCCGGGAGAGTGGTGTAGGCCACTGCGAGATCGAGACGGAGTTTGACAACGCCCTGATGAGGGAAGACGGCCTCGACCCCATAAAGTTCTTCACAGCCAGCCACATCAAACCCAGCCGGGAGCGGGCTGAGGTCATCGCGCCCTTCTACGAGGGCGTCACGGTGGACGAGACGCTGGCGGCTATGAAGGGGATGATAACGGTGCATCATTTTTTGCAGGCGGCAAACCCCGTCAAGCGCTGGGTGGTGCTGACCGGGATGCGCGTCGCGGGCAAGTATGAGTTCATGCACGGCCTTGTGGCGAATCCGCAGCCGAACCCCAAATGCGTCCAGAGCAGCCAGAAGCTCGAAGAGCTGTATAAAACGGCTGTGCCGCTGGCGGTAAGGCTCATCGAAGAGTATGCCGAGAACAAGCCGCTTGGGGCGGAGTATCAGCATACGTTTGGGGAGAACTGAGAGGAGCACCGATGGAAAAGAGCGGCAAATTCCGCCTGACGAGCTTGGAGCGGAACTGGATCCTGTACGACGTGGGCAACTCGGCCTTTGTGCTGATGGTGGCCACCCTTATCCCCATTTTCTTCAATGCGCTGGCGGCAGCCGGGGGCCTGAGCTCGGTGGAGTATCTGGCTTACTGGGGCTATGCCAGCTCGGCTGTGACCGTCATCACGGCTGTTTTGAGCCCGATTTTGGGAACAGTGGCTGATACGAAGGGCTTCAAGAAGCCTATCTTCATACTCTGCGTTTTCGTGGGCATCGTGGGCTGCTGCGCCATGGGCGCGGCGTCGGCGTGGCTGCCGTTTCTGGTCATCTTCGTCATCGCGAAGGTGGGCTTTTCGGGCAGCCTAGTGTTCTACGACTCGATGCTCAGCGACGTGACCACGCCGGAGCGGATGGACGAGGTGTCCAGCCGGGGCTATGCGTGGGGATACATCGGCAGCTGCGTACCCTTCGTGGTCTGCCTCGGCCTTGTGCTGGGGGCGGGGAGCATCGGCATCAGCCAGATGACGGCGCTGAACCTGGCACTCCTGCTGACGGCGGCGTGGTGGCTGCTCACGACCCTGCCGCTGCTGAAAAGTTATAAACAGCTCTACTATGTGGAGGTGGAAAAGCACGCTGTCCGGCAGAGTTTTGCCCGCATCGGCCATACCCTGCGGCATCTGCCGGAGGATAAGCAGGTGTTCTGGTTTTTGCTGGCGTTCTTCTGCTACATCGACGGCGTGTACACCATTATCGACATGGCGACGGCCTACGGCACGGCGCTGGGTCTGGACACCACCGGTCTTTTGCTGGCACTTCTTGTGACCCAGATCGTGGCGTTCCCGTCGGCCCTCATCTTTGGGCGGCTGTCGAACAAGTACCCCTCGGCCAAGCTCATCCCGGTGTGCATCGCGGCCTACGCGGGAATCGCGGTGTTTGCGTTTTTCCTGACCCGGCAGTGGCAGTTCTGGGTGCTGGCCGTCATCGTGGGCATGTTCCAGGGCGGCGTGCAGGCGCTCAGCCGCTCCCACTTTGCAAAGATCATCCCGCCGGAAAAGTCGGGCGAATACTTTGGCCTCTTCGACATCTGCGGCAAGGGCGCGTCCTTCCTCGGCACCATGATCGTCAGCGTGGGAAGCCAGCTCACCGGCAGCGCCAATGTGGGTGTCGGCTCCCTCATCGTGCTGTTCATCGTGGGATTCGTGCTGTTCAGGGTGTCGTGCAAAAAAGAAGTTGTTTCTGAATGAGATAACGTAATACCTGCTGCGCAGCAGCAAATTGGAGAAGCACAAAAATGCGTTTAGCGAAGCGGCTAGCATTTTTGTGCTTCGACTTCTTCTTTGGGGTCTGAAAGGGGCGAGCAGCCCCTTTCTCGTGGCTCCAGCGCGTCGAAATCGCTGGCGCTTTTCTGATTCTCTTTTGGCGACAAAAGAGAATGAACCCCGCCGTTAGTTGCGCCTTACAAAAATACATGGTACAATAAACTCAAATCAAAAAATATAAAGGAGCAAGACCATGAAACAATATCCCGGCTACACCCTCGTCAAGCGCGAGGACTGCCCCGAACAGCACGGGACGCTGACTGTGCTGACCCATGACGTCAGCGGGGCAACTGTCCTGCTGGTGGAAAACGACGACGACAACAAGGCCTTTGGCATCGGCTTCGGCACCTTCCCCTCCGACGACACCGGCGTGTTCCACATCCTCGAGCACTCGGTGCTGGCAGGCAGCGAGAAGTACCCGGTGAAGTCGCCATTTTTGCAGCTGCTCAAGAGCAGCATGGCGTCCTTCCTGAACGCCATGACCTTCCCGGACAAGACGGTGTATCCCTTCGCTACCCCCAACGAGACGGACTTCAGGAACCTGATGGACGTCTATCTCAACGCGGTGTTCTGTCCGCTGGCCATGGTGGACAAGGGCGTGTTCGAGCAGGAGGGCTGGCATCGGGACGAAGACGGCACGGTGAGCGGCGTCGTCTACAACGAGATGCAGGGGGCGCTGGCGACGCCGGACGCACAGCTGCAGAACGCTCTGAGCCGGGCAATGTTCCCGGATACGGCTTACGGCTTCGTCTCCGGCGGCGACCCGGCGTCCATTCCGGCGCTGACCTATGAGAAGTATGTGCGGGTCTACCGCCGCCACTACAGCGCCGACAACTGCTGCATCACCCTCTACGGCAAGATGGACATGGCCGAGAAGCTGGCCTTCCTCGACGAGCAGTATCTGAGCCGTATGCCCAAGAGCGCCAGCCGCCCCCGCCTGACGGTGCAGGACGAGCAGGTCGGTGCGAAGCGGAATATCCCGTACTATACCGAGAAGCCGGAGCCGGACGAGGCTCAGTGTGCGCTGGCGTGGTACACCGGTGCGTTCAGCGACCGGGAGCACCAGCTGGGCGTGGAGATCCTGCTGGACGCCCTGCTGGGGACGAACCAGGCGCCTCTGAAAGCCGCCCTGCTGGAAGAAAAACTGGGTGCGGACATCGACGTGGGCTTCGATGACAGCACGCTGCAGCCGACCTTGGAGCTTATGCTGCGGGGCGCGACGGAAGAGTCGGCGGGCAAGTTTGCCGCTGCCGTGCGCAAAGCCGTGGACGGCATCCTCGAGAAGGGCATCCCCGAGGAGCTGCTGATGGCAAGCCTCAACTCCACCGAGTTCGCTTCCCTTGAGCGGCCGGGCAGCATCCCGGACGGTGTGCTGGACGCCATCAATGCATCTGCCGGCTGGCTCCACACCGGCGACCCGGCCCTGCTGCTCCACACGAACGCTCTGTTCGCTTCCCTGCGGGAGAAGCTGGAACAGGGCTGGTTCAATGAGCTGCTGCGGGAGCTGTTCGCGCCTGCGCCGGTGGAGATCATCCAGGTGCCGACCCTGCCCAAGAAAGAGGAAGAGGGGCGCGCCGCCCGCACCGACGGCAAGCTGGTGCTGGACCATCCGCTGACAGCCGCCGACCTCGGCGAGGGCAAAAAGCAGACCCCGGGCAGCAAGGAGCTGCTGGCGGGTGCAGAACTGCTGCACCACCCCTCGGCAGGCAATACCTACCTGTACCTTTACTATGATCTGGGCGGCATGGCACCGGAAGATATGTCCTGCCTGCATCTGCTCACGGATGTCATGGATGAGCTGGACACCGAAAAGCACACGGCCCAGGAACTGAACACTCTGCGGAACACCTGGCTGGGAAGCAGTGGTGCGTGGATGGACTGCTGGACGGGACGGCAGGAAGGCAGGCCCTGCCACGCAAAGCTCATCGTGGGGATGAGTATGCTGGAACGCAGCCTCGAAAAGGCTGTGGAGCTGGGCAGTGAGTGGCTGTATGAGACAAAGTTCAGCGGCCCGCAGGCTGAAGCTGCGATGGAGCGGGTGGCAAGCCAGCAGAAGCTGCTCATGGAGCAGAAGTTCCTGCGGGAGGGCCACGCCTTCGCCGCCATGCGGGCGGCGGCACATTTCTCGGTGGAATCCGCACTGAGTGAGCGCTGCAACGGCGTGAGCTACTACCACTATCTCTGTGAGCTGCTGGAAAAGGCCGACTGGACCGCTCTGGGCAAAAAGATGGAAGAGCTGTGGAAGAGCGTGCTGAAAAAGAACGCCCTGACCGTCAGCCTCCACGGCAGCGACGCGGCGCTGGATACCCTGAAAAAGCTTCTGCCGGGCAGTGCCTTCGCGGCAGAAAAGCGCAACAAGGCAAAGCCCTACACGGAGGAGCTGACAGCCCCGGTGAACGAGGCTTTCATCATCGACGGCGGCGTGAACTACGATGTGCTGGTCTGGCCCATGGAGCGGCGGTTGGAGCGGAAGGTGTTGGCCCGGGTGATGAGCTACGAGTATCTGTGGCACAACATCCGCGAGGTGGGCGGCGCGTACGGCACCGGCATGGTGACCCAGAACGACGGCACCGAATATCTCTACACCTACCGTGATCCGCACCTGAAAGAAAGCTATGAGACTTTCGCAAAGGGGCCGGCAGAACTGGCAGGCCGCGACTACACCGAGAAGGACATGAACGAGTTCATCGTGGGCGCGGCAGCAAAGCTGGACACCCCGCGCAAGCCCCGGGAAGAGGCTGCGTCTACCGACTGCAAATATTTCTGCGGCATCACCGACGAGATGACTGCCGCCGAGCGCAAGAGCCTGTGCAGTGTGGATGCTGCCGCCCTCAAGGCCGAGGCGGCGGACCTGTCGGCCCGGATGGAGAAGGGCGTGAGGGTGGTCTTCGGCAGCAAGGAGGCTGTGGAGGCCGCAAAGGAGCTGTTTGACCGGGTGGAAACCCTGTAAAAATACGCAGAGAGTCTCCCGGAGACTTTGCGCAGAAAATTGAGTGAAAGATCCCCTGTCTGTGGAAAAGAACACAGGCAGGGGATTTTTGCTGCTTTTGGATATTACTTATGGGATAAAACGCACGGTAAAATACGAATTTGAGGTCAAAAAGTATGTACTCCTGCGGCGGAGAAAAGCGTGGTATCCTTTTGCCAGCGACAGAACGAAAGGAAGTGAAAACACAGGATGGGGCAGGAAAAGCAGACTGCGGCCAAGGGGCTGGAAAGTCTCCGGAAAGCCACCGACACCCTGAGCACCATGCTGGCGCAGGAGGTGAAAGATCTAAACGCCCGCCAGCGCGCGGCCCGCAGAGAGAACAGCACCGACCCCGGCATCATGAAAGGGCTGAAAGAAGCGACTGCCGTGCTGAAAGACCTGGCGGGCGTGTCGAAGACCCTGAACGACCAGGGCGTGGATGCAGAAGGGCGGGAGTGCGGTGTGGTGCTGCTGCCGCCGGTGGAGGATGTATGACGACAGAAAACAAGAATGCGGGCGTCGTGTGGAGGCCTCAGCCGAGGCAGATGGAATTTATGCGGAGGCCGGAGCCGGAAGCACTTTACGGCGGCGCGGCAGGCGGCGGTAAGAGCGACGCCCTCGTCATCGAGGCGCTGCGGCAGGTACACATCCCGCACTACCGGGCGCTCATCCTCCGCAAGACCTATCCGCAGCTTTCCGACCTCGTGGACAAAAGTCAAAGCTATTACCGCCGGGCCTTTCCGGAGGCGCAGTACAACGCCACGAGCCATGTGTGGGTCTTCCCCAGCGGGGCGAAAATTTACTTTGGCTCGATGCAGTACACCAAGGACCGGACGAACTATCAGGGCAAAGCCTTCGATTTCATCGGGTTCGACGAGCTGACCCACTTCGAGTGGGAGGAGTACAGCTACATGATGAGCCGCAACCGCCCCACCGGCCCCGGCACCCGGGTGTATCTGCGGGCCACCACCAACCCCGGCGGGGTGGGCCACGGCTGGGTGAAGGCGCGGTTCATCACGCCCGCCCCGCCCGGCACCCCCATCGTGGAGGAATACCCGGTGCGGATGCCAGACGGCACCGAAAAGGTGCTGCGGCGGGCGCGGGTGTTCATCCCGTCCAGCATCTTCGATAACCCAGCCCTTCTGGAAAATGACCCGGACTATCTGGCCAGCCTCGCGGCCATGCCGGAGGCCGAAAAGCAGGCGCTGCTCTACGGCAGCTGGGACAGCTTTTCGGGGCAGGTGTTCACCGAGTGGCGGAACGACCCGAACCACTACGAAGACCAGCGCTGGACCCACGTCATCGCGCCGTTCACCATCCCGAAGCACTGGAAGATCTACCGGGGCTACGATTTCGGCTTTTCGAAGCCCTTCTCGGTGGGGTGGTACGCGGCGGACGAGGAAGGGCGGCTCTACCGCATCAAGGAGCTGTACGGCTGCACCGGACGCCCCAACGAGGGTCTGCGCATCGACCCGGTGGAGCAGGCACGGCGCATCCGGGAGGCCGAGCAGAACGACCCGGTGCTCCGGGGCAGAGTCATTCAGGGCATCGCCGACCCGGCCATCTTCGACGAGAGCCGGGGCGAGAGCATCGCCGCCATGATGGAGCGGGGGCCGAACTTTCTGCACTGGATGCCCGGCGACCACACCCGTCTGGCGGGCAAGATGCAGATGCACTACCGGCTGAATTTTGACGGCGAGGGCAGGCCGATGCTGCAGGTGTTCAATACCTGCAAGCACTTCATCCGCACCATCCCGAACCTCGTGTACGACGAGAGCAATGTGGAGGACATCGACACCCGGCAGGAAGACCACATCTACGATGAGTGCCGCTATGTGCTGATGGAAAATCCCATCTCGCCGCCCCGGCATACATCGGCCCCGCCGGTGCTGGATGACCCGCTGGAGCTGCATCGGAAGGCGAAGTTTTATCGGATATAGAGCCACTGGCGTGACGGGCAGCTCTGAGCTGGATGAACAAAGCCCGACAGAACGGAAACGATAGCGCCCTGCAACAGAGGGCAGGAAGGAGAAAAACGAATACTATGGATGAAGCAACAAAACTGCCCATCGGGCCGGAAGAGGTGGCTGAGGCCGCGCAGATCTTGCAGCGGTACAAGGCGGGCAAGGCCGCGCTGGACAAGCGCCTGGTGGACAACGAACTGTGGTTCCGGATGGGACACTGGAAGAACTGCCAGAACCCCATGATGGAGGGCAAACCCCAGCCGTCCAGCGGCTGGTTGTTCAACTCCATCGCCAACAAGCATGCCGACGCGATGGACAACTACCCCAGTCCCAACGTCCTGCCCCGTGCCGAGGACGACGAGGCGGCGGCACAGGCGCTTTCCAGCGTGCTGCCCGTGGTGCTGGAACAGGCGGACTATGAGCAGGTGTACAGCGACACCTGGTGGCGCAAGCTCAAGCAGGGGACTGGAGTCAAAGGCGTGTTCTGGGATCCGGAGCAGCGGGGCGGTGTGGGCGAGATCGCCATCCGGCCCATGAACCTGCTGATGCTCTACTGGGAGCCGGGCGTGGACGATATTCAGGCGTCGCCCCACTTTTTCTCGCTGAGTCTGGCCGACACGGCTCAGCTGGAAAGCCGCTGGCCCCAGCTGGCCGGACACACTGCCAGCGTGCTGGACGTGCCGCATTACATCCACGACGGCGGCCTTGATACCAGCGACAAGAGCGTCGTGGTGGACTGGTACTACAAAAAGCTTTCCCCCGAGGGCAGGAGCGTCCTGCACTACTGCAAGTTCTGCAATGGCGTGGTGCTCTACGCCAGCGAGAACGACCCGGCGCTGGCCGAAAGAGGCTTCTACGACCACGGCAAGTATCCCTTCGTGTTCGACGCGCTGTTCATGGAAGAGGACAGCCCGGCGGGCTTCGGGTACATCGACGTGATGAAGGAGTGCCAGACCGCCATCGACAAGATGAACCACGCCATGGACGAGAACGTCCTGCTCTCGTCCCGCCAGCGGTATGTGCTGAGCGACACGGCGGGCGTCAATGAGGAAGAGCTGACCGACCTGTCGCGGGACATCATCCATGTGGTGGGACGCCTGAACGACGACAGCTTCCGGCCGTTGCAGACGGCGGGCCTGCAGGGCAACAGCCTGAGCTACCGCAACAGCCGCATCGAGGAGCTGAAGGAGATCAGCGGAAACCGCGACATGACTCAGGGCGGCACCGCAGGCGGCGTGACGGCAGCTTCGGCCATCGCGGCCTTGCAGGAGGCGGGTTCGAAGCTCAGCCGGGATATGCTCAAGAGCGCTTACAGGGCATTTGCCAAAGAGTGCTGCCTTATCATCGAGCTGATGAGGCAGTTCTACGACGAGGAGCGCATCTTCCGCATCACCGGCAAGAGCGGCGAGAGCGAGTTCGTCCGCTTTTCGGGCCAGGTGCTCCGCGCCCAGCCTGCAAGGGTCGTGGGCGGCGTGGAGCTGGGCAGTCATGAGCCGGTGTTCGACATCGTGGTGAGCGCGGAGAAAAAGTCCACCTTCTCCCGCCTCTCCCAGAACGAGACGGCCAAGGAGTGCTATCAGCTGGGCTTTTTCGCCCCGGCCAACGCCGATGCGGCGCTGGCGGCGCTGGAAATGATGGACTTTGAGGGCATCGAAAAGGTTCGCCAGCGGGTGCGCCAGAACGGCACCCTTGCCCAGCAGCTGGCCCGGATGCAGGCCCAGATGGCCCAGCTGACGGGTCTGCTGGAAGTGCAGAAAAAGTCCGAAGCCCCCAAGCTCAGCGGCCCGGCACAGGAGCTGAGCACGGCTGCGATGGCGAGGGCGATGAAGACGCAGAAAGGAGAAATGAGATGATAAAAGTAAACTACACCGAGCTGGACGGCCCGGCAGGCCCCACCTGCCGGCTGGAAGCATTCCGCTCAAATCGACATCGTGTGTGCGGGGGCCAGCACCCTGATGCAGACCCTCTGCGCCCTGCTGGCGGGCGAGGAAGGCACCAGGAGCGGCGTGTGGGACGAGCCGGACGGCCCGCGTCTGGCCGTGACGGCAGCGGCACCCCAGAAGCCGTGGGTGGAGGGGGCGTTCGAATTTGCAAAGGCGGGCTTTGCCCTGCTGGCAGAACGCTACCCGGACAATGTCCGCTTCGCCGATTTGAGCGGACGGGGAGAACAGTCGATGGTGGATCTGCAGCTCTTTGCCTCGGAGGGCGGCGATGCCGCCGCCCCCTCCGCTCCTGCCCTCAGCCATGCACAGGCTCAGCAGGCCATCGCCTCCGGGACTATGAAGGCGGATGAGGGCCGGGAAGCTTCGGATGTGCCGACACCGGCGGCAGTGCAGGAGCCGGAAGCGCGTCCTGCACCGCCCGAACGCCCTGCGCCGCTGCCGCTCCCGCCCATCCCGGGCCTGAGAGAGGGCGCGAACACCGTCCGCGCCCTCCACGCCCGCTGGGCGGCGGAAGAGGCGATGCTTCGCCGGGATATGCCGGATTTTTCGCTCAAGCAGGAGCTGGCGAACCCCGAGATGCGCCGCCTGATGGAGCTGCCCGGGATGCGGATGGGTGACGCCTACCGTCTGGCCCACTACAACGACGCTCTGCGTCAGACCGCCCAGACCGTGGAGCAGGGCGTCGTGGAGCGTATCCGCCAGCGTTCGGCCCGCCCGGCGGAAAACGGTACCAGCCCCGGCGGTGCGGCCATCACCCGGGCCGATGTGGCCAGCATGACCCGCGCCCAGCGTGAGGCACTGGAACGCCGTGCGATGCACGGGGTGAAGATCAGTTTTTGAAAATTTTGATACAGAAAGGACAAATGACATGAAAAGCTACAACCTGAAGATGGACCTCCAGCTCTTTGCCGACCCTTCTGCCAGCCTGCAGAACACCACCGGCACCATGACCAACGAGATGAAGACCTTCTACGAGAAGCGCCTTATCGACCAGGCAGAGCCCCGTCTGGTGCATGACCAGTTCGCGGACTACTATCCCGTACCCCAGAACGGCGGCAAGACCATTGAGTTCCGCAAGTACGACAGCCTGCCCAAGGCCGATACCCCGCTGACCGAGGGCGTGACTCCCAACGGCCAGACCCTGAACGTGACCACCATCACCAGCGACCTGCACCAGTACGGCGGCTGGACCCCGCTCACCGATGTGCTGCAGATGACGGCCATCGACAACAATGTGGTACAGGCCACCCGCGTTCTGGCAAGCCAGGCGGGCCGCACCATGGACAGCATCACCCGCGATGTGCTGGCCGGCGGCACCAACGTCATCTATGCGCCGAAGCTTTCCGCAGACGGCACCGAGACTGCCGTCACCAGCCGCAAGGCGCTGGACAAGAGCTGCACCCTGACCCCGAAGCTGTTCTTCCAGGCCGCGGCACAGCTGGGCGCGATGAACGCTGACCCCATCGGCGACAGCTACATCGCCATCATCCATCCCTACGCCGCCTACGACCTTAAGACCTGCAAGGAGTTCATCGAGGCCCACAAGTACGCCGACCCCGACACCATGTACCGCGGCGAGATCGGCAAGCTGGGCAACATCCGCTTCATCGAGACCAGCGAGGCGAAGATCTGGAAGGACGCTACCTGTCCGGAGGGTCTGGCCGTCTTCGGCACCCTCGTGCTGGGCGCCCACGCCTACGGCGTCACCGAGCTGGAAGGCGGCGGCCTGGAGCACATCGTCAAGCAGCTGGGCTACGGCGACGATCCGCTGAACCAGCGCGCCTCTGTGGGCTGGAAGGGGATGCGCGCCGCCGAGCGTCTGGTGGAGCAGTACATGGTGCGCATCGAGAGCGTGTCCAGCTATTCCACCACTGCGGCGGCAAACTGAGCAGAAAGGAGAAGCTATGGCAGAAAAAAAGAATGTCCGCATCCGGCTGTTCAAGGACAACAGCCGGTACAAGGGCGATCTGTTCGTGAGCGTCAACGGCGTGAACTACAAGATCCGCCGGGGCGTGGAGGTGGAAGTGCCGCCTGAGGTGGCCGAGGTGCTGGAACACAGCCAGCAGCAGGACGAGTACACCGCCGCCCGCATCGCTGCGGCAGAGACTGCGGCCCAGTAAAATAAGACAACGCGGCCCGGCAGAAACGGCGGAGAAGGCCGCTTCTGCCGGGCCTTTTTGGAAAAAGCGAAAGGAGGCTTTTTATGACGGTAGGAGAAGCGATGGAACGGGCCGAAGAGCTGCGCCCGGGCAGCCGTGTCGCGGCCCGCACCCGGCAGCGCTGGCTGTGCGAGGTGGACGGGATGCTGCGGGAGAAATTTTTCCGGCCCAGCAGCGCCGACAGCCGGGAGGGCGTGGGCGCGGACATTGCGTGGGACAACGGTCTGCGGGACGACGACGTGCTGCTGGTGCCGCCGCCCTTCGACAGCCTGTACCCGCACTATCTGTGCGCCATGACGGACGCCGCTCTGGGCGAGAACGACCGGTACGCCGGTGAGCAGGCTCAGTACAACAGCATCTTAGCCGAACTGGCCGCGTGGCTGCGGCGGAAGAATCTGCCCGCCCGGGGCTGCAGCTGGCGCTGGTAAGGAGGGAGAAAGATGATACTTTCGAACCGGAACGGCCTGAAAAACACCCGGAACATGCTGCGGGTGTTCGGCGGGCTGAACGAGACGTACAGCTGCACCGAGGCAGAGTACAGCGCGGGCATCAACTTTTCGGCCCGGAATTTCCCGGCTCTGAGCACCCGTCTGCCCCGGCGGAAGCTGCGGGAGGAAGCAGACCTGAACGGGATGTATCACCTGAACGGCCTGTTGACCGTCTGCGGCAGAGACCTCGTCTACACGCCGGATGACACGGATGAGATGGAAGTGACCCTGAAAGACGCCGTGGAGAACGGCAGGAAAACGCTGGTGGGCATCGGGACGAGGATCTTGATCTTCCCGGACAAGCTGGCTTTCGACACTGCCAGCCGGAAGGTGAGCGCTCTGGGCGCGGTGTGGTCGGGCAAAAACACCAGCGTAGAGTTTGCACCCTGCGACGCGGAGGGCAAGGTCTACGAGGTGAGTGGCTGCGGCCCTGCTGAGCCCGACAAGCCGACGGACGGTCAGCTTTTCCTGCGGGTGGAAGACCCGGAAAAGCCATGGAGCAGCGAGAGCACGCTGGAAGTATATAGTAAGGCGTCCGGCAACTGGTCGGCGGTGGTGCTGGACTACTGCCGCATCTCGGCAAAGGGGGTGGGGACAGACTTTGCGGCAGAGGACACCGTGACCCTCACCGGCTCTGCAGCGGAACAGGCCGGACAGTGGAACGAGCTGGACGGCGACCGCATCGTCTACGACGCCGGCGCAGATGCTCTGCGCGTCAAGGCCGACCCGGGCGGCGAGTGGTTCTATGGCCGTCTGACCCGCACCGGCGCAGCGGTAAGATGGGTGAGTCTGGACGGCAGCGTCAGCCGGGAGTTCGTCTCGGCAGAGGTGGTGGAGCTGGAACGCCGGGTGCCGGACATGGACTACCTGACCGAGTGCGACAACCGGGTGTGGGGATGCTCCAACAAGGAGAACGTCATCTACGCCTGCAAGCTGGGCGACCCCACCAACTGGTTCTCCTACCGGGGCATTGCCGCCGACAGCTATGCCGTGACCGTGGGCAGCGACGGGGCGTTTACCGGCGCGGCTACCTGTATGGGATACGCGCTTTTCTTCAAGGAAAACACCCTTCACAAGCTTTACGGCTCCAAGCCCTCGGATTTCCAGCTCAGCAGCCTGCGCTGCCGGGGCGTGGCAAAGGGCGCTGCCCGGAGCCTCTGCGTCATCAACGAGACGCTTTATTATCTCTCGCCCGACGGCGTGATGGCCTGGGACGGCAGCATCCCCACCAAAGTCTCGACGGCCCTCGACCCGGCCCGGCTGCGGAACGTGAAGTCGGCGCTGGGCGGCGCGCTGGACGGGCGGTATTATCTGCACCTCGTGCGGGGCAGCGGCGAAGCCCAGGCCGTGCGGCTGCTGGTCTACGACACCGAACGGGGGCTCTGGCAGGAGGAAGATGTCTGCTCCTACGAGATGGCCGGAAGCGGCGGGCAGCTCTATCTCTGGGACGGAAAGGCCATCTGGGCCGCAGATGCAGACCGGGAGGAGAACTGGCAGCAGGCGGGCGGCATCGAGGACGGCGTGAGCTTCGAGCTCGTCAGCGGGAACATCGGGCTGGACAGCCCGGAAGAGCTGTATCTCTCCCGGTTGACGCTCCGGCTCGAGGCCGAGGTGAAGAGCCGCATCGAGGTGGCTGTGAGTTACGACAGCGGGGCGTGGGAGACACTGGCCCAGCTGACCGCCGACGGGCGGCGCTGCTTCGATGTTCCGTTTGTGCCGAGGCGGTGCGGGAGCCTGCGGCTCCGGCTGAAGGGCAGAGGTCAGCTCACCCTGCGCAGCCTGACCCGGACGAGCACCGCCGCGAAGGGCGGCATTCTGGCACAGGAGGTGAACTGAATATGGCAAGTGTCACGGGACTTTCGAAGATCGGACTGCCCCATCTGAGCGAGAACATGGACGCGGAGGATGCCCGCGCCATCCGCAACTACTTATACCAGATGCAGGAGCAATTACAATATGTGCTCTGCAATCTGGACGTGGAAAATATGTCGGAGTCGCTGCGCGCCCGGCTGAACAGCATCCAGTGAGAAAGGAGAATTTATGAGCACCGAGAAAAAGAAAGAACAGCAGCTGCTGGAAGATGTGACTGCCCAGCCTGCAGTCCAGTCCTCCTACAGAACGGCGGGACTGAACAGCCGCAAAAAGGGGGGGGAGCCTGTGCGGGGTGGAGAATGCACTGACAAATGCAGTGTACACCCCTGGCCAGAGCGTCACCGACGCAGCAGCGGACCTGAGAAACTGGCAGCAGAACCGGCCGGGCAAGTATGAGAGCGCCTATCAGGGCCGCATCGAAGACCTCATCGGCCAGCTGCTGGAGCGGAACAGCTTCCAGTACAGCTATGCACAGGACCCGCTCTACCGCCAGTATGCCCAGCAGTACACCCAGAACGCCCGCAACGCCAGCGCGGACGCCGCCGCACAGGCTGCGGCCCTTACCGGCGGCTACGGCTCCAGCTATGCGGCCAGCGTGGCCCAGCAGGCGTACCAGCAGCAGATGGGCGCGCTGAACGACGCCCTGCCGTCCCTCTACCGGCTGGCGTTGGACACCTACAACAGTGAGGGCGACGATGTCGTGACCCGGATCGACCAGCTCAACACGCAGGAGAAGAACGCACAGGCGCAGTATAACGCGGAGCTGTCGGACTATTACAGTCAGCTCGACCGGAAGGGCAGCGCCTACAATGCTGCCTACGAGCAGGACTATGGCCGCTATCAGGACTATCTGGGCCGGCTGGACACCCTGTACGGCTACTATTCCAATCAGGAGCAGCAGGCCATCGCCAAGCGCAAGCAGGCGTTCAATGGTGTGCTGAGCATTCTGGGGGTCATCGGCGACGCGGTGCAGCTGGCCATCACCGGGACCACCGGCATCGGCTCGCTGGTGGGTGCGCTGGCCAACACCGGGTATAATATGTACGCGAAAGACCGCGCCTACGCGGCCGAGCGTGCTGACGCTGCGTGGGACCAGCAGATGCAGGAGACCCAGCGGCAGGACAGCCTTGCCCAGCAGAAGTACAAGAACGAGCAGGCGGAGCGGCAGTATCAGGACACCCTGCGCCAGCAGGAGTTCAACAACAATGTGACCAGCGAAAAGCTGAATATCGCAAAGGGCGAATGGGCGCTCAAGCAGTCCAAGGCAGCCCAGAGAGCCCAGCAGGCTGCGGCAAACGCCGGGGCAAAGAGTGCGGGCAGTTCGGGAGGCTCGGACAGCGGGTCGGTGCTGTCGTCCGGAGGCAACACCATCGTACCTTACAGCGCAGCCCGCCTCTACCGGCAGGGCAGGAGCGACACGGCCATCCGCAGCGAACTGCTGAGGCCATCCGCAGCGAACTGCTGAAGGAGGGCTACTCCAACGATGAGATCGCCAATATCCTGAAGCAGCTGGGAAGCTGAGAAAGAAAAACGCCAGAGTGCAGAGCACCTTTCGGTGCTCTGCACTCTGGCGTTTCACGCTATTTATTTGTTCGAGTCCCACTGACTCCCCACAATAGAAAAAGACCCGCAAGCATATGCTCGCGGGTCTTTTTAGTGGGGTGCCCAGTGGGATTCGAACCCACGGTCTCCAGATCCACAATCTGGCGCGTTAACCGACTACGCTATGGGCACCACATAGATGCGCCCGAAGGGACTCGAACCCCCGGCCCACTGCTTAGAAGGCAGTTGCTCTATCCACCTGAGCTACGGGCGCACGTTGT
>OCAT01000329.1_pt1 | contig 43622 bp, 38 predicted proteins | sample 1538311 | NCBI WGS metagenome assembly OCAT01 (sample SAMEA2580287, study PRJEB22360) | human gut metagenome | biome: human gut; feature: human-associated habitat; material: faeces | place: Denmark | collected 2008/2010
CTTCCCGACCAATCCGTATAATCACGAATCAATCGGGAAGTCTTTAGGGGGTAGATAGCATTTAATCTAAATCAATAACGTAAGTTAATCAAGATCAAACAGATTCTTAATATCAAATGTAAGAACAGAAATGCCCTTACCATCTTTGCTATCAAGAGCTGTTATTCCTATCTTTAATGTTCCCATACCAAGTCTGCTTCTTAATTGTGTTTCATCTACTCCGGCTATACCTTTTATCAAATCAAATAAGTCATCTACAATATATTCTTTACCGACTATCACCGAAGTTCCAGAATCTCCAAGAGATATTCCATTCGTTCCTGATGAATGAATATGTCCTAACATTATATCTCGATTCGGATCATAATCGCCATCTGTTCTGCTTCCATCTGGATCTGTATAAATATACATAACTGCATCCTTAATATAATCCTCATTAGATATTAAATCAGCATCAAGAATCCTAAAGCTGAATGATAACTTATGATTAGCAAACTTATCATAATTAAACTTTACATAGCTTTTATATGTAGCTACAGAATCATCGAGTACAGCATCTGTATACTCTACAACTGGCAGATTATTACCTGAAAGCAAAGCCTTAGTAAATGTGTTAACAAAAAGCTTCATCTCATTAGGATTAGCATTAGATATATCATTAGCACCTGCTGCTGTAAACGTAACATTACCATATGAATATATATAGTAATTATTCATAGCATCTCTGTCTGTTGATGCAAAATACTGATTTCTTCTTATTTTACCTGCTTCCTCAAATGTTTTTTTATTATTAGATTCAGCAAATGTATACCATACAACTGGCTGTGCATTCATACTTCCATCTGAATTATAGAGTGAATCCTTACTTATATCAAAATCCAATGCATAATACTGTGCATGAGTCGGTGCAATTCTTATTCCATCACTATTATTTACAAGTCCCGTTTCACTCTCAATTGTATATGGGAAATTAGTAATCTGTCCAGAATTAAGTTTTGCTACCGTGTCACTCTGATTATCTGTTGTTGTTAATTTAATAAATCCATCTCCTATATTACCTGATTTATTAAAATAAACACCTTCTAAAAATTCACTAAGGGTAATCTCATTCTTTGCAGTCATTTTATACGGAATAAATTCCATTTTAGACTTGCCATATCTTACGGTTTTAAATGCAAATGGATCAGAAAACGCTTTTTTCATACCAACTGAACTTAATAATCCTGTTGTCTTATAGCTTAGATCTGAATAATCCTTTACAGAAATACCTTTCTTTTTATCGTCAACATAATTCTTACTATTATCATCAGATAAAGGTGACATTGTATCAAGAGAAAACATTACCGCATTACCAGCTTCAATGTAATCATTAATTGCATCTATTACATTCTGATTTAATGTAGAATCACTTCCATAATTGCTGCCAAATCCCATAACAATCATAGAATACTTTTCTAATTCTTTATTAACAGCCTCTACCTTCTGGTCATCAGTGCTTCCTACTGCCAAAGCATTTAAATCATTCTGTTTTATCTCTGTAACATTTATTCTCAGCTTTGTAATATCATATGTAGCATTAAAGCAATCCTGGAAATCAGAACCATTTAAATCAAGGCTTCCTGTTCCCCCATCACTATTTAAGATATGTAATACCTGAACTGTTGCTTCTGAACCTGATATAACAATATTGCCTGTCTTTGCAGATTTAACCTTTTTAGCAATCTTATTCTTTGCATCAGACACGTAATTTCCATCAGAATCAACACTATTAGCATCTATCTTTATAACTTCAACTTTCCATGCAAAATATCCTTTAGATGCAGCAGGCATTTTTATAGTTGTAGAATATGGTGTACTTCCATTACTTGAATAATATTGACCCAGATAATTTCCCATATCATCTTTTACATTAGATGCTCTGTACAATTCCTTCGATGAACTTGTTGAATCTTCTGCAAATATACTATCCTGATTCTTATCAATATATATCTTAATAGCATAATCTCCAACTGGTAAAACTCCACTGAAAGTAATTGTTATATTACCATCACCATCAACATTTCCACTACGTTTAAGATCATCCAGTGAATAAGATGTGTTAGAAGTTCCATCATAGTTACTAATGTCTGCTGTTATAGTAGAAGCCGGTCTTCTGGCATACTTTAATTGGAGAGGTAAATTCTGAGTTTTATCATCAAGATTAGTATATGTTATATTACCATTAGTTCCTTTATGATTAATGACAATATCTTTAAGGAACGCTTCCATACGTGTACTATACATTCTTGTATCGGTATCCACATAGCTGGTGCTTCCAAAATATATATTTCTGTCAAATACTATCGGCATTCCACGTAATGCATAATCAAATAATTCATTATACATCTTTTCAGTAATATCATTACCATTTAATTCTAATGCTGTTTCACCATTTTCTTTTACAGCATTTGAATAACCCTGTTCCTGAATTTTACTGTTTTCTTTACTATATACATTCTTAAGAATACCCATATTCATTCTGTCTTTGCCGTAAGCTCCAACAATAATAAGATCATATTCTGTAGCTAAATCAACATTCTTACCAATAAGGGCATTCATTGAGCAGTGCTCTATATTAATTTTTATTCCATTATTTACTTTGAATGAACCATCTGCATTTCTCTCATCAGATATACCAAACCATCTTCTGATAATCGCTAAATCATCATTGTTATCAGAATCATATCGATAAAATCCTGCTGGTTCAATTTCCAATACATTAATTGTATTAATACCACTATTATCAAAATCACCAAGAATATATCTGATAGCTTCACTTGTTTTCAAATCTTTATCTAATCCAAGTTTATTTTTAGCATCATCATAATATGTTCCATTATAATTATTACCATCGCCGGCATAGTCATCCTGTGTATCCATTGTTTCATTAAGCTTCTGTACAACTGAATTACCAAAATTCTGTTCTACCGAAAATCTTCTAAGAGAATTGTTATTAACACCCACATTATAAACAGGATAATATGATTTATTATTAGAATTCAATGCATAATGAACACTTTCACTCGGATAAAATCCATTAATAAACATATTATTAGCAAATGGAAATGCAACTGTTCCACTTGACTTATTGGTACGATCTTTATACAAAGTCATTTTTATTTCATTATTTGTTACATCTGCCTCAACCGTGCCATAATCTCCACTATACACACCTCCCAATTGATTATATGAATAATCAAATGCAAAATCTTTTATGAAATAATCTCCGTCTATACCATCCATTAAAAGTGTTATCTTACCTATATTAGTAGTACTATACTGATTCTTTTCTGTTGAAGAACATACAATAGCTTTACCTGCTGAAACATTCTGAATATACAGATATAATGCTACATCAGCCTTTAAATCTTTATCCTTTGAATTAAAAGTTGTCTCAGATGCACTAGAACTTGCAGTTCCATCTTTTACCATAATATTCTGAATATAATTATTAGGATACTTAGAAAAATATACCAGTGATGCATCATCAATATCATCTTTGGTAACTTCTGTTGCCTTAACATATCTAACTTCTACAAGTCCTTCCATCTTGCTACTGTTAAATATTGAATATGAAAATACATCTCTAACTCCTGTTAGCTCATTACCATCTTTATCAAAAAACACAAGCTTAAGATTATTTAAATCATATCTTATCTGAAATGCAATATCCTCAAATCCACCATTAAAAGAATCAATATATGTTTTAGTTCTAGTATTATAAAACTTACCCTTAATGTCATTTCCCAATACTGTATTAATCGCTGACAAATAATTTGCTACATGTGATGAAAGATAACTTTCAAATGCTTTAATCTGATTATCTTCTTCAGAACCAGAAACAACATTATCCCATCTATTAACTTTATTCATATTAATCTTATTGTTAGCAGGCTGCTTATCAACAATGCCATCACCATTACTACTCTTCCATTTAACGACGCCCTGATCATCTGCAACAAGACAACCTAAAGCATCATATCTTTCATCTGGAACGATTTCAAGAATAACCATCTTATTATGTTCATTATATGTTCTGTTACCAATTGTTACAGAATCTGCAGCTGCTTCTGTTGTTCTTGTAAATATAATAACTAAAACAACTAAACATAAAAGCACAACTGAACTAAATACAGGTAATATTCTTCTCTTGAAATTCGATTTAATCATTGCTTTCATTTATCTTACCTCCATTTTACGATTCTGCCCCTGGCTGTGAAGTTGACCCCTCTTCGGAATCATCTGTACCATCTTTTTTAATAATATATTTAGATGGAATACTTGATAATTTAAGTGAACCAGCTGTTAATGTTATAGCATCTTCTCCTGTTCCAAATGTAACATTATTGCCAATAGAATTTCTTGATGTAAATTTTCTTGTAACACTTCTCGTATGATTTAATCTCTTAAGTTCTAATGAAACAACAACCTGTGGATTCTTAGGAAGAGATCTAATTGTATCGCCATCTTTTTCAAATACATAATCAGATGTATCTATTCGTATATCGAAATCTGTAACATTATCACACAATTCACTCATAACAACATGTTCTGACTCATCCGAATTAGTATAATAAACTATTTTTTCTGCCTTATTATAATAATACCCCCACATATTAGCATCATCTGATTTTTTCAGATAACATCTGATATTGCCATCATCTGTCTTTATAAGTTTTATTAAATCAGCTTCCAATACATTCTTTGAAATCTGATTAAGACTCACATCGACATCACTCTGAATCTGTGCCAGGGCTGTCTGTTTGCCATAACCATTAACCGACTGTACTACCAATAACACTAAAGCTGTCATAACAATGCCCGATATTGCAAGTGCAATCATTAATTCAACTAATGAAAATCCCTTATTGTTCTTTTTCATGCCTCTACACTCCCTCAAAAGCAATTAGTTCTGCGTTGTCACACGACCTGTTTTATACCACAATTTTGATTCGTAAGTATTATTCCCTGAAACTGACGCGACTATCTTTCCAAACTGTGGTGCATCCAGATTATTTGTTATAAATTCTTCTGTATCATTGATTGTAACGCTTTTACATGAACCATCATTTTTATTAAACTGAATTTTCAAAGAATTATTTCTTAAATCATACCCTGTCGATGAATCACCATTATAATAATTCAGGCTTATTCTTGAAGCACTGAACTTTGATGTATCTTTTATATTATCTTCACCATTAGCTACATGGTGGGTTTCCAACGTATATGTATTATCCTGACAGCTGATTACCATATACCATTCACCTGATTTTGACATCGTTGTTGTTCTTAACTCAGATATCTTAGAATACATTGTTTTGTTAGCTTTCTTTGCATTACCTTCAGCCAGCACGTTCAATCCAACCGCTGTTATAGTTGATACAATTACGATAATTGCCATAACAACAAGTAATTCCAATAATGAAAAACCATGATTATTTAATTGTCCTATTGAATCTCTTCTTTTCTTTCCACTCATAACTTTACTCCAATTAATAATCTTAGTTTATATCAGGTAGCTGAAGCTTTTGATGACTCCTCAATATATCTCTCCGGATCATCATATTTTCTCCACTTACTTACTCTGACCATATCTCTATAAGTCATGTCTCCTACTTTTATTGATGAATCATCATCTGAGCCAACCTTAGGATTCCAATATCTGAATATATCCTTAAAAAGTTCTCCATTATCTGCTCTTAAAGCTATATTGCCTGCACCATCTGCTTTTGAATTATCCTCAACGAATTTCCATAATGAACCGTCACCAAATGATGCATCAAATGTTGTATTAGATAATGTACATCCATCAGTTATTTCAATATCCTTATCTGACAATATAATTCCATTGAAATCACATTCAACTCTTACATTACCATTAGTCACAATAATACCTTTTGTAGTTGCAAGAGTTACTTCATATCCGGAAATCTTTGTTTCACTTCCGCTCTTTATAACAAGTGGCTTATTAGTATTATTTCTAAATACAATAACAACCTTACTATCCACTGTCTTGCAGAATGCAGATGATGCTGTCAATTTATCAAAGCCCTTTTTATTAATAACATTACCGTAAATATCGCCTTCAATATATTTGTTCAAATCAATAAGAGCATACTTATCATCTTTATTACTCAGATATGTCTGTGCCTGGGATGTAGATGTATATTTAGTTCCGCTTTCAAGAGGTGCTAATATCTTATTAAATACATTATATCTGCATTCTCTGTCAGTAAACTCACCCTTGAAATCATAATTTCCATTAGCTGAGAACCAGTTGCTTCCAGTACTGCTATATGGGTTAACTCTCACAATCTCTCCATCAGAATGCTCTATTCCAATTGCAGAATCACTTACTCTTGCATATGAATCAACTGATGTTCTGATTTTAGTCCAAAGCTTTTTAGCTTCAATCAGATATGTTGTTTTTGCATTAGCTGGAAGTGACTTATAATAATCCAGTCCCATAACGTAGCTTACAAATTCATCTTCTGTTCCATATATGAGATTAGCATATGTGTTTCTTGCTGCTCTGCTCTTAAACTTGAAATAATAATACGTTCTTGACTGATCTTCATTAAATCCAAGACTTTCATTAGCTTTTATCTTTAAATCTCTTGTCTCTATAAAATCATCTGCTCCTGTAGATGTCTTATTTAACAAGTCATATCCAAAGAAATTGCTCTGATTAATGTCAATATTAAGACTTACATTAGGATCTCCTTCTTTTCTTGTAGATGGATTCTTTCCACTTACTATAAGATCAGCAGGTATCATATATATTTCCTGATTAGTATTAACTGATACAGATTCACCTGTTGCTACAGATACTTCATTCTCAAACTTGATATATGCTCTACCAGCAACTACAAGCTTACTAAGACCTGATGAGAAAATAATCTTTGAATGTTCTCCATTAACAATAAGTGCACTACTTCTATATGGTGATTCCTTAGCAGAATCAGGATCTTCATATCCATAGCCTGAAAATGAACTTCCAGAATTAAACTCTACATTAGAATAATTACCTTCAATTGTAATATCATCTTCGAGATTAATATCAGAACCACTTTCAGCTGTTATATATCCATTATTGCCTACAACTATTTCTTTTGCCCATAACTCAGCACCACTACCCAATGTAAAGTTAGATGCACCCGCCTTTATGCTGCCTTTCTTAGTATCAGCAAGAGCAACTGCTGTAGTTTTATCTCTGAATATGCTGAATGTACCTCCACATATCATATATTTATTAGAGCCTACAGTAAGATTGGCTCCATTAGTAACATTGAGTCCATGTCCTGCTCCTGCATATGCATGTCCATTAATAGTTGCACTTCCAGAATTAAGAGATATTCCTCTGTTACCTATAAGTGAATAATCAGCAAAGAATAATGTACCGACAAGATTCTCGTCTCTAAAATCAATATATATATCTGGAAGACCAAGTGAGCCGTCAAATGTTATATATGAATAGTCTCCATTCTCATTAAGATATTTAACAACACAATCTTTGAACTCAACTGCATAGACTGGAAGTCCCGTAGCTGCTGTAGAACCAGATGTCTCCGAACCAGCTCCTGTTGTTGTATCATTAGTTACTGACATATTAATAACACTTATTGATTCAACTTCCAATGCAGTACCAACATTCTTAAGTGTCACATAATCCTCAATATAACTGTTAAGTTCTCTGACAAATAAGCTGCTTACAGATGTTCCATTAACATTATTGTCTTTAGTCTTGTCCCACTTGCCAATTACAGATGTTGTCAGAATACTTGGCATATTAGTCGTTTCCGCTTCTGTTTTAAGCTTTAATTCAAGAAGCAGGTACTTCATATAATTAACTCGTAAATCTTCATTAGCTTTCTTATTATTAATATTCACTAACTTGGTATCAGATTCTTCACTGCTTCCAGACTCAACCTGATTGTAACTGAATATTCTGGTAAGCTGCTCCTCATAAGCTCTGTTAAAACAATTAACTGAAATCTTACCCAATGCAGCCTGTATCTCATCTACCGCCTCTTCTGATGTATAGAATGACTTTGTCGCCTGACTGGCAGCCAGCTTCATTCTAAGATTAATCATAGTAGTAGTCGTAATCAGTGTTGCAAGAATCAACACAAATGAGGTCATCAAAAGTACAATTATGATTGTAGAACCTGCATTATTCTTTTTCCTTCGAAAAGATACTTTTTTCATACGCCATCCCCATTCTTTCACTGATTAATTAGTTTTCCTTAGTTGTTGTAACCGTCGCTATAGCACTGTCAGCAGAAGGTTGTTTATCGGTATGATTATATTCATCTTTCCACTGCCATACACGAACTGTCATTCTGTATAAGACATTCTTATTATTAACATCGTTCTTCAATGCCCAGTTCTTAATATTAGAATATACCTGGATTTTGTCTGTTAATGGAGTTGATGCCACAGCACCATTAATGCATTTTGATACAGTTACCTTGTCTTTATCAACATGCATACTCTCAAATACACTGCTTGTCTTAACAATCTTTTCCTGTTCCAATACATATACATTCAAATCACTATATTCCACTATCTCTCCAGTAATCTCTGATGGAACATCATATGTTATATTAATCTTATCAGATACCAGCTTAGAAGTAATAGCTTCCTGATTATAATGTTCTGTTGTACTTTCACCCTCAAAAGGAGTATAGAACATATAGAAGCTCTTCAGATTATCCTCAATTTTACTTGAGATATAATTGACATCAACTTCCTTAGTCACTTCTTTGCCATCTTCAATAACAGTCCTTTTTTCCTTTTTGACAAGTGCATCAAATGTATAATCTGACATAGTTGTTGTCTTAACATAATCCGGGTAAATAGTACCTGTATCATATCTATATGTAACTTTAACGTCGATAGTCTGTCTGAATCTTAATTTTCCATTATTTTTTCCAATGTATGTAAGTTTCACAACAGCATCAGTTTTTTTAGTTATCTTGTCTCTTGCAGCATCAGTTTTATAAGACTTAAACCACGATAATGCCTGACTATCACCATTATCATCTCGGAAAACAAAATTATTACCCGAAGATATATCAGCGTATACTGAAAGTCCTGCAGAATTAATATTATTCTTTTTATTGTCTGATGTGCTGTCCGAATCAGTATATGGACCTGGATCAAATGTTGCTTTTATATAGTATTTCTCTCCATTAACACCTGTATAATAGCTTACACCTCTCTCATCTGATACTACATACGTATTATTATCAGTTGTAGGTGCATAATAATACTGCCCCTGTCTGTTAACAAGATTTTCCAAAGACATAGTCTTTGCTTCCTCTATTATATTATTAATTGCAGTATTAGCATTTTCTGTTCTTCGTGCTCTGGCATTAATACGTGCAGCATTAGAAAATGTACTTAGAACCGGCAGAGATATGATAGCAAGTATAACAATTGCCACAAGGACTTCTACCAGTGAGAAACCTCGATTATTCAATTTTCGTTTCTTATATGACATTATCATATCCCTCTCCCTAAATATAATCTTTAATTAGCAGAATTCTCTGAGAAAATATTATCTGTTCCTGTCTTTACATCAAATGTTGGTTCAGTAAATTTGCGGTCACTGCCTTCAACAGCATATAAAGATATAGAAACTGTTCCTGTAACAATACCTGTAGCATCATTATAAGATGATGTCAGTGCATCAATTGTAGTCTTATTAGAATATGTATTAATATAATCTATAAAATGCTTCCACTGACTATAGTCTGATTCATAAGCAATGTTAATTGTTGACTTATATCCTGACATATTAGAAGAATATGCCGAACCACCATTTACATTGCTTGATGCAATCTGTCCGAATCTGTATATAGAAGTTGTTGGTGAAAGAGCAAGACTCTTTACCCACACTCCAGTTACGCCTTCTGTCTTAATAAAGAAATTAATAGTATTAGGCTGTGTACTTCCTGAATCAAATCTTGAAAGTACTGACCTGTTCTCTGTCTGAAGCTTAGTAGTATCAGCTAAATATTTATCTTTATTATTATTCTTTTCTTTCAAATCTCGCTGAGTAACTTCAAGCTTTGATTTACTTGACGACAAATCATCTGCCTGTGAAGACAGATTCTGATATCCAAAGAAATATGCAAGCACTACAATCAATGCAGCTGCAACTATAAGTAATAATTTTTTATCTCTTTCTGAGATTTTTAACATTCCTTTTAACTTATCCATCTGTCCCACCTCCTACTTTGTTTTATTACTAGTACCATTATTATCTGCAGATGTTGTTCCGACAAATGTACATGTCAGAGAGAATGTAGCTTCAACAGAACCTGCATTATCTTTGCTCTCTGAAATGGTAGGCACATCAACATTAATAACTGATGGACTTTTCTGTAACTGCTGTATGAACTTGGCTACAGAAGCCTTACTTCCAGCCTTACCAGAAATAGAAACTGCACCAGACGTAATATTAAAGCTGCTTATAACAACATCAGATGGCATGTTTTTCTCAAGATAATCCACAAAATCCTGTAATGAATCATCACTGTCAGCTGTAAGTGCTGCAAATGCTTTAATATCATTATTCTCATCTTTAGCTGCATAATACTCATTGACAATATCATTAATTGAACTAAGCTTGTCTATACTCTTATTAAGCTTAGAAATCTCAGCATTAAGCACAACAACTCTTCCAAGAGGAACAAGCACAAGTGCTGCCGCTACAACTACCGCACCAATAAATGCGATAACAAGTGTCTTAGTATTCTCTTTCTTAACGCCTGAATCAATCATTCTCTTAGGAACGAAATCAACCGGATCAATAACAGCACCTAAGTTAGTTACATAACTTGTAAGAGTTGCCTCTTCAACGTATGCCTTCTTATCCATCGCAATGTTCTTAAGAGTCTCTACCTTCTCAATCGGCATATTAAGTTCATTAGAAAGAAGCGTTGCAAAACCCTTGATTGTTGTTGAATGTCCAATTAAATATGCTTTCTGGATTGATACTCTGTTACGTGATACATAGTAGTCAATAACTCGGTTGATATTGCTTGCCATATATCTTAATGACTCTGTAACCTCATCTCCATCAAATCTTGAATGAAGAAGTGTTTCATTCTGAAGCTTTGCAGTAGCAGCATCGTATTTCAATTCATATCTTTCCATAACTGCGTTAACAAGCATTGATTTACCATATGGAACCATTCTCTGGAGCTGTAACACATTTTCTTTGAATATATTGATTACTGTACTGTCGTTCTCAACCTGAATAACAAGACTGACTTCTGGTCCAATCTGCTGCTTCATAATCTGATATGTACTGTTACCTACATAATCGATAAATGCAATCTTGAGTCCCATAGTCTTAGCAAGATTATAGTATGATTCAGCAACTTCTGAAGGAACTGCCGCTACCATGAGCTTTAACTTGTCCTGTCCTGAATCTTCTATTTTTTCAAGAATTGTATGCTGGATAATATACTCATCCATATTAACTGGGAAATATTCTGTTGCATTAGCCTGTACAATCTTACCAACTTTATCTCCCTTTACATTAGGAATAAGAACTTCCTTAGTAGCAAGTCTAGGAGAACTTACTGAGAATGCAACATCTTTAGATGCAAATCTGTGCTCATCCATTACTGCTTTAATAGCACTTGCAAGATTAGGTATATTTTCAAGAATGCCATCCTCATAGCATCCTTCAGGAGTAGGTATTGTTACTGTCTTATGAACTATAACATTCTTACCTGTTTTAGTGATTTCACATATCTTAATATACTCGTTATTAATAACGATACTTACCAATTTACCTTTGGCTTTAACTGCAGCCATAAAATCCTCCTATCCAGCTCCCCACATAATAAGCTATTCATTCTAGTTAATAAATATATATAAATTCGCTGTTCTTTCTCTCTTGCTTAGAACGCCATAAGTGAAAGATACCAGTTAATTATATTCGTACCAAAAAGCATGGCTATCGTAAGCCCTGCACACAGATATGGTCCAAAAGCAAGTACATGCTCAGCTTTTGTGACCTTCATACGGATGGAATGAATGACTGCACCCAAGATGCAGCCAATCAGAAATGCCAGGATAATGTACTTCCATCCTAAGAACAATCCTGCGAACGCCATCAGCTTGATGTCTCCACCACCGAAAGCGTCAATGCCTTTAATTGCCCGTCCAATATACAGACATATGAGCATAAATCCACTTATAATACAAAACCCTATTAGATAGTCTAATAGGTTTTTGTAATCAAGTATGATTCTTATTACCGCCAGGACACCAATTGCCACATTAAGTGAAAATGGTATCTCGAACGTTCTCCAGTCAATGACTGAAATAACAAGAAATATTGAAAACGCAAAGCACATAAGTATGCTTAACGGATTAAATCCATTCACAATAAAGATTATCACATAAGCAATCCCATTGGTCGCTTCAATGATTGGATATTGCTTTGATATCTTTGTCTTACAGTGTCTACATTTCCCTCTAAGTATTATGTAGCTCACCAGTGGTATGAGATCATACCACTGGATTTTCTCACCACATGTCATACAATGCGAATGTTCTGTAGCTATATTCTCTTTTAAAGGTAATCTGTAAATCAGTACGTTCAAAAAACTTCCGAATACGGTACCGTATAGAAAGATAATGAAGTACAGTAATAATTCATATTGCATGATGTTAGTTCCTTAAATCAAATTATTAACCTGCAGCATATTCAGCAGCCTTATCAGCTATTTTGAAATCCTCATCTGTTGAATAATCTCTCTTTGCATTACTTTTTGTAGATGTTGTTCTCTTGCACTTAATAATTGCAGAATTATCAGATTTTCCAACATAAACTGTAACAGCACCTGTAGCTGAAATATTAATATAGATTTCATTGCCAGATGCACTTGCATTTGATGACTTCATAGTAACATTTACTGTATCATCCTGTGTTAATTCTTCTTTAAGTAATGCTGCTAATGATGTAGTATCAGTATCTGAAGCTGCTTTTATCTGAGAAAGTTTAATGTTTTTCCCACCATCTGCTGCTCTTGCAACTGCTTCATTACTCATTGCAGTAACTACCGAAGTTCTGATTGTATCAAGATTCTGGATATCTGTTGACTCTCTTGACTTTTCAACATTTCTAATAAGTGTTGGAGCTAATACACCAACAAGTACTGCCATAATAGCGATAACTACGATAAGCTCTACTAAAGAGAAACCTTTGTTACCTAATTTTTTCTGTGTTTTTTTCATGTTTCATATCTCCCTTTTGAAATATATTTATATAAATCTGATATCATAAGCGACCTGACTATCAGATTGTATATACTTAATTATGCATTGCCAAGTGTATTATAGAGCTGAATCATCGGCTGGTAGATTGCCATTATAAGTAATACTACCACTAATGCCATAAGTACGATAATGACTGGTTCCATAAGTGAAGTAAGTGTCTGTGTCTGGACTTCTACTTCTTCCTCATAATATACTGCCGAGTTAGTTAACATCTCCTCGACATTACCTGTCTCCTCGCCGATGCCTACCATATGTACAACCATCGCTGGAAACAGCCCTGTAGACTTTAACTGGTTAGATAACGGTAAGCCAAGTGATACACCATTCTTAACCTTTTCCAGTCCATCATAGAATAATACATTCTTCATGGTTGATGCCGATATCTCAAGTGCGTCAATCATTGGCATACCTGCCTGTAATAATGTACTCATCGTTCTTGCAAATGAAGCACATGCTGTCTTAGTCTGTAATATTCCGAATACTGGAATCTTTAACTTTAACTTATCAAGGTTATGTCTTCCAGCATCAGTTCTCTTATATAATTGAACTCCTACTACAACTCCTACAATAACAATTATGTATATAAACCAGTAATGCTTAAGGCTGTTACTCATTGCAAGAATCGCTTTAGTTGTAACCGGCAGCTCACTGTCAAGGTCTTCAAACATTGTCATAAAGCTTGGTATAACGAATGTAAGCATTACAATAATTACGCCAACCATTACACATAGAAGAACTATTGGATACATCATTGCTTTCTTAACAATTCCCTTTAACTTAGCATCCTTCTCGAACTGTATAGCCATTCTTGTAAGAGAATTCTCCAGGCTTCCTGATGCCTCACCGGCTTTGACCATATCTACAAGAATACTTGGAAACTCTTCATTCTGTTTCATAGAATCTGAAAGGGTCTCACCCTTCTCTACGCTGTCCTGTGTTCTCTTAATTGCTTCCTGTAACTTCTTATTTTCTGTCTGTTCTGAAAGCATCTCCAAAGCATTGATAACACTGACACCTGCTTTAAGAATACTTGAAAACTGTCTACAGAATACACTCATGTCTCTGGCTGGTATCTTCTTTTTACCTAAAAAAGATACATTCACATCCTTATCAAGTGCCCCCTGTTTTGCAATTGACACAGGCGTGAAACCCTGTTCCTTTATCTTTCTGGCTGCTTCATCCCTGCTCTCGGCTTCCACAGCTCCTTTAACATCTTTTCCCGAAGCGTCTACCGCTTTGTATGAAAATGTTTCCATATCACACTCCCCATTCCAAGTAGAATCAAATTTGTGCGTTTAGTATAACACACCGTCCAATTTATGACAATAATTTTATCAAAATTAACAAACAATTAATTAGACATAAAATTTCTCTTACATATATACCACATTTTGGCAATTCATGACTACATACTAAAAGTGGGGAATTACACTATAATTTCAGCTCATCTCCTTTATTTTTTGACATTATGTACAATCTGCCAGGATTTACTCTACCACTTTGGACTTCTGCCTGCTTCCCCGCAGCTTTAACGTCCAATCCACCACGCTTTCTTGCTCCTTTTGGACTTCTGCCATGCCTCCCACAGCTTCAACGTCCAATCCGTCACGCTTTCTTGCTCCTTTTGGACTTCTGCCATGCCTCCCGCAGCTTCAACGTCCAATACACCACGGTTTCTTGCTCCTTTTGGACTTCCACATGCCTCCCACAGCTTCAACGTCCAATACACCACGGTTTCTTGCTCCTTTTGGACTTCTGCCATGCCTCCCGCAGCTTCAACGTCCAATCCGTCACGCTTTCTTGCTCCTTTTGGACTTCTGCCATGCCTCCCGCAGCTTCAACGTCCAATCCGTCACGCTTTCTTGCTCCTTTTGGACTTCCACATGCTTCCCGCAGCTTCAACGTCCAATCCGTCACGCTTTCTTGCTCCTTTTGGACCTCTGCCTGCTTCCCCGCAGCTTTAACGTCCAATCCGTCACGCTTTCTTACTCCTTTTGGACTTCTGCCTACTTCCCCACAGCTTTAACGTCCAATCCACCACAGTTTCTTGCTCCTTTTGGACTTCTGCCATGCCTCCCGCAGCTTTAACGTCCAATCCGTCACGCTTTCTTGCTCCTTTTGGACTTCCACATGCCTCCCACAGCTTTAACGTCCAATCCGTCACGCTTTCTTGCTCCTTTTGGACTTCTGCCATGCCTCCCGCAGCCTCAACGTCCAATCCACCACGGTTTCTTGCTCCTTTTGGACTTCTGCCTGCTTTCCCGCAGCTTCAACGTCCAATCCACCATGCATCCAATCCACACTTGCCTCCCCACAACCACAAGCTCCTCACAACGAAAAAAAGCAACACCAGCACATCAGTGCCAGCATTGCTTTATATCTTTTAATTCGATTATTCAATCTAATTACAATTCCATTATTTTTCAGCTTTCCTTAAAGAATCAATAATACTGATTAACTCTCTTAGCAACATAGTTAACATCCTGTGCATAACCCATTGCATTCTCTGCATTGATAAGGCCTTTGTTGTAAAGGTCAAGCAGCGCATCATCCATCGAAAGCATACCTTCTTTTCTTGCTGTCTGGAGGACACTTGATATCTGGTATGTCTTAGCCTCTCGAATAAGGTTCTTGATTGGAATTGTTCCGTGCATTACTTCAAATGCAGCTACTCGACCTTGCTTGTCGGCTGTAGGGATAAGCTGCTGTGATATAACAGCTTCAAGTACTACGGCAAGCTGGATTCTTATCTGCTGCTGCTGATGCGGAGGGAATACATCGATGATACGGTCAATTGTTGCAGCCGCACCAATTGTATGCAGTGTCGAGAATACAAGATGACCTGTCTCTGCTGCCGTTATGGCTGTTGAGATAGTCTCTAAGTCTCGCATCTCTCCTACGAGAATAACATCCGGATCTTCTCGGAGTGCTGCTCTTAATGCATCTGCATATGAATGTGTATCAAGTCCGATTTCTCTCTGGTTAATCATAGCCTTTCTGTGAGTATGAAGGTACTCAATAGGATCTTCCAGTGTTATTACATGTGCATTACGATTGTCATTGATTCTGTCAATCAGAGAAGCAAGTGTTGTAGATTTACCGGAACCTGTAGGTCCTGTTACAAGAACAAGTCCTCTCTTCTTGGCATATAATTCTATAACTGACTTAGGAACTCCAAGACTTTCCGGCTTAGGAATAACTGTTCCTACAACTCGCATTGCACACGCAACTGAACCTCTCTGCCTGAATACGTTAACTCTGTATCTTCCTACATTAGGGGACGAGAAAGAGAAATCGAGTTCGCCCCTGTCCTTAAACAGTTCCTTCTGCCTTTCATCCATTATGGACAGAATCAGTTCTTCACAGTCAGCCGGTGTCATCTTAGGATAATCAAGATCAACAAGCTCTCCATTAATTCTGATTCTTGGTGGAAGTCCAACTGTCACATGGACATCACTCGCTTTCTTTTCTTTCGCTATAGTTAGTAATTCTTCAATTGTAAATAACATTTTTGCCCCCATTGTATTGTTACATTGTATTGTTTATTAATTAATCTGTTCAAGTTCAATGTGTTCTATATCTGAACCTGACGCTTTAGCTGCATTAGGATTAGGCTGCGAGTCATCTTCCTCTGCCTCATATGTAGCCCTTACCATCTCAGCTATAGTTGTAACCCCCTGTTTAACTGCATTGATAGCAGCCATCTTAAGAGTATTCATTCCTTCTTTTATAGCCTGGTTCTTAATCTCTTCTGCTCCGGCATGTTTTGAGATAAGTCTCTTAATTGGTGGAGTTATCTTCATAATCTCATATATACCGAGTCGTCCATAGTATCCTGTTCCATTACACAGCTTACAGCCACATGGCTCATATATTGTATATGGTTCATCAGGATTAAGTCCAAGCATATGCTTCTCTGATGCAGTTGCTTCCTTAGGCATCTTGCAGTCGCACAGCTTTCTTACAAGTCGCTGGGCGATAATACCAACAAGTGAATCAGCAATCAGGTATGACTCAATACCCATATCTTCAAGACGGGCAACAGAACTTGCTGTGCTGTTAGTATGCAGTGTACTGACAACAAGGTGACCTGTGATAGAAGCTCGTACCGCAATCTCGGCTGTCTCACCATCTCGGATCTCACCGATCATGATAATATCCGGATCCTGTCGTAAGATTGATCTTAAGGCTGTTGCAAATGTAAGGTTGGCTTTGTTATTAACCTGAACCTGATTGATACCATCAATGTTAGCCTCGACTGGGTCTTCAACAGTTATGATATTAACATCTTCTGTATTAAGTTCACTTAAAGCTGTATAAAGTGTTGTAGACTTACCAGAACCTGTAGGTCCTGTTACAAGGATGATTCCATGTGGATTCTTTAAAATATCATCAAATACCTTAAGATCCGCTGGTGTAAGTCCAAGCTTTGATTTATCAATGTTGAAGCCTTCCTTGGAAGCAATTCGCATAACGCACTTCTCGCCATATACTGTAGGAAGGTTAGATACTCGGATATCATACTCACGTCCATCTACAGTAATTGTAATACGTCCATCCTGTGGCTTTCTCTTCTCAGAGATATCCATTCCTGACATAATCTTGATACGTGTTGTGATAGCTCCAAGAAGAGTATTATCATACTGGATAATCTCTCTTAAGTTACCATCAATTCTGTATCGTACGCGGATATCCTTCTCCATTGGTTCAATATGTATATCGGAAGCTCTCTGTCGTACAGCCTGCTCAATAACACTGTTAATGAGCTGAACGATAGGAGCATTCTCTATCTCTTCTCGTCTTGCCTTATCTTCTTTAGTCTCTTCCCTTACAGTCTCGCCCTGCTCTTTCTTATACAGGTCAACGATACTCTGGGCCTGCTTCTGTCCAAATGCTTTATCAAAGAATGCATTAATATCTGTAGCATTAGCAAGGACAGGAACAACCTGCTTTCCAGTTACAATGTTGATATCATCCATAGCAAGAATGTTAGTAGGATCTGCCATCGCAACTCTTATAGCACCCGGATTATCCGGTGCATCACCTAACGGAACAAGAGTATATTTCCTCATAATACTCTCATCAAGCAGAGAAAGAACATCGTCACTTACTTCTGTCTCTCTCATATCAACATAATCAATTCCAAGACTGTCACAAAGAGCTTCATTAATATCTCTCTGGTTAGCATATCCAAGTGCTATAACCATCTCTCCAAGCATCTTGCCCTGCTCTCTCTGTCTTGAAAGTGCTGTCTGCAGCTGGTTTTCATCTATTATTCCCTTCTTAACCAGAACATCGCCCAATCTAACTTTCTTTCTATAATTCACCTTCAACCTCTTTCCGCAGGCCAATCCCCCCTGCTATTAGCGCATTTATAAATAGATTATATCACAACAGAATACATTATACAAACAGCTATTTAACCTCTTTTATAGTATAATTTTCACTCTTGCTGCCGATACACTCATTGTACAGAGCATCATAATCCGTGCTGCATATGTATCTCTTACTTTCATTATCGTGGTTCATGTCAAATGTGCCATCAACATTCTGATATGTATTGCTGTATGAAAATGCGAAGTAGACAGTTTTGCTGTCTTCCGAATCTGATATTGTTGCCTGGGCAATTATGTATACGTAGTTATTGTTATCACCGGCAGTTCCCTTTCTTGAAAGGAAATATGTTGAGACAATCTTCGCAGCACTGACTGTTTCCTCATTAATGTGGTACAGATATGAAGTATCCTTTGTTGCCTTATACAGCATATGAAATGTTGTATCTGCTGTTTCAGCCGTAATTGTATCAAGCACTTCTTTTCCCACCTGCTCTATAACGCTCCTGTCTATCTTAGACACATCGTCGATATATCCCGGCAGCTTGTCTGCACTATATGAAGCCTCCATATTCTGTGCAAGGAATCCATGCCTCGCAATCTCTTCATATGATACATTACATGTTATCTTAACTGATTCGCCATAACTTATATTATTCTTCTTGTCTGCAGTAAACGTAAGACCTGCGAGGTACTCATCATCCCAATTGTTGGTTATGACAACGTTAGCCTCCGGACTTACCCCTGTAAACATAACATCCAGCCTGTCAAACAGTTCAACAGATGTTCCCTTAGATATTCCCGATGCCTTTATCTTTTTATTACCACTGCTTATACTTATCCCGACAGCATCCTCATATTTTTTGTCAGCATCAAGTCTTACCTTATATGTATCACCGTTAGAAACATCTGCTGCCTCTGAAGATATATCTATCGATGCAATAAGCATTTTAACATTGTATGACTTGTCTGAGTCATTGCTTTTTCCCATAAGTTCTTTGTATAGCTTGTCCTTGTTAAGCGTGAATTCCGGGCTTGCATAGCCGTTAGCACCATTATAGCTTATTGTGACATAATCCCACACATCAAACCTTTGTGAACGGATAAAAAGTGCTACAACCATTGCTGCTATTACTCCGATTGCTGCGATAAGAAGTCCAACCCTGCGTTTCTTAATTGTACGCCCCATGAACCTGAACTCTTTCTTAATCTCCTTCTCAATAACTTCACCCTTATGTGAAAATTCTTTTAATTCCATATTACACTCCTACTGGTCTTGTTGCCTCTCTTAACATAACCTTTTCTTCTCCATCAAAATATGGTTCAAGTGTTTTATATACTCTTTCCTGATAGTTGTTCAGCCGCTCAATATCTACAGTGTCAAGATAATTAATATCAACCAGCTCTAAATCTATAGGAACAACAGTGAGCATGTCAAACTTTAAAAATGTGCCATATTCATTGTCGAAGTCTTTCTGGCATACTATTTCATTTTCAATTCTTATGCCGAACTCACCCTCAATGTATACACCTGGCTCATCAGAGGTAACCATACCTTCTTCTATAATTGCAAGATCGTTCTTTCCCGGATTATGCTTCCATCGAAATCCATTAGGACTCTCATGCACATTAAGAAGATAGCCTATTCCATGTCCTGTTCCGCAGCGGTAATCCATTCCGACATTCCACAGTGGTGCTCTCGCAAGTATATCAAGGCTGTAGCCGTTGCAACCCTTTAAAAACTTTGCATTTGCAAGACTTAACATCCCTTTAAGCGTCAGTGTGTAGTACATCTTCATCTTGTCTGTAACAGGTCCGAGTGCAATCGTTCTTGTTATATCAGTTGTTCCTCTCAGATACTGTCCGCCTGAATCTACAAGCAGCATACCCTCTGGCTTTAACACCACAGCATTAGTTTCATCTGCATGGTAATGCATCATTGCTGCATTAGCATTATACGCACTGATTGTGTCAAAACTCAGTTCTATGTAATCTTTTATATTGCTTCTCAGATTATCAAGATATTCTGCCGCACCTGCTTCTGTTATATTGCCTGAAGCTACATTTTTCTTAAGCCAGAATATGAATTTTGTCACAGCCACGCCATCGTCAACATGTACACTGTACAGATTCTTTATCTCTGTTTCATTCTTTACCGCTTTAAAAAGCATTGCTGGATTATCAGCAAGCACCACTTCTGCATTGCCAGCAGATATAACTTCTTTGTATATACGCATGTTGACACGTTTCTTATCAATAAGCACATTTCCACTCATGCCGGCAATATCATCATAAAGCTTATCATATGGCTGAATCATCACTCCTGCTTTTTCTAATATTGCAAATGTCTTATCATCGAATCTGTCATCATCTGTATAAAGATATGCATTATTCTTAGTTATCACTGAATACGCCATAATTACAGGGTTACACTCAACATCGCATCCCCTTATGTTAAATGTCCAGCATATGTCGTCAAGAGTTGCCATGATGTGTACATCAGCATTTTTATTATCCATGTACTTTCTTATGCGTGTAAGCTTGCTTTCTATGCTTTCTCCTGAGTACTCTTCATCAAGAGAGAATGCCTTAGTGTGTGGAAATTCTGCTCTGTCCTCATAGATTCTCTCTATCGCATCAAAATCATACAGGCAGTCTGCTCCTGTCTTCCTGCATATATCGGTAAACTCTGTTCCTTCTTCTGCCGGCATTGTTCTTCCATCAAAACCTAAGCGCATTCCGTCTTTAATGATGCTTTCGCAGTACTGAGTCACATTCATAACGCCCGGCGCACCAACTCTCATAAGTGAAAAGCCTGTCCCTTCTATCTGCTTTTCAGCCTGCACGAAATATCTTCCGTCAGTGAAAAGCCTTGCATCATTCTGTGTTATTACGGCAGTTCCGGCTGAGCCTGTGAATCCTGTAATAAATTCTCTTTCTTTAAAGTAATCACCGGCATACTCTGATATATGATAGTCACCTGTAACAACCACATATATATCAACGCATTCTGTCTTCATAATATCTCTTACCTTAGATAATCTTTCAGCTATTACTTTAGCATCTGTAATCTCCATGACCTGTCCTCCTGACTATATTGTAATATAAATGTTGTCTTCTGTTACATTAATTTTTGCTCTATAAGCACTCCTCTTAATTTGCCAAGTGCCTTTTTCTCTATCCTGCTCACATAACTCCTGCTTATACCAAGTCTGTCAGCAAGCTCATTCTGTGTACATTCTTTTGCACCAAAAAGCCCATACCTGTATTTTAGTATCTCTATCTCTCTTGGTGCAAGCACCTTTTTTATATTACCATATATACACTTTATCTGCTCATAAAACATATAATCTTCTACTGCATCCGGCTGTTTTCTTCCTGAATCCTCGCCAATTATATCCTTAAGGCTTATCTCATTTCCCTCTTTGTCCTTTCCTATAGGCTCGTTCAGCGACACTTCCCGTTCTTTCTTTTTATCCTGACGGAAAAGCATAAGAATCTCGTTGTCTATACATTTGGCAGCATATGTGGCAAATCTTACGTTTCTTTCTATGTCAAATGAATCAACAGCCTTTATAAGACCTATTGTTCCCACTGAAATCAGATCTTCATTAATGTAATCACGTTCCGTAGAGGTATATTTTTTCACTATATGAGCAACCAGACGCATGTTCTTTTCTATAAGAACATTGCGTGCCGCACTATTGCCATTGTGTAATTCTATCAGCAGTTCTTTCTCTTCCTGTGCCGATAACGGTTTTTCAAATGTTTTCAAAAAGGCACCCCTACACATTTTTATATATAATATGTGTAAAGGTGCCTTTAATTGCCTATCCAACTGTCTCTTTAATTTAACTGTTAACTTCTGTCTCTTCTTCCTGGCGTCTTAAGATATCATACTTATCAAGCTGGATTCCTAAATCAATATAGAGGTTCTGCTTAGGATGTGGACAGCTCTCCATGTCCTTTCCATTCTCGTCAACAATACGCTTGACTGTAACTTCTATATTCTGTCCGTCTGGCTTCATAACCTCAATTGTCTCGCCAACTGAGAACTTGTTACGCTGCTCAATATGGTAAAGTCCCTGCTCGTTAGCATCTCCTACGATACCAAGATATGTGTATTCCCTGATATATGTGTTGCTGTCATATATCTGTGTATTCTCGTCCGGCTTTCCAAAGAAGAAGCCTGTTGTGTACTGTCTGTAAGTACATTTGCTTATCTCGCTCTTATAGAATGGGATTCTGGCCTTATACTTCTCAGGGTCTTCTATGAAATCATCAATAGCAAGTCTATAAGTTCTTGCAACAGTTGCAACATACAGAGCTGTCTTCATACGGCCTTCTATCTTAAATGAATCGATACCTGAGCTTACCATCTCTGGAATATGCTCAATCATACACAAATCCTTAGAGTTAAATATATATGTTCCTCTCTCGTTCTCGTATACAGGCATATACTGTCCCGGTCTGTTCTCCTCAACAACTGCATACTTCCAGCGGCATGGATGCGTACATGCACCCCTGTTAGCATCTCTTCCTGCAAGGAAGCTTGATAACAGACATCTTCCTGAATATGAGATACACATTGCGCCATGCATGAATGTCTCAATCTCCATCTCTTCAGGGATATGTGCTCTTATCTCCTTAATCTCCTCAAGCGATAATTCTCTTGCTGAAACCACTCGCTTTGCACCCTGGTTCCACCAGAAATTATATGTCATATAGTTAGTATTGTTAGCCTGTGTACTGATATGGATATCTGTATCAGGAAGCACTTCCTTTGCTATTGTGAACATTCCCGGATCAGATATAATAAGTGCATCAGGACCCACTTCCTTAAGCTCCTCAAAGTAAGCTCTTGCACCCTCAAGGTCATAGTTATGTGCCAGGATATTAGCTGTAACATAAACCTTAACATTTCTTTCATGGGCGAACTTAACACCCTCTTTCATATCTTCTATTGAAAAATTCTTAGCCTTAGCTCTTAATCCAAATGCTTCACCACCGATATATACGGCATCTGCACCGAATATTACTGCTATCTTTAAAACCTCAAGACTGCTTGCTGGTATGAGAAGCTCTGTTTCTCTGCCATTATACATATGTCCTGCCATATTATCCTCATTTCCGCGCTGCTTTAGCACTGCATTTTTATATTACTGCTTTACGCTCAATGTAATCCCATCACCGATAGGCACAATAGATGTCACGAAATCCTCAGAATGTGTAAGCTCATATACATATTCGCGTATTCTTGCATGAATTGTTCTGTTCCTTCTTGTAACTGCATATCGGGATTCAACTATCTCACCCTCCTGCAGAATATTATCTGATATAAGAAGTCCGCCTTTTCTAAGAACTCTCTTAATATCCGGCAGATAATTAATATACTGCCCTTTAGCTGCGTCCATGAATATAAAATCATATGGACCATCAAGAGTCTTTAGCACTTCAAGGGCATCACCTTCTATGAGTGTAATTACATCCTCTTTGCCAGCTCTCTTAAAATTGTTCTTCGCAACCGGTATCCTTTTATCATAATTCTCTATTGTAGTAATCGTGCAATTATGTGGCATATTCTCACTCATAAGAATAGATGAGTAACCTACTGCTGTTCCAACTTCCAGAATTCTTTCAGGCTGTACAAGCTGTAACAGCACTTTCAGCAAATTACCCATCTCTTTTCTAATGATTGGGACTTCATCCGCAATCGCCTCTTTTTCAATTGTATTACATATATCAGAATTACCACAATTAAGAGAATTAATGTAAGCAACTACTCTTTCATTGACTATCATATATTCCCTTTCAATCAGCTATTCTTCCTCACTGTCAGTCTGTGACAGAACTTCCATAATATCTGTAGGCGTCATTCCGGTATTAACCTCATATGTTCCACCGACAAACTTTCCCTTATAATCTGAGAACTGAATCTGGAAAAACGCTATTGTCTTATCACTCACAAGTCCTTTATCATAAAGAAGTTCTGCAAGTTTCTTAGGCTGTATATCTGTTGTTATAGTAATTTCAACTGTACGGGCATTATCTTCTGAATCAATTGACTGCTCATTAAATACTTTCTCACCAAATGAATATGCCCTGCTTCCTGCGATAAATACAAGATATATTCCTAATACAATTATTAATACATTCAGTGATACTGATATCAGCATTCTGATTGATTTATTGCTCATAAAACCTGCATCTCCTCTTCCTTAATAAGCTACACTATATATGATTCACCCTAAAAAATCAAGGTCTACGTCAATCACCTCTGCTATATCCTTGAATATATCACTCATATATCTGCAAAATGTGATTTCTGTCATAAGATATCTGTTAACTATATCCTGATTCCTCATATCCGCATATTCTTTATTAAGATTTTCCATCGCCTCAAATAAATTCTGTCCATCAGGCGAGTTCTGCAGCATGAAATTTTTCATTCTGAATTCATCAATCTGTCTCTTAAGATCTGGTATTCTGTCAATCTCATTCTGCAGTCTTCTATATTCCCTGTATTCTTCACTATTAAGAATCTCGTGAATGATTTCCTTCTTAAGTTCATCAATCCTACGCATAGATTAAACCTGAGCTTCCATAATGATTGGAAGTATCACTGGATTTCTCTTAATCTTCTTCCAGAGATACTCACTTAAATCGTCCTTAATAATATTCTTAATCTTACTCCAGTCAGTAATGTTCTTATCAAGGCATCTGTCTACTGAATCAGACACAATTGCTCTTGCTTCATCAAGAAGCTCTTCAGCCTCTCTTACATACACAAAACCTCTTGTAACAATATCCGGACCTGCTATAAGCTGTCCAGTATATTTCTCAAGTGTAAGAACAACAATAATAATACCATTCTCTGCAAGGTTCTGTCTGTCTCTTAATACAATATTTCCTACATCACCTACGCCAAGTCCATCAACAAAAATAGCTCCTGTCTGTACATGATCAACAACCTGTGCATGCTCATCATTAAGTTCTAACACATCTCCTGATTTGGCAATAATAACATGATCCTTGTCATATCCAAGCGACATAACAACATCTCTCTGCGCAACAAGGTGTCTGTATTCACCATGGACAGGAATTGAATACTTAGGCTTTACAAGAGAATATATAAGCTTAATCTCTTCCTGACATGCATGTCCTGATACATGTGTATCCTGGAATATAACCTTAGCTCCCTTCATACCAAGCTCATTAATAACCTTGGCTACTGACTTCTCATTACCAGGTATAGGAGTTGATGAAAATACTACGCAGTCGCCCGGCTGGATAGAAACCTTTCTGTGAAGGTTAGCTGCCATTCTTGAAAGAGCTGCCATAGACTCACCCTGACTACCGGTTGTAATAAGTACAATCTGCTCTGGTGTATAATTCTTCATCTCATCTGTCTCAATAAGGGTTCCTTCCGGAATCTTAAGGTAATCAAGGTCCTCAGCAACTTCAATGATATTAACCATGCTTCGGCCTTCAACGCAGACTTTCCTTCCATACTTAACTGCTGAATTGATAATCTGCTGTACTCTGTCTACATTAGATGCGAATGTTGCGATAATAATTCTGCTGTTCTTATTGTCATTGAATATCTTTTCAAATGTTGCACCAACAGTTCTTTCTGACATAGTAAAACCAGGTCTTAAAGCATTAGTACTGTCGCACATAAGTGCAAGAACACCTTTCTTTCCAAGTTCGCCTAATCTCTGAAGATCAATTGGATCTCCATATACCGGAGTATAATCAACCTTAAAATCTCCTGTATGAACAATAATGCCAGCTGGAGAATATATAGCAAGTGCTGCTGCATCTGCAATACTATGGTTGGTTCTTATGAATTCAACCCTGAAATCTCCAAGAGTAACAGACTGTCCATATCTGACAACCTTTCTCTTAACTGCCTTTAACATATTATGTTCTTTAAGCTTTGACTCAATAAGTCCCATAGTAAGCTTTGTTGCATATATTGGAACATTAATATCTTTCAGCACATAAGGAATAGCTCCGATATGATCCTCATGTCCATGAGTTATAACGAATCCTTTAACCTTGTCCAGATTATCTTTAAGATAAGTAACATCAGGAATAACAAGGTCAATACCAAGCATATCTTCCTCTGGGAAAGATAAACCACAATCCACAACAACAATACTGTCATCATATTCAATGGCAGTAATGTTCATTCCTATCTGCTCAAGACCTCCCAAAGGTATAATCTTGACAGACGCATTCTCTGCTTTTTTCATAAACACCTCATAATAAAAATAAAATATAAAATATTAATAAGGCTCACACCTTATTTAAGTTCAACATCATCATCCATTAACTCAGAAAATACCTTGCCCACCGCTTCAAGCTCACTGTCTTCTTCAACAAACTCATAAACAGCCTCTTCACTTGCCGCATCAGATGTATCCTTAAGAATATAAGCTTCTGCTTCTTCATTCTCATCATCTGATTCTGATACGAGCAGATAATTAATTCCATTAATTCTAGTTTCTTCAATCACATAAAATTGTGTCTTCTCACCATTATCGTCAATAAATTCAAGCCTTTCCATGAAAAACAAATCCTCCAAAATTCTAGTTCTTCTGCTTAGATTCCATGTATCCACGCAAAATAAAAACAGCGGCAATCTGATCAATAACCGTCTTGCGGTTCTCACGCTTTACCCCGCATTCTTCAAGGACTTCATCTGCTTCAACTGTAGTAAGTCTCTCATCCCACAGTGTAACAGGTAATCCTGTACGTCTCTCCAGTGCTGCTGCAAATTCTTCACAAGCTTTCGCTCTTTCCCCAATAGTATCGTCCATATTCTTAGGATAACCAACCACGATTTCAGTCACATCATACTCAGATATAATCTGTTCTATCCTGGCATAAGTTCTTCGTAACTTGTTATTATCTTTTCTTGTTATCGTCTCGAAAGGCTGTGCAGTTATCCCAAGTGGATCACTTAAGGCAACTCCCACAGTCTTCGTTCCGACATCTAAGCCTATAATTCTCATACTATAAGCCTTTACCTTCTATAAAGTATCTTACAACTTCTTCTACAAGTTCATCTCTCTCAGCCTTCATAATAAGACTTCTTGCATTATTGTGACTTGTAATATATGTTGGATCACCAGACATAATATATCCAACTATCTGGTTAACCGGATTGTACCCCTTCTCTTTAAGAGCAAGATATACCTGCTCAAGTATGCCTTCTACTGAAATTGTCTTCTCTGGTTGAGTCTTAAAAAATTGAGTGTTGTTGTCTATCATATCTACCACGCCCTTTCGTATATTGACTATAATATAATAAATAAGCCAATTATACAAGTATTTAACATAAAAAATATTGTAAAAAAATTGTAAAAAAGCCGCCCGGACGGCGTGTATTTGCCCGGACAGCCTTTGCTTAAGCTATATATATTAATTAAGAAAACTACTTCATATGTACATCAATCTGATTGAACGGAATCTCAATTCCATTCTCATCAAATATATTCTTATATCTTTCAAGCAGGTTAAATCTTACATTCCAGTAGTCTGCTGTATTAACCCAGGCTCTTGTTTCAAGTGTTACACAGCTTTCATCAAGGCTCTTGACAACTACCATAATATCCTTGTCCTTAAGTATTCCCTGTTCGCTGTTAATAACCTGTTCAAGAAGCTTCTTGGCTTTAGGAATATCTGATGAATAACCAATTCCTATCTGGATATCAATTCTTCTTGTATTCTCTGCACCTACATTAACAATGCTTGAATTAGAAAGTGAACCGTTCGGAAGCATTACTACTTTGTTATCAATAGTAACAAGCCTTGTGTAAAGAATCTCTATAGACTTTACAGTTCCTTCATTAGTTCCGACTATAATATAATCACCAACCTTAAAAGGCTTGAATATAAGAATAAGAATTCCTCCTGCAAAGTTTGAAAGGCTTCCCTGCAGGGACATACCAATCGCAAGTGCTGCAGAACCAAAAAGTGTGAGCAGTGATGTCGTCTGGAATCCCAGCTTATCCACAACTATCATGATAAGTATTGCATACATTACAAACTTAAGCACTGATACCACAAAATTAACAACACCTTTATCTAGCGTGCTTCTGTCCAGCATCTTCTTTACAAGCTTATCAAGCACCCTGATTATCTTCTTGCCAATAAACCATATTAAGACAGCAATAACAATTTTACCAATAAGTGAAACCGACCAGTTTCCTAAATCATTGAGAAGCTGCTTAACATGGGCAATAGAAAAGAATCTAGTTATTTCATCTGTTTCCTGCTGGATTGTTGTGGCTGCATCTGCCACAAGTCCTATGAATCCCATAGCTGATCCCCCTTTGTATTATTTCATCTTCTTTTTAAGCTGCTCTAACTTCTTCTTAGTCTCTATATCAATCTCTTCACTTGCACGCGCTGCTTCTTCAGCTTTTCTTACAGCTTCTTCCTTAGCCTGAAGTGCTTCCATGCAGGCTTTCTCTGCCTGTTTTCTTGCTTCAACCGCCCGCTTTGCTTCCTCTGCTGCAGCAAGTTCAAGCATTTCAGCCTCTGCTGCCTTTTTCATTGCTTCCTTCTTTGCAATTGCAGCCCTCTTTAATACAGCAATTTCCTCGAGTTCAAGCTGTGTATACGGCTCACTGTTATATATAACGAATGAAAGTCCGGGAAGTGTAATATCAATATATTCCATATCATCACCATCATTATCTGACTTGATAATCTCTCCATTAACCTTTTCGTCTCCACCGAATTTCTTCCACTCACTGTTAAATACTTCCTTATATTTTCCACGCACATCAACGTGAAGTCTGTAGTTTTCCCTCTTAACAGGAGTAAAATTCACAGCAATCACAAGCTTATTACCCTTGCTGTCAGCTCTCTGCATTGCAATAACAGTCTCTTCAGGATTAGAATTCTCGAGCCACATAAATCCATCAGGATCATTATCAAGCTCATACAGAGCCGCATTTTTCGCATAGAACTTATTAAGCTCCGACATGAATTTTTCAAGTCCAGCATCCTGTCCTGCTGCAAACATCTTGCTTCCCGGATGTGCATACATGAATCCAAGTGCAGCCCTGATATCTGACAAATGTGCCTTCTCATCACTGCCTGACACCATGTCCACAAATGCTTTCTCCCTGAAATCATCATGATTGAGTGAGAGCATGAAATCTTCTCCGTAATTATAGAGCATTCCATATGTCAGCTTATCATACTCACCTTTTCTAAACAGCGGGTCAGTTCCCATGAATTCAAGAAAATCCTTAGTCCAGCAGTTATTCTGCTTATAAGTAAACATGAGAGGGTCATCATTATCTGCCGCAGTAACCCCAAACCAGCCGCTTGATTCTTCTGCTATTGTAAAACAGCCATCGCCACGTTTAGCAATACATTTGTTCATAGTCTTAAGAAATTCGATTGCGTCAAGATTCTCATTGCCGCCATACATGTTAGGTGTCCATGTACCCGGCTGCTTACCGTAATCGAGGTAAAGCATTGAAGCAACACCGTCAATTCTGATGCCGTCAATATGGTAATCATTAAGCCACATTAATACGCTTGATAAAAGAAAACTTCTTACAGCACCTTTCTTATAGTCAAATGTGACAACATCCCACTCAGGATGCTTCTCTAGTGATGGCTTAAGATATCCGTAAGCATCTGCCCCGTCAAAATCATACAGTCCCTTAGCTTCTGTACCAAAGTAAGCACCATTCCAGTCCATTATTACGCCAATTCCAGCATTATGACAGTCATCAACCAGCTTTTTAAATGCATCACTGCCGCCTGTTCGGTGTGTCACCGCAAAATATCCCAATGTCGAATATCCATTCATCTCCTCATTAAGATACTCTGCAACCGGAAGAAAACATACATGTGTATATCCCTCCTGCTTTACAAAATCCACGAGCTCATCTGCACTTTTTTCTTTCAGCCAGTCAGTAAGTGATACCTCATATACTGTTACGGGCTTCTTCTTTCCTGCTTCTTTCTTCCGCTTTATCATCCATAGCCCATCGTTCCATGCATATGAATCAGACATGTTCTCATCACTTACCACTGATGCAGTAATTGGAACTGATGATATCTGTCTTGATACAGGGTCTAACTTTCTTGTAGTCCCCTTACCCTGTCTCTTAATTTCATACATATATCCGCATCCGGCTGCCAGTCCCGGAATAAACAGTTCAAATACTCCTGTATCCCCAATTTTTTCCATTAAGTGGACTCTGCCGTCGTATTTGTTAAACTCTCCAACAACACTTACGCTGAGTGCCTTAGGTGCCCATACAGTAAAAAGCACTCCCTTCACGCCATTGACAGTTCTTTCATGAGCGCCGAATATATGTGCTGCATTTTTCTCTTCTCCTGCAAGAAATGCTTTGTAATCTTCCGGTTTCGTAACATTTGCAAATGCATATGGGTCCGTATATTCTGTGACCTCTCCATTAACCTTCTCCACTGAATAAGTGTATGAAAGCTTTTTCTTAGATGAAACAAGTGCTGCAAAGAATCCGGATTCATCAACCTTTTCCATATTAACAGCAGTTTTTCTGCCATCTATATGCAGCTTAACTGTCACTGCATCAGGACGCATTATCTGTATAAGAAGTCCCTTACCTGTAACATGCGCACCAAGCAGCTCCTTTGGCTTGTCACATTCTGCATATACAATTCCCTCTATCTCCGGCCAGTTCATCAGGCCGTATAAGTTTTTATTCATACATTACCCCCATCCACTGTTTAAAGCATTCCGTCCATGATGACACCTGTGGTTCATAATGTCCCATATTCTTAGTCGCAGTCTCTCGTGTGCCAAGTCCAAGACCATGAGTACCTTTAGCATATACATGATAATCAAACGGAATCTCATGTTTTCTTAACGCCTCTACCATAAGTAGTGAATTCTCAAGCGGAACTGTCTTATCTTCACATGTATGCCATATGAATGCAGGTGGTGTGTCCTTATCCACTCTCTTTTCTATAGACACTTCATCTATAAACTCATCATATTTTTCCCCAAGACTTCTCTCAAATGATGCCCTGTGTGCATCAATTCCTGATGTAATTACAGGATAACCTAACAGCATGCCATCAGGCTTAACATACTCATGGCTGCAGTGAAGTACATTTTCCAGAAGATAATCAAGTCTTTTTGAATTCCATCCGGTTCCAAGAAGTCCGGCAACATGACCTCCTGCTGAAAATCCTGCGATAATGATTTTGTCAGGATCAACATCCCACTCTGCTGCATTATCTCTTACATACTTCATTGTATAGGCTGCCTCAAAAAGCTGTGCTGGATACGTAACAGGTGTAAGACTGTATCTTAATACAACAGCATTATACCCCATATCAAGCATCTTAATAGCTATAGCTTCTCCTTCTCTTGGAGAATGGTGGTTATATCCGCCACCCGGACAGATAACAATAAGAGGCCTCTTAAACGGATCCTGATCCTTAGGAAAAATGTCTTTGATATATGTAGTTATCGTCGCACTCCCATTCTGTTCTATTCCTAATTCTTTATAAGGTAAATCTATATTAATAGTATTATGTAACATAACGTTCTCCTTCCAGCTGAATAATTCTGTATATTATGTCTGTAGTTTAGTGACGGTGATGTGTGTATATTTTCGTGTGTGGTCGATTTATGACGAGCTGTATGGGAGTTAATGCCGTTAGATGCATAAGCGCTGTGAATGAAAGCTCGTTCAAGCGAAGCGCGTTTGCTTTCGTTCACAGTAAAAAACTTTGCAGATAACGGCATTTACTCCCACTAAGCGCAGGAATCATGAGACCATGCACGAAAATATATACACATCACCCTCCAGCACATCTACACCAAAATTACATAAAATCCACTTAGAATCTATGTATAAAAAGTCCACTTCTTAATTTAGGCTCAAACCATGTTGATTTAGGTGGCATTAATAGTCCTGCGTCTGCTACTGCGAATAATTCGCCTATTGATGTTGCATACATTGAGAATGCCAATACACTATCTTCTGAGCATCTTCTCTCAAGCTCGCCTAAACCGCGGATTCCGCCTACGAAGTCTATTCTCTTATCTGTCTTAGGGTCGTGGATTCCTAAGAGTGGCTCTAAGACGTTGTTCTGGAGTACTGCTACATCTAAGCCGTCTACCGGGTCGCTGCTTAAGATTTCTTCTTTGGCTGTGAGTGTGTACCATTTTCTGCCAAGATACATTCCGAATTCACCTTTCTTAGAAGGTGCAACCTGTGTGCTGCTCTCGCTTACAGTGAATTTATCTTTAATCTTTGCCATGAACTCTTCTTCACTTAAACCATTCAGGTCCTTTACTACCCTGTTGTATGGCATTATCATAAGTTCTTCGTCTGGGAATAATACTGACAGGAAATAATTGAACTCTTCATTGCCTGTATATCCCGGATTAGCTTCTCTTCTGCGTAAACCTACCTTTACAGCAGAAGCTGCCCTGTGGTGTCCGTCCGCAATATATATCTGGTTAATTCCTGCAAATGCGTTCTCTATAGCCTCTACAGATTCTTTACTGCTTATTTTCCAGACCTGATGTCTTATTCCATCAACCGCTGTAAAACTGTATACAGGCTTTTCCTGCTTAGCTTTGACAACCTCTGCACTTATTACTGCATTAGCTCTGTATGCCAGGAATATAGGACCAGTCTGGGCACTGCATGTATCAACATGGTTAATTCTGTCTAATTCCTTATCAGCTCTTGTGTTCTCATGCTTCTTAATAACATTGTTAAGATAATCATCAATAGAAGCACATGCTACAATTCCTGTCTGTGTCCTTCCATCCATTGTAAGCTCATACACATAATATGCCTTGTCCTTATCTGTTATAAATGTTCCATCATCTATAGCTTCCATAAGCATATCATGGGCTTTCTTATATACCTGCTCACTATACATATCAACTGATTCATCAAACTGGGTCTCTGCCCTGTCAATCTTAAGAAATGATAATGGTTCTCTTTCCACCTCTGCTCTTGCTTCCTTTGAATCATACACATCATAAGGAAGAGCTGCTACTCTGTCTGCCACTTTCTCAGCCGGTCTGACACATTCAAATGGTCTTATTACTGCCATACTAACCTCCATCCGCACTATTTAACTTAAGTACTATACTTTCATATATTAGATACATTTTAACATTCAGACAACCTTAATACAAGAAAGACCAGTCAAATGTTACAACAAATGACTGGTCTTTGATATTATTATCATTACATATGATTACTTAATAACTCTTACCTTGATAACACCTTCAATTGCTGAAAGCTCTTCAACTACTGCCTCTGGTGCAGATGCTTCAATATCTAAGAGAGAATATGCATAATCACCTCTTGACTGGTTAGCCATAGATGATATATTGATGCCTGCAGCACCAAGAACTGTTGTTATCTTACTGATAACCGCTGGAACATTCTTGTGGCATACAGTAATTCTTCCCTTAGTTGCACATACTCCGCAATCACAGTTAGGGTAATTAACTGAATTGACAATATTACCGTTCTCGATAAAGTTTCTAAGCTCATTAACTGCCATAATAGCACAGTTATCTTCAGCTTCTGCTGTTGAAGCTCCAAGATGAGGAAGAACAATTGCTCCTTCCATCTTAGCTGTTGTTGGGTTAGGGAAATCTGAAACATAAGTCTTAACTCTTCCTGACTTAAGTGCCTCGCCGATAGCAGCTTCATCAACAAGTACATCTCTTGCACAGTTGATAATTACTGTTCCATCCTGCATAAGGTCAAATGCTTCCTTATTAATCATTCCCTTAGTGCTGTCAAGTGCAGGAACATGAACTGTAATATAGTTACATTCCTTATAGATATCCTTAACATCAGATATGTACTTAACTTCACTTGAAAGATTCCATGCAGCCTTAACTGAAACATATGGGTCATATCCGTATACTTCCATTCCAAGTGCTATAGCTGCATTGGCAACTAACTGTCCAATTGCTCCAAGACCGATGACACCAAGCTTCTTGCCCTTGATTTCCTGTCCTGCAAATGCTTTCTTAGCCTTCTCAGTTGCCTTGGCAATATCAGGGTCTTCTGCATTATCTGCAACCCACTTGTTACCACCGATTAAATCTCTTGATGCTAAAAGCATAGCTGCAATAACCTGTTCCTTAACTGCGTTAGCATTAGCTCCTGGTGTGTTGAATACAACAATACCTTCCTCTGCACATTTGTCAAGAGGAATATTATTAACGCCAGCTCCTGCTCTTGCAATTGCAAGAAGATTATCACTAAGCTCCATATCATGCATCTTGGCACTTCTTACAAGTACAGCCTGTGCATCTTCAAATGAGCTTTCTGTATTATACTCATCAGAAAAAAGCTTTAATCCGCAGGCTGCTATATTATTAAGACAATTAACATTAATCATTATGCATTCTCCTTCTCGAACTTCTTCATGAATTCAACAAGCTTCTCTACACCTTCGATTGGCATAGCATTGTAGATAGATGCTCTCATACCGCCAACTGTTCTGTGTCCCTTAAGGTTAACAAATCCTGCAGCTGCAGCTTCCTTAATGAACTTAGCTTCCATAGCATCCTTAGCTTCTTTATCTTTAATGTTGCATACAAAAGGTACATTCATAAGTGAACGGTCTTCCTTAACAACTGTTCCCATGAATAACTTGCTCTCATCAAGGAAATCATAAAGAATCTTAGCCTTCTTCTCATTGTGTTCCTTCATTGCTGAAAGTCCACCCATTTTCTTAATCCACTTGAACACCTTACCACAGATATAGATATTGTAGCATGGTGGTGTATTATAAAGAGAATCTGCATCTGCCTGTGTCTTCCACTTAAGCATTGTAGGAGTTCCTGGAAGAACGTCATCTGTTATAAGGTCTTCTCTGATAATAGCAATTACAACGCCTGCTGGTCCGATGTTCTTCTGGACACCGCCGTATACAACGCCGTACTTAGTTACATCCATAGGTTCTGATAAGAAGCATGATGAAACATCTGATACAAGAATATGACCCTTAGTGTTAGGTAATGTCTTATACTTTGTTCCGTAAATTGTGTTGTTCTCACAGATATATACATAGTCAAGATTCTCTGGAATATCAAGATCTGAGCAGTCTGGAATATATGAAAATGTCTTGTCTGCTGATGAAGCAAGCTCAACAGCCTCTCCATATATCTTAGCTTCTGCAAATGCTTTCTTAGCCCACTGTCCTGTAAGGATATAACCTGCTTTCTTATTCTTCATAAGGTTCATAGGCACTTCAGCGAAGAACTGCGATGCACCACCCTGTAAAAATAACACCTTATAGTTATCCGGGATGTTAAGAAGGTCTCTTAAATCCTTCTCTGCCTCTTTGATGATGTTGTCATAAACCTTGGATCTGTGGCTCATTTCCATTACCGACTGACCGCTTCCCTGGTAATCTAACATTTCATCTGCTGCTTCTTTGAGTACTTCCTCTGGTAAAACAGCTGGACCAGCGCTAAAGTTATAAACTCTACTCACCTTTTCTTCCTCCTAAAATATAAAATATTAAGAACTATTTTAGTCCTTTATCACATTAAAGTCAATATATGAATTATTTCTTGTTATTAAGGTCTTCTCTATCGAATGCCTCTGAGATTGCAGCCCCCGGTGAAACCATAGGGAATACCTTGTCTTCTCTGTCAATATGACAGTCAATAACACATGGAATATTGAGTTCGATTGCTTCTTTAAATGCTTTCTCAAACTCCTCTATTGTATCAACACTGTAAGCCTTGGCTCCCATTCCTTCTGAAACCTTAACAAAATCCACCTGATCATCAAGAACTGTAGCTGAATATCTCTTGCCATAGAAAAGATCCTGCCACTGTCTAACCATACCAAGTACATGGTTATTAAATATAACTTCAATAATAGGAATGTTATATCTGGTTGCTGTTGCAACTTCATTCATATTCATACGGAAGCAGCCATCACCTGCAATATTAACAACTGTCTTATCCTTACGTCCAACCTTGGCACCTATACATGCACCAAGACCATAACCCATAGTTCCAAGTCCGCCTGATGTAAGAAGTGTTCTTGGCTCTTTGAACTTATAATGCTGTGCAGCCCACATCTGATGCTGTCCAACATCTGTTGTAATAATTGCATCGCCATTTGTAATCTCGTATATCTTCTCCATGATAAGAGGTCCGTTAAGAATATCTCTGTTATATCTCATAGGATAATCAAGCTTGTAAGACTTGATGTGTTCCATCCAGTCTGAGTGGTCCTGATTATCTAACTTATCATTGATTCTCTTAAGAATCTCTTTAGCATCTCCGAGTACATGTGCATCTGTCCTGACATTCTTGTTAATCTCAGCTGCATCAACATCAAACTGCAGAATCTTTGCATTCTTAGCGAATTTCTTAGTATTTCCAGTAACACGGTCTGAGAATCTTGCACCAACCACGATAAGAAGATCACACTCTGAAACCCCGTAGTTAGATGTCTTAGTACCATGCATACCAAGCATTCCTGTATATCTTTCATTAGATCCATCAAATGCGCCCTTACCCATAAGTGAGTCACATACCGGTGCATCAACCTTCTCAACAAACTTCTTAAGTTCATCAGATGCCTCTGATATAACTGCTCCGCCACCAACAAATACATATGGCTTCTTAGCTTTCTTAATAAGTGTTACAGCCTTGTCAATATCTTCTTCCTTAATGCTTGCTGTAATTCTGTCTACAGGCTTTGGAACTCTTGGTGAGTACTCACACTCTGCTGCTGTTACATCCTTAGTAACATCAACTAATACCGGACCCGGTCTTCCTTCCTTGGCAATTCTGAAAGCATTTCTTAATGTCTTGGCAAGGTCCTTTACATTCTTAACAATATAGCTGTGCTTTGTAATTGGCATTGTAACACCCGCTATATCAATCTCCTGAAAGCTGTCTCTTCCAAGAAGAGGAACTGTTACATTACATGTAATTGCAACCATAGGAACTGAATCCATATATGCAGTTGCAATACCTGTTACAAGGTTAGTCGCTCCTGGACCTGATGTTGCAAAACATACACCAACCTTACCTGTTGCCCTAGCATATCCATCAGCAGCGTGCGATGCACCCTGCTCATGTGATGTAAGAATATGAGTTATCTCATCTGAATGCTTATAAAGAGCATCATATACATTAAGAATAGCTCCACCAGGGTATCCAAATATTGTATCAACGCCCTGTTCTTTCAAGCATTCAACAATTATCTCTGAACCATTTAACTTCATTTATCTTCTCCTGATTTCTCTTTAATGTCTTTTTATAATTATATTAAATATTACTCATCTGCTGAACTTTTAAGAATAGCTCCTCTGTTTCCTGATGTAACGAGTGAAGCATATCTCTTTAAGTATCCTGTTGTTACCTTAGGTTCTCTTGGCTGCCACTTAGCCTTTCTTGCAGCAAGCTCTTCATCTGAAACCTTAAGTTCAAGTTTAAGTCCCGGAATATCAATGCTGATGATATCTCCTTCTTCAACTAAAGCAATAGGTCCGCCAACAGCAGCCTCTGGTGATACATGACCAATAGAAGCTCCACGGCTTGCACCTGAGAATCGTCCATCTGTAATAAGAGCAACTGATGAGCCAAGTCCCATACCTGCAATAGCTGATGTAGGATTAAGCATTTCTCTCATACCAGGACCACCCTTAGGACCTTCGTAACGGATAACAACTACATCACCTTCAACTATCTTACCACCCTTAATAGCAGCAATTGCATCTTCTTCTGAATCAAATACTCTTGCCGGACCTTCGTGTACAAGCATCTCTGGAACAACTGCTGAACGCTTGACTACTGATCCGTCTGGTGCAAGATTTCCTGAAAGAACTGCAAGACCACCTGTCTTACTGTATGCATTATCAACTGTTCTTATGACTTCAGGATTACGGTTGTATGCTGTTGCTATACACTCTCCGATTGTCTTTCCTGAAACTGTCATGCAGTCTGTATTAAGAAGTCCGATATCAGCAAGCTCTTTCATAACTGCATATACACCGCCTGCTTCATTAAGGTCTTCCATGTATGTTGGACCTGCTGGTGCAAGATGGCAGAGATTAGGAGTCTTTTCACTTATTGGGTTAGCGAATTTGATATCGAAATCAAATCCTATCTCATGTGCAATAGCCGGAAGGTGAAGCATTGAATTAGTAGAACATCCAAGTGCCATATCTACTGTAAGGGCATTCATAATAGAATCCTTAGTGATGATATCTCTTGCTGTGATTCCCTTATTAACCATATCCATAACAGCCATGCCTGCGTGCTTTGCAAGCTTGATTCTCTCTGAATATACGGCTGGAATTGTACCATTGCCGCGAAGTCCCATACCAAGTGCCTCTGTAAGGCAGTTCATTGAATTGGCTGTGTACATGCCTGAACATGAACCACATGTTGGGCATACCTTTTCCTCAAACTCAAGTACATCTTCCTCTGTCATTGTTCCTGCGGCATATGAACCAACAGCCTCAAACATTGAAGAAAGGCTTCTCTTCTTACCCTTAACATGACCTGCAAGCATTGGTCCGCCTGATACGAATACAGTTGGAAGATTAAGTCTTGCTGCTGCCATTAAAAGTCCTGGAACATTCTTATCACAGTTAGGAACCATTACAAGTCCGTCAAACTGATGTGCAATTGCCATACACTCTGTTGAATCTGCAATTAAATCTCTTGTTACTAAAGAATATTTCATTCCGACATGTCCCATTGCAATACCATCACACACTGCAATAGCCGGGAATACTACAGGCACACCGCCTGCCTCAGCAACTCCTAATTTAACTGCATTGACAATCTTATCAATATTCATATGACCTGGTACTATCTCATTATAAGAGCTTACAATACCAATCATAGGTTTCTTCATCTCTTCTGCTGTGAAGCCAAGTGCATTAAAAAGGCTTCGTGCAGGTGCCTGCTGCATACCACTTCTGGCGTTATCACTTATCATAGCTTGTCTCCTTAATATGTATTATTTAAAATGTATTAAACTCTCTCTGCGATTAAGTCGCCCATCTTGTCAGTTCCTACAAGTGTGCATCCTTCTGACATAATATCAGTTGTTCTGTAGCCTTCCTTTAAAACGGCTGCGACTGCTGCTTCAATAGCATCTGCTTCCTTGTCAAGATCAAGTGAGTATCTTAACATCATGGCTGCACTGAGAATTGTAGCAATTGGATTAGCAACATTCTTTCCTGCAATATCAGGTGCTGAACCATGGCTTGGCTCATAAAGACCTAACTTAGTCTTATTAAGGCTTGCACTTGATAACATTCCGATTGAACCTGTTATCATACTTGCCTCATCTGATAATATGTCTCCAAACATGTTCTCAGTAAGAATAACATCGAACTGTCCAGGATTCATAACAAGCTGCATAGCACAGTTATCTACAAGCATGTCTGAAACTTCAACTTCCGGATAATCCTTTGCAACCTCATGTACAATCTTTCTCCAGAGTCTTGAAGAATCAAGAACATTTGCCTTATCAACGCTTGTTACTTTCTTTCTTCTCTTCATTGCAATCTCAAATCCCTTAATTGCAATTCTTCTGATTTCTTCTTCGTTGTATGTAAGTGTATCAACGGCTGTCTCCAATCCGTCAATTTCCTTAGTATATCTATCACCAAAGTAAAGGCCGCCTGTAAGCTCTCTCATTATAACCATATCAAATCCATCACCGATTATTTCTTCCTTTAATGGACACGCTGCCTTAAGTTCATCATAAAGATACGCCGGACGTAAATTAGCAAAAAGTCCTAATTCCTTACGAATCTTTAAAAGTCCAGCTTCTGGTCTTAAATTAGGTGCAACATCATACCACTTGGAATTACCCACATTGCCGCCAACTGCTCCAAGAAGTACAGCATCAGATGCTTTAGCTGTTGCTACTGCTTCATCTGTAAGTGGAACGCCATACTCATCAATTGAACATCCCCCCATAAGAATCTTGGTATAATCGAACTTGTGACCGTATTTGTCAGCTACACTGTCAAGTACTTTAACAGCCTCTCTGACGATTTCTGGTCCTATTCCATCACCTGGAATTAAAGTTATTCTGCTTTCCATAAACCTTTACCCCTTTTTCATATGATAATTCAATTTAATATGATATAACATTTGCACAACATTTTCAATAAAAAAAGGATTCCTGACCAGACAAATGTGTCTGACCCGGAACCCTGCTTTAATTAATTGCCTTTAATTATTCTGCTGATGTGCTGTCTGATGGCTTCTCAACCTGAGCAATTGCCTTCTTCTGCATTGAGATACGGCAGTTCTTGTTGTTACCAAATTCTACGATTACATCATCATCTGATATATCGATAAGAACACCATAGAAACCGCTTGTTGTAAGAACATAATCACCGATTTCCATAGAATCCATAAGTTCCTGCTGACGCTTCTGTTCCTTCTTCTGTGGCTTGATTGCCATGAAATACATCATTGCACCAATAATTACGACATAAAAAACTATGATAGCAATATTCATTGATACTCCTCCTTAAAAATGTCTCTTTCAAACTTAACATATAATACATAATTGAGAGCTGCTTGTCTACCTCAAAATGTATTTTTAACAAAATATTTATAAACATACAGCATTACTGCTTATCATATGTCTTCATCTGATATAATGCCTCTTCCTTGAAGCCTGCATATCTTCCTTCTTCAATCGCAGCTCTTATGTCTGTCATAAGATGGTTGTAGTAGTAAAGATTATGAAGAACGCACAGACGCATTCCTAGCATTTCCTTAGCCTTAAGAAGATGCCTTACATATGCTCTTGAATAATTCTGACAGCAAGGACATCCACAGCCTTCCTCGATTGGTGCTGTATCTGTTTCATACTTTGCATTAAAAAGGTTAATCTTTCCGAACTTAGTATATACATGTCCGTGACGGCCATTTCTTGAAGGATATACGCAGTCGAAGAAATCAATTCCTCTGTCCACTGCCTCTAATATATTGGCAGGTGTTCCCACTCCCATAAGATATGTCGGCTTGTCCTTTGGAAGATATGGCACTACATTATCAAGTACATCATACATTTCCTCATGTGTTTCACCAACAGCAAGCCCGCCTACTGCATAACCATCAAGATCTAACTCTGATATTCTCTTGGCGTGGTCAATTCTTATATCATTAAATACGCCACCCTGATCTATACCAAAAAGCATCTGTTCAGGATTAACCGTATCAGGAAGTGAGTTCAGTCTTGCCATCTCTTTCTTGCAACGCTCTAACCAGCGGTATGTTCTGTCAACAGAATTCTGGATATACTTTCTGTCAGCCTTTGCCGGCGCACATTCGTCAAATGCCATTGCGATTGTTGAACCAAGATTAGACTGTATCTGCATGCTTTCCTCTGGTCCCATGAATATCTTATGTCCGTCAATATGTGACTGGAAAGTAACGCCTTCTTCTTTAATCTTACGGAGTCCTGCAAGTGAAAACACCTGAAATCCGCCCGAATCTGTAAGAATCGGTTTATCCCAGTTCATGAACTTATGAAGTCCTCCAAGCTGCTTTATAATCTTATCTCCCGGTCTTACATGAAGATGGTAAGTGTTAGATAATTCTATCTGCGTTCCTATCTGCTGTAAATCAGTTGTCGCAACTGCGCCTTTAATGGCCGCAACTGTTCCGACATTCATAAATACAGGTGTCTGCACAGTTCCATGTACTGTTGTGAACTCTGCTCTTTTTGCCCTGCCATCCGTCTTTAAAATTTTATACATATCTGCTCCTTTTATTTTCTGTAAAACTCTTTAACTCTGTCCATTCTAGCCGTCATATTGTCAAATATCAGGTCAACAAGTGTAAGTGCTGTCATAGCTTCAACCACAACAACTGCTCTTGGAACTATCATCGGGTCATGTCTTCCTTTGATTGAAACCTCGATATCCTCGCCCTGCTTATTAACAGTTTCCTGCAATGCACTAATTGAAGGTGTCGGTTTTACCGCTGCCCTGAACACAAGCTCATCACCGTCGCTTATTCCGCCAAGCACTCCGCCGCTGTGATTAGTCAGCTTGCCAACCCTGCCATCCTTCATTACGAATTCATCATTATTATACTTTCCTGTAACTTTAGCTGCTTCAAACCCTTCTCCAATCTCAAAGCCTTTGACAGCCCCGATTGACATTATTGCCTTGGCAAGATTAGCATCAAGCTTTTCAAATGTAGGATTGCCAATTCCAGTCATCATGCCTGTAACCCTGCATTCAATGACACCGCCGATTGAATCTCCAACTGACATCTTGCTCTCTGCAAAAGACTTAACCATCTCTGCGGCTTCCTTATCAGGCATGTTAAATGCGTTATTATCTCTTTCAGCTATATCAAACTTATCATAATCAATGCCAATTCCACCGATTTCTTTAGCATATGCTGTAATATTAATTCCAAGCTCTTTAAGAATCTTCATAGCGATTGCACCGGCTGCAACTCTTCCGATAGTTTCTCTTCCAGAACTTCTTCCTCCGCCTCTGTAATCCCTGAATCCGAATTTCTCATCAAATGTATAATCAGCATGTCCCGGTCTGTAATAATTAGCTATCTCTGAATAGTCAGCAGACCTCTGTGTCTTATTATATACTGCAAGTGATATTGGAGTTCCAGTAGTCTTACCTTCAAATACACCTGAAAGAATATGTACCTCATCATCTTCCTTTCTTGGTGTAGTAAACTTTGACTGTCCCGGTTTTCTTCTGTCTAACTGTTCCTGAATATCTTCCTCACAAAGAGGCAGACCTGCAGGACATCCGTCAATTACAACTCCAAGTCCTTCTCCATGCGACTCTCCCCATGTTGATATCTTAAATATATTTCCAAACACTGAACCTGCCATAATATATTCTCCTCATCTTTTCAATAGGATTTATTTTAACATATTA